>Ga0181528_10002016_pt1 | contig 12477 bp, 12 predicted proteins | sample PEATcosm2014_Bin_47_FD_119742 | JGI IMG/M metagenome (GOLD analysis project Ga0181528, IMG submission 119742) | Peatland microbial communities from MTU Mesocosm Facility, Houghton, MI, USA - PEATcosm2014_Bin10_10_metaG | ecosystem: Environmental > Terrestrial > Soil > Wetlands > Peat | place... | reverse complement strand
GCCGCGCGGATGACCGAAGAAGGAGCGATCTTGCGGGAGGTGCGGCAGGCTCTCGTCAGGAACAGGAATCGGCAACTCACTCATCGGTTGTCATTCACCTTGGCTAGGTTTGTAGAGCGTGCAGTGCGGCGCAACAGTGACGAAATAAATTGTTGTATGTCGGAAAGCGCTAGGAGTGGTGTTTAGTGGATGTGGAAAGCGGAAGGTAAGTTGCAGAAAAGTTGCGCGCCGGTGCCACCTAAGCCGCAACCGCGGCGGCGCAGGCGGGGCACCCGGCTTATCTGCTCAATTTGTAGACCACGCTCACGATTGAATCCACCTCAACCGGCTCTCCATTCAGGAAGTACGGCTTGTACTCCCATTTACTCACGGCGGTCACAGCAGACTCGGCAAGTAGAGGAGACGGTGAATCCAGCACTTCGAGGTCGTGAATCTTGCCATCTTTTCCTATTACATCAGCCAGTGTTACTACGCCCTGTTCGTGCCTCCTCCTGGATTTTGAGGGGTAAGCGGGTTTGGTCCTCTTCACCACTAAGCCAGATGTCACGCCTTGGGCATCGTTTGAGCCTGGCACCTTCTGCTTCAAGGTGGCATCGGCGGGCGGGTTGAAGATCGCCTCCGCAGGGGTGAGCGCTTCGATTGTGTCCACGGACACGGTGAAGTGCTTCCGCTCACTCACGGTCACGACGACTTGGCGTGGCAGATAGCGCCCCTGCATGTTTTCCAATTGGCTGAACTCTTTCTTGAATTGGTTGTCGTATACCGCTCGTAGCTCGAGTGTCGCTGGATCCAGACAGTAGTAGGTTGCGTTGGGAGACTCTTGCAGCTTGCCGTCCACAAGCGATTGGACTGTGGTGCTCACGCATGTAAGTTCCGGTTTCGCTGCCGGTGGCATTTTCAGATCGAGTTTCATCCCGCCTGACTTCAGCGCGTCACGCGTTGGAAACGGGAAGAGGATTCTCTGCATTTCTCTCTCGAAATACCGCAAAGGGCTTCCGGAGTCTTTGCGGTACAAAGCGCCCAGCGCAGTTGACCATTCCGTATGCTCGGCCCTGCTTCGTGTCCAGGTGCTGCGATGGACCTTTGGCGACATCCACCAGAATTCCCATACTCCCTGATCCGTGGGCTTCCCTTGATCGTCGTAGAGCTGATAGCTGGCCTTCAGGTGCCATGGCTTTAACTCCGGCGAGGAGAAGTCGTAGAAGGGCGCGGCAGCGGCGAGGATTTCGCTGGGGCCCTTCGGAAGGCCAGCTCCGGCGTTGGCAGCAGTTTGACTGAATCCTGGTGAGAGAAGTGCCAGAAGAAGAGTGAAAGCAATCAGCGTGCGCATAATGGGGGAAATCATAACAGGTCAAAAATGCCAACGGTGGAACGATCGTGGTGCGGGGTTCTCTAACTCTGCTGCAACAACGGCAGCGAAGGTGGGGCACCTGAACCTTAAATGATTGCGGCGGCAATTGGGGTCCTTCGACTACGCTGCGCTTCGCTCAGGATGACACTTAAAAAACAAGAGCAAGAACAAAAGCAAAAGCAAGAACAACTACCCCACTCAAGCCAACAGAAGGCTTGAATGGGGCACCCGGCCAGAGGAAGGAAGATATGGCGCAATGGCTGTAGGGTGAGTGATGCATCCCACGTCTGGCCAGATGCAGGCCAGACGTGGGGCACCAATTTCATGCCAATAAAGCACTGGAGTGAGACGGATGACAATTAATGGAGCTTAGGAACTGCATCGCTACTATTCAGAAGATCATACCGATTTGAACCAATTACTAATCGCAATATGCTGAACTTCCATTCTCCGGCGCTCTTTTTACCAACTGCGAAAAGTGTTCCCTGTGCCTTCGGGCCAGAGATGGGTATGGAGACATCCGCGTGTCCTGACGGGCCAGTCGTCTCAATGCTTCCCGAAACAAACAAACCTTTCTTGATCGGAGTTCCAAGCTGCTCAATCGCAACAGGATTTGTTTGCGTGGTTTGCACAGCAACCTGACAGACTTCTGAATTACCTATCAACATCATAAGCCCGATGAAGAAAGCAAAGCCTATTACAAGAACAACTCCAAACAGTAAAAGTCTTTCACGAGTAAAAAATATTTGCTTCTTCGTATTCATAACGTTGTTCATTGCTGTTTTTTCCTCTTCCAATTGCACTTGAGACAACCGTGGCCGCAAATACCATGCGCTAACGATGGCACCAATCAACGGGACAATATTGATCAAATATTTTGGTAGCGAAAGCGATACGACAGCAGAAATGAATGCAATAGAGCCAACAAATATAACCAGCGTTGCAAACATACGAACGCCGACAATCGTGGAGGGTTGGTCAGAATTTATATAACCCCAACTCGGAAATACTTTCCTGGGGTTTCTGTACATCCATCGACCAAGCAGTATGAAGCATGTACCTCCAATGATTGGAACCAATAGATTTTGCATGGCGTAAATTTAATCACTGATACGAAGTAAAACAACAGTGAATTTAAGCATATTTGATTGATTCGTTTCTTATATGGCTACTACTTCGTCAACTTGATTCAAAACCAAAACTCCCGAGCCGCAGTGGACTCGGGAGCGTTGGTTAGTTTTTTCCGGAACCCTTACAGCGGAATGTTGCCGTGCTTCTTGGGCGGGTTCTTGTCGCGCTTGCCGTCCAGCATTTCCAGGGCCTGGATGATTTTCTTGCGGGTGTCTCGCGGACGGATGACGCCATCCACATAGCCACGCTCGGCGGCGATGTAGGGGTTGGCGAAGCGGTCGCGGAACTCCTCGATCTTTTCCGCCCGGGCCTTGGCGTAAGCTGCGTCGCCACCCTCTTTTTGCGCCTCGGCCAGCTCGCGGCGATAGACGATGTTGACCGCGCCATCCGGACCCATGACGGCGATTTCGGCGGTCGGCCAGGCGTAGTTCACGTCTGAGCGGATGTGCTTGGAACTCATGACGCAATAGGCTCCGCCGTAGGCCTTGCGGGTGATGATGGTGACCTTGGGGACCGTCGCCTCGGCAAAGGCATACAGCAACTTGGCGCCGTGCGTGATGATGCCGCCGAGCTCCTGCTGCACGCCGGGAAGGAAGCCGGGAACATCCTCAAAGGTGACGAGCGGGATGTTGAAGCAATCGCAGAAGCGGACGAAGCGCGCGGCCTTGATGGAGGAGTTGATATCCAGCACACCGGCGAGGAAGTTGGGCTGGTTGGCGACGATGCCCACGGGACGGCCATTGAAGCGGGCAAAGCCGATGACGATGTTCTTGGCGTAGTGCTCCTGCACCTCGAAGAAGTACTCGTCGTCCACCACCTTGGTGATGACGTCTTTAATGTCGTACGGCAGATTGCTTTCGGCCGGAACGACGGTGTCGAGTTTTTCATCGGCGCGATCAATGGGATCGTTGGTGGGCTTACGCGGCGGCTCCTCCAGATTGTTGGAGGGCATGAAGCTGAGCAGCTCGCGGATCATGCTGAGGCACTCGGCGTCGTCGTGGGCGAGGAAGTGTGCGACGCCGCTCTTGGTGTTGTGCGTGTTGGCGCCGCCGAGCTCGTCCTTGGTGACCTCTTCGTGAGTGACGGCCTTGATGACCTCCGGGCCGGTGATGAACATGTAGGCCGTCTTATCCACCATGAGGATGAAGTCGGTCATGGAAGGCGAGTAGACCGCTCCGCCGGCGCAGGGTCCCATGATGGCCGAGATCTGCGGCACGACTCCGGAGCTGAGCACGTTGCGCAGGAAGATGTCGGCGTATCCGGCCAGCGAACGGACACCTTCCTGAATGCGCGCGCCACCAGAGTCGTTGAGTCCGATGACAGGGGCTCCGACGCGGGCGGCCTGGTCCATGATTTTGACGATCTTGGCGGCGTTGGTCTCACTGAGCGAGCCGCCGAGGACGGTGAAGTCCTGTGCGAAGACGAAGACCAGGCGGCCTTCGATGCGTCCGTAGCCGGTGACGAAGCCGTCGCCGAGCACGACCTGCTCGGCCATGCCGAACTCGGTACTGCGGTGCGTGACGAACTTGTCGGTCTCCTCGAAGGTGTCTTCGTCGAGGAGGAATTCGATGCGCTCGCGCGCGGTCATCTTGCCCAGTTTATGTTCGCGAGCGCGGCGTTCTTCTCCGCCACCCGCCTCGGCAAGGCGGTCCCGCTCCTGTAGTTTCAATAATTTCTGTTCGATGCTCATGAGGCCGAATTATAGCCACAAGGTGAGGGTGCGGGCTACGAATTTAGTTCTCACTCGGCATCTTGTAGAGCGAATCATCGTCGGCCATGCCCTGGGCGTACCACTTCCAGTGCTTTCCATCAAAAAAGACAAGCGAGTGCAGGGTGGTGTAGTCAACGGTTTCCAGGGCCTGCAGGTGCTTTTTCTTCTTCTTCAAGGTCAGGTTGACGGCTGTGATGGTCTCGAAAGGGGTGTTGATGAGCACGACCTTCTGCTCGTCTCTGGGGCTTTTATCCTTGGCAGATCTTGCAAGGCCCGCGTGACGCCAGTCGTTGACGATGAGAATGGCGCGGCCACTGCCATCAAAGTGCAGGGTGAAGGTCGAAGTGATTTTGATGCTGCCGGAGCCGAAGTAGGCGCTGTAAGGGTCTTCCACACGGTAATGGAATTCACCCATGGACATCATGGGCGACTTGCTGGTGGCCACCACGGCCAGGGCCTCATGGCCGTCGCTGAAGAAGTCGCCGGTCATCTGGCTGACCTTGGGATCGAGCTTGAAGCTGGGACCAAATTGCCTGGCCACCCAGGCGTCATCCACCAGGGGCGCACTGGTGCGCAGCATCTCCGGCGTGGGTGACGGGGGCTTGGGCGCAGGCGGCGCGGAGAGTGGGTTGTAGTACGGTGCCAGGGAGGGCGTGGAAGATGGGTTCCCCGGCGGAAGTGTGGTTTGACTGCCAGAGCTCTGCGCCACGAGCTGGGAGCCAAGGGCGGCGAAGAGGACGGCGAGAAGCGCGGGCCGGAAGATGGTCATCATGCCGTTACTTTACCCCTTTTTCGCCACGGCGAACCATACAGTGCCAAGGCAGTCACCACCGGGCGGGAGGCTATAATCGGTGCATCGTGCGTCTTCTTCTACTTAGCGACATTCACGCCAACCTGGAGGCACTGGAGGCCGTTCTGGAAGCTGCTCCGGAGTTTGACCGGGTGGTCAACCTGGGCGACGTGGTGGGCTATGGCGCCAGTCCCAACCAGGTGATTGGATTGCTGAGGGCCACCGAGCCACTGAGCGTGCGCGGCAACCATGACCGCGTCTGCTCCATTCTTGGTCCCATTGAAGGCTTTAACCCAGTGGCAAAGGCCGCCGCGGAATGGACTCGCGACCAGCTGAGCCATGCCAACCTGGACTGGCTGAGTGAGATGCCGATGGGTCCGGTGAGCTTGCCAAAGTTGGCCGGAGTCGAGTTCGCGCACGGCTCGCCGGACAACGAGGACCGCTACGTAACCAGCGAGCGCGTGGCCGGAGAGGCGTTCAAGCTGACCGAAGCGACGGTGACGTTTGTTGGCCACACTCACATGCAGGGGGCGTTCGTCCGCCTGCCGGAAGGAGTGCAGCCGGCCATTCCGGAGCCGATGCGCTCGGCCAGCAGAGTACACAGAACCCGGCTGCGCCTGCGTCCGGACTCCCGCTACCTGATCAATCCCGGCTCGGTGGGGCAGCCGCGCGACCGCGACCGCCGCGCCGCATTCGCGCTCTACGACACGACGGCCCACGAGGTGCGCTTGTATCGCGTGCCGTATGACATCGCCGGCGCGCAGCAGCGCATCCTGTCCGCAGGGCTGCCGCAGATGCTGGCCGCGCGACTGGCCGAAGGGCGCTGAAAATTCCAGCCACGAAGCTTTTCCGTTAGCATGGAAGGCAGATGACTTCCCCGCAAAATCTCAAGCGCGTCTGTGTGGTCGGCGCCGAATCCACCGGAACGACGACGCTGGCGCAGCAGCTGGCGGCGCACTACCACACGGAATGGGTTCCCGAGTATGGCCGCGAATACAGCGAGCGGCTGGCCGCCGAGGGCATTGACCTGTGGCACTACCGCTGGCGCAGCGAAGAGTTCACCCACATCGCTCGGGTGCAGTTGGAGCGCGAGGACCATGCCGCCGAAAACTTAGTAGACGAAGATTCTTCTGGCGCATACTCAGCATTCAAAGACGCTGTTTGCCCGCTGCTCATCTGCGACACCGACGCCCTGGCCACCGCCATCTGGCATGAGCGCTACATGGGTGAGCGCTCGCCGGAGGTGGAATCGATGGCCCGCGCCCGCCACTACGACCTCTACATCCTGACCGGCTGCGAGATTCCCTTTGTGCAGGACGGCATTCGCGACGGCGAGAATATCCGCCAGTGGATGACCGGACGATTCGAGGAAGAACTCGATCGTGAAAAGCGCACGTGGATCAAGGTCAGCGGCACGCCTGAAGAGCGTTTGCAGGCTGCCATTGCCGCCGTGGACGCGCTGCTTGTACCCACCCCGTAGACGGGGATTTCCTCAGCGGCGTTTTCTATGCGCTCACCACTTTGCGTTACACTCGCCACATGACAGTTGCCCGCAATGGCGGACTTTTTGACGACGGCCCCGCGCCACAGGATAAGCTGCGTACGCTGGTGGCGCACGTGGATGGCGGCTCACGCGGCAATCCCGGCCCGGCCGGCTACGGCGCATACCTGACCGAAACCGATGGCACGATGGTCGCCGAGCTGTGCGACTTTTTGGGCGTGCAGACGAACAACTTCGCGGAGTACTCCGGGCTGGTGGCGGCCTTGGAGTACGCAATCAAGCATGGCTACTCGGCGGTGAAGATCGTCAGCGACAGCGAGCTGCTGGTGAAGCAGATGAAGGGGCAGTACAAGGTGCGCAGCGAGGCCCTGCTGGCCATTTACAACGAGGCTCGGGCCCTGGTGCGCAAGCTCGACCGCTTTGAGGTTCGCCACGTGCTGCGCCACCTGAACAAGGACGCCGACCGGCTGGCCAACCTGGCCATGGATCGCGGGATGGGCAAGGTGAGCATGGATCGCGCCGACGCCTATGCCAAGCCTCCGGCGGCTCCGGCAGAGGTGCGCGGCTTCGTCCGCAACGGCGTGGTGGAGTTTACCGGCGAGGCTTTGCCCGACGGCTGCTATGTGCGGGTGCGGAGAGAGAAGAGCTAGGTTCCGCATCGCAGGCAAAAACAAAAAGCGCGAGCCATAGGCCCGCGCTTTGTTTGTAAAACAGAAATCTTGCTTCTAAACCCTTAAATAGCAGTTATCCCGCCAATGCCTTCTTCACGGCTTCGCTGACGAGTTTGCCGTCCACGCGGGCGCCGGCGAATTTGGCCATCGCGTTCTTCATCACCGTGCCCATCTCTTTAATGGTCGGCGAGCCCATCTCGGCGATGGTGGCCTTCACGGCGGCCTCGATCTCCGCCTGGCCGACGGCCTTGGGCATGTAGCCTTCGAGGATGACGATCTCTTCGAGCTCCTTGTCGGCGAGCTCCTGGCGGCCGGCCTTGCTGAACTGATCGGCGGAGTCGTGGCGCTGCTTGATGAGCGTGGAGAGAACCTGCAGCTCTTCTTTCTCGTCGAGCGGCGCGCGCTTCTCGATCTCTTTGTTTTTGAGCGCCGACTTGGCCATGCGGATGGTGGAGAGGCGCAACTCCTGGTGGGCCTTCATGGCCTCAATCATGTCGCTTTGAATCTTTGCGGTAATGCTCATGGTTGCTACCTCTTTTGTTTCCGGCCCACATTGTGTTCAAGGTTTGGGGGCCTCTGATCTTTACAGTTCTTTTGACGATGCCACGAGAACGGCTATCTGGGAATCAACATAGCTCAGAAATTCACCGGGGGATTCCATGCAGGACCGCATTTCGTACAATGCGTCAACAGAGTCCTCGCGGCCCGAGGTTTCACCAAACGCCACCGCGATTCCTCTCAAGAAACGAGCCTTAATGAAGTACCTGCCGCATTCAACTTCTGCGGCTCCCGTTGCTTGAAGATCAAGATACTTGTTGTCTGCTATCTCTGCCGCTGCTAGTACTTCCTTAGCCCGTTCAGCCGAAAGGGCGCCTTGCACTCTAAGCAACTCGACAATGGAGCGCTCTTGTTGGCTCAGAACGGGTATGGTCCCCGCCACCCAGATCGCAGCCCTGACAACGAGAGCTCGCTGCAAGTCAGGACTCAAGTCTCTGACACGCTTTGATATCCCCGAATCTTCTTGATCCAAAATGTGCCAGTTCATAGTTGCTTCTTAGTGCTAGTCCTGAGGCTTTGATCTACCGCCGCGCGCTTAGCTCGATTGCGCCGGGGCCGTGGGCGGAGTCTTTCCGGCCGGGCGGCGCAGGCTGAGCGCGGTCAGCTTGCGCATCAGGTTCTGGAAGGTGACGATGCCGACCAGGTAGTCGCCTTCGACGACGGGAATCATGGCCAGGCCGCTGCGTCCGATGCGACGCAGTACGGCGGCCAAAGACTCCTGCGGGCCGGCTACAAGATACTCCCGGCGCATGGCCGACTGCACGTATCCGTTGCCTTCCTCTGACATGCTGGCGGCCATCTGCTGGCGGCTGATGACGCCCACCATCTCATTGCCGCGGACGACGGGGAACTCTTCCTGCGGCGGATCGAGCGCGCGGTGCAGGGCCTCGGAGAGAGTCTCGGCCGGGCTGAGGGCGATGAAGTCGGTGGTCATCACGTCGGCGACGCGGACACGCTCCAGCACGGCCTGCAGGATCATGCTGCGGTCTTCCAGTTGCAGGGCGAGGAAGAGAAAGACGCCGGCCATCATGATCCAAAGATGGTTGGTGTTGGAGCCGAGGAATAACGCGCCGCCGAGTAAGAACATGAGAAGCGAGAAGAACTGGCCGAGGCTGACGGCGCGGCGCGTGGCCGTCACCTGGTCTCCATTGATGGCCAGCACGGCACGCAGAATGCGTCCGCCATCGAGCGGATAGGCGGGCAGAAGATTCAATCCGCCGACAAAGACTTGCGCCCACACCAGGCTGCGCGGCAGGTTGAAGGGCGTAAGCCATGGGAAGGTGAACAGGTGCGCCTCGGGCTTCAAGAGCAGAACGCTGGTGCCCAGCAATAGAGCCGTAAGCAGGTTCACCGCCGGACCGGCCAGAGCGATACGAATCTCACTCGGAGCATCGAGGCCGCGTTGCGCACGCTCGTCCAGCAGGCTGATGCCGGCGATGGGCATCAGCACGACGGCGCGCACGCGGATGCCGTGGCGGGCGGCCATCATGGCGTGACCCACCTCATGGGCCAGCACGGCGCCTAGCACGCAGACCATCAGCACAAAGCAGCGCAGGCCGACCAAGGGCGCGCGGCCCATCTCCAGCATCCACAGCAGGCAGAACATCAGCGGAAAGCTGAAGTGCATGCGGAAGTGAATGCCGAAAAGGTCAAGCACCGGGATGGACCAGCGTCTCATAAAGGATTTGCCTCACTTCGCCCCGAACCGTTACTAATACACTACACGCTGGGAGGCAGGGAGTAGAAGAGTCATGCGCGTCATCGCCGGCAACTTTCGCAGCCGCACCCTACAGGCGCTGGATGGCCTGGAGACCCGTCCGACGTACGATCGGCTGAAGGAAACGCTTTTTAATGTGCTGCATTCGGCGGGCAAGGTGGAAGAGCGCCGCTGGGCAGACCTCTTCGCCGGAACCGGGGCTATTGGCATTGAGGCCTTGAGCCGCGGGGCGGAGAGCGTCCACTTTGCGGAGATTCACGCGGCGGCCTCGCGGGTGCTGCGGGGCAATTTGGCGACCCTGGGATTGACCGCACCCGTGGCCGAACGCGATGCGGCCGAAGCTCTGCGCCAGTGGGAGAAGAGTGGAGTGCAGTTCGACGTAATCTTCCTGGATCCGCCTTACCGGATGCGCGGCTGCTACGGAGAGGTTCTGCGCACGGTTGGCCGCGGAGGAGTGCTGGCGGCGGGCGGTGTTGTGGTGGCCGAGCACGAGAAGCGCTTTGATCCCGGCGAGGGCGAAGGCTGCCTGGAGCGCTACCGCACGTTGAAGCAGGGCGAAAGCGCGCTGAGCTTTTATCGAATGAAGGCAGTCCCGGACGAAGGCGGACAGGATGAAGGCGGACAAGATCGGGGTGCGGCCGCGGCGGGTGCGTCCGAATCCGAAGAGGCGTAATCGCGGCATCCGTGGTGGGGACACGCCATGGTGCGAAAAATAATCAAAATTTGATGGAAAGAAAAATCTATGAGTACGGACCGCACCAGTGCTCGGCCACGACGATGGAGTCGCCGGGATTCTGCGGATCGTAACGCACGCTGGTGGCCACGCCGATGCGGCAGGAGTGCAGGTCCACCCAGGGGCGCAACAGAGTCACATCCTGCGAGCAGTCGTAGTGCACGCCGGCCACGTCGTAGGCGTACATGATGATCTGACGTCCGTGGTCGGTGGCGGAGTCGAGCTCCTGCACGTCAATGACGGCGCCGTCGGTGATTCGGCCGGTGGCCACGATGCGGCGCTGGCGCGCCAGTTCCATCTGGTCCGTGTTGGCGCGCGGGCCCCGGCGCATGAACGCCACGGCCGCCACCAGGACGCTGAGCGCGCCCACCGCACTGTAACCAGCAAGTTGTGCCATAAGTAGGCGGGGCGCCGCTGTGCGCGCACGCCCCTACTTTCACTTTACACGAAAGCCACGAGGCTATAAACGAAAGCCATGCCCGGCATTCACACCGCGCGGACTACACCGCGGCTTCGTCCACCACCGGATTGCTCAGGGTGCCGATGCCTTCGACCATCACTTCCACCACATCGCCCTGCACCACGGGGCCGACGCCCTCGGGAGTGCCGGTGGCGATCAGATCGCCCGGCTGCAGGGTGCAGAACTGCGAGATGTGCTGGATGATGCGGTCCACGGAAAACATCATGTCGCGCGTGTTGCCGTCCTGACGGATCCGGCCGTTGACGCGGGTCTGCACCTGGATGCCTTTTTCCGGCTCCAGTTCGGTGACGACGACGGGGCCGAAGGGGCAGAAGGTGTCAAAGCCCTTGGCTCGCGTCCACTGGCCGTCCTTCGTTTGCAGATCGCGGGCGGTGACGTCGTTGACCACCGTGTAGCCGAGGATGTAGTCGCGGGCGCTCTCACCGGCCTTGAGGTGACGGCAGCGGCGGCCGATGATGACACCCAGCTCGCCTTCGTAGTCCACCCGCTGGCTGATGGCGGGGCGCAGAATCTCTGCTCCGGGCGCCAGAAGGGATGACGGCGGCTTGCTGAAGATGAGCGGCTCGGTGGGCATCTCGTGGTTCAGCTCACGCACATGCGCCGCATAGTTGCGGCCCACGCACATCACCTTGCTGACCAGCGGAAAGGGCGTGAGCAAACGGGCCCGGTCGAGCGGGACCGGCTCATCGAGCGGAGTGGCCGATGAGGCCTCGGGCATCACCAGCAATTCCGGCACGCCGGCGCCGGTCACCTGCATCTGCGGAGTGCCCAGCAGGGCGACGATCACAGGCTGTCCATCGCGCTCCTCCACCAGGCCGAAGCGCGAACCGTCTTTGTATACGAAGCGGCAGAATTTCATCGAACCTCCTAAGGCACGCTCTCTTCGGCCACGGACGACTGCGCGCTCTGGTTGCCACGCAGGTCCACGGCGGAGACCGTGTAGAAATATCGTTCGCCGGGCTTCACGTCTTCGTCACGCCAGGCGGGAGCCTTCAACAGCCCGGTGTTGACGGGCTGGAACTGGCCATCGGAAGCCTTGCGAAAGACGCGGTACCCGGCCAGGTCGCGCTCGGTGTTCGGCGCCCAGGTCAGATCAATAAACGGCTTTTGTCCCACGCTGCTGAAGACGGCCTGCACCGCGGTGGGCACCGCGGGCGGAAAGACGTCGCGGGTGACCAGGTGCACGACCGGGCTGTCATCGCCTTCGACTTCCACGGTGGGCTTGCCCTGCTGGCTGAGTTCTGCGACCGCGACCAGCTTGTAGTCGTACTCGGTCTCCCACTGGAAGCTTGGATCGCGGGCTTCGCTGGGGCCGTTGCTGCAGGTCTCCTCGGCCGCCAACAGAAATTCCGGCTTGCCCTTGGCGCGGCGATAGACACGGTAGAGGCAGCTCCAGCCGGAGCCGGCGGCGGGCTGCCAGTTTGCCGTCCACTGCAACAACGGGCCCTGCGCGTCGAGCGTGGCGTGGAAGTCCGCGGGCGGCGGAGCGGTAGGCGGCAACGGCACGCGCACCTGGTTGCTGAGGCCAGCCGAGCGTCCGCGCTGGTTCAGCACCTCGACGGCGTAGGTTGCCTCGTTCTGGGCGGCGATGGCCGAAGGCGGCAGAACGTCCTCAAAGCTGACTTGCTGCTTGTGTCCGGCCGGAGCGGTACTGGCAAGCTCGCTGGAGTGCGACTCGTAGACGGGCTCGCAATGGTCAATGGGATAGTGGTTGAGCACGCGGCAGATGCGGGTGACGGTGGGCCAGCGGCTCGCCTGCCGGTCGGTGGTCTCCGCCGGAGGAGACCAGGTGAGCACGACGCGGCTGCCCTTGCGCTCTGCCGCCAGGTTGTT
>Ga0181528_10002015_pt1 | contig 12482 bp, 14 predicted proteins | sample PEATcosm2014_Bin_47_FD_119742 | JGI IMG/M metagenome (GOLD analysis project Ga0181528, IMG submission 119742) | Peatland microbial communities from MTU Mesocosm Facility, Houghton, MI, USA - PEATcosm2014_Bin10_10_metaG | ecosystem: Environmental > Terrestrial > Soil > Wetlands > Peat | place... | reverse complement strand
CACCGAATGGGGTGTAGGGCCGACGCTCGTCGCCTGGCCACAGGTCATTGGGGAAACGGCTCGCCGACAAGCCCCTCGACCCTCTCGGGGCCTTGAGCCTGTCGAAACGGCGGCGGCCCTACTGCATGGTTACGGCTGAGGCTGTCTTGCCGCAATAAAGCGGCAATCGATCGATTTGAATTCTGGAAATTGAGCAACCAAGGCAAACAATGAACAACGTCCCTGCAAAAGAACCTGGAAGGTCTCACCGTTGGCGGTGGCTCACGCGTGTGGCCCTGGGAGGCGCCATGCTTCTTGGAGCGACAGAGCTTACCCTGCGCTACCTTCGGTACGATGAATTCCCAATTTATGATACCGATTCGAAAATCGGCTACATCCCAAAACCCGACCAGGCTGGATGCTTCAAGGGACGTTATTGCTGGAACCTGAACGAACATTCGATGCTCAACGAGCCGTGGGTTGCCGACCGTGAACACGGAGTTCTTGTCATCGGAGACTCCCTTGTCTGGGGGGAGGTCCAGATGGCTCCGCGCGACAAACTGGGAGCTTGCATGCAGTCCGTTGAGGGAGGCCGATACCGGATCTGGTCGGTCGGAGCCGGCTCATGGTCCAACCTTAACGAGGTTGAATACTTGAATCGGAACGAGGACGTGACGCGGAATATCCACGGACTGGTGTGGATCGCAAATTCAGGCGATTTCAGTTATCGCTCCGAATGGTCCTCCGATTTGACGCATCCCCGCCGGCGACCGCGCTTTCTTCTGGGATACTTGGCCGCCAAGGTGGCCGCCCCCAGGCTGCGACAGTATCTTCCGGCTTTTCTTCAGCCGCACGAGCCGGAGAATGCACCTGATTCAGAAGTGTCGGCAGAGGCTGCCCGGGAATTGCGCGCTTGGTTGAACGCTGCCCCGCGGGATTTACTGCGCCACAGTCTATTTGTGTGGTACCCCGATGCAGCGGAGCTGAAAGCGCGCGATCCGGCCACGACTCATCTGCTAGGTGAGGTGCAAAAGATCGTCGAGGCAGGAGGGCTTTCGTTCTTCGATTTGCGCGGAGACCCTCGCTGGCGGAGTGACTGCTATCGGGATGCGATCCATCCTTCTGCCGAAGGAAACCGCGTTCTGGCCTCTGTGCTGCAGGATCACTTCTGACCGGGCTGTTGGCTAGTCGTGCATGTGCTGGTCCTCGATTTCGAGCCAGCGCAGGAGGATCGGCCAGAGACAGCACCAGGTGATCAAAATCGCCGGGTTGAAGAACGGGAAATCGATGGCTGCGTGGATCATGATAGCCAGGCAGCCCAGGGAGAGGATGCCGGCGGCTGCATTCCGCCACACCCGCAAGCGAAACAATCGGAAGACGTAGAAGCACACACCTGCCAGCAAAAGACTGCATCCGACAACTCCGTACTCCGCGAGAAACTCCAGATAGTCGTCGTGAGCATGCTCAAAAAACAGGCGCTTGTGGCTGTCGCGAGCCACGCAGATTTCCGGATACCTCACCTGGTAGCCGGGCAGGCAATAATCATAACTTCCAGCGCCCCACCCCAACACCGGCCTGTCCTGAATCATATCCAATGTCGCCTTCGCCAGGACAATGCGGATGTTCTCTCGCCCGGTTGCGATCTCACCCTCCAGTCCCCGCATCCGTTCGGCCATCCGGTCGGTATTCAATCCAAGAAGTATCAAGCCCACGACGACGAAAAAGATCACCCCGGCAAAGACTGCTGTGAGCGGCGATTGGTTGGAGTTCCGGGAGGCAATCAGGCTGTAAGCGGTGATCGCGGCAACCAGGGCCAGGGAGGCGACCATCAGGATGGTGGCTCCCCGGGAATAGGAATAGAGCACGATTGCTGCGACCACGGCCGAGAAGAATCCGAAGACAACGGCGGGACTTGATGGTTCACGGCGTCGGATCTGGCGGCGATAATACCAGAAGGCCAGGGCTCCAGTGATCGCCAGCATCATATTGAAATAGGCTCCCGCGTGGTTGCGATAGATGAAACTGGAAACGAAGTAATCGGCCGGGGGCGTCCAAAGTCCGAAGATACGGTCGGCGCCAACTGCCCGCTGGAACAATCCCAGCACGGCGAGGAGAAATCCGTTGACGGCCAGAATCACGAGCAAGATCCGCAACGCCTTTCGCCGTGTGAAACCGGTCCACACGGCGCATGCAGACATCCAGGCGGAACCGTGAATCATCATCGTGCGCCAGGGATTGCCCTGTGCGAACGGCGTGCGAAGACCGGATGGAAGCCAGGTGATGTGCGACACACCCTGCAACCACCATCCCTGGGCGGTCCGGGCCCACTCCCAGGACGGGTTTACGCCCTGGACAAGCGTGTAGAGAAGAAAAAGACATCCTAGCCAGAAGATGGGAAATCTCAGGAGCGTCGGCGCCATCCGGACCCGAAATGGCAGTCCTGAATCCCCGATCCCCGGATAGTCGCGCGGCAGAAGCGCGAGACCGAAACTCGCGACGCTGAATCCGAAGCTGATGCATTGGCTCCAGACGTGCATGGTGCCAAGGGCCCAGGGCAGAAAGACCAGGTGCGCGGCAACAACCGCGAGAAGGGCTGTCTCCAACGGATGGAGGCGACGGGCCGTAGGTGCGCAGGCGACATCGAGCTGGGACCGTTGCTCGATTCCGCTGGAGCGGCGGTGTCGATGTGCGCGCGGCATGGTGGCCCGGAATCTGGACAATGCGGACCCTTTTGCCAGAGCAATTCTCGACGCACAATAGTCACACGGCTTCCACAAGACTGGCACAATCCTGTGCCACCATGCAGGCATGTGTGTGGCCAAAAGAAAAGGCGCCGCGGCGCAGCCAGGGCGAAGAAAACAAAACGCTTCGGTCCCAAGGGCGACGCCACACGTCTGGGAGGATGAAACCTGAGCGGCCGAGCCGGCGCACGACGCCCTGTTCCATGCGAATCGTTGTTTGGGGAATCAATTATTGGCCGGAAGTGATAGGCATTGCTCCGTTCAATCGCGGAATGTGTCGTTTTCTCGCGGCGCGGGGACACGAGGTCAGCATGGTTTCAAGCTTCGCCTATTATCCGGCCTGGCGTAAGACGGAAGGCGATCAGCACCGTGTTTTCCGGACCGATGTGGTTGACCAGATTCCTGTGTATCGCTGCTGGCACTACGTCCCGGCGCGAGCGACGGCGGTGCGCCGCATCCTGCACGAACTTTCCTTTGGTATCACCTCCTTCCTGCGGATACTCACTCTGCCGCGCGCCGAGCTTTATGTCGTGGTCAGTCCCCCCCTTCTGCTGGGACCCCTCGCCTGGCTGGCGTGCTGGCTAAAGCGCAGCCGGTACGTCTTTCATGTTCAGGATCTGCAGCCGGATGCGGCTCTGGGTCTCGGGATGATCAAAGAGAACGGGATGCTGGCACGGGTGCTGAGCAGCATGGCCACGCTGACGTACCGCCATGCCACCCTGGTGAGCGGCATCTCCCAGGCGATGATAAATGCATTCGCCGAGAAAGGCGTGCCGGCCGGGAAAAGATACTTGTTCGCCAACTGGATTGCGCCCGCGGAAACGCAAAGCACGAACGAACGCTCTCAGAAACCGGGCCCCGGAACCTGGCCGCGGCAGACCGGGACTCGGCAAGGCACAAGTCGGCAACGACCGGAGCCCCACGTGACCGCGCTCGTGGGCTCCACGAGTTGCGATGTTGAACAATTGCCCGCCAAGAATGAGGCTGCACACACGGAGGCGAGCATTTGGCGGGCGCGGTACGAGATTCCGCATGACGCTTTTGTTGCATCTTACTCCGGCAACCTCGGTCGGAAACAGGGGCTGGAGGTGTTGATCGATGCCGCGGAATTACTGGGGAGCCGGCACAATCCTGAATCACCCTTGATCATAATCCTCATCGTGGGCGACGGTGCGATGCGCCCCGTGCTTGAGGCCCGTGTGCGCAATAACCCGCTGCTGAACGCAAGACTCCTGCCATTGCTGTCTGATGCAGATTACCGCGGGATGATGGCCGCCTCTGACGTCTGCTTGATCACCCAGGCGAAAGGCACGGGTCGATTTTGCATGCCCAGCAAGTTGCTCTCAATTCTTGTCGCCGGCAAACCGGTGATCGCCGCCGCCGACGAATCGAGCGAACTTGTGCAATCCGTTCGACAAGGTGATTTCGGAATCACTGTTCCTCCCGAGAATCCTGCGGCGATCGCAGGAGCTCTGACCGAAATGGCGGCCCGGCCGGCGGAATTGGCCCGACTCGGGCAGCAAGGATCAAGATGGGGGAAACGATTTGAGGCCAGCTTCGTTCTGGGGCAATTCGAACGGCGTCTGCAAGCGATCGGCTGCTATCGCTCGTGAGCCGAACCGACAGCGATGTCGCAATCTGTCTCGTCCATCGATGCCCAGGCGAGAACCTCGTCAGCCACCTCGTCGCCTGCCTCATGCGCATACCACCGGAAATCCTCTGGTTCGGCGCCGGCGGGGGAAACTCCGTCGTCGCCTGCGTCCGTGCAATACGCCAAAATCGAAATCAGAAAATCGTCGGGCAAGTCATTCCTTCCAGGAAGATCGGGTGCGCTCATTTCGAGCGCCATAGATAGCCCCTCCGAGTGACAACTTCGCGACGCTCTGGCAAATTCCACGTTAAGGTGACTGACAGCCAGTCCGCTCAAGACCCCGAGCGTCTCCAGCCGAAACGATGCAGTTGACGTAGGGTCGCCGCCGTTTCGACAGGCCCCGAGAGGGTCGAGGGGCTTGTCGGCCTGCCAATTTCCCATTCCAATTCCCGATTCGCCCGTGGCGCGGCGGCGAGCGCCGGCCCTACACACCATTCGGTGATCGTCAGCATCATTCGTGAGGCGCGGTCCGACTGCATGAGTCCGGCTCAGAGCCTTGACCCATTCGACTCCCGCTCAGGGTCATCCTGAGCCTGTCGAAACGGGGCCGACCCCACAAACGTTCGGTTTCCCCCTATATCACTTGTTTCGCGGCGTTCAGCTCCCTAACGGAATCGAAGGACACGTAGTCAATGGTTTGCGCGGTCTCAGAACAGCGCGGCCCTTGGTTGCGGCCCACGGCCGCGGTGCGGAACTTCCGGGTTATGCACGGGACGGAGTCTTTCGCGATCCGCCAAGAATGAAGAATTCACGTGTTTGTCACCCTCGGGATTCGTGTGAGCGCCACCGTGTGCCGACGCTCCTTCTCTGAGATGACTGACCATTGTTCGTCAAAAGAGCCACACGATTGCCTCAATGCCCCCAATACACTGCGACTCGACAGTTTACGATCGTTCTCGGGATCCACCCCGCCCACAGTCCTCTCGGCCGAGACCATACCGCTGGAATCGCTCGTGCATCATCAGTGGTCGGTGCCAGACGACACTCCTTTCGACGCAGTCCATGAGTTTCTCCGTGAACACAAGGTTGATTTTCTGGCGCTGATCCGCAATGGGCGCGTTGTCGGAATCTGCTCCCGAGGGCAGCTCGGCTTCATGCTTGGCTCGCGCTACGGCTTCGCTCTTTTCAGCCGCAGTCCTGCGCATCTTGCACAAGTCGCCCATCCGTTGATCTTCGCCCGGACAACGCCGGTCCTCGAAATCCTCGCCCGGGCGCTCGCACGCCAAAAGGAGGAGTTTCATGAAGACGTGATACTGATCGACGAAGATTGCAGGCTCATCGGCCTCATCCCCGTCGAAGCGCTGGCACATCTGCAGAGCAGGCTCGTGGGCGAACAGCTTGGTGAACTGCGCCGCCAGCACGAGTTGTTGCAGCAGCAGAACCTCGAACATTTCCAGACCAACCACGCGTTGCGGCAGACTCAAGCGCTCTATCAGGGTGTGTTTGCGAGCAACCCGCTTGGCCTCGCGCTCCTCGACACCCAGGGCGTCGTCCAAACTCACAATCGGCGATTCGTCGAATTGCTCAATGTGGACGAGAATCCCGGCGCAAAACTTTCCCTGATCTCGCTGGTGATTGAACGCGAGCATCTCCTGTTTCAGAATCTTCTTCAGGCGCACGAACGTCACCATCCCACCTCGGCCGCCCATGAGTTCACACTGCACGTCGCCGGCCGCGGTCCCCGTCTTTTCCGTTTCAACACGCGCTGGATCAGCGAGACCAGCCAGATCTGCGCCTGTCTTGAGGACATCAGTGACCAAAGGTCGGTGGAGCGGCATCTTCGACGCCAGGAAAAACAACTGCTTCTCGATACTCTCGTCGGTGGGATCGCGCATGAATTGAACAACAAACTAACCCCGGTCATGGGCTTTTCCGAGCTGCTCGAACCGACGCTCGACGAGCGCTCTCAACTCTATGTCAGTTACATCAACAAGAGCGTGGTCGAAGCCGCCCACATCATCCGCCAATTGCTCCAGCTCTCGAAGCCCGACTCCGGCCATCCCGAAATTGTCGATCTTCGCAGGATCGTCGAGGAATCGTTGGTCATGCTGAAATTCCAGCTGCGGGAAGCAGGCGTGCGGGTCCAGACCGACCTCCCCTCCAGCCCCGTCAACGTTCTCGCCGACAGCGCACAAATCAAGCAGGTGCTGATGAACCTCGCGATCAATTCGGTGCATGCAATGACTTCAATGCCCGACCCGGAGCTTGGCATTGCCGTTATCAGACGCGAAAACGTCGCCACAATTGTGGTACGGGACAACGGCATCGGCATTGCTCCAGAAATCATGGGAAGGATCTTCGATCCGTTCTTCACCACCAAATCCCCCGACAAGGGTTCCGGCCTTGGACTGAGCATTTGTTTCAGCATCGTGCGGAAATACGGCGGCGACATCTCAGTCGAAAGCGAGCCCGGACAGGGCGCCAGTTTCACCGTCGAATTTCCCGTTGCGGTCGAAGTTGCCCCGGACTCGACTCCGCGGGAAATCGAACTTCCGGTCCAGCCGGGCCAGTGGGCTGATTGCAAGGTGCTGGTCGTTGAAGATGAGGAGGTTTTGCGCAAACTCCTTCAGGAAGTGATTCGTTCCCATTTCGGTTGCCGGGTCGACGCCGCGGTAAATGGATCGGAAGGTCTGACCCAGGCGCTGCGCGACCATTACGACTTGATTGTGTCTGACATTCGCATGCCCGAATTGAGCGGCATTGAACTTTATCTGCGCCTGCGTGAGTTGCAGCCTGCGACCGCCGGACGCTTCATTTTTGTTTCCGGCCGCTCGGGCGACGAACAATTCAACCAGGAGGTCAAGCGGTGGAATGTGCCATTGGTTGCGAAGCCATTTACGATGGCACGCCTGACGACCGTGTGTATGCCATTCTTGCGCGCTGCATCAGCACGACATTGATCGCGCCGGTCCGGTCGAGATCACTCTCCTCATGCTTTGTTGCGGAATCCCGCGCTCGCGACCTGCAGGCTGGACCGCCGGGCAATGGCGATCGCGAATCTCAATGCCGTCTATTGAGCATCCACTACGAGAGTCTGACTCGCGGAGGCGGCCGGGAGGTAATTCTCGTTGCCTGACTGTGAGGCCGTGATCGTCGTCACCCCCGGCGCAAATACAATCACCGTTGAACCCTGCACCATGGCAACCGCGGGATTGCTGCTCGAAAGTGAAACCGGCAAAGCAGACGAGGCGGTTGCGGTGACGTGGAAAGAAGTTGTGCCGGTTGTCACCGGCGCAAAGGCATTGAAGGTGATTGTTTGCGAGGCCTTCGCGATGGACAAACTTCCGCTCGCCTTGCCGAAGCATCCTGCGCCGGTTGCGATGGCCACAATCGCATACTTGCCCGCATTGACGGGAACGGTCGAGGAACCGGAGTACTTGACTGTCACGGTCATCCCAGAGGGATTGGCAGTAACACGCACGGCGTGTGGCCGACCGTCGTAGACCTGGCTCAAGTCTCCGATCTCCACAGGCACGATCACAGTTGGCGGAGCGGTCAGAACCGTTGCGATCCAAGGCGCTCGCACAGACACCCGTGTGGCGTAAAATCCGCTTGGAACCGGAACAGAGCCAGAGACCAGGGCCCACGAGCCGCTGTTTCCGTAATAGAGTCCGCGAACATCAAAGAGGCACGCTTTGAACCCGCCGCCGCTTTGAGTAAAATTGAAATTGGAGTCCACCAGCCCGGCAACTCCGGCAAGCTTCCACTCCGTGCCATCATTGATGAAAACCGGCCCACTGGAGTCACCGGTTCCAAGGTGGCATTCATTGGGTCCTCCATTCTTGTCGAAGGTGGCGTAGAGCTGCATGCCGAAGGGTGTGCTGGCAACAATTTTAGCCACCTTATTCTGGCCCCAGCGCAAGCGGCCATCGACGGCACCCCATCGCCAGCCAGCAAGCGTGTCCGCGGGCACACCCGCGACTGTCACAGCCGTCCGCACTTCCGCCCCGCGCGTCACTCCTCGGCCGAAGACCACCAAGCTTCGTCCAAGTTCATCGCCATGGGTATAGATCGGAGCCCATGTCGGAAATTTCTCCCGCACTTCCCAAATGCGAAGATCGCTGGAGGAGTCGGCGAAGGAGGCGACGGTCGTGTAGGTCTCGCCTTGAAATGTGAAGGGATCGCCGACGTTTCCGCCAACGTGATTCGCCGCGAGGAAATGATGGGCATCGATCGGGGCGCCCTGAAAACTGCCCCAACTTCCCACCCATTGCCAGCCGCTGTTGGCGAGCGAACCCGTTGGGGCGGTCGTGTTGAAATCCATGCTGGCGGTGGAATAGAAAACCATGCCAACGACCGGAAACGTGGTAAAGAGCACCTCCACCACAACCAGAAACAAAAAGGTGTGTTTTCTGTTTAGCCCAAGCATTGAAAATTGAACCTACCAGGATGCTCGTCACAAAAGCTTCACCTGGAAGCCACCGAGTCGCCTTATAAGTACGGTAGCATCGCTCTCCGATATGACAGACATACGCGAGAGCATTTGGAACGACCTGACTGACGAACATACGGAAGAACTCCTCGCTCGAGCCTCCGGAGGAGAAGCCGTTTTTTGCGAGGGACTGGCGTTGCTTGCCGCCGCATGAGTCTGCATTTCGCTGGACCGACAGGCGCAATCCAGTAGCAGATCGATTTCGCTTTTTCTGTTTGCTTCGAAGCGGGAAGGGTTATGTTTCCGGGCACCTATGCGCTCGACGATCATTGTAGATGGTCAAGTGGGATACCTCTTCGAAGGTGAACGATCAGGATCCTTTTGCTTTGTCCCTGAAAACCTCGTGCATTTCGATGACAGCGGAAAAACAGTCGTTGATGAGGTCCAGTATTTCCGAAGCGGCTGGGCCCTCCGCAACATGAGGAGCGCGTCGATTGAGAATACCGGTCCCTACCTGTTTCCGAACACCCGCCGGTTGATCTCAGACGTCAACTTGGCCGGACCCAAGCGTTTCTTGTCTGCGATGGCGGTGCATTCCTCCCATCCTTTCGCCCCGAGCTTGGTCCGCCAAAGCTAGTTCTGGCCGGGCGCAAATTTATTTCGACGGGAGGTCGCCCGCCAGTTGCCACGACAGCATGACTGCTGCCATCGCAAGCAAATCGCTGACGCCAATCCATCCCCTCCGCCCGCAGGGCAGGCTGCACCCACCCCCTGCGGGACGGCGTAGACCCTTACACCGCCGAAGCGGACACATTCATCTGATTCGCCGGTTTCCGCCGGCAAGCCAGCGCTCCGAGCGACAAGACTGCGGCGAGCAGCATCGCGGCGGTACTCCCGCCATCGGGCACTCCATGGGTTGTCACCGTCTGCTGGGTGACAAAGATGCTGTCTTCGGGCTGGTACATGCTCCCGATACCGGTGATCGTCGCGCTGTCGAGGCTGCTAAGGGAAATCGCCCAGATATTGGGGTTCGCGCCGGGCGACTCGCTGGTCACGATCACATCGCCTGCATACTGGTCAAACTGCGCCGCCGGAGCAAACAGGACGTTGTTCGGATAATTCACGCCATAGAACCCTTCAACGGGATTGGTCTCGGTCGAGATATTGGCTGGCACGAAGCTGATCGATTCGGCCTCTGGGATCGCGAACACTGGCGTCACCGTCCCGGTCGGGGAAATCGCATTAACCAATCCTGTGTTTTCCGAAGTGGTAAAGAGCGTCCCCGCGGCGTAGGTCCCGAACTGCTGCGTCGCAAAACCAATCCCTTCGGTGTCGGTGCCAAGGTTCGCCAGAAGGGAAACCTGGCCGCCCGTCCCAACCTCGTAGATCGCGCCGCTGGTGGTCGTGACGATCATATTGTTTCCATACAAGCCCGTTGTATCGAAGCTGATTCCGCGCACCTGGCCGGTGGGCACGGTCGCAAACAGCGTCGCCGCACCACCGCTGTTCGCAAACTGATAGATTTGTCCGTTGGCCTGGGAACCAGCGAAGATATCGTTGGAACCGTAGCCGCTGCCACTGGGCGAAGCCGATAGTACGACCTCTCCGCTGGCACCCGGAACCGATCCAAACACGGCGATACTCTGGCCGGTTAGGTCAGTCTGATATAGCACGTTGCTGCTGGAGTACCCGCCCGTGCCAACGAACTCATTGCCGGCATAGGTTATGCCGATCGGCGACGCATTGCCCGCGTAAATGCTCTGTAATTGGGTGGTCGTGATGAACGCCGGCGAGTTGAACGTTATTTGCGCCTGCGCTTGCGTGACCATGGCAGCCAAGGCGACTCCAAACGCTCCGATATAGGATTTGCTCATTTTGATATTCATGGGTAGAACGCCTTGACGGCGGGTTGCAAGAGTGCGGGGGAAACAAACTACCAAGCGAAACCTACCCACGCGGGCCGAGACCCGCCTAGGCGATCCCGGTGTGTTTGCACAGCCCATGCCACCCAATCGCCCAAAGCGCATACAGAATCGCAACCGATTGATTCAGAGTCTAAAGGCGCAGATAATTTAGCCGTGGATCGTCGCTACCGCGCGCTCAGCGAACCGTGGGACTGTAAGGAGAGGCATAAGACTGTAAAATTGTCCGACGGTCTGGCCAGCGTTCGGACTCATTGAGCCGTAATCGACCGCTCGCTGAACTGCGCCATCGTCGCCTCTTGGGTTGGCCGACAGCCCTCAGAATATCGCGCGGGCCCGACAATCGTCGGAACTTCCGTCATTACGGTTTCATAAAATTAATCCGTACAGGATTTTGGGAGGTATGCATTGCATATTCCAGCGCATTGGTTTTTCAGCACTCGTGACAGAAATTGGCAGAAATGTGCACCAACCTGCACGATTTCTGGCAGGAATCTGACAGGAGCTTTCCAACCCGCCTGCTGGCTTTGCATTCGAACGGATGCCAGTCCATTGCCTGAGGAGTAATTGCGGACATTGACGAGCCGGTGTTCTCCGCCAACATTACAACCGTGACCGCCACTCACGTCATTCGCCAATTGAAGAGCCTGCCACTCAAGGAGCGCCGCAAGGTCTTTGCCTACGTGGATGCGGAAATCGAGCGCCGAGAAGAAAAGGCGGATCGCAAGGCACTCGCCGAAGCGCGCCGGGATCCTCGCTCTCCGGTACCCTGGGACGAAGCCAAGAGGCGGCTAGGGTTGGCGTGAACGCCTACGCCGTCAGTCTGTCGGCGAGGGCGCTGGACTGGCTGGAAGACTGCCGCGACGCGCGACTCAAGCAACGAATCGTCGGTGCCATTGATGCGCTGGCCGCTAATCCACACCCGCCGGGCCGTGGGAAGCTGGCCGGCGAGGAGATCGTCTGGCGCGTGCGCGTAGGTAGCTACCGGATTCTCTACGAAATCCACGAGGGCCGTCTGATGGTCCTGGTCATCCGCATCGCTCACCGCCGCGAGGTCTACCGCTGAGATTTATGGGCTGACGACAAAGTCCTGCCCGACCGCCGCGGCGCCCTACGGCCGACCAGCAAACCGAGATCCTGCAGCTTGCGGCCAAGTTCGTCGTCTTTGCCGAGCGCGTCCAGATCGCCATGCAGGCCGAGGACGCGCATGACAGCGACGTAAGCGCCCATGCTCGTGCCGGCATCGCCCTTCTCCACTCTGGCCAGCGTCACCCGAGTGATGCCCGCGCGCACGGCCACCGACTCTGCAGAGTAGCGCCGACGCAAGCGAGCCAACCGCAGGCGCTCGCCCAGCTCAGAAAGCTTCTTGGCGATCGCGGGAAACAAGGTTGGGTGATTCCTCGGCATGACGTACATTAGAATATGCACTATGGCCTATATTTGTCTATTCTATTGTACATTTCAACGGATTGCCGTGCGCTGATTGCCAGCAAACAGGCATGCACGCCTGACGAGATGCCCCCTACGCCAAGGGTTCGGAGGGCATAATTCACCAGGGCGAAAAGATGGTGGAGGTGGCGGGAGTTGAACCCGCGTGCCCCAGGCCTTCACATGCCGCATCTACCTGTGTAGCGATTTTTTGAATTCGCCTACGCCACGCGAAAACGCGCGCTTGGCGGAGGCTAGCGGTCGGTTGAAGGTACCACCGGAACGTCGGCCACGGCCGCTCCGGTTATGCCTGCTGTCGTCGTTCCATCCGGCCAGCAGGCGTCGCCGGGGGAACGTCACTGCCATTTAAGCAGCGAGGGGCATCTCTT
>Ga0181528_10002014_pt1 | contig 12484 bp, 6 predicted proteins | sample PEATcosm2014_Bin_47_FD_119742 | JGI IMG/M metagenome (GOLD analysis project Ga0181528, IMG submission 119742) | Peatland microbial communities from MTU Mesocosm Facility, Houghton, MI, USA - PEATcosm2014_Bin10_10_metaG | ecosystem: Environmental > Terrestrial > Soil > Wetlands > Peat | place... | reverse complement strand
GGAGAGAACCAGTATATGACTATTTTAGATAAAAATATCTAAAATAGTCATACAATTAGGTTTGTTTGGCTTCACTGGATAAAACAATCCTTTATATTTCAATGTTATAAAGCTTATTATTGATAACTTTAACAGTTAAAATCAACAAATTATGATATTTTTTGATAGAATCATCGAAAATTATCCAATTTATTTATTTGTTATATTATTCCAATTAAATCAGAACCTTAAAGAAACTGTAAATCGGGTATAAAATTTAGAGACCAGGCGGTTTAGGACGAACTTGAAAGGCGAATTTAAACCCAATTTTGCAAAGTCAATGCAGTCGGCAAAAGCGGCTATAAGCTGATTCGGGTTCGTGAATCACAATTAATTGCGAGGGATAGGAAGCGCCAAACAAAGTAATTCATTACAGTATGTGGTTAACCGGCAGATGCTTAGGTTTATGCCAATATGGCGGCTGCTGTTTGACGAATATCTTAACTCTTATATCTAAATATTCGATAATATTATCATAATATATTGTTTTCAATCGTTTTCAGCCTACTCTATTATTTGCTATCAGATACCGGCATTTAGGCTGCCGAATCCTAATAGCTCACAGTTAAGAGGTTTCCATGTCAATTGGACTTAATAGCAATACGTTAAAGCAAAAGGACAACAAAGAACTGGCTGTCCACATTGCCTCAATTTTGGAAAATATCCGTTTCGGATCAGTTGAGGTTGTGGTTCACGACGGTAAGGTTGTACAGATTGACAAACGGGAACGTTTCAGAATTAACGACCAAAAAGTCTAGTCCTGACGGCGCCTTTAAATCTTGAACCCAAAAAGAGCAGTTAACTATCAAATAGTCAACCAACTGGTGGACCTCAACAGCTCTTTTGGGTGAAGGCTTGTTTAAGCCGGATAATTCTAACTATTCAAATTTATATGTTTAGCGGCCATAAATCGGCTAGCGGAATATTCAAATCGGTTTTTTTAACATTTGAGAGTTTTATGAAAAAAACGCTTTTATCATTTCCAATTGCAGTATTGCTTTCATTTATGACTTTAACCGGCAGTTACGCCGCAGAAATTAATCTTCTGAATGTTTCTTACGATCCAACCCGGGAACTATACAAGGACTTCAACCAAGCTTTTGCAAAATACTGGAAGGACAAAACCGGAGACACCGTCACGATTAATCAATCGCATGGCGGTAGCGGCAAACAGGCGCGGGCAGTTCTGGATGGCCTGGAAGCAGATGTGGTGACACTGGGACTGGCTTACGATATTGATCAACTCGCTTCTCGCGTTAAGTTAATTCCGGAAAACTGGCAGGCAAGACTGCCTAATAATAGCTCGCCATATACATCCACAATTGTGTTCGTTGTGCACAAAGGCAATCCAAAAAACATCAAGGAATGGGATGATTTGGTGAAACCGGGCGTCAACATCATTACACCGAATCCTAAAACCTCGGGAGGGGCGCGCTGGAACTATTTAGCCGCCTGGGCTTACGCCTTGAAAAAAAATGCCAATAATGAAGAAGCAGGCAAGGAATTTTTAAGCAAACTTTATAAAAACACTTCTGTGCTGGATACCGGCGCCCGTGGTTCAACCACCAGTTTTGCAGAACGCGGCCTAGGCGACGTGTTGATCACCTGGGAGAACGAAGCTTATCTGGTTTTAAAGGAATTCGGCGCTGACCAATATGATGTCATCACCCCATCCTTTAGTATTTTGGCAGAGCCTCCTGTAAGCCTGGTGGATAGTGTTGCCGCGAAACACGGCACCACGGAAGTCGCCAATGCCTATCTGAATTATTTATATACACAGGATGGCCAGGAAGTGATCGCCAAAAATTATTACCGTCCTTACGATAAGGAAATAGCGGCGAAATACGCCAAACAATTCCCAAACCTGGAATTGGTTACCGTAGCCCAACTTGGCGGCTGGACTGCTCTGCATAACAAACATTTTGCCGATGACGGGATTTTCGACAAAATATACGGGAAATAGACTGTTGCAACATCGTGATTGCCAATTTCTGATGCTTTAGAAATTCGCGTTTTCCAACGCCTCTTAACAATAATCTAGTCACGCCATAAAACACAGTACTGTGTTTTATTCATCTTATAAACGCTTAACCGGAAATAAGCCCCAACAAATTTCCGGTTAAATACTTGCCTTGCTATATACTTTGCTATATAAAGCATAAAAACTAGGAGGCTGTCCGAGAATAGGAACCGTAGATCATCCGGCGTATTACGCTTCGCTAATACGGTCTATGGCCCTGTGTACGCTCTCGGATAGCCTCCTGGGGCTGTCTGCCTCAAAATTCAGGCTTAATCAGGATTAAATGATGACTATACCCGAAACTATTCTGACTGAAGAGCATATTGCTAAGCTAGTTAAACTCTTCTATCAACGCGCCAATGCCGACGAAAGTTTGCAACCTATTTTCAATGCCGCGATCAACGATTGGGAAGCCCATCATCGCATTGTTGAAGACTTCTGGTCGTACGCATTGCTGAAAACCGACCGCTATCATGGTAGCCCTTATCCTTTGCATGCCCGTCTGCCTTTGCGTATTGAACATTTTGATCGCTGGCTGGACTTGTTCAGGCAAACCGCTAACGAAGTACTGCCTACGGAGGCCGCAAGCCAAGCAATTGCCCGCGCAGAACATATGGCGGAAAGTTTTAAAGTCGGCATGTTTTTTGACTACCAGCCCGGAAAATCAACTAACCGGACCACCACATCTAATCCAGCCTAAGCCAAAAAACCTGGGCACTATCATTCCTACCCTATACATAACCATTCATTAATTGATTAGAGACAGATAAAATCAGATGGTCTCTATAGAAAATCCCCTTAGCCAGTCTTTGCAATTTACAAAGACCAACTAAGGGGATGTGTTTAACAGCGGTTAAGTGTTATTGCAACACAAACGAACTGTTTACTGAGCTTGAGCAGGCGCCCAGACTTGATACCGTAGTATTAGACACGGCTTCAATTGCTGCGCTTTTTTGAGTTGGAACGCTCAGGTCATTATAGATTGCATATGAATCAGAAGTTGGACCGGACAATTGATAGTACATGAACAGTTTATTTCCACAAGCAATGCCATCTGATAAATAAGCTTGCACAAGTTGATTCATTCTAGGATCGCTATTGGCCTGTTCGGTAATTGTAGCGCTGTAATTAGGACTATCAGGAGTATCGGGGCCACCTTCATAACTGAAGTTTTGCAAACCATAATAGTTAGCCAGGCTTTGATAAGTTGCCTGAGTCTTACCACCGGCTACATAAGGACTTGCACCGGAAAACATTGGTAATACTGCATTCATGCCTGCTTGATATGATGCAAATAAGCTATTAACATCAGTATAAGCATTTGGGGCATTATTGTATGGTGCGCTGCCTATGGCATAAATGTATTGGCTTGGCGCTCCAAAGTTTGCTTTGATGTAAGCCAACTCTATCTGAGCGCTATAAGGATTGGCAGCTTGGGCCATTAATACCGGCCGGATAGTGTTGTTGATTGCTGACGGTCCGTAGACTGCCGCAAACAGCTGACTAATCCTGACCACTTGGTGCGCCACCCTATAAGCGGATTGAGTATACTCATTATTATTGTTGTCATAATTCAAAGTAGGATCTGCTCCACTTGCCAGGTCCGCAACAGCTGACGCCAGATTCGCCTGTGTTTGCGAAAAACCGTATCCAAAATTCCACAGTTCATTACTGTATTCAATATAAACATGGATGTTTGGATCCAATGTAGCTTTCATCAAGTTTGCCAATTGGGTAATGTAGTTGCTGGAAGTCGTATCGGTTAAATCCACACCTTCTGGAATGTTAATCCAGATATCCTTGCCGCTGGCATTCGCCATTTCAATAACGTATTCCCAGGCCACGCCTCTTGGATCTGCTTGAGAAGGTTGTGATGCAGGTGTCCGTCCAGCCCAGGTTGTCACCGGATTACCATTGGCATTCAGGAAACAGACAAAACGCAAGGCGCTAAATGGAGATATGGCATTGAGAAACTCATTGGAAAACACTTGTGTGGTGCCAACTGCATAACCCTGTCTGAGTAATTTTAGATTGGTTATGCCGGTATTCACCGCACTGGAGGCTGTCCGTTGAGTATTGGTAAACACCACCTGCAGCCCAGCACTATTTGGTCCTATCACGAGTTGAGCCGTAGTGGTGTTGGTAGCGGCGTTGTAAACTTGATTGATAACTTGATCAGCTTGATAATTATCTAGAAAACCAATGTGCGCTATACCATTAAACACTACATTGTAAGTGCCATAATAACTTGGATAAAGCGCTGTTGGACTTTGACCCAAAGGATCGGCCGGAAATGACGCAAAGACGTCACCAAAATCGCTTGTTGGCCAGCCGTTAGCATCAACCGGAGCCGGATGATTGGTTGGGTCCCAAGGATAAGTAGCGGTTGCAAAACCGCGAGACTGTTTTACCAAATCCACAAAAACCTGATCCTGCCAACTGGAATCATTGACCCAGTTCAGATTTACCCCCATATAATTACCTGCTAAAGCATTATTAGCTGTAGCTGCAGCCACTGCAACGGTAGCAGATTGAGCAACCGTGCCGCCGGCGCCGGTGCAAGACAGATTGTAGATGGTTGTAGCAGTCAATTTAGCGGTGACGAGACTGCCTGAAGTTGGTTCTGAACCAGTCCAACCGCCGGTAGCAGTACAAGAAGTGGCATTAGTGGATGACCAGGTCAAAGTCGTGCTGTTGCCGCTGGCGACTGAAGTGGCTGCTGCACTTAAGGTCACAGTAGGCACGGCAGGGGAAACAGTGACTGCAGCGGTTTGTGAAGCGGCGCCGCCGGCTCCGGTACAGGACAGGATATAGCTGGTTGAAGCGGTTAAACCGGTTTCAGACACGCTGCCTGAAGTGGTTTGGGCGCCAGTCCAGCCGCCTGTTGCGGTGCAGGATGTGGCATTGGTGGATGACCAGCTCAAAGTCACATTACCATTGTATGCAATAGTGGGTGATGAAGCTGTCAAAGTGACTGTTGGCGCAGGTGTTACTGGCGCCACAGGGGCAGCCGCGGTTACTGGCACTGCTTTTGGAGCAACTGCTACAGTCACGGATTTTGAGAGGTTGCCACCAGTTCCGGTACAAGACAAACTAAAGGTTGTTGAACTGGTTAAACCGGATTGTGTAACACTGCCGGAGGTAGGCAAACTTTCAGATTGGCTGCCATTTGAACCGGTACAGGTATTGGCATTGGTGGTTGACCAGTTCAAAGTCACATTACCGCCGTAGGCAATAGATGTGGATGAAGCAGTCAAGGCTACGGTTGGAGCAGGTGGAGCGCTAACTGCTACTACAGCGGATTGTGAAGTAGTGCCGCCGACACCGGTACAGGACAAATTATAGGTTGTCGCTGTGGTTAAACCGGTTTCAGTAGCAGTGCCTGAAGTAGCTTCCGTACCTGTCCAGCCGCCTGTTGCTGTGCAGGAAGTGGCGTTGGTGGATGACCAGGTCAAAGTCACATTACCGTTATATGCAATGGAATTGGCTGAAGCAGTCAAAGCCACGGTTGGAGCAGGTGGAGCACTGACCGCTACACTAGCGGATTGTGAAGCAGTGCCGCCGGTGCCGGTACAAGACAAATTATAAGTCGTTGGACCAGTTAAACCTGTTTGAGTCACGCTTCCTGAAGATGCTTGAGTACCAGTCCAGCCGCCAGTTGCGGTACAGGAAGTGGCATTGGTGGACGTCCAATTCAAAGTCACGTTGCCGTTATAAGCAATGGATGCGGCTGAAGAGGTCAAGGACACAGTTGGCGCGGGCGCATTAACAGCAACTGTCACAGATTTCGAGGTAGTGCCGCCAGCACCGCTGCAGGACAAAGTGTAGGTTTTTGCACTGGTCAAACCTGACTGAGTGACACTGCCGGAAGTACTGAGAGCTTCTGACTGACTGCCATTAGATCCGGTACAGGAAGTGGCATTACTGGATGTCCAGCTTAAAGTCACATTGCCATTGTAGGCAATAGTAGTAGCAGAAGGGGTTAGGGTTACAGTTGGCGCTGCAACTGACGAATTTGCCTGAGCTATTACCGGGATCGTCGTCCCCAATGCAATAGCTAATAGCATTAGCTTAAAATTGTGAGTTTTCATTTTCGGTCACCTTATTTAAAAATTTTTGAAATTGCTGAGCAAACCAACCGAGCCAACTCAACAAAGTTTTTACTACGTGTTAAGAATAAACGTGTTTTGCTAGAAAAGTTGTGAACTAGTTTCTGTTTTCTAGAGTTTTGTCAGGTGAAACAACAATAACGGAAAAGGAGTAATGAAAAAAAGCCGCAGTTTGGGTGCGCTTAATTGCTACACGGTTTGTTTGAAAACAACTAGACCCCAAGCTAATTACTTTGAGAGGTGTGTTGGCGTTAATCGAAACCCGCCTGATTAAAAATACAGGCGGGCTTCACAGACTGATCAAGCCAATTCAGGCTCACTATGATAACCAAGGTCTGAACTGACTTGTCCGCCTTTGCTTAACCTGACCGCACAATATTTCACCTCGGCGATTTTAGCGTATGGATCAAGGGCCTGATTTGTCAGTTTGTTTGCTGCAGCTTCGTAATAACAAAAGGGAATAAAGACCGTGCCTCTTTGGATGCCGTGGTCTGCTCTGGCGAACAAAGATACCTGACCGCGCCGGGATTCAACAGTCAGCACATCACCGGCATCCGCGCCTAGCGCTTCCAAATCTAAAGGATGTATGCTGACAGTAGGAGCAGGCTCGATAATATCCAGCACCGAAGCTCGACGTGTCATGGAACCGGTATGCCAATGTTCCAGCTGACGACCGGTAATCAGTACTGTAGGATAGCTGTGATCAGGACGCTCATCGGCAGGAATAATATCAGCCGGAACCAGTTTCGCCAGACCTGAAGGACGTGGAAAACTTTCGGTAAAAATCACCGGCTGACCAGGGTCGCCCTCTTTTTCACAAGGATAGGTCACTGAACCTTCATTTTCCAGGCGCTCCCAGGTAATACCGCTAATCGAAGACATAGCCAGACGCATTTCTTCAAACACATCTTTGGCGTGCTGATAATTCCAGTCCAGACCAAGTCTGCGGGCAATTTCCTGAATAATCCACAAATCTTGTCTGGCTTCACCGGGCGGGGTCACAGCTTGGCGGCCAAGTTGCACAATCCGGTCGGTATTGGTAAACGTAGCCGTTTTTTCCGCATAAGCGGAAGCCGGCAAAATCACATCTGCGTAATAGGCAGTTTCCGTCATAAAAATATCCTGAACGATCAGATGTTCCAGATGCGCCAAGCCTTCACGGGCGTGATTGCTGTTTGGGTCAGACATGGCAGGATTTTCGCCCTCAATATACATGCCTTTGATTTTACCTGCGCAGGCGGCGTCAATAATTTCCACCACCGTTAAGCCGGGTTTGTCATCCAGTTTGGTTTGCCACAACTTTTCGAATTTGCTGTGTGCAACCGGGTTATCCACCCGTTGATAGTCCGGAAAACACATTGGGATCAAGCCTACATCGGAAGCTCCCTGCACATTGTTCTGGCCGCGAAGCGGATGCAGACCGGCGCCTTGCCGGCCTATCTGCCCGGTAATCATGGCCAGCGCAATCAGGCAACGCACATTATCGGTGCCATGAACGTGCTGAGACACCCCCATGCCCCAGAAAATCATGGAGCCTTTGGAAGTGGCGTAAAGTCTGGCTACTTCCCGTAGAGTTTGAGGGTCAATGCCGCAAATCGGCGACATGGCTTCCGGGGTGTACCCGATAATGTTTTGTTTTAAAGCCTGATAGTTCTCGGTACGATTTTTGATAAACTCTTCATCGACCAGCCCCTCAGTGACAATGACATTGATCATGGCGTTGAGCATCGCCACATCGGTATCCGGCTTGAAAGATAAATAGTAGGCGGCATGTCTGGCAAATTCCGTTTTTCTTGGATCCATTAAAATTAATTTAGTGGAACCTGCCTTCACGGCGTTTTTGATGAAAGTAGCCGCGACCGGGTGGTTGACTATTGGGTTGGAGCCTATGACGATAACGACTTCGGCATACTGAACATCTGAAATTGGATTGGAAACCGCACCGGAACCCACCCCCTCCAACAACGCCACCACCGACGAAGCATGGCATAAGCGGGTGCAATGATCGACATTATTGACACCAAAACCGGTTCGTATCAGTTTTTGGAACAAGTAAGCCTCTTCGTTACTGCCCTTGGCCGAACCAAAACCAGCCAGCGCAGCGCCGCCATCTCGGGCTTTAATCTTTTTCAAACCTGCCGCAGCAAAATCCAAAGCCTCATCCCAACCGGCTTCGCGGAAAGCCGCAAAAGGATTGGCCGGGTCTAATTCTACATGCGGGTCTTTAGCAACTCCGGCTTTACGAATCAACGGCTTGGTCAGCCTGTGCTTGTGGGCGGGATAATCAAAACCATAGCGGCCTTTCACACATAAGCGGCCATGATTAGCCGGGCCATCCCGGCCGGTGACACTAATGATTTTATTGTCTTTGATGTGATAAGTCAGTTGACAGCCGACGCCGCAAAACGGACAACCCGAATCAACGCTCTTTTCGGGCGTCACCACCCCCGCGCCGTTGCCGGGAGATAAGGCGCCAGTCGGGCAAGCTTCCACGCACTCGCCGCAGGACACACAAGTCGACTCTCCCATGACATCGCCTTGATCGAACACAATCCGGGTATGACTGCCGCGAAACGACAAGCCAATCACGTCATTAACCTGGGTTTCCCGGCAAGCCCTTAAGCAACGGTTACATTGAATACAGGCATCCAGATTAACCGCAATTGCCGGATTGGAATGATCAGCTTCAGGAGAAAATCCAGGCTGAAACCGGGAACTGCTTACACCCAGTTTATTCGCCCAAAGTTTGACCTCATTTTCGGATTTATAGGAGTTTTCCGGTTGATCGGCAAGCAATAGTTCAAGCACCATTTTTTGTGCCGTTACTGCTCGCTGGTTATTTGCGTAAACTACCATATCCTGGGTTGGAGCACGGCTACAGGAGGCCGCCAATACCCGTTCACCCTGGATCTCCACGACACATGCCCGGCAATTGCCATCCGGTCTTAAACCTTCCTTATAGCAAAGCCGGGGAATATCAATGCCATGACGCTGGGCGGCTTGTAATATGGATTCTCCGGACCAGGCTTCTATACGTTGGTCATTGAGTGTAAAGGCGATTGTATTTAAAGCAGCGTTCATTTTAATTCATCCGAAAAATATTTCATCACGCAACGTAGTGGGTTTGGTGCCGCTTGCCCCAAGCCACAAATAGATGCATCGGTCATGACAGTAGATAATTCTTCCAATAGGCCCTGATCCCAAACGGCTTTTTCCATCAAAGCGGCCGCCTTTTCCGTGCCAACCCGGCACGGCGTGCATTGCCCGCAGGATTCTTCCGCGAAAAACCGCATGGCATTCAAAGCCAGATCGCGGGCTTTATCGTGTCTTGAAAAGACAATTACCGCTGCAGAGCCGATAAAACAACCGTAACTATTCAGGGTATCGAAATCCAGCGGGATATTATCCAAAGTAGCCGGCAACATGCCTCCGGAGGCGCCACCCGGAAAATAACCGTAAAATTCATGTCCATCCAGCATACCGCCACAAAATTCTTCTATCAGTTCGCGAATAGTGATACCGGCAGGCGCTAAATGCACGCCCGGCTTTTTGACTCTGCCGCTAACTGAAAATGACCGTAAACCTTTACGTTCATTGCGGCCATGTCCTGCAAACCAATTAGCGCCTTTTTCAATTATCTCCCGGACCCAGTAAACCGATTCCATATTGTGTTCCAGTGTCGGCCGGCCAAACAAACCTACTTGAGCAACAAACGGCGGACGCAGTCTTGGCATGCCGCGCTTGCCCTCTATGGACTCTATCATGGCCGATTCCTCGCCACAGATATAAGCCCCGGCGCCGCGCCGAAGCTGAATTTCCGGTAAAGCCGCCGGTGGGTGTTCATACAGGTTTTTAATTTCCTGCTGCAGAATTTGCCGGCAACCGGCATATTCGTCACGCAGATAGATATAGATTTTATTGATGCCTACCGCCCAGGCGGCGACCAACATGCCCTCCAAAAAACGATGCGGGTCGCGTTCCAGATAATGCCGGTCTTTAAAGGTGCCGGGCTCGCCTTCATCAATATTCACCGCCATCAGCCGCGGCTGCGGCTGGGAACTGACTATCCGCCATTTGCGGCCCACTGGAAAACCGGCGCCGCCCAGGCCCCGCAATCCGGAACCCTCCATAATAGCCATCAGTTCTTCCTGCGTATGTTTACCTGACAAACAATCCTGATACAGTTGATAACCGCCACCGAATTGATAATCCTGAAAAGACAAATACTCGCTGACCGGAGCTTTGACATCTCTGGCGGCAATAATTTGTAAAACCAATTCCGGCTTGGCATGATCAATCGGATTTTGACCCACGACAGCCACTGGCGCATGCTGGCAACGGCCGACACAGGGAACAGCTTGCACCCGCACTCCATGATCCAAAGCGTCTTTCAAAGTATGACTTAATTCATGCGCCCCGGCCATAGCGCAGCTGAGAGATTCGCATACTCTAACTGTTAAAGCCGGCGGCGGCTCTTGCCCCTCTTTAACCACATCGAAATGATGGTAAAAAGTAGCCACCTCATAAACCTGACTTTGCGACAACTTCATTTCAGCCGCTAAGGCTGCGAGGTGATCGGATGAAATAAACCCGTATTGATCCTGAATCTTATGCAGATGTTCGATAAGAAAATCCGCTTGACGAGGCTCACTACCCAAAAGAGCTTGAATTTCGGTAATGGCTTGATTATCAACATTACGGCCTTTCGGCTTACCCCTTTTACGTTTTACTGAATCGACCATCAAAATCACTGCTATGCCCTCAAGTTTTCGTCAGTTATCAACTGATTATAACCGATATAAACAATATGAATAACGGAAAAATTGATGATTAGGCTTTGAGTATTTTTAGAGCTGTTATTTTGCCGAGTGTCCCCCAGATCAGGACAGGATCAGACAGCGATAAATGATTTATTGCAGTAACCGAAACAAATATAGAATTAGGTTAAATAACATAGTTCAATTTTTTTGGCCTTTACATTCGGTCTGGTCGCGAACCGACGATATAACCACATAAGCATATGAATAATAAGCTATTTTTTAATCACCGCGCTTATAAATATCTCCTGATAAAACAGGAGATTGAGCGGGTAATTGATAATAATTTATGCATGTGCTGTAAAAACCTCCATAGAAAAAAGTTAAATAACACAGTTTAATTTTTGGCATCCATAAACCAGGGTCGCGTCGAATCCACAACTAAAAACAGTTGCAGGCAGAGGTTTGTTCTCCAATATCGATAATTCCTTATATTTTATAAGTTTAAACGTTTGCCGAATTGATTCTTACTGTGAAACCATCTTTAAACTTAATTAAGGCATGTATTTTGCTTTTGTTAGCAAAGTAAAAGCGGTTTAATCGGATGTGCAACCAGCCGCAGCCAGCAGTATCAGTCCATGACAGCGGCGGCGCCAGGAACTTTCGGTTTTTACAAACACATCTATCCCAGGTGGTAAACAATGCGCGTGAATTTTAATCTGTTTCTTTCCGGAGCCCTGTTGGCTGGCCAAACCGCGTTTGCTCACGGCCCGGCGCCGGTATCTTTGCAAAACGTGCCGATACCGCCCGTGCCGGGTCTGACTGATGGTCCGCAGCCTATTGTCGCCAACAAAAGTGTGGCCATCGCCTTGGGTAAGGCTTTATTTTGGGATACCCAGGCCGGCAGCGACGGCCAGGCTTGCGCTTCCTGCCATTTCAGCGCCGGGGTGGACGCCCGCATCACCAACCAGATCAATCCGGGACAAAACAGCAGCAACGCCTCCGGTCAGATTTTCTCCGCCATGCCTTCCGGCTCCGGAACCGGGGGCTCTAACTATACCCTGACCCAAAACGATTTTCCGTTGTTTCAGGTTGACGCCAGCGGCAAGGTGATTTACTCAACAGACGACATCGTAGGTTCAGCGGGCACTTTCGGGGGGCAGTTCACCGGAACCTCTCAATTTACCGGGGTTGACGACCAATGTAATCGCAGCCCGGACCCGGTGTTTAACGTCAACGGCGTTGGTGTGCGCCGTGTTGAGCCGCGTAACACCCCTACGGTGATTAACGCCGTTTTCAATCACCGCAATTTCTGGGACGGCCGCGCCAACAACACTTTCAACGGCAGCAGCCCCTGGGGTAACCGCGATCCAAACGCCGGAGTTTGGGTCAAATCAGGAACTACGGTCAGCAAACAGCTCCTGAATCTTATAAATTCGTCTTTGGCTTCCCAAGCGCTGGCGCCACCAGTGGTCAGCACCCAGGAAATGGGCTGCCAATCTCGCAATTGGCCGGATATAGGCCGCAAACTGTTATCGCGGCAGCCCCTGCAATACCAG
>Ga0181528_10002011_pt1 | contig 12487 bp, 8 predicted proteins | sample PEATcosm2014_Bin_47_FD_119742 | JGI IMG/M metagenome (GOLD analysis project Ga0181528, IMG submission 119742) | Peatland microbial communities from MTU Mesocosm Facility, Houghton, MI, USA - PEATcosm2014_Bin10_10_metaG | ecosystem: Environmental > Terrestrial > Soil > Wetlands > Peat | place... | reverse complement strand
TGGACAGCAGAACTCCTGATAGCCGTCCATCCTACGCTGGCCCGACTTCCCTGGTGGAAAGAATTCTCTATTGACACCCGCCTGCGTTTGGCAAATCGTACCTCGGTCCTCCCCGGACAGGACGATTCCTTCCGCTCATTAACGCATGGGACGCACAGATGCGGTATCGCCCTGCGGTGCCTCGGAGTTGCAACCGGGACATTGTTTCTGCGAGGATCGTGCCCTATGATTTCCTTCCGATCCGACCGCCGAGAACTTCTTCGCATCGGCGCGCTGGGGCTGGGAGCAGCCGTCGGCTCCGCTCTGCCCGAAGCTCATGCCTCTCCCCACGGCGCGGCCCCGGCTTCAGGCGCCGGGCTCTTCGACATCCGCAATTATGGCGCGATCGGGGACGGCAAAGCTGTCGATTCACCTGCGATTAATAAGGCGATTGAGGCGGCAGCAGCCGCAGGCGGAGGAACCGTCGTTTTCCCGGCGGGTAACTGGCTGAGTTTCTCGATTCGCCTGAAGAGTCACGTTGGGCTCTATCTCTCTCAGGGCGCAACTATCGTCGCCGCCGGTTCGCCCCTCCCCGGAGCAACCACCGGCTACAACGGCGGCACCTACGACGCGGCAGAGCCGGTTACCGCATGGGACCCTTACCAGGATTATGGTCACAATCACTGGCACAATTCCCTGATCTGGGGCGAAGGCATCAGCGACTTCAGCATCACCGGCCCCGGCGTTATCTACGGCAAGGGTCTTAGTTTCGGAGCTAATCGTGTTGCTCGAGGCAACTACCCGATCTATGTCGCCGAGCAGGCTGGCGTAGGCAACAAGAGCATTGCCCTGAAGAACTGCCACAACGTCCTGCTGCGCGACTTTTCCATCCTCAAGGGCGGCCACTTCGGGTTACTGCTGACAGGCGTGGACAATCTCACCATCGACAATCTGACGATCGACACCGACCGCGATGGCATGGATATCGATTGCTGCCGCAATGTTCATGTTTCCAACTGCACAGTCAATTCACCCTGGGACGACGGCATCTGCCCGAAAAGCAGTTATGCCCTGGGCTACCCTCGCGCGACGGAGAACGTAACCATCGCTAACTGCTACCTGACAGGCAACTATGAACTCGGCGCCATACTGGACGGAACTTTTAAGAAATTCGCTCCGGAGGAACACATTCCACGAACCGGCCGTATTAAATGCGGAACCGAGTCGAATGGCGGCTTCAGGAACATTGCGATTTCCAACTGTGTCTTTGATGGCTGCAACGGAATCGCCCTCGAAAGCGAGGACGGCGCGCTCTGCGAGGACATCGCCATTTCCAACATCACCATGCGCGACATCTTCACCGGCCCCCTCTTCATCCGCCTCGGCGCTCGGCTCCGCGGGCCCAAAGAGAGCACCAAAGTCGGCGAAATGCGCCGCATCCTCATCAGCAATCTAACGAGTTACAACGCCCAATCCAGGCTTTGCTCGATTCTCAGCGGCATTCCCGACTACCTCATCGAGGACGTCAAGCTTTCTGACATCTACCAACACGCCGCCGGCGGAGCATCCCAGGATTCCATCGCTATTCGTCCGCCGGAGTTCGAAAGCAAATATCCGGATCCCGGAATGTTCGGTCCTATGCCTTCCCAGGGCTTCTACCTTCGGCACGTTCGTAACATCGAGGTTAGTCACGTGGAAATTGCGGCGGCCTCACCCGATCCCCGCCCCAGCTTTTTCCTCTCAGATGTGAATCGTGCGGACTTCATCGCGGTAACCGCGCCCACGGGCATCCCGGCTTTCCATTTGGACAAAGTGACTGACCTGCGCATTCTGCTGAGCCGCGCGGCCAAAGACACCGTATTGGCGAGCGCGGACGATCAGACGCTCTAAACCGAGCAACACCAGCCTGCTTTGCGAACCGCAAGGCGAACCCGCATCATAAGAGAGGAGGTGCAGATGACTGCTTCGCGCTCGGATGCGCTGGTTCTCTTCGGAGTCACCGGCGATCTCGCCCATAAGATGATCTTCCCCGCGCTCTACGCCATGGTGAAGCGGGATGAACTCAGCGTGCCCGTCATCGGCGTCGCCTTCCCCAGGTTGACGCTGGAGCGGCTGCATCGGCGCGTGACAGACAGCATCAAGCGAGCGGGCGGGATCGACGACAAGCGTGCCCTTGATCGGCTCTTGTCGCTGCTCAAATATGTCAGCGGCGATTACAAAGACCCCGCCACGTTCGCGGCCATTAAAAAGGCATTGGGCAGCGCTCGCCGGCCAGCGCACTACCTGGCCATCCCGCCTTCGCTCTTCGAAACAGTGATACAGGCGTTGGGCGCCGCGAAGCTATCGGATCATGCGCGCGTGATTGTCGAGAAACCTTTCGGGCGCGATCTTGCGTCAGCATGCGAACTGAATCGGGTCGCGCGTTCCGTCTTTCCGGAAGATTCGATTTTCCGCATCGATCATTTCCTCGGGAAGGAGGCGATCATGAATATTCTTTACTTTCGGTTCGCTAACTCCTTTCTGGAGCCGATCTGGAACCGCAATTATGTGTCGAACGTCCAGATCACAATGGCTGAGAGCTTCGGCATCGGAAGCCGCGGTGGATTTTATGAAACTGCGGGCTGTCTGCGCGATGTGATTGAGAACCATCTTTTTCAGGTCGTTGCGCTGCTGGCCATGGAGCCGCCCGCTGGCCGCGACTTCGGAGAGGTGCAGAACGAAAAAGCGAAGATCTTCAAGGCCATGCGCGCTCTTGCGCTCGACGACGTGGTGCGCGGACAGTATGCCGGCTATCGCAGGGAGCCAGATGTCGCGAGGAATTCCGATGTCGAAACCTTCTGCGCTCTGCGCCTCTTCATCGATTCATGGCGTTGGCAGGGAGTGCCGTGGTACCTGCGCTCCGGCAAGTTTCTGCCCACAACCGCGACCGAGGTTCTGGTGGAGCTGAAGGCTCCGCCCCAGGATTTGTTCGCCGACGCGGCGCCTGGGCACGGCCGTTCCAACTACCTGCGGTTTGCTCTCTCCCCTAACTCGGCCGTTGCTCTCGCGGCTCGCGTCAAACTTGCCGGCAAGGAGTTTGTCGGAGAACAAAAGGAGTTGTTTCTCTGCGAAGAGCAGCCCGGGGAGGAGACACCCTATGAACGGTTGCTGGGCGATGCCATGCGTGGCGACGGCGCCCTTTTCACTCGCGAGGATGCTGTTGAGGCCGCGTGGGCTGTTGTCGATCCGGTCCTTACACACCACCACCGGGTTCGTCCTTATCGACGCGGCACTTGGGGTCCGAAAGAGGCCAACTCGATTCTTGCCCCGGGTTGTACATGGCATAATCCGGAGTAACTCCCCATGAATCGGCTGAGCCTCGAATGGAATTCATGCGTGAGCCGGATGAGCCAGGCAGAAGGCCGTAAACGTGGAGATTCGCCGTTGATTGACCTGCTGGGGTTCCGCGCCGCCGGTATTGTTGCCAACTGGGGACACAAGACTTTGCCGTTGGCGATCGTCGGGACCGTGAAATTCACCGCTTCTCCCACGGCGTTGCCCGTTCCCTGGTGCCGTTTTGGCCGCTTTTCGCGCAAAACGATGCTGCTATAAACTGCAGAGAGCCAATCCGATGGTCGGAGCCATTCGCGATTCAGGTAAAGTGGAATGTTTCGCAGTCTTCATGAACCCACCTGATCGCCACAACCGTCTCCTGTAACTCAGAGGTCAGGGGACCGGGGCGGTAGGACGCAGCGAGGTTGAGACTTCATTGAAACGAGCCTTGATCGCAATCCCTGTTATCGTGGTAATTGTGTGGCTCCTCTATGCCTATTTTGCGCGTCCCGGCAAGAAGATCCTGTTTACCTGGAATAACTCACAGAACCTGTCAACGCCGAATTGCAGCACAGTCGTTAGAAAGCGCTGTATATCGGGATTTACCCTGACAGACGTTACCGCGGCCAAAGTGATCAGCTCAAGGATTGGGCCGGACGCGGCCGCCTTCATGTATATACCTCCTGGCGGCATCCCGATCGGATACAAGCACACCTTCACGCTTGCGACCAACGCCATCGACGAAAAGGGCGTTCCCGTCAGTTCAATGCCTGCGCCGGTGACGGTGACGCACCAGCTTTGGCCGCCCCAGGGCGGCGTCACGGCCCTCATTCAGTACTGAGTCGTCAAAACCCAGCACAGAGGGCGACCCACTCGGCATGCATTGTCGAAGGCTGCGACGCAGACAGGTTATATTCTTGTCGATCGCGCCGACCTGAAGAATATCTGCGCCGGCTCGCAAAAAAGCTCTCCAGAGCGCCCACTGGCATAAGTGGCCCTATCTGCGCCCGCAGCAAAGTTGTCTAACAGTAACTCGATCCGCTAGCTTCTTTTGTCGTGCGCGGCCGGAGACAGGTCCAGATAGTCGTAAAGCTGCTCCACATTGGAGTCCGGCTTCTTCTGCGTGGCGATCTGCGCCTCACGCAAAGCCTGCAACTCCTTCCGCGCCTCAGCCAGATCGCCTGCGATCCAGTGCGCCCGCGCACGCTGAAATGCCAGCTCCTCCCGATGTTCCTCGCGCCTGGGCTCGGGAAGGTTCGAAAGCTGGAGCTTCTCGTTGGCGAGCTTTGCGATGCTGATCATGCGCGCGGTCTCCCGGGTTTCCGCGAGGCTGTCGAAGAGGATGCGATGCGCCTCAAACCATCCGCGCCAGTTGTTGCATTTTACGAAGCGGTTCGCTGCTTCCACGGCCAGATCGATTGCCTCCGAATAGCGGCACCCGGCCAGCGCCAGGCGCGCTGCGGTCGTCGTCGAGTATGCCAGCGCCACCCGCATTCCATGAAAAGCCTGAATCGCCTTCGCTCGCTGCAGCAACTGCGAGGCTTCCTCCAGCCTCTCTGGCTCGCCCGTCAGCAGATCGGCCCAATCCCGCAACGTCGTCGCGAGCCCGGTATACCAGCGCAGATCCCCCTGCACGCTGGAATCCTGGCCGCTGGCCTCAATGTCCGCTAGTGCCCTGCGCATCATCGACTCGGCTTTCTCCGTCTGGCCGCGGCCCTGGTGAGCGTACGCCATTTCGTGGATGGCTCGGCCCGTCTCCCGCAGAGTCGCCTCGCTCTGCGGTACATGGATGGCGAGCCAGTAGAAATCCTCCGCTGTGCGAGGCGCGGGCCCCTGGCCAAATGGACCCACCGAACCCAGCAGGCTGTCGTCGAATGTCGCTCCAGGATTGCGGCTCAGGTAATTGCCCATCAGCAATAGCCGCTCCTGGCGGCTTGCGACTCGTGCGATAAATTGCAGCGCCTGTTCCGGCTCCTCGCTCCGGACGGCTGCGAAGAAGGCCGCAAAAAGCTGTTCGTCTCCGCAATCCTGTGGCAGGGTCGCGCACGCAGCCAGCGCTTCCTCCAGCCGGTTGTCGTTCATCAGTTCGACCAGGCCTCGCTGCTCGGGTATTGAGCCGTACAGCAGCAGAAACGTCAGCGTGGGGCTTGGCTCCGCGGTTTCCAGAAACTCCAGATGCCGTGCCGCGGCGTGCGTCCAAACCAGCAACGGTGACCCGAATCGCTCGATTTGCCCGAAGAACCACACCAGCCGATCCGACGCGTCCGTGGTGGGCGCGTGCTCCGGCGCAAGGCCCAGTTCGCGCAGCGTGGCGTCGTCGGGCATCGCACCCATCGACTCATCCAGCCGGATGACATTGCCGCGCCAGTCATGGAACGCCGCTGCTGGAACCTGCGTGAACGCCATGCTGGCCGCGTCGATTTCGCCAATCGAGCCAGGCTGCAAATCGCGCACTTGCGCCGCCACTGTCTGCCAGAAAGCGCCGGTCGCCCCATCCGCTGCGGCCGCTCCCGCCCCGCCCTCCGCCAGCCATCCAGCCGCCGGCACGCGCGGGCCATTCAGCGGCAGAGCGCTCATATCCAGCGGACTGCGCAGGTAAACCGTCATCGATGCCCAGTTAGCAAACGCGAACTCCGTCGCCGCCTTCGCGCAGCGGATGCGCAACAGCGCCGACTCCGGATCGCGGCTCGCCGACGGCCCGAACACATCCGCGTAAAAAGCCTCGGCAATCGAGCCGGCATCCTCGTTGTGCAACTCCGCGAGGAACGACAGCACCAGCCCCGCGCCATTGCGGTGCAGCGCCAGCGCCGGCGACTCGCCCCACGAATTCGCCGCACCCGAATAGCAGCTCCACAGCAGTGCGATCTTCGCCTGCGCAAACGTGGCGCCCAGCGTTTCCGACGCGATCTGTCCCGTCTCTCCCAGCACTGCGTTCCCGTGTTTCTCCAGATGCAGCAGGTCCACCGCTTCCACCGGCCGGCCCGCCTCGAAGGCATCCGTCGCGTCCTGCTGCACAATCTCCGGAGTCCGCTGCAGGCCCTCGAGCGCCGCCGCGGTTCGCTGGTTGGTATCCTGCCCCAGCACCTTCACCAGCTGCAGCTGACCCTGCGTCGCCAGCGGCAGCGCGTTGAATTCATCCCACGCATGCACGACGGACAGATCAGCGGCCGCCAGCAGGTGGCCAGACTCGTCATACATCCCCGCCCACGGCAGCAGATGCAGCTCCGGCCGCGTGGTCTGGATCACCAGCCGGCGCGCGGTTCCCGCCTGATCCAGAAACGCGCGCAACGCCGGGCTTAATTGTGCCAGCGACTGATACAAAAGACGGCCCAGCGCCCGGATCGCCGTCGCCCCGCGGTACCCCGTCTTCACATCGCGATTCACATTGCAGTCGCGCAGCTGCCGGATGAACTCCCGCCACTGCTCATCGTTGATGGGCGACTGGAAGGCCTGGGCCGGATACGTCTTGCCCTCAATCGCCAGCAGAACCCCGAATTCCCGCTCGCAGGCCAGCGGCAGGCTCGTCTCCATCGCTCCGCTGGGCAGCTCCAGTTCGACCACAGCTGTCTTGCGGTAAACCGGCATGCAGAAACGCTACCATAGGAGGCACAAATTGCCGCGCCGCCTCGCAGCTCCATACTGGTCCCTGCGTCTGCCTGGCGAAAGAGGTCGACATGAGTACAAACCCGGCCAAAACCAATCCCGCGCAGCCCATCCCGCTGCTCGTTTCAGCAGAGACCGGCGCATCTGCGCCCGTGCTTCCCCCGGAGAGCCTTCCCCACATCGCGCCTGACCTGCCCGGCGCGGCGCAGCGCAGCATCCACTCCACGCATCTCTCCACCGACTCGAGCGTGGGCAACCCCGACGAGCTATCCCAGACAGGCTGGTGCATTCTCTTCGCCTCCGACGCGGACCCCGCCATCAAGGCGCAGTTACAGCCGCTCATCGATCTGCGCCGCACCCAGGTGGCCGACGACAACCTCTTCAAGATTTTCGAAGGCGACGACTCCGGCGTACGCCCCGGCCAGACCGCCGATAACTGGGTCCAGTACCGCGGCGTCTCGCTCACCGCGCAGGTCGATCCCAGCGCTGGCGTGCCCTACTACGTGCTCATCGTTGGAGGGCCCGACCGCATCCCCTTCGAATTCCAGAACCTGCTCAAAATGCAGTGGGCCGTCGGCCGCCTCGCCTTCGACAATATCGAGGACTACGGCCGCTACGCCCACGCCGTCGTCGAGTACGAGAACCCCACGTTTCATCCCGTCCAGCATAAAAACGCCGCCGTCTGGATCACCCACAACGATGGCGACCTCGCCACCGGCATGCTCTCCGACGCGCTCGTCCCGAATTTTCTCGATGCGAAGCACCCGCTCGGTTGCGGCAGCGCAAAGTTCACGCTTGACGCCTTCACCACCTCGAGCCCCAAACAGGCCACCAAACAACAGTTCATCGACATGCTGCGCGGCAACCTGCCCGGCGGACCGCCCGCCGTCTTCTTCACTGGTTCGCACGGGGCCGAATATTCCATGACCGATCCCGCGCTCCAGCGCCGCATGCAGGGTTCGCTCTTTACCCAGGAGTGGACACAGGGCACGCCCGCTAACACCAACAATCTTATGTCCGCCGAAGATATCCCCGCCGACGCCAGGCTGCAGGGGACCATGGCATTCCTGTTTGCGTGTTACAGCGGAGGCTGCCCGGCCGATAACAACTACTACTTCGGACCCAATGGCGCACAGATTCCGGTCGCGCCCGCGCCGCTCATCGCGGCTCTGCCCCAGGCGCTCCTTGCCCACGGCACGCTCGCCGTCATCGCGCACGTCGATCTCGCATTTCCCTACTCATTCCAGGATGTGACCGGCGCGCCGGACTTACAAGCCGTGCGCGACCCGCTGACTTATCTCATGTTCGGCCGCCGCGCCGGTTACGCCGCCGACAGTCTCAGCGATCGCTGGAGCCACCTCTGCGCCCTGCTCACCGAGTCCGAGGCACCCACGGCATCGACCGATCCGAACGCGCCCCAGCCCCTCAACGACGCAGCTCGCACGGCGCTAACCATCGCCCGCAATGATGCGCGCAACTATATTCTGCTCGGCGATCCTGCCGCGCGGTTGCGCATTAAGGATTTGCAGTAGTGAATCTTGAACGCCGCATTAGGGCGTTGCTGCCCCAATCAGCCGACTGGTACGTTGCCTGGTCCGCCGAAGCCGATACCTCTGGTATCGATCTCCAGCAGCAGCAGATTCGATGGGCGTACCGGGAAATTCGCAGGCGGCGTTGAGGCATTCGGCTCGAAGAAGACGCTGTAAGCACCGGGCTTCGACGATGTGAACGTGAACGCCGTCTTCCCCCCCGCAGCTATGGACACCGGAGCGGACGGTGCGGGAGACAGGATCGAAGCCGCGTCGGGTGAAAAGAACAGCGTCGCGCTGTCGCTTTGGGCAGAGAACGTGACCGTGTTCCCCTGCACCGCCGGAACCGAACTCTGGCTGGGAACCAGGACGCCGTCCTTTTTGGAGATAGTGATATCCGTGTTGGCCATGGCCGCCACGTTACTGCAATTAATTGGATTTGTCCAACGCCCCCTCAGCCTTCGTCTGCTTCAGCGCGGTCTGAAAGGCTGGGTCGGCGCGAAGAGCCTTGAGCTCCGGACTGCGCTGGAATTCCACGGAGTTATACCCCTGCGCCAGAGCCTTCGCGATCAACGGAATCGCCTTCCCGCGCTGCCCCAACAGCTCGTACGTCTCGCCAGCGCGGTATTCGATGTTAGGGTCGTCCGGAGAAAGCGCCAGCGCCTTGCGTAGCAGCACCTCGCTCGGTCCCGGCTGCCCCGACGATGCATAATAGTCGCCCAGGAAAACGAGCAGACTCGTATCGTCAGGTGACTTATTGCGTTGTGTCTCAGCAAGTTCGATCGCCTTGCGATACGCCTGCATAGCTTTGTCGCGCTGACCACCCCACAGATAAGCGCTGCCCAGATTTCCCCATATCAAATAATCGCCCGGCCTCAGCGCCATGGCTTTCTGATCCATGTTGACAGCCTCGCCATAATTGCCCTGCAGCTGAAATAACGATCCGAGCAACGTATAGACATCGGGGTCTGCCTGGATCGACAAGGCTCTTTCAGCACTCGATCGGGCTTCATCAAACTGACCAAGCTGCATCCGGGCCAGCCCCAGATCGTAAAATGCAGAGCTGTTCTGGCGGTCGAGTTCAGTGCCCTTCTTAAACTCTGCTGCGGCTTCCTCCAATTTTCCACTCGAAAAGCAAATTACCCCCAGCCGAATCGGCCACCGTGGATCACTCGGCGCGAGATCGATCGCCTTCTGCACCGCAGCGATCGCATCCTGGGTTCGCCCATCCGCCAGATCGATTTCGGACAGAGCACCGTACGCCTCCGCATTGTGTGGATCAATCGCCAGCGCCTTCTGCACCTGCTGCCGCGCCAGCGCAGTCTGACCCTCCGTCGCCGAGATCCGCGCCAGCGTTACATACGGCGGCGCAAGATTCGCATCCATCTGCAGCGCCTTCATCTCCTCCGCCCGCGCCTGGTCCAGCAACTTGGCATCCTTGTTGTTGCGATATTGCAGGAAACACGCGTTGCCCAGCCCTGCCGCCGCCAGCGCGAACGAGGGGTCTTCCTGCAGCACCTTTTGAAAACCCACCGCCGCCGCATCGATATTGGCGGCCTTATACGAATGCTGCATCAGATCCGCAGCCTTCTGATAATCGTCATAAGCGTTGGCCGGAGTTCCCGCCGGAACCCCCGCCGCTTCAGGATGCATCCACCGGCGCACCGCTCCCGTCCACACTCCAAAGCCGGCCGCGATGGCCAGCACCGCCGCAGCAATCGCCCCCGCCCAAACCCACCTCTTGCCGCGTCTTCGTGGCGATGATCCCGACACTTCCACAGGAACCGAAGCCCCCAGCGACTCCGCCAGCGCCCCCGCCAACTGGCCCGCGCTCCCAAACCGCTTTGCCGGATCGATCTCCGTTGCCACGCTCACGGTCCGCAGAAACGACTCCGGCAGGTCCGGCCGCAGATCGATCAGCGAACGGCGCTCGCTGATGGCGGCAACGGCCTCGGCGAACGGCCGTTTGCTCACCTTCACCGGATGCTCGCCGGTCACCAGGAAGTAGAGCAGAATCCCCATCGCATAAATGTCTGACGCGACGCTGGCTGCGTGTCCCTGGAACAACTCCGGAGCCATATAATTCGGCGAGCCCGAAATGTCCTGCTGCCGCTGCGGCAGCGTGCTCAGCCCAAAATCCATCAGCAGAATGCGCCCGCCCTCTTCGCGCATCACATTCTCGGCCTTGATATCCCTGTGCAGAAGCCCCGCCCGGTGCACCGCGCTCAGCGCCCGCGCCACATCGAGGCCGATCAGCGCAGCCTCGCGATAGCCAAACGCCCCCTGTGCCCGGATCAGCCCCCACAGCGTCTTGCCGTGCACGAAATCCGTCCAGAACCCCACCCGCCCATCGTGCCGGTCGATGCCGTAAACATGCACAATGTTGGGGTGCTGCAGAGAAGCCAGCGCCCTCGCCTCGCGCAGCAGCGCCCGATACTCTTCGTCGCCGCTTACGGAGCCTGGCAAAAGCAGCTTCAGCGCAACTTCCCGCTCCAGCTGCGGGTCCCACGCTCGATATACCTCACCGAACCCGCCGTGCCCAACGCGCTCCACCAGACGAAAGTCGCCCCACGCCTTGCTGGCCGCCTGCACTTCAACCGGACCCCGCCCGCTGTCGCTGTCGCTCAGCGAAACGGTTGGATCCTCGTCCATTCGCGGTGCAGACATAACAGTCACTCCACGTGAGGATGACTGGGGGAAAAACCGAGCCCGCCAAAGCAGCGCGGCTCGGAAAAATGGTGACGGCGACTGAGCCCTCTGAAACCGTCTCTTCCTGGAACCCGATTATAGGGCCGACAACCGTTCAAATGGCGCGCTGCCTGATAGCCGGACAGCTGCCCGTGCCGTATAACCTCGACAACGGCGAAGGATCGATACCTCTGCTCAGTTGGCAACCCTAACGAGCAGCCCACCCACGCCAATAACTACGACCTGCTGCTTGAACAGGCACTCCGCCCCTTCGGTGTAATTCTGACCGGCTACTTCTATATGCAGCTCATCGATCCCATCGTGTCCAGGAACAGTGACCGTGGTCGGGGTGACTATCCGGGACCGCATCCAAATGAGAGTAACTGCTGAAGGTAACTATGCGCAGAAACCGGAGCGCGCCAAAGCAGGGCGGATCTGAGTGTCTTTCCATGGATTACAGGGGTGACTATCACGAATTTCGGCGCCCGAAGTAGCTCCCGGGGCCTCGAAACTCTACATTGTTCCCTCGATTTGTGGTCAAACCGGTCTAAACTATATTTTTTTGGCTGCGTGGGCAAAACGGACCAGCAAAGGGGCATCATAACTCCGTCACTAAAGCTGAGCTGTATAAAAAGTCCCGGGCGATGGTTCCGGGAGAAAAAGGAAGGGCCCACCCATGCGTCGTACCCTTGCGCGGCGTCATGCCGCCGTACTGACATCGATGTTTCTGGCCATGGCGATCTGCCGGCCGGCAATCGGCCAAACGCCGAGCGTGCTCACCCAGCACAACGACCTGGGACGATCCGGCGCCAACCCCAATGAGACAATCCTCACCACCGCCAATGTAACTGAATCGTCTTTTGGCAAACTGTTTACCTTGCCGATCGACGGCTTCACTTATGCGCAGCCCCTTTATGTTCCAGGAGTCAGCATCTCTGGTGGAACACATAATGTGGTGTACGTCGCAACCGCACATGACAGCGTGTATGCCTTCGATGGGGATTCCGGGGTTCAATATTGGCACGTTACTCTGGGGACTTCTGTTCCAAGCAGTGTCATCAACACGCAAAATATCCAGGTTGAGGTCGGCATTATCAGCACGCCGGTCATCGATCCCACCAGCGGCACCATCTATGTCGTCGCCAAGACGTACGAAGACGACGTGCAGATTTTCCGTCTTCATGCGCTGGACATAACCACCGGCGCGGAGAAGTTCGGCGGCCCCGTGGAGATAGCAGCCTCTGTCTCCGGAACCGGCATGGGCAGCAGCGGCGGAACGATTACGTTCGTCGCAGCCAAAGGCAACCAGCGGGCAGCCCTGACGCTGGTGAATGGAATTGTCTACCTCGCTATGTCTTCTCACGAAGACTATACCC
>Ga0181528_10002010_pt1 | contig 12488 bp, 8 predicted proteins | sample PEATcosm2014_Bin_47_FD_119742 | JGI IMG/M metagenome (GOLD analysis project Ga0181528, IMG submission 119742) | Peatland microbial communities from MTU Mesocosm Facility, Houghton, MI, USA - PEATcosm2014_Bin10_10_metaG | ecosystem: Environmental > Terrestrial > Soil > Wetlands > Peat | place... | reverse complement strand
CGAAGGAGAGGGAATCCAGGCCGCGCTCGGCGATCAAGCGGGTGGCGGCGGCGAGGATCCGGGCGCGGCTGCGTTCCCTGTCGGAGACGCGGCGAGAGGGGCGGGACACGGACATGTCCGTCCAATGTCAGGATTACTGACACCATGTCAATCCGTCGGCTCCTGTAGGCTGTATTGCTTCAACTTGTACTGCAATGTGCGCCGGCTGATGCCGAGCATCCTCGCCGCGGCCTCCCGATTCGAGGTTTCCTTTGTCAGCGTCTGCCTGATCAGCAGCTTCTCCACCTCGGCCAGCGTCATTCCCGGGCGGATTTCGAAGCTCGCGGCATTGCGGTCATGCGCACGCAAAAGATCGGGCAGATCCGCCACCTCGACGACCGGTTTGTGGCAGGTCAGCACCAGGCATTCAACGGCATTGCGCAACTGCCGGACATTGCCGGGCCAGGGAAACCGCTGGCAAAGCTGCATGGCCTCGGCGGAGAACTGGAGGCGGCGGCGCTTGTGCTTCCCGCGAAAATGTTCGACGAAGGTTTCGATCAGCAGCGGAATATCCTCCGCCCGCTCGCGCACGGGCGGGACCACGATCGGCACGATGTGCAGGCGATAGTAGAGATCCTCCCGAAACCGTCCCGACACCACCGCCTCCTGCAACTGCTTGTTGGTCGCAGCCACGACGCGCACATCAACCCGGATGAGCTCGGTGCCGCCCACCATGCGAAAACAGCCGTCCTCGAGCACGCGGAGAAGGTCGCCCTGCCCTTTCGCCGGAAGATCGCCGATTTCATCCAGAAACAGCGTGCCGCCGTCCGCGAGCTGGAACCGGCCGGGTTTGCTGGCGACCGCGCCGGTAAAGGCTCCCTTCATGTGACCGAACAGCTCCGCTTCGAGCAATGGTTCCGACAGTGCGGCGCAGTTGACAAAGATGAACGGCTTGTCGGCACGCGCGCTGCGGGCATGCACCATCCGGGCCACCAGCTCCTTGCCGGTGCCGCTCTCCCCTTCAATCAGCACCGTGACCTCGCTGCGCGCCACTTCCTCCGCCGTGCGGATCACGGCCCGGATGCCCGCGCTGTCGCCAACCAGCAGGCTCGGCTCGGAACGCTTGCGGAGTCGTTGACGCAGCTCCGCGTTTTCCGAAACAACGGACTGGAACTCCAGCGCCTTGAGCACCAACGCACGGAGCCGCTGCATGTCGAGCGGTTTGGTCAGGTAGTCATAGGCGCCCTCCTTCATCGCCTCGACGGCATTGGGCACGGTGCCATACGCCGTCATCAGGATGAACAGGGTGTCGCGGCTCTTCTGGCCCGCCTCCTTCAGCAATTCCAGGCCGCCCATTCCGGGCATGCGGACATCGCTGAGCACGAGATTGTACAGGCGCCCGGCAAGCAATTCGAGCGCGCGACCGGCGTCGTTGGCCGCATCGACCACATAGCCTTCGCGCCGCAGCGCCTCCTGCACGCCCGCACAGAGACCCCGCTCGTCATCGACCACCAGAATATTGATCTTCGATCTGTCCATGGAGTCAGGAATCCGCGGCCCGGCCGGTTGAATATGGCAAACGCAGGGTAAACGCCGCACCGCCTCCGGGCCGGTCGTCCGCGATGGCCATGCCTCCATGCGCGGTGGCAATCTGCTGGACGATCCACAAGCCCAGGCCGCTGCCCTCGGACTTCGTCGTGAAGAACGGTTCGAAAATCGCCGATCTCTTTTCCACCGATATCCCGGGTCCGTTGTCGCTCACCCGCAGCAAAAAGACCCCAGCGGCCGCGTCCACACGGACGTCCACCTCGATCCGTCCGCCGCGGCCAATCGCCTGGATGGAATTGATCACGAGATTGATCAACGCCTGCTTGAGCTGCGCAGGATCGGCCGCCAGCGGGGAGAGATTTCCAGGGACGCTGACGGAGAGTTCAATTCCCCGTGTTGTCGCCTCCGGGCGGAGCAGTTCGCAAACATAATTGATCACCTCGGCGACATCGACGGCCTGAAGATTGACCGACGACGGAGCCGCGAGACTCAGGAACTGCCGCATCAAATTTTCGAGTCGCAGCAGTTCGCTTCGGATGATTTCAAACCGGCCCGCCGCCTTGGCCATGAGCGGCGGAGCCGCCTGCGCCATGTCCTCCTCGAGCAGCTGCACGTGAATGGCCATCGAGCTCAACGGATTTCTGATCTCGTGGGCGAGACGTGCAAGCAGGCGCGAAAGCAGCCGCTGCTTTTCTTCAGCCGCGAGCTTCGTCAGGTCCTGCCCCAGTGCATCTGCGAACACCCGTTCCACCACCCCAGACTAAAGCGCGTCCTGGAACTGGCAAGCCACGGTATGCGACCACAGCGGGCCGGCGCGACGCGCGACTGCGTTTTGCTTGCCACTGGGCATGCAAAGCGATAATTTTCTATCAACGTTTCGGCACAAGACATTCTTCCCTGAAGATCTCCAAGAACCGCTCATGGACCCCGTCAGGAAAAAGAGTCGTGCAGGATCAGTGTCCGGGCGCAGGCGGCCCGGGCAGGTCGGCGCCACGGGGCTCCTCCACGAATGACATCACACCCCAAGCGTCCTGACCTTCTGCCCGCGCCCGTCGGTCCCGAGATAACGGGTTCGCCCTCGCCGTGGATGTTCCTGATGATTTTTGCCCTGACGGCGGTGTGCATTGTCGCAACCGGCGCCATCTACTACCGGGCCTACCGGTCGCGGCTCCTGTCCGAGAGCGAGCGCCAGCTCTCGGCAATCGCGGAACTGAAGGTAGCCGAGTTGGTGCAATGGCGAAGGGAGCGGCTGGGCGATGCAAACAGCGTTTTCAAGAACGCTTCGTTCACCGCCCTGGTGCGGCGTTTCCTCAAGCAACCGGAAGAGGTGGATGCGCAGCGTCAGCTGCAAGCGTGGATCGGCAAGTTCCAGGCGTGCGCCCAGTATGGCCGCGTCTTCCTGCTGGACCTTCAGGGCGTTGAGCGGATCGCCGCCCCTGAAACGCCGGAGCCGGTCGCTTCCCACCTGGCACAGGATGCCGCCAATGCCCTGCAATCGAGACAGGTGGCATTCCTCGTGCAAGTCGTGGCGGCTCTGCGATCCATTCCGGATTCGCCATGGTTTCTGGTCGCCCGCATGGACACCACCGAGGTCTATGCTCCGCTTCGTGAGCAACGGACACTCGTGGCGGTGCTCATCGGCGCCCTGCTGATTGGCGCAGGGGCTGTCACCAGTCTGCTCTGGCGGCAGCAGCACGTGCGATTTCTCAAGAATCGCTACGAGTCTGCGGCTGCGCTGCGCGAGAGCGATGAGCAATTGCGCGCCATGTTCGAGCTGGCCTCGGTGGGCGTCGCCCAGGCCGACCCGCGCACCGGCCGCTGGCTGCGCGTGAATGAGAAGTTGTGCGCCATCACCGGCTATTGCGCCGATGAACTGCTCCGGATGCGCAACTCTGAGATCACCCATCCGGACGACCGGCAGTCCGACTCGGAGATGTTCGAGCGCATGGTGCGGGGCGAACTGTCCGACTACCGCATGGAGAAGCGCTACGTGCGCAAGGACGGCTCCCTTGTCTGGGTGAACGTAAACATGACGATCATCCGCGACACCGCCGGTCAGCCTGCGCAGACCGTGGCCACGATCGAGGACATCACTTTTCGCAGGGGCGCAGAGGCCGCACTGCGGACAAACGAACAACGCTATCGTTCATTGTTCGAAAACATGTTGAATGGCTTTGCGTACTGCAGGATGATTTTCGAGCAGAGTCAGCCCAGGGATTTCATCTACCTGACCGTCAACGGCGCGTTCGAATCCCTGACCGGACTCAAGGACGTGGTCGGGAAAAAGGCGACTGAAGTGATTCCCGGCATCCGCGAGACCGATCCGGAGTTGATCGCAACCTACGGACGCGTGGCGTCGACAGGAGAGTCGATAAGATTTGAAGCCTACGTGAAGGCGCTGAAGATGTGGTTCGACATCTCGGTGTACTGTCCGGAGAGCGGGCATTTTGTCTCGGTCTTCGACGTCATTACCGAACGGAAGCAGACGGAGGAGGCGTTGAAGGTCGAGCAGGCTTTGTTGGCCAACCTGCTCAAAACCAGCATCGACCTCATCTATTTCAAGAACCGGGCAAGCCGCTTTATTCGAATCAACGATGCCATGGCTCAACGCTTCGGCCTGCCCGGACCCGTTGATGCAGTCGGAAAGTCGGACTTCGACTTCTTCACCGTCGAACACGCCCAAAAGGCGTACGACGACGAACAAATGGTGATGCGCAGGGGCAAACCGATTATCGGGATCGAAGAAAAAGAGACATGGCCCGATGGTCGGATTACCTGGGTGTCGACGACCAAGGTGCCTCTTCGGGATGCCGGCGGGAATTTCACGGGCCTCGTTGGCATTTCGCGCGACATCACCGAGCGCAGGCGATCGGAAGAGGATCTGCGGTTTAGAAATGTGATCCTATCCTCCCAGCAGGAGGCCTCGATCGACGGAATCCTGGTTGTGGATGAAGCGGGACAAATCGTTTCGTTCAACCACCGGTTTGTGGAGATCTGGGGCGTGCCACCGGAGGTCCTCAAAGCAGGGACCGACGAACCGCTGCTGCAGTGGAACTGTGCCCAGGTCGCGGATTCCGCGTCCTTTCTCAACCGCATTCGCCACCTGTATGAACACAAGGAGGAAACAAGCCGGGACGAATACTCCCTCAAAGACGGCCGGTTCATCGACCGCTATTCGGCCCCCATGTTTGGACCGGACAAACGCTACTATGGCCGGGTTTGGCATTTCCGCGACATTACCCAGCATAAGAATGCTGAGCAGCGCATCCGCGAACAAGCCGCGCTGCTCGATCAAGCGAACGATGCCATCTACGTCACGACGATGGATTGCGTCATCCTGTATTGGAACCGGGCCTCCGAGCAGATTTACGGTTGGTCAGCCTCAGAAGCCTTGGGACGCAAGACCACGGACCTCATAACGACCGATGCACCCAAGACGACCGCCCTGATTGACGCCATCCTTCAGACCGGGGGATGGTCCGGCGAACGAACGCAAACAACAAAAGCTGGGAAACCAGTCGAAACGTGGAACCGCATGACCCTCTTGCGCGATGAACGGGGCCAGCCGGAGAAAATCCTGGTCATCAATACGGACATTACCGAAAAGAAGGACCTGGAAGCCCGGTTCCTTCGCGCGCAACGCCTCGAGAGCATCGGCGCGTTGGCCAGCGGAATCGCCCACGATCTCAACAATGTGCTGGCGCCGGTTGTGATGGGAGCGCAGCTGATCCGGCCTCTGGTCGCCAGCGACCGCGGGCAACATATCCTCGCCACGATTGAAGCCAGCGCGCGGCGTGGCGCCGACATCGTCCGGCAGGTGCTCACGTTTGCGCGCGGAACGGGGGCGCAACAGGTATCCCTGCAGCCCGTGCACCTGGTAAGGGATGTCGTCAGGATTCTCGAGGAATCTCTGCCAAAGAACATCAAGATCCTCGACGAATCAGGCTCCGGAGTCTGGATGGTCAGCGCCAACGCCACCCAACTTCACCAGGCATTGATGAACCTCTGCGTCAACGCCCGCGACGCCATGCCCGACGGTGGCAGCATCGTTGTGTCCGCAGAAAACGTGTCGATCGATGAGACCGCGGCGGCGCGAACGCCCGAGGCACGTGCGGGCCGTTTTGTCCAGATCCGCGTCCGCGACACGGGAACGGGCATCGCACCGGAACTGCAGGAACATATCTTCGAGCCGTTCTTCACGACGAAGGAACTGGGCAAGGGCACGGGACTCGGCCTGTCAACGGCGCTGGGCATCGTGCGTCACCACGGCGGCTTCATGCGTGTCGACAGCCATATCGGGCAGGGAACCGCCTTTGATGTGTTCATTCCGGCGGTGCCGGCAGCGGCGTCGGCGGAGGCGCCACGGCCGGAGCATTTGTGCCCGCAGGCGAACGGTGAATTGGTGCTCGTGGTGGACGATGAGGCCGCCGTGCGCGAGGTCGTGCGCCGTGCATTGGAGGCATTCGGTTATCGCGTCATCAACTGCGCTTCGGGCGCGGAGGCTGTTGTAAGATTTCGCACGTCCCAGGACGACGTGCGGCTCGTGGTGACCGACATCATGATGCCGGAGATGGACGGGGTGGCTCTGGCCAAGGTCCTGCATGGAATCGCCCCTGGTGTGCCGATCCTCGGCATCACCGGCGCTTGCGACGCAGCGAGCATGCAACGCCTCAAGGAAATGCCGTTTGCAGGCGTACAGGCCAAGCCCTTCACGATTGATGACCTCGTGGCCGCAGTGCAAAAGACCATGGCCGCTGGCGCGACCGCAGGGAAGGTGTTGCCGGCCGCAGGCGCTGCGCCGAACCCGGCCGTCTCGCCGATTTGAGGATGAGGCCCCCTTCGGAGCCCCGTCGCGACCGGCCAGCACAGGAACAGCCGGCAGGAGAGTGACCGAGGCGATGCAGAAACCAGTGAGATGGTTCGCGGGCTGGCCTGCCTCGGACCCCTGCGAAGCGTGCGATTGCCGCTCCGTACGAATCAGCCGCGTGCCGGCCGGATGACCTGCATTTTGGGAGGCTCCGTCGAGTTGCCGACAAGTTGCGTCAGCTCGACGATGCTCTCGCGAAGCTGGGCGGATTGCGCTGAAAGCACCTCGGCCGAGGCCGCGCTTTCCTCCGAATGGCTCGCGTTGGCCTGCGTCACCTTGTCCAGATGCGTCACCGCGTCGTTGACCTGGTGGATGCCGAGGCTCTGCTCCTGCGCGGCCGTGGCGATCTCCCCCACAATGCCATCGAGTTTCCTGACCTGGGATTCAATGTCCGCAAAATTGGTCGCAATCTCCCCACTCAGTTTTACACCCAGCTGGCTGCGCGAAACCGCCTCCTCGATCTTGGCCGCACTCTCCTTTGCCGCGGTGGCACAGCGTTGGGCTAGGGCGCGCACTTCCTCGGCAACGACGGCAAAGCCCATGCCAACCTCACCGGCGCGCGCCGCCTCGACCGCGGCATTGAGGGCGAGGATGTTCGTTTGGAACGCGATCTCGTCGATCGTCTTGAGAATCTTGGTGATGTCCTGGCTGGCGCGCTCGATTTCGTGCATCGCAGACTGCATCCCCTTCATCTGCTCGGCGCCGGCATCCGCGGCGATCTTCGCGCCGCCTGCGGACTCCTTGGCGCGCTGGGCGCTGTCAGCATTCTGCTTGGTCATGCTGCTCAGCTCCTCGAGCGAGGCGCTGGTCTCTTCGAGCGCCGCCGCCTGGGTGCTCGCGTCCTGCGCGACCGACTGGCTGCCGGCGGCGATTTCGGCCGAGGTGACGGCGGCCTGCGTGCTGGCCTTCTCGATCGCCTGGATGGTCCGGCCAAGCGGACGCACGACGTAGCGACGATTAAAATACATGACTCCACCGATGGTGCCGCCCAGGAGCAGGAAGCTCACCAGGCACATGCTGCCCATCGTGCTGCGGACAACCGGATCGCCGGTCATCGGCGCCCTCAGGATGAAGGCGCCGCGCAGGTCGCCCAGCTTCATCCCCTCCATGGGGAACCCGAGAAAATCCCTGCCATCGCCGGTCGGGCTTTTCGCCGGATCTCCATGGCAGTCGAGACAACTTGCCGCGAGTCGGACCGGACGGGCCAGGATCAGCTGCTGGTGCTCCCGGTCATAGCTGAAATACTCCGCCTGGCCGGCGGCGAAGGCGCGGAATGCCCCGGCAAACTCGCCGCTCCTATCGTTCTTCGGATTCCGGGCGACCGTGCCAGGTGCGGCCGGGACGATGAAGTCAAAGCCCTGTTCTTTGGCCGATTTTTCGGCCGCCTGCCAGGAAGCGACGATCGGGATTGTGTTGAAGACTGCGGTTGCGCGGTAGGTTTCGCGGATTGGCCGGCCTCCAGACTGCAGCTTTGCCGCGGCGATCAAGCCGGGCATGTCGAATGCGTGATCCCTTTGCATCTGATCCATGCGCTCGGCCACGGTTTCGGCCTGGCGAAGCACGACGCTCATCTCCTGATGCAGCGCGTCGACGCGGTTGCGCGCGGAAAGCCAGTACACCGTCACGGCCCCGCCCAGCGCGGTGGCAACAACAGCGGCCCCGGAGACAAGAAGGATCTTTGAACTGAGTTTCATCGTACAAGAAGACTGGGCCGAGGCGCTCCCGCAGCGATTCGGGTCTGATCGCAATTGACCCGGTCAATGAAGAATCCGCAGCCGGCCTAATCTTGCATCGGCAAGATCGGAGCGGACTGAACCCAAAAGTCCAAAACTCCTCCTCCAGATCAGCGGAAATGGATCCTGTTCAATTCCTAATGGCGGCCGGTCAAAAGAATCGGGAAAACGGAGTCAGGTGCTCTTCCATCCCGCATATTTCGCACCACGGTCTCAAGGCCGCGGTGCGACATATCAGGGCTAGCCCAGGAACGGGTTATACTTCCGCTCGTTCTCGACGGTTGTCATTGGGCCGTGGCCGGGCGCGATTACCGTTGAAACCGGCAGGGCCCCGATGATGCGTCGCGCGTGGCTGAGCAGCTGGGAGCAGGAGAAGTAGCCGCCGCCCAGCGATCCGGCGAAGATCAGGTCGCCCGATATCAGCAGTGCCCGCGCCTGGGGAACCCCCTTGGGCCGGACCAGGTAACAGTTGTGCTCCGCGCAGTGTCCGGGCGTGCTGAACGCGGTGACCTGATAACCTGCGACCACCACGGTCTCTCCCTCACCGAGTGGCCAGCAGGCGGGGCCTGTCGGGCCGCAGCGCGGGCCGTAGAATGTGGCCAGCCCGTGCCGTTCGAGCGCCCCGGGTATTCCGCCAATATGCTCAGCCTCCGGATGAGTAAGGAACACAGCCTCGATACGCGTCACCGCCCGCGGCCAAACCTGTTGCAAAGCTTCAAATCCCGTCCCGCCGTCGAACAGCACGCCCACGCCAGTCGCGCAATCTACCACCGCATACGCGTTAACGACGCCAACCCCGAAAGGCAGGTGCATCGGATGCACGCAGAATGGCAGGCCGGTGACGGTCGGCCGCGGGTAGCGATCGCGGGCCAGCGCCGCAAGTCCGACTTCATTCAGATGGAGCGCCGCAGCCAGCCGCCGCAGTTCGTCGTCAGTCAGTTCATCGTAACGGTAGTCTTCCGCGTTCCTGATCTTCTCGACAGAAACTCCCGTGCGCTCCGCCACCTGTTCCTCATTGAGGCCTGCGCAGCGCATGGCCTTGTCGAGCACGTCGCCGAGCTCGTCTTCAAGTGGAATGGCTGAGGCGGCTGGCATGGAGAACAGGTGGGCCTGGCGCGGCTGTGCGGGCCAAGGCGACGCAATAGATCGGTCGTCCACGGCATGCAGGCAAGCGTGCGTACAAAATATGAAACATGCGGGCTGAAGACGCAACCCAACCATGAATCACGTCCTGAATCACGGCGGAAAGTGACGCGACGTCCATTTCCTGCCGCAGCCTTTTGAGTCATGCAGCACCGTCCCCCAATGCAAAAATTGGCTTTGTTTTCGGCGCCCGCATTCTCCAACGTCGGCGGCCATGGATGCCACCCAGCAGGAAGTCTACGACATCTTTGTTCGCACAAAAGCGCTGCTCCAGGGCCATTTTGTGCTGCGCTCCGGCCTGCACAGCGCGCAGTATTTCCAGTGCGCCCAGGTCTGCCAGTGCATGCCCGAGGTCGAGCGACTGGCCCAGCTCCTTGTCGCCAAGCTCAACGGACTGAAGTTTCAGACCGTTCTCGCCCCGGCGATGGGCGGCCTTGTCATCGGCCAGGAGGTGGCAAGGGAGGCGCGCGCCCGGTATGTATTCGCGGAGAAGGAGAACAACATGCTGGTCCTGCGCCGCGGCTTCAAGTTCGCCCCAGGGGAACGGGTCCTCGTCGTCGAGGACGTCGTCACACGTGGAGGGCGCGTGCAGGAGTGCCTCGAGATCATCCGGCGGGAAGGCGGCGTACCGGTGGCTGTAGCGATGCTGGTCGATCGCAGCAGCGGTCTGGCGAAATTCGATGTGCCGGTCTGCTCGTTGTTGGAGATGAGCTTTCCCACCTACCCGGCGGACCAGCTGCCGGAATGGCTCGCACAACGTCCGGTGGAGAAGCCGGGAAGTTGAGCCGCCGGCGGACGGCCGATCGCCTGCTTGGCGGGATTCGCTCTCGACGGCATGTCCGGGCACCTCGGACGCGGTGCCCGCCCGTCATGTCGGCGGAGTTTCCTCGCCTCGCGGCGGCGGAACGGTTAGCACGAATTGTAATGTTTACCGGTATTGTCGAAAAAGCAGGCGCGGTGGTTTCGTTCCAGAGAGCCCCCGCGGCATGGGAGCTGGTCGTCGATGCGGGCGCGACGGCTTCCGGTGTCGCGACAGGTGACAGCATTGCCGTCAACGGCTGCTGCCTGACCGCCGTTCGAATCGAGGGTGAACGCCTGCAATTTGACGTGCTGGAGGAAACGCGCAGGCTGACGAACTTTTCGAAGTTGGAACCGGGCAGCCTGGTCAATCTCGAGGGCAGCCTGCGCTTCGATGGAAAAGTCGGCGGACATTTTGTCACCGGGCACATCGATGGCGTTGGTGCTGTGCAGGTGTTCGAGCAGCGCGGGCAGGACTTTTTTTTGCGGGTGCGTGCACCGGCCGGCTCGGGCCGTTATCTCGTGCACAAGGGCAGCGTAGCGATCGACGGGATATCGCTGACGGTTGCCGAAGTGACCGGGGACGACCTTGCGGTCTGGCTGATCCCTCACACCATTGAGATAACGAACCTGCGCAAGAAGCGGACAGGCGATCTCGTCAATCTGGAATTCGATCTGCTGGGGAAATACGTGGAAAAACTGCTCTCGCTCCGCACTTCCTGACGCTGGTGCCGCCGCGAAACGAATGCGCTCCGTTCTTCTCGCCCTCACCGACGAACTCCGCAGGCTTAAGGCCGCGGGAGTAAAGACCGTTGCTGTTTCCGAGGACACGCTCGCGGGCCTGCGGCGGTTGGTGGCGAAGCGACAGACCGAAGCCGGACCAAAGGCGGCGGTTCCGCCGGCCGCTGAGGTTCCCGCTGCGCCCGCACCGGGGTTGCCGTCCGGAGAACCCAGAAGGGAATTGTCGACACTGCGCCAGCCCGCAAACGCCGCCCCCAGACTGCTGCCGCCGCCGCCCGTTGTGGTGCTTCCTGAGGGGGAAAAGCCGGCTCGCTGGCAGGCGCTCCGTGAACAGGTACTCAACCATCCGGTGTGCCAGGCACAGGTTCGTTCCGGCAGGAAAGTGGTCTTTGGCGTTGGAAACATTGACGCAAGAATCATGTTCGTGGGCGAAGCGCCCGGGGCGGAGGAAGAGCTGCAAGGCGAGCCGTTCGTCGGCCCGGCCGGCCAGCTACTCACCAAGATGATCAAGGCGATGGGACTGGAGCGCAGCGATGTCTACATCGGCAACATCATGAACTGGCGTCCCGAGATTGGCGCACGCGGAGACGGACCACAGGTGGGCAACCGCGAACCCACACTCGAGGAAATCGCCTTTTGCCTGCCGTTCATCACGGCCCAGATCGACGTCGTTTCCCCTGAGCTCATCGTGGCGCTCGGAGCCACCGCCGCACGCGGTCTGCTGGGGCAGCACAGCTTCCGTTCCCTTGGAGAAGTGCGCGGTCGTTGGCACGATTTCAAGGGCCGGCCGCTGAGGGTCACTTACCACCCCAGCTACCTCCTTCGCAAGGAGGTCGAGGGCAAGACCGCGGAGCTGCGTGCAAAACGTGCTGCCTGGGAGGATTTTCTAGCGGTTATGGAACGCGCTGTGCTGCCAATCGCGGACAAGCAGCGCCAATATTTTCTCCGATGAAGTCTCCGATATTCCCCATAATGCTCCTTGCGGGGCTCTGCGCCTGTCCGGCGCTCTGCGCCCATGAGGGCTCTCTCGACTTCGAGACGCTGCGCTACGACGCCAAGCAGCTCGCAGCCGAGCCGTACCACGAGAGGCGGAACCAGGTGCCGGAATTCCTTCGGAAACTCACCTACGACGAACATCGGCAGATCCGGTTCAATCCGGATCGCACGTGGTGGCGCAGCGAACGACTACCGTTCCAGCTTCAATTCTTCCACCCAGGATTTGTGATCGACCGCACCGTGCAGGTCCACGAGCTGCTGGGTCGCAAGGTAAAGGATATCGAGTTCAGGCGTAACCTGTTCATCTACGACCAGGTCAAATTGAAGGGCTCGATTCCCGACACGATGGGCTTCGCAGGAATCCGGATACTGTACGACCTCAACAAGCCTGGCGACGAACTGGGGGCATTCCAAGGGGCGAGCTACTTCCGTTTTCTCTGCCAGAAGGCGGTTTACGGACTTTCTGCGCGCGGGCTGGCAATCAATACGGCCGAGCCTGAAGGTGAGGAATTCCCTGTGTTCGAGGAATTCTGGATTGAGAAACCTGCGGTCAACGCTCGCGAACTCACGGCCTTCGCGCTACTCGACAGCCCAAGTGTTACGGGCGCCTACCGGTTCGAAATCAGACCCGGTTCCGAAACCGTGATCAAGATCCGCGCCGCAATCTACCGTCGGACCGCGGT
>Ga0181528_10002009_pt1 | contig 12492 bp, 10 predicted proteins | sample PEATcosm2014_Bin_47_FD_119742 | JGI IMG/M metagenome (GOLD analysis project Ga0181528, IMG submission 119742) | Peatland microbial communities from MTU Mesocosm Facility, Houghton, MI, USA - PEATcosm2014_Bin10_10_metaG | ecosystem: Environmental > Terrestrial > Soil > Wetlands > Peat | place... | reverse complement strand
ACCCGGTTGGCGTAGATCAGCGGCTGCCCGAACAGGCTCCCGTCGAGGGCACGGGAGGTCCAGGCGGTGGTCGGCGGTGAGAAGGACGCTCCGGAGGCGTCGACGCCGGTGCGCAGGCCGTTCTGGTCGTACGTCGTCCACGACGACGTGGCCGGTGACCCGTGGGAAGGCACCGCGGCGGGATGGACCGCCGCCGTCGCCGTGGTCGAGGAGCCGGCCCCGGCCGTGGACGAGGCGCACCCGGACGCCACCGCCAGGACGAGGGCGGCGAGGGGCAGGCGGACGGCGGCCTGACGGACGGTGCGGGGCAGGAGGTGCATGTCCCTATGCAACCACTGTTCGACGACCACCCGCGCCAACCGCGGCGGAGGGGACGGGAGCGGTCAGATGCGCTCGATGATGGTGCCGGTGGCCAGCGCGCCACCGCAGCACATCGAGATGAGCGCCAGGTTCTTGTCCGAGCGCTCGAGCTCGTGGAGCGCCGTGGTGATGAGCCGCGCGCCGGTGGAGCCGACCGGGTGGCCGAGGGCGATGGCGCCACCGTTGACGTTCACCCGGTCCCAGTCCACCTCGTGGACCTTGCCCCAGGACATCACGACCGAGGCGAAGGCCTCGTTGACCTCGAAGATGTCGATGTCGGCCATGGTCATGCCCGCCTTCTTCAGGACGTCGGCCGTGGCGGCGATGGGTCCGTCCAGGTGGTAATAGGGGTCGGAGCCGACCAGGGTCTGGGCCACGATCCGGGCCCTCGGACGCAGGCCGGCCTCGCCCGCCCGCTCCTGGGACATCCACAGCACGGCGGCGGCGCCGTCGGAGATCTGCGAGCTGTTGCCGGCCGTGTGCATGCCGTCGGCCAGCACCGGCTTGAGCCCGGCCAGGCCCTCCTTGGTCGTGTCGCGGGGGCCCTGGTCGCGGCTGATCAGGTTCACCTCACCGGTGGGACCGTCGGCGCCGACGACCGGGGCCTCGATCGGGACGATCTCGCGGTCGAAGCGGGCCTCGGCGACGGCCCGGGCGGCCTTGCGCTGGGACTCGAAGCCGAGCCAGTCGACGTCCTCGCGGGTGATGCCGTACTTCTGGGCGATCCGCTCCGCCGCCCCGAACTGGTCCGGCATGTCCCACGGGAAGTCCTCGGGACGCGAGCGGCCGGGACCGTTGAAGGCGTTGGCCCCCAGCGACACACGGCTCATGGCCTCGACCCCGCAGGCGATGCCGGTGTGGATGGCGTCCGCGCCCACCAGGTTGGCGATGAAGTGGTTGGCCTGCTGGGCCGAACCGCACTGGCAGTCCACGGTGGTGGCCGCCGTCTCGTAGGGCATGCCCTCGTTCAGCCAGGCCGTGCGGGTGACGTTGGAGGCCTGCTCGCCGGCCTGGGTCACACAGCCGCCCACGATCTGCTCCACCGCTCCGGGATCGATCCCGGCCTTCTTGACCAGCTCGACCTGGGCCCGGCCCAACAGCTGCGCGGCGTGGAGCCCGGACAGCCATCCGTTGCGCTTGCCGATCGGCGTGCGGACAGCTTCGACGATGACGGGCTGGGCCATGGTGGATCCCCCTTGGGTGCGGTGTCGGGCGGCGCGACAGCGCCGCGAACGGGACGATGCCCGCTCAGGGCGCACAGTATAGAACCGGTTCTACTCCCCCGCCCGAGCCCGGACGACCCCGGCCCGCGGCTAGAGTAGTTGTGTAAGCAACTATCCACCGACCATCGCCCCCGGGAGCACCTCGTGTCCAAGCCCACTCTCCAGATCATCATCGCCAGCACCCGACCCGGCCGGGTGGGTCTGCCCGTGGCCCGTTGGTTCCAGCAGGTGGCCGAGGCCGACGACCGCTTCGAGGTCGAGGTGGCCGACCTGGCCGAGGTGGCCCTCCCCCTGCTGGACGAGCCCAACCACCCGATCGCCGGGCAGTACACCCACGCGCACACCCTGGCCTGGGCGGACACCATCCGGCGATCCGACGCCTTCGTGATCGTCCACCCCGAGTACAACCACAGCTACAACGCCGCCATCAAGAACGCCCTCGACTACCTGCACGTCGAGTGGAACTACAAGCCGGTCGGCTTCGTCAGCTACGGCGGCGTGTCGGCCGGGGTCCGCGCCCTGACCGCCCTGAAGCCGGTGGTGGCGGCCCTGCGGATGTCGGCGACCGTCGAGGCCGTCAACATCCCCTTCGTCGGGCAGTTCATCGACGACGAGGGGCGGTTCGTCCCGAACGAGCAGCTCGAGATGGGGGCGGCGGGCATGCTCGGCGAGCTCGCCAAGCTCGAGGGGGCGCTGCGCCCCTTGCGGACGGCTTCCAGCGCCTGATCCGGGCCGCGGTACCCTTCCCCTGACCGCCCGGGCGGGCGTCGGGGAGGGTCGGGACGGTCGGCGGCCGCCCCGGGGAGGGATCACATGAGGGCAGACCAGGCAGGCGCCACGAGGACCACCGCGTGAGACGTCCCGACGCCCCCGCACGACGGGCGGTCGACCTGACCGTCGTAGCGGTCCCCGGCTACTTCGCGGCCATGGGACTCGAGTACCGGGCACAACGACGGCGCCAGGCCGCCGGTGGCGCCCCGGCCGCCGGTGACTACGAGCCGAGGGACACCCTGGGCAGCCTCTCCATGGGACTGGCCAGCCTGATCGCCCCGCTCGTCGCGCCCAGGCTGCTGGCCCCCGTGACCCGGGGCCGGGGCCGCTTCGCCAAGGCTCTCGTCACGGCGGCCGTCGGCGCAGCCGCCGTGACGACGGTGGCGGACGTCCTGGCCCGACGGGCCGAGCGGCGGGACGCCGGGGCACCGCCGGCGCCCGGGACGGTCGCCTCCCCCCGCCCGGCCGAACGCCCGACCGCCCGGAAGGTGGCGTCGATCGGCGGGGTGGCCGCCGTGGCCATGGGCGGCGTCGCCGTCACCACGGCCTGGGCCACCGCCACGTCGACCGACCGGATGTGGGAGCGACGCCTGGTCCGGCCGCTCGGTACCGGACCCCTGACCCTGGCCGCCGCCATCGTCGGCTGGGACTTCCTCTACTACTGGAACCACCGGTTCATGCACACCACCCGCTACATGTGGGCGGTCCACGAGGTCCACCACTCGAGCGAGCGGTACAACCTCTCGACGGCGCTCCGCCAGCCCGTGGCCGACGTCCTCGGCACCTCGGTCCCCTACGGTCTGCTGTGCCTGCTCGGGATCCCCCCGTCGGCGGTCGCCACGGCCCGGGGCGTCAACCTGATCTACCAGTTCTGGGTCCACACGGAGGCGATCGACCGCATCGGCCGGGCCGAGTCGACCCTCAACTCACCCTCGCACCACCGGGTCCACCACGGGTCGAACCGGCAGTACCTCGATCGCAACCACGGCGGCATCCTGATCGTCTGGGACCGCCTGTTCGGGACGTTCGAGCCGGAGGACGAGCCGGTCGTCTACGGGCTCACGAAGAACATCCACACGTTCGACCCGACCCGCATCGTCAGCCACGAGTATGTCGACATGGCCCGGGACATCGCGTCCTCCACCGGCTGGGTGGAGCGGCTCTCCTACGTGTTCCGGGGACCGGGATGGGCCATGCGCCACCGGGCACCCGTCCCGGTGCCGGACCCGGTCGCCCTCGGGTCCGCCGCCTGAACCCGGACGTGCATCTGGCAGACTCAGCGCCACGGCACGAAAGGGGGCCCCAAGGCCGGCACCGGAACCGAGGACGACCCGTGGGTGCTGACCACGCCACCCGGCAGCTCGTCGTACACCATGCACCGGGACGAGGGGGCCGACCCGCCGATCCTCGTCTGTCAGGTCGGCTCGACCAAGCTGACCTATCAGTGGCGGGCCGTCGAGGACCTGCACGCCTGGCTCCTCGAGCAGGGTGGCTGGGTACCGCTCGGGGCGTCGGACGAGAAGAAGGCTCCGGCCGAGGGGACCGTCGAGGCCTGGGGACGGTCGCCGGACAACCCGGTCGGCGGGTGGTACGGCCTGCGCAATGGCTACCGGGGCCGATTCGGCATGTACCTCCCCCCGCTCCTCGAGGAGCTCGGCCTCGCCGAGGTGACCCACGACGCCCGCAACAACTCGATGCGGGGCCTCCCCGGCTGAACGGGCGGCGGGACAGGTGTGCCGGGACCCCCTGCGCATTTTTCACGACATTTTCGCGTTTCCCCGGCGTACCCTGGGTATGGGTCCCCCGAGGGAGGCACCATGACCCCGAACCATCTACTGCTCGCCATCGACCAGTCCGAAGCCGGCGAGGCCGCGATCGACTTCACCATCGGCCACGCCGCCCTGTCGGACGCCGCCGTGACGGTCCTCCACATCCGGGAGCTGTCGCCGATGATGCGGGTGCCGCCGCTCGAGTCGGCCACCATGGCGCGCGAGCTGGTCGAGCGGTCGGTGGCGGTGCTGCGTGACGCCGGCATCCCCGCCACGGGCCTCGTCAGCACCGCCCGGGAGGACGCCGTGGCCAGGCGGATCGTCGAGATCGCGGTCGAGGAGCGCTGTGCGGGCATCGTGCTGGGGTCCTTCCGCCTCCGGGGGCTCCACCGCCTCACGGGCCGCGGCGTGCGGGAGCGGGTACTGCGCACCTCCCACCTGCCGGTGGTCGTGGCCCCGCCGGCCCTCAAGTGCAGCCGTCGGACCCTGTCGGCCGCACTCAGCCACAGCGCCCGGTCCTGACCACCCGCCGACCCGCTCAGGTGGGCGACCCTCCCGTCGCCCGGGCCCGTCGTCGCCGGGGGGCGGGCTGACACGACGGGCAGACATGGGTCCCCCGACCCACCACGACGGTCTTGACGATCGGGGTGCCGCACCGTCGACACGGCGACCCGGCCCGCCCGTAGACGGCGGCCACGTCCAGGTAGCCCCCCCGCTCGCCGCGGGCGTCGAGGTAGTCCCGCAGGGTGGAGCCACCGCGGGCCACCCCCTCGGTCAGCACGGTGACGATCCCGGCGTGGAGGGCCCGGACCGCGGGCGCCCGCAGCGTCCCCGCCCGTCGCTCGGGATGGAGCCCCGCCTCCCACAGGACCTCGTCGGCGTAGATGTTCCCGACCCCCGCCACGACCCCCTGGTCGAGGAGGGCCGACTTGACCCGGAGGCCCGGATGGCGGCGCAGCCCGGCCGCCAGGGCGGCGGCGTCGAATCCGGCGTCGAGCGGCTCGGGGCCCATGCGGGACAGGAGCGGGTCCGAGGCCACGTCACCGGTGGGCAGCACGACGATCCGACCGAACTTGCGGTGGTCGTTGAACACCAGCCGGGACCCGTCGTCGAGATCGAGCACCACCCGGGTCGCCGACGTGTCGAGGGGTGAGGGGCCGTCCCTCCGGACGGGATCGAGGAGGAGTTGGCCCGTCATGCGCAGGTGGACGAGGACCGTGAGCCCGTCCTGGAGGTCGATGCCCAGCACCTTGCCGCGCCGCCAGGCCCGGACCACCGGCCGCCCCATCAGGGCGCCCGGCTCGGTGCCGCGGGCGGTCAGGCTCTTGGGCCAACGGGACTCGACGGCCACCACCGACCGGCCGGGCAGCGCCTCGTCGAGCTGGCGCCGGATCGTCTCGACCTCGGGAAGCTCGGGCACGCGCCCCTGTCGCTCCGACCGTCCCGCTCAGGAGTGGGCGGTCAGGAACGGGGCGATGCGATCCTTCGGCCGACCGATCACGGCGGCTCCGTCCGCGACGAGCAGTGGGCGCTGGAGCATCTCGGGATGCGCGGCCAGGACCTCGGCCACCTGCTCGGCGGTCCGCACGTCGGCATCGGTCAGGCCCAGCCGGGTGAACGTGGCGTCGCGTCGCACGAGGGCCGTCGGCTCGTCCTCCAGGATGGCCAGGAGCCCGGTCAACTCCTCGAGGGACGGGCGCTGCGCCTTGAGCTTGTAGCGGCGGATGTCGACGTCGATGCCCAGCTCCTCGGCGGACTCGGTGGCGGCCCGGGAGCTCGAGCAGTTGGGGTCGTGGAAGATGGTGATGGCGGCCATGCCGGGAACCTACCGCCTACCGGGCCGGGCGCGCCCCGGACAGGACGGTGGCCCGTCACGCCGGGCACCCGCGGGTCGGTCAGGTGAGGCCCTGGGACTGCAGCCATGCCGAGGCCACCGCGGCCGGCTGCTCCTTCCGCTGGGTTCACCTCGAGGTTCAGTTTCGAGATCTCGACGGTGGTCAACTTCGCGTCGAGACCGTCGAGGGCCTTCACGAGCGCCCGCTTGTCCACCGACTTGCGGATCACCGGGACGATGTAGTCGGCGCCCTCGAGGTGCTCGTCGTCGGTGAGGGCGACGAAATCGTTGCTCTCCACGTTGCCGTCGCTCGAGAAGAGCTCGACCACCTGGACCTCACCGTTCTCGAGGGCGGCGACGGACAGTGGCCCGGCTTCGTCCAGTGACGTGAAGTTGGCGAAATGGAGTCCATGGACCTTCTCGGGGCTGGGCAGGCAGCCGGCGAAGGTGGGGCACTCCGGGGGCCCGCCCAGGGTGAGTTGGGGAGCGGAGGACTTGAGGCTGGAGAGGGTGGTCAGGTGGCACTTCGACGCCGTCTCCTTGCGACGGTCCGTCGGAGGCAGCCCCGTCGAGTCCTGACCCGACAGGGTCGATGTCCGCTGTCAGCGGGTGTAGCGTCGTCCCGGTAGGCGGGAGGTGCACAAGCGGTGCGAGCGCTCCCCCCTGCGGCGGATGGAGAGTGCCATGAGCAGAGTCGCTCCCAGAAGGCGACGGACGCCGGCGGCGGTCGGGCGATGACGCCGTCCGTCGCCCCGGAAGACGACGGTACCGTAGTCGCCGCACTTCCCTCGACGACCACACCCCCCTCGACGACCCGACCCCCGATGTCACTCCAGGAGGCGCTCACCACGGCGATCTCGACGGGCCGGGGGGTCGCCGGGATCGCGTCTGTGCTCCACGACGTCCTCGGCCGCACGGTCGTGATCGACGACAGCCTGGGCACCCGGCTCGCCACTGCGGGTGGTGGCGCACCCGGGGGCACGACGCTGCCCGCCGGGCACCCGGACGGGTCGCGACGGCATGCCGTCGCCTTTCGCGTCGACGACTGGCTGATGGCCGAGGCGTGCCCCGATGGCGATCTCGTGGGCGTCATCGGCCTCCACGACCCTTCATCGGAAGCCACCGGGACCGAGGAGTCGGTCCTCGAGCAGGGCGCGATGGTGCTGGCAGCGGAGCTGTTCCGGCTGCACAGCGTGGCATCCAACGAGCTGCGCGTCTGGGGGGACCTGGCGGCCGAGCTCCTCGACAGCCCGGACATCGACCGGACCCGGGCCCATGCCGCCAGACTCGGCTACCTCATCGACCGACCGCACCGGGCCCTCATGATCGAGATGGCGGGATCGGGGTCCCTACCGCCCCTGGCCGCGATGCGGCGGGCCTTCCGCTCCGCCGGGATCGATGACACCCTGGTCACGACCAGGTCGGCCGGTTTCGTCGTGTTCGTGGCCGAAGACAGTGACTGGGACGCCTTGGGACGACAGGTGAACGGCCCCGACCAGCCACGGGCACGCGTGGGCGTGGGCGATCTCCACGGTGCCCAGTTCCTCGGCGAGTCGGTGGCCGAGGCCCGGCTCGCGCTCCGCCTGTCCGACGCGCCGGTGGCCCGCTACGAGGACCTCGGGATCTCGCGCTTCCTCGCCGCCGACACCGACGAGACCCGGGTGCGCAGGTTCGTCGACACCTGGCTGGGCGAGATCGAGTCCTACGACGTCGAACATGCCGCGGAGCTCGTCCATACCCTCGGCGAGTGGCTGCGTGATCCCCGATCGTTGCGGGCGACGGCCGATCGGCTCCACATCCACCCCAACACGCTCAAGTACCGGCTGCACAGGATCACCGAGCTGACGGGACGTGACATCCACGACCCCGAGGAGCGCTTCAACCTGGAGCTGGCGTGCCGCACCCGGAGTGCCCTGCTGGCGTCGGAGGCGTCCGGGCTGCACGAAGCCACCCGGGAGTGCGCCTCCGGGGTGGCGCCGGCATCCACGTCGGGGCCACCGCCGGCGCGGCCGGGCGTGGCCGCCCGGCCGGTCGAGGTGGCGATACTGGACAGCGACGGTGTCGTGACGTGGGTGAACGCGGCGTGGGAGGAGTTCTGCCGGGCCAACGGCGGGAGCCTGGCGCGCTGCGGGGTGGGTACGTCGTACTTCGATGCCTGCGAAGGGGCTCCCGACGATCCGCAGTCACACCTGGCGGTCTCCGCGGTGCGGATGGCCATCAAGGGCGAACTGCCGGCGCCGGCCTGGCTGACCATGGCGTGCGACAGCCCGGACCAGTCCCGGTGGTTCGAGATGTCCATCGCCCCCCGCCGGGACGACGAGGGGCGATCGCGCGGGGCGACGATCACCCTCACCCGGTCCACGCACTGATCCCCCACCAGGGCCTTTGGACCCTGGCAACGGGTCTTGTGCTAGCTGGTAGCGACAACTCTGGATTGCACATTTCGTGCATCAGAGCCGATGACCGCCCACCACCCCACTCCGTAGGGTTGATCCATGGCGCATTCCTCGGACCATCTCGCCTCCGGTGCAGTGTCGTACCGACATCCCCTTCGGCACCTCGGCGCCCCGTGTCCGACTGCCACCGACCCACCGGACGCGGTAGGCCGATGACCGTCGTCAAGGCACCCCGTCGTCCCGTCGGCCCGGACCCACCTCCGGACGGGAGGCTGTCCACCGTGACCCTGCGCTTCGGCCAGCGGCTACGGGACGCCATCCAGTTCGGCCCACGGGCCGTCGACGACCTGATCCGGAGCTTCGACCCCTCCTTGGCGGACCACCATCGGCGCGTCGCCCAACTCGCCGTGACGATCGGGCGGGAGATGGGACTGAGCCGGTCGTCCGTGACCGGGATCGAGCTGGCATCGTCCATCCACGACATCGGCGTGATCGGCGCGGTCGAGGACCTGGACGGGATCCGCGCCACCGGCGGCCCCGGACATCCGTCGGCCGGCACGTCGATCGTCGAGGGGGTGCGCTTTCCGTGGCCCATCGAGACGATGATCCTCCAGCACCACGAGCACCTGGACGGCAGTGGGTACCCGGGTGGCCTCCGTCGGGACAAGATCCTGTTCGCCAGCCGCGTCATCACCGTGGCCGACACCGTCGTCACCACGTCGGAGGCCGGCACGCCGAGCTCGGCCGTGGTGGACCATCTACGCAGCGGACGAGGCTCGAGATTCGACCTCGAGGTCGTCGACGCCTGCCTCGCCGTGCTCGCACGACCCCTCGTGCGGGACGGTGTCGTCGAGCCCCTCGTGTCGTGAGAGCGGCGGCGGGGCCGTCGGTCCGGCGGAGGAGCATCTGGTGGGCGCTCGGTGCCGTCGTCCTGGTGGGTGGCACCTTCGGCAGCGTGGTCGGAGCCCGCACGGTGGCCCACCACGACGCCCAGCAGTCCGTCCAGACCCAGGCACCGGTATCGCTGGCCATCGCATCGACCCTCCAGCTCGCCCTCCAACACGAGCAGGATCTGGACATCGGCGTCGTGGGCTTCATGGCCGGCACGCCGAATGCGTCCGCGAGCCAGTTCCGCCAGTGGGTCGCTTCGGTACGTGCCCTCCAGCGCTACCCGGAGCTGCTCGGCATCGCCGAGGTCGCGCAGGTGTCGGCCGCCGAACTCCCGGCGTTCGCGGCCCGGGATGCCGGTGACCCGCCGGGACCGATGGGGACGGGAAGGACGCTCGACGTCACCCCGGCGGGGGTGCGGCCGTACTACTGCCTCGAGACCGGCTCGATCACCCGCCCCGGGGCCCCGACCGTACCGGCGGGCTTCGACTACTGCTCGTCCGCCCTCGGGCCGGCCCTGCTGGCGGCCCGTGACACCGGCCGGAACACCTACCTCCCCTATGACTCCGGCACGGCCCGGAACCTGGCGGTCGGCTCCGCGATCTACGCCGACGGGACCCAGCCGACCACGGTCGCGGGACGACGTGCCGCACTGGTCGGCTGGACGGGATCGCAGATCTCCCCCACCGTCCTTCTCGACCGGGCGTTGGTCGGACACCCGAAGACCGCCATAGGCTTCCGCTACGGCACCGGCCGCGACGCGGTGCTCTTCAGCGCCGGCCGTTCCGACGCGGGATCCCCGACCACCACCGTCGACCTGCACAACGGGTGGTACGTGCTCACCACCGCCCCCATCACGAGTGGCTCGGTACTGTCGAACGAGAACTCCGTGGTGCTGTTGATCGGTGGGATCTCCATCAGCCTGCTCATCGCGCTGCTCATCCTCACGCTCGGCACCGGCCGGGCGCATGCCATGTGGCTGATGCGCAAGCGGACCGCGCAGCTCGAATACCAGGCGTTCCACGATTCGCTGACCGGGCTCCCGAACCGGGCCCTGATCCTCGACCGCCTCGAGCAGATGATGCTCCGACTCCGGCGGGACAACGCGCCCGTGTCCGCCCTCTTCCTCGACCTCGACAACTTCAAGGACGTCAATGACACGCTCGGCCACGCCGCGGGCGACCAACTCCTCGTTCTCGTGGCCAAGCGCCTGACCAGCATCCTGCGCGACGGCGACACCGTCGGACGGTTCGGAGGTGACGAGTTCGTCGTCCTGGTCGACGGTGAGTCCCTCTCGGTCGGACCCGAGATGGTGGCCCAGCGGATACTCGACGTCATGGCCTCGCCGTTCGGACTCACGTCGAGCGACACGCCGGTGACCATCACCACGAGCATCGGTATCGCCGAAGGCCTCCGCAAGAAGCCCGAGGACCTCCTGCGCGACGCCGACATCGCACTCAATCGCGCCAAGGTGAGCGGCAAGCGCCACAGTGTCGTCTTCGCCTCGCCGATGCAGGACGCCGTGGACGCCCGACGGGCCCTCGAGCTGGATCTGCGCGGTGCGGTCGCCGACCATCAGTTCTTCGTCCTCTACCAGCCGACCGTGGACATCGGCACGGGCTCCGTCACCGGTGTCGAGGCGCTGCTCCGCTGGCACCACCCCCAACGGGGGGTGGTCGGGCCGGCCGAGTTCATACCCGCCCTCGAGTCGACGGGGCTCATCGTCCCGGTGGGGCGGTGGGTCCTCGAGGAGGCGTGCCGTCAGGGTGCGACGTGGGTGGCGGCGGGGCACTCCCTCGCCGTGTCGGTGAACATCTCGGCCACCCAGCTCGAAGGCGGACACCTCGTCGACGACGTGCGCGCTGCGTTGGCGTCGAGCGGCTTCCGGGCCGACCTCCTCATCCTCGAGCTGACCGAGACCATCCTCATGCGGGATGTCCAGGCCACCGTGGACCAGCTCCATCGCCTCAAGGAGACCGGCATCCGGATCTCGATCGACGATTTCGGAACGGGCTATTCGTCCCTCGCCTACCTCCGGAAGTTCCCGATCGACATCCTCAAGATCGACCAGACGTTCGTGGCCGCCATCGCCGACACCCGGGAGTCGGCGGCCATCGTGCACACCCTCGTCCAGCTCGGCAAGATCCTCGGGCTGGAGACCGTCGCCGAAGGCGTGGAGACCATCGACCAGTGGTCGCGACTACGAACCGAGAACGTCGACAAGGGACAGGGCTACCTCTTCGCCCGGCCCCTGGACGTCAGCGCCCTCGACCACATGTTGAGCGCATCGCCGACGCCGACCCCGGTCGCATGACCCTGCACCCGCGGGTCGACCAGGCGAAGTTGCGGCGCATCCTCGAGACGACCCGCCTCATCGAGGGCGACTACGAGCTGGGGATCCTCCTGCGCCACGTGGTCACCGAGGCATGCTCCCTGACCGGCGCCCGGTACGGGGCTCTCGGCGTCCTCAACGACACCGGGGACGCACTGGCCGAGTTCATCACCGTGGGTCTGACGGCGGCGGAGGAGGAGCGCATCGGACCCCGACCGCTCGGCCTGGGCCTGCTCGGCGCCCTCATCGACCACCCGGTCCCGCTGATGGTCGACGACCTGGCCGTCCACCCGGACCGCGCCGGCTTCCCCCGCAACCATCCTCCGATGACCTCGATGGTGGGCGTGCCGATCAAGGTGCGGGGGGAGGTCTACGGCCATCTCTACCTGACGGACAAGTTCGGTGGTCGTCCCTTCGACGAGGAGGACATGGACCTCGCCGAAGCACTGGCGCTGGCCGCCGGTATCGCCATCGAGAACGCCCGCCTCCACACCGCGCTCGGCCTCGTGGCGGCGTTGCACGACGACTCCCGGAAGGACCACCTGACCGGACTGGCGAACCGCCGGTCGTGGGACGAGCGGCTGGGCGACGAGCTGGAGAGGAGCAGGCGCAGCGGTCGCCCGGTGTCGGTCGCTCTCCTCGACCTCGACGACTTCAAGGCGGTGAACGACCGGGGCGGCCACCAGGCGGGAGACGCCCTGCTGCAGGAGTTCGCGAGATCGTGGCAGCGCATCATGCGCACCGCCGGTGACTTCGTGGCGAGACTCGGGGGCGACGAGTTCGGGCTGCTGGCTCCGGGGTCGACGTCCGGAGGGGTGCGGAACATCGCCCGCCGTCATGCGAGCACGGATCCCCGGGGACCGTCGTACTCGCTCGGCGTGGCCACATGGGACGGCTCGGAGTCGGCGGGGCAGCTGGT
>Ga0181528_10002007_pt1 | contig 12496 bp, 9 predicted proteins | sample PEATcosm2014_Bin_47_FD_119742 | JGI IMG/M metagenome (GOLD analysis project Ga0181528, IMG submission 119742) | Peatland microbial communities from MTU Mesocosm Facility, Houghton, MI, USA - PEATcosm2014_Bin10_10_metaG | ecosystem: Environmental > Terrestrial > Soil > Wetlands > Peat | place... | reverse complement strand
GTCGCCACCCCGAATGACTCTCATTTCTCGTACACCAAAACATGTCTCGACGCAGGCCGCCATGTCGTGGTCGACAAACCCATGACTCCAACGTTGGCTGAGGCCGAAAAACTCGTACGCCTAGCAGCCAAGCGCAGCCGGCTGTTGACCGTTTATCAGGACCGACGTTGGGATGGAGCTTTTCTTACCGTGAAGAAATTAGTGAACTCAGGCTCGGTCGGAGATGTAGCCGAGTACGAGGCTCGATTCGACCGCTTCCGGCTCAACGCCAAACTTGGCGCCTGGCGCGAGAAAGCTGACTTTCCAGCCGCCGGAGTACTGTGGGATCTGGGGCCGCACTTGATCGATGGCGCGTTGGTTCTTTTTGGTGAGCCACAGTCGATTTATGCGGCGGCGCTCCGCCAGCGCGAGAGCGCCCAGGTGGACGACGCTTTCGACGTGATCCTTCAATATCCGCGACTGCGTGCGACCTTGCGTGCGCGCATCATCGCGTATGCGCCTAGCCATCATTTGCTGGTTCATGGAACGCAGGGATCATTCGTAAAATTTGGAATGGATCCTCAAGAAGAGATCCTGCGGAGCGAGCATTGTCCCGATGGACTTGACTGGGGCGTGAACTGGGGTCTCGAAGCAAAAGAACACTGGGGAACTCTCACGCGCGTGGGCGAGCAGCCGCGCAAGGTTGAGACGGAGCGCGGCGACTACCGCGGCTTCTATGCCAATGTGAGAGACGCGATTGAGAAGAAAGTGCCGCTCGACGTTCCGCCCGAACAATTCCTCCGAACGCAGCGGGCTCTGGTGCTCGCACACAAGAGCAGCAAGGAAAATCGCGTGGTGAACTGGGACGAGCCAGCCGAATAATTGAACCGGGTGAGCCTTACCACACGTCGCAGCGTTTCCCTTCCGGCCGCACCATCGGCGCATCAGCCTTGCAGCTCCATGCCTTCTGAAATTCGGGCAGGTTCGATAACGGACCAATTACGCGATATTTCGCAATCGGGTGCGGATCGGTCTGCACCATCAAACGCTGCGCCTCCGGACGAATCTCGTCGCCGCGAAATTGTCCCCATGCGATGAAGAACTGCTGCTCGGGGGTAAAGCCATCCACATCCGCCGGACGCGGCTTGCCCTCGAGCGACTTCTCATAGGCCATAAACGCGATTTTCGCGCCGCCGAGGTCTCCAATGCTTTCGCCGAGCACTAGCTTCCCATTGTGATGAATATCTTTCTCGATGTAGTAATGGTCGAACTGATCAGCGACGCAGGCGGCCCGCGACTGGAAATCTTTCAGATCAGATTCCGTCCACCAGTTGCGCAGCCGGCCGAGAAAATCAAATTGCGCGCCTTCATCGTCGAAGCCGTGAGAAATCTCGTGCCCGATCACGACTCCAATCGCGCCGTAGTTCACCGCGTCGACTGCGTTGATGTCGAAGGCGGGCGGTTGCAGAATTCCCGCCGGGAACTCGATCGAATTCATCAGCGGGTTATATTCCGCATCGGACGTCGGGGGCGTCATGCCCCATCGGCCGCGATCGACCGGCTTTCCGATGGTGGCGCGATCGTCCTCATCGACGAACTTCCGGCCTGCGACTACGTCTTCGAAAAACGCATCGCGGCGAATTTCAACGTGGCTGTAATCCTTCCACTTGTCCGGATATCCAATCTTCTGCTGGAAGGTCGCGACCTTGGCCATGGCCTTCTCTTTGGTGTCATCGCTCATCCACGGGCGGCTGAGGATGTCATCGCGCATCGCGATCAAGAGATTCCGCACCATCTCCTGCATGCGCGCCTTGGCTTCAGGCGGGAAATATTTTTCGACATATTTTTTCCCGAGCGCCTCGCCAAGGAGATAATCGGTCGACTCGACGCAGCGTTTCCAGCGCGGCTTCATCTCGGTCGCTCCGGCGAGATATTTGCCGTTGAACGCGAAACTTTCCTCCACGAACGGAGCGGAAAGCGAGTTCGCCGTGGAGTTCAGCAACTGCCATTTGAAATACACTTTCCAGTCGGCCAGCGGAGTCTGCTGCATCTGGCGGTCGACTTCCTGCAGGAACTTGGGCTGGTCGACATTCATGTCGACATCCGTTGGAAGTTGGTTGTGCTTGAAATACGCAGCCCAATCCACATGCGGAGCCATCGCCTGCAGTTGGGCAAATGTTGTGTTGTGATCCGTCGCTGCCGGGTCGCGCAGGGCCACGTTGTCGAGCGACGCTTCCGCAAATTTCGTCTCCATGGTCATGATGGTCTGCGCGGCAGCAGCCGCCGATTTCGCATCCCATCCCGCGAGCTTCAGCATTGCGGTCACGTGCGCAATGTATTTTTCGCGGGCCTCTTTAAAGCGCGGCTCGGGCTTGAGATAGTAGTCGCGGTCGGGCAGGCTGAGGCCGCTGGCTCCAAAATCAGCGAGCACCCAGGATGGCTTATGCGGATCCTGCTGGCTCCCCATGGAAAACGGAGCGTTCACGATGATGTCGTGCAGATCCGCCATCACGTCTTGCAGCGCGGCCATATCGCGGGCGCCGTCGATCCTGGCAAACCACGGCTTGAGAGGGTCAACGCCGCGGGCGTTCACGCGGGACTCGTCCATACAGGCGCCGTAATAGTCGCCGATAATCTGCTCGGTACTGCCTTTCGGAGCACTCTTGTCGGACGCTGCTGATTCAAGAATCTCATGGAGCTTATCTTTCGAAGACTCTCCCGCCTGCCAGCGGCGGCTCCAGCGCGACATGGAAGCAGGAATCGGGTTGTTCGCACGCCACGTTCCGTTGGCAAATTCGTAGAAATCGTCGCAGGGCGCCACCTTACGGTCGAGGTCGTCGAGATAAATGCTGTGAAGAGAGGTCTGCGAAGCAGCGAATTGAGAAATCAGAAGCAGACATGTCAGAAGCGGTAGGAAAAGAGCGCGGCAAAGGCGCATATGATCTCCGAGGAAGAATGATGAATTCAAAGAAATAATCAGCCGAGCCATTCTAGATCAATGGAACGCTAGAAGTCCTTACTGAAGCGGGAATCGGATCCGGGATGGCGCGCCCGCAACTAAGAAATACTTCGAATTCTTGACGAAATCTTTATGTCGTCCTTATCCCCAACCCTTTACCTTCCTGCATGGCCTTATCGAAGCGGTCGGGATTTTCTTTCTATTTATCTGCTCTTCTGGTAAGCCTGGTCTGGTGTTGCGGCGCTTCCGCTCAGTCCAGTTCCGTTCAAGATCCGAGCAGTGCCGGGACCGTCAGCACCGGGACAACATCGGTGACGGATAACACCGCGACCGCCGCCGAGACTCCTCCTTCCACGCCCAACTTCTTTCGCAGATTCATGAAAGCTTACGCCGACGATTGGAAGAATCTTCCGTCGACGGGTTCAGCGCCAGCCTTCCGCGGCACGCCCTCTCCCGTCGATGGACCGCCGTTCCCATTCTCCGATTGGCCGTACGGGGGCTCCGTCGTTATCTCGAAGCCATGGACGCAATCAGGCCCGCTGATGCAGGCGATCTGGAGCGGCTCGTATGGGGACGGATGGAAAAAGAGCGGCATTCAGATCTATGGCTGGGCGAATGTCGGGTTCAACGTGAGCACGTCGGACAAACCCGGGTACGCGAATCTGCCCGCGGCGTACGCGGAGAAACCCAACACGATCCAACCAGACCAGGAAGTGCTCTACATCGAGCGCCAACCCGACACGGTGCAGACCGATCATTTCGACTGGGGATTCCGCGTCGCATCCCTGTACGGACTCGACTACCGTTTTACAACTGCGAAAGGAGTCTTCAGCGAGCAACTGCTCAAACATAATCGCGAGTACGGTTTCGATCCCGTCATGGTGTACGCCGATTTATACTTCCCGCACGTCGCTGAGGGAATGGACGTCCGCATCGGCCGCTACATCTCTCTGCCCGACATTGAAGCGCAGCTTGCTCCGAACAACTACACGTACAGTCACTCGCTGACTTACACGTACGATTGCTACACGCAGAGCGGCATCAATACCACGACCAGACTCTCTAATCATTGGCTGTTCCAGGCTGGATTGTCGGCAGGATGTGAAGCCGTCCCGTGGACCCGGCCAGATTCCAAGCCTACATTCAACACGTGTGCCGCGTATTCCTGGAAGGAAGGCGGCGACAATCTTTACCTGTGCGCGAACTCGATCAACGACGGTAAATACGCATACAACAATTTATCGGCTTATTATCTGACCTGGTATCACAAGATCAATAGCTCATGGCACACGGCGACCGAAAGCTGGTATCAGTACGAGAGACAGACGCCGAATGTGCTTAATCCGGCGGCATCTTCCCTGCTTGAGACCAACGCCAATGGCGCAGTGTGCGCCACTGCGGCGCAGCTGACCTGCTTTGCTCCGGAGTGGGCCATCGTTAACTACGTGGAAAAGCAATTCTCGAAGCGGGACTATCTCACGATCCGTAACGAATACGTGGACGACATTCGAGGGCAGCGCACCGGCTTCAAGACCAAGTATACCGAGCATTTAATTGGCTGGGGGCATTGGGTGGGAACGACTGTTCTGCTGCGTCCGGAATTACGCTTCGAGCGATCCTACGATGTGCCGGCGTACGACAATGGGACGAAGAAGAATCAACTCATGCTAGCCGGCGACTTGATCTACTTCTTCTAGGAGCTCCCGAAGGAAGAGTAAGACTTAGAACCGCCTGCCTAGCCGCCAGCCTTCAGTTCCGTCAGCACCTGCTTGGCGATTTCCTTCAGCGTCTCAAACACGCCAACCCCCTGGAAGGCTACCGCTTCGACGATGGGCTCGTTCTTCTTGCGGAGTTCCGTGGAAAGCAGATCGATGGGCAGGATGTTCGGCAGGTCGCGCTTGTTCAGCTGCAATACATAAGGAATCTTGTTGAAGTCGTAGCCGTGCTCTTTCAGGTTCGACATCAGATTCTCGAGCGCCTCGACATTGGCGTCCATGCGCTGCTCCTGAGAGTCGGCGACGAACACGATCCCGTCGACTCCGCGCAGAATCAGCTTGCGGCTGGCATCGTAAAAGACCTGTCCGGGAACGGTGTAGAGGTGAATGCGCGTCTTGAAGCCGCGGACATTGCCCAAATCCAGCGGAAGAAAATCGAAGAACAGGGTACGCTCAGTTTCGGTCGCCAGCGAGATCATCTTGCCCTTCTGCTGGTCCGCCGTTTTCTGATAGATCACCTGCAGATTCGTGGTTTTCCCGCCCAGACCGGCGCCGTAGTACACGATCTTGCAATTGATCTCTCGGGCAGCGAAGTTGATGAAACTCAAAGGCTTTCCTCGAATGCGGGCATTCCCCTCAGGGCTACCCGCGCACCGCAGTGTCCTTTTTGGAGGCTCGCGGTCTTTATATCACATGGGGGGTACCACCCGCAGGTTACTCAGGTGACCCCGGACAACAGGGGCAGTCTCAACTGAGCATCAATGCATGGAAGGAATCGAGTAATAGCCAGCCTTGGTAAAGATATCCAGGCCCTTCTTGTCGACTTCGACCACGATGCTGCGGTAGGCCGAACTACCCGGTACGGCCTTGGGACTATATCCAAGCGTGTACTGATTGCGCGCCTCGGAGGTGATTTCCGCGTACGCCTCTTCGATCGCGTTTCGGGACAGCTCGGTCATGATATCTCCGGCGCCGGTAGCGTTGGTGTATTTCGGCAGGATGTCTGCGTATCCCTCACCCCAGATGTGATGGATCTTTTCCACCTGCTTGTATACCGGTAACGCGCCCTGGTCCAGGACAACCGCCCTCACCTGGATTCCGTGCGTTTGAAGGACGCGGAGCACTTCTTTGTATCCGGCCTGGCTGCCTCGCTCGCGGCCGTCGCTGATGATCATGATGACTTTGCGGCGCGTGCGATCGCGCTTGCTCAGATCAATGGCCGCCCGCAGGATCGCATCATTCAAAACATGGGCCTCTTTGGGCGGGGTGTTCACCGGCGCGGTTGGAGGTCCTCCGACCGGCATGCCGTTGACCGTCGGTCCACCGGAGAATGGTCCCCCCATAACGGGCGGTCCACTATCGTGTCCGCGCACCAGCTTCATCTGGTCCAGCGCAGCCGTCAGCCTCGGAGCTTTCCCGGTGAAATCGGTCACCTGGCTCACGGTGCTGCTGTAGGTGTACAGCGCGAACTCGTCGTAAGGACTGAACGCACCCACCAGCGACGAATAGGTCTGATTCACCTTCTGGACCGCGACGTCCGACATGCCGAGATCCAGGACGATCGCCACGGAAAGCTGGAAGGGATCGCTGGTGAAGAACGTCAGTTTCTGAGGTTTTCCGTTCTCAAGCACGGTAAAGTCTCTCGCGAGCAACCCATCTACAGGTCGACCCTGGCTGTCCTTCACCATGACAGGAATCTGCACGAAGTTCGCTGAGACCGAAATCTTATAAAGGTCTTCGGTGGGACTGATCTGATTTCGCGGTCCTCTGCCTTGTGTCGCGGGCGGGGGCGGCGTACCGGCAGGAATGGTTTCCACCGGAGGCATCGGAGGGGGAGCGGGTTTAGCCTCCGGGGATTTTGAGGTGGTCCCCTCAGGCTTGCGAGGCTCTTCGGCGTTACCGCCACGGGGATTGTCGGGGGTTGCGGCAGGGATCCTGGCGGTCGGGGGCTGCACCGTGGACGGCGCGTCGGGAATATCCTGTGCCGACTGGCTGGCCGGGGCTTGGTTCTGGCTACCGGACTGGGCGAGCGCAGCGGGCCCCGACAGACCCAGCACTGCCGCCAGCAAAGCGAGCCTGGTCAGTATGATCCGAAACCATCTGGCATTTCCGCACGCTGGCCTCATCAATGTCCTCGCCTCTGAAAAAAACACAGTCCTACAGCCATTGGGATGCCAATTCAATCCCATTTGGTGCATCTAAAGCTGCAGGACTAGACTAACAAAGAATAGTCCCGAGAGTTCTTGGATGCATAATCGCCCCAATTTCCGCTCCCGAGTACTGCCGATCGCCGTTTTGGCTGCATTGGCCGCATCGCAGTTTGCGTTCTCTCAGCAACCTGCCACACCGCCGGCCTCGTCCCAGCAGCCGGCAAGCCCGGACCAGAAGTCCGACGATTCTCAGCAGCCCACCGAGACCCTCAAGGTTAACGTCAACGTGGTCCAGCTGTTCTTCAATGTCAAAGACAAGCACGGCGCGCTCATCCCGAATCAGACCAAAGATGATTTTGAGATCGCCGAAGATGGCAAGCCTCAAACCATCAAGTACTTCGCCGCTGAGTCCAACTTGCCCCTAACCATCGGCATGATGATCGATTCCAGCGGCAGCCAGCGCAACGTCATCGACATGGAGAAGGAAGTCGGCGGCGCCTTTCTGCGCCAAATCCTCACTGACAAAGATGAGGCTTTCGTCATCAGCTTCGACATCAGCGTCGACCTCCTGCAGGACTTCACCCGAGACAACCACCGGCTTCAGGCCGCGCTCAACAAAGCGAAAGTAAACGTCGACTACTCGAGCGGAGGCGTCCCGGGCATGGGCGGAGGTCCGGTTCCGCAACACGGAAATTCTCCGGGAACGTTGCTATATGACGCTGTGTATCTCTCCGCGCATGACATGCTGGCGAAAGAAGTCGGACGAAAGGCGATGATTTTGCTGACGGACGGCCAGGACGAAGGCAGCCGGCTAAAGATTCAAGACGCGATCGAAGCGGCACAGAAAGCAGATGCGATTGTTTATGTGCTGCTGTGCGCTGACCGCGGGTTCTACGGCGGCTTCGGTTATTCCGGCGAGTCTGAGATGCACAAACTCACCGAGCAAACTGGCGGACGAGTCATCAATGTAGGAAACAAGTTCGACAAGCTGAGAGAAGCGTTCGACCAAATCGCCGCCGAACTCCGCAGCCAGTACAACATCGGCTACACGCCAACCAACACGAAGCAGGATGGTACCTACCGCAAGCTGGAAATCAAGAACAAGCAGGGCTACAAAATCCAGTCGCGCGCCGGATACTACGCGGGCCGCAACCAAGACTAGAAAAAGGCCACGTTCGCAAGGATCGTTGCCGGAAGACATACTCCTGTAACGATCTTTTACTGCGGGGTCAGCAGGAATCCATGCTCCTGCCCGTCGTGCGTTCCCATGCCCACGATTTGTCCGGAGGCGTTGATGCTTGTCGCCTCGATCAACACCCATCCCGACTTCGCTGGAATCATGGCATTGAGATCCTTCATTTTGCCGCCGCTATAGACAAACGCGTGATACGTACTGCTGAATGTCGACTGTCCAACCACAACGCCCGAGTCATTGATCCCGAAAGCCCAGACTGTGCTGGTGCTCCCTGCGATCGTGCCCAGATCCTTTAGCGCACAGCTCGCGCAATTGGCGATGAAGCCATGCGCCAACCCACTCTTCGTGTAAGCCAAGCCAACCACCTGCCCCTTATTGTTGATCGCGTAGGCCTGACTCCACGCGCCTCCCAGAGTTCCCAGCTTCGTCATCTTGCCGTTGCTCCAGACGAAACCGAAGAAGTTTCCATGCACGTCATAGGAAGTTCCGGTCACGACGCCGGCGTTGTTGATGCCTTGCGCGCTGTTCCACCACGAATTGCCCGCGGGCGATCCTAGTGTTCCAAGATCCGTCATCGTTTCGTTGCTGTAGAGAAACGGATGATTGCTGCCGTCCGGTGTGACGGCCGAACCGACAACTTGTCCAACGTCGTTGATCGCGTAGGCGACTGCCGAACCTCCGCCTAGATCGCCGATATCGATCAGCTTACTTCCGCTCGTGGTGAAGGCGCGGTACGTGTTTTTCGAATTCACCGAATAGCCAGCAATTTGTCCGGACGAATTAATCGCGTTCCCGATACCCGAGCTTCCGCCCAGCGTTCCGAGGTTCGTCATGGCTCCATTGCTGTAGAGGAACACTTCGCTCGAATTCGTGCTGGTGCTGCCGGCAGCACCAGTCACTTCTCCGGTGAAATTCACGCCCTTCGCGACGCTATAACCGCTCGTGTTGATCGTTCCGAGATCGGTAATGGAATACGAAGTTTGTGCAGAACAAAGGATTGGCGTCGCAAAAAGACAAAGGGCGCAGATAGAAGCGGAAAAAACGGCCAGAGAGCGCATGCGAGACTCCTTCGGCAAGAATCAGACAGAAAATCTTTCCACGCGCTCACTTTGCAGTTGTCAACGGATTGTCAAAAAGCAGGCGACGGGGAGAACGTGATTAATTCGCTTTGCCGTTCCCATGGCCGAGATAGTCGCACACCAGTACGGTGAGATCGTCTTCCTGCACATTGGCCCACTGTTGAACGGCGGAAATGATCCGGTCGGCGGCAGCCGATGGCGGGATTCCTGCCGTCTCCTGCATCAACGCGAAGAGGGCTTCATGCCCGAAGAACTCGCCGTTGGCAGTCGAGGCTTCGAGAATTCCGTCGGTACAAAGGAGCAACCGATCGCCCGGCTCCAGCCTGTGCGCGGCGGTGGAATAGGTCGCAAAATCAAACGCCGCCAGCATCAAGCCGTTCTCCCACACTTCCTGAACTGCTCCATCCCGCAGCAGCAACATCGGCGGATGCCCCGCGGCCGAATACCGTAACTCTCGCGACTCGGCATCCAGGTGAACATATGCAGCCGTTACGAACTGATTCTGCGTATTGCCGCACAACGCCGCATTCATCCCGGACAAGAGTCCGGAAGGATCTCCAGCATTCGATCGCTGCGCAGTCGCGGCTAGCTTCACCATCGAGGCAATCAATGCCGCAGGCACGCCATGCCCGGAGACGTCAGCGATCAGCAAGCCCGCCTGTTTCTCATCCGCCACGATGAAATCGTAGAAGTCTCCCGCGACCGAAGTCATGGGCACATAGCGAGCGGCGACGCAAAACGCCGCGGAAGGCGGAAACTCGCCTGGCAAAATAGATAACTGAATCCGGCGCGCGACTTCGAGTTCCTTTTGAATGTCGTTGAGTTGTTGATCGCGCTCCAGTGTCTGCCGCGCCGCGACGTATCCCAATGCCCCGAGGAAGCCGACGAAACCATAAGGCTCGATTCTGGGATAGCGGCCAATTGCTCCGGCAATGTTGTCGAACAGAGCGAACGCCACGAAAATCAGCAAGCCGCGGCGGACGATGACCAGATCCCGGTTACCACCGCTCCCCAACGACTGCACCACAACCGCAGCCAGCGCGACGATAACAACCACCGTATTAATCGTCTGATAGATCGGAGCCGGGCCAAACGCAAATGTCATCAGGGCGATCGCGCCCAGAATGATTTCCATTACGTAGCCTAATACCTTCCCACGTCGATGCAAGAGCCCGGCTGCATCGAAAAACAGGAAAGCAGGAATCGGAACAACAAAATTAATACCTACTGCCAGCCTCGTGTAGAACGGCGATTGAACAATGAGCCCGATCAGGTTGGCCTGCACCCATAAACGTGCTCCATAGAGAAATGCAAAGATGGCAAAATAGTTCAGGACGGAATCGTTCTTGCGCCGAATAATGGAGAAGGCCGCCGCGATCAGGCCCACGGTAACGAATGCCGCTCCCAGAAAAAGATTCGGAGCATCAGTGCGGAACGCTTGAAGAACCTGGTCCGAGGTCAGTTCAGGGGCGAGCGCCATCATGCCGAACGATGCTAACTCATTTCAGAATGCAAGCGTAGGGTGATGACTCCTCCGATCATGCACCATGGTTCTAACCCTGCATGGCTTACTCGGGGCAGTACGCAGCATTCCCTCTAGTACAATCAAGCCGTGAGCGACGCCGTCCGCATCGGAATTCTGGGCGACTTCAACGCCGAATTCCGCTCGCACCACGCTACGAACGACGCCCTGCAGCACGCCGCGCGCAAACTCGACATGAAGGTCGAGAGCGAATGGATCCCTACTTCATCTCTTTTGGCCGCCGATGCAGAGAAGAAGCTTGAAAGTTTTGATGGACTATGGGGATCGCCCGGCAGCCCCTTTAAGAGCTTCGATGGCATGCTCAAAGGCATCGAATTCGCACGCCGCCGTGATTGGCCGTACCTCGGCACCTGTGCCGGATTCCAATATGCCTTCATCGAGTTCGCCCGCAACGTTCTGAAAATCGCCGACGCCGACAGCGCCGAGAACAATTCCGGATCGAAGAACGTCATCATCTATCCCGTAGCCTGCGCGATTCCCGACCGTAAGGGCGCGGCTCCGAAACTTTCGGGAGCGGTGCCGGAGATTCGCCTGCGTCCCGGATCGTATCTGCAGACCTTCTACGGAAAAGATAAAGAGACGGTCACCGAGGAATTCTTCTGTAACTTCGAAATCAATCCCGACTTCGAATGGACCACGATGGAAGCGGGATTCCCCGTGTCAGCCCGCGGCCCTCAAGGCGAGATCCGCGCCATCGAATCACCGACTCATCGCTTCTACGTGGCGACGCTCTTCCAGCCGCAGCTTTCGTCGACTGAAAACAATCCCCATCCTGTCGTGCTCGCGTTTGTTCAAGCCGCCAACGACTGGGGCAAGAAGAAACTTGACGACAGCGTGTTGGAATAGACGAGTCAAAAGCTTTCACCACAGGGGACACAGAGTCTCAAAGGGCAACTCCTCATGTTCCTCTGTGGAACTCTGTGCTCCCTGTGGTGCGCGTTTTTCAGAGTTACGAAAGTCGCGATTACTTCGCTGTTACCGTCCACCCACCAACTGCATCTGGAGCGCCGAGTCGCGCATCGCTAGACTCACCCAGTCGGTCGCCCTCCCCAAGCAGCGCCCGCCAGGAGCTACTCGTCTTCATGCACACGCAGCAAATGATGAACTCGTTTCGCGTCCCCTGGGGCACGCTCGTCAGCTACGTCCCCGTCATCGCCACCGTGGTGACGACATTCTTCAGCATCATTCTGGCCCGCGCCACGCTGCGCTACGTCGAAGCCACTGATAAAGGCCTTCAACTGGCTCGCGAGGAATTCGAGCGCGAATGGACTCCGGACCTACACATCAAGCTGGAGCGCATTTCTCCGACCGAGGCCCGCATCATAGTCACCAATCTGGCAAAGACCTCGGTCCTGCTGCAGCTTTTGCAACTCCGCAAACTCTCCCATGCGATGCCGTTCGAGCGCTGCCGCATCAACGATCCCCTGGTCGGCGGCATGACGTGGACGCAGGAAATGGGGAAGCGCATCCTCGCCTGCACCGGCGAGGAATTCGAAGGCCCGATTGCAACGGCGATGACTTTCTACGCCGCCGGACGCATGTTCCGCACGGACTGGTTCCGATCGCAGATCGTGGTTCGCGAAGGACGCATTGTCAGCCTCGAGCCCAGCAACATGCCAACGCGCCGCGTCCGTCAGGTCGAACGCAAAGGCCAACCGGAGCGCCGACGCGAATTCGTTCAGGACGTCGCTGTCAACGCCGCAGCTGAAAAGAACGACAAGGCAGAAGAGAAATTCTTCGTGGCCGGCGCGTGATCGAGAACCAACTCTCCGCGCCATGCTTGGATGAACTTTCGCGGCGCCGCAACGATCCTCCGGCTGATATTCTGCTCCTGATCTTCTCTAATAGCTTGAGATCCCATTTTGTGATCCCAAGT
>Ga0181528_10002005_pt1 | contig 12501 bp, 10 predicted proteins | sample PEATcosm2014_Bin_47_FD_119742 | JGI IMG/M metagenome (GOLD analysis project Ga0181528, IMG submission 119742) | Peatland microbial communities from MTU Mesocosm Facility, Houghton, MI, USA - PEATcosm2014_Bin10_10_metaG | ecosystem: Environmental > Terrestrial > Soil > Wetlands > Peat | place... | reverse complement strand
TTCGACCTCGTCTGGGCCGGGGAGGTGATCGAGCATGTCGCCGACACCGCCGGCTGGCTCTCGGAGCTGCGCCGCGTCCTTCGCTCCGGCGGGGCGCTCGCACTCAGCACCCCGGCCGTCGGGCGGCGGGAGCTGCTTAGCGCCGCGATCTCCCGGCGGAGGTTCGCCGAGCGCTTTGACCCCCGCGCCGATCACCTGCGCTTCTACAGCCCTGCGACGCTCCGCGGCCTGCTCGAGGACTTCGGCTTCGCCGAGATCGAGATCAGCCGGCCGGCCGGGTCGCCGGGCCGGCTCCTGTGCCGGGCCGTCCGGTCGCGCTTCTGAGCAGGCTCGTGCGAGACGCCGTGGCCCTGAGGGCCTGGATGTAGTCGTTGTAGATCGCGATCGCTTCGACATCCCCACCGGCCAGCGATTCGGGTGCGATCGAGCCCGGGTCGAGGTAGATGCCGGCCTGGAGCTCCTTCAGCGCCGCGCCGGGGTCCGGCGTCAGGTCGAAGCGGCCCAGTTCGAACCAGCTCTGGGGGTTGGACGGCTGCAGGCGGGCGGCCTGCGCCAGCGTCGCGCGGGCGCCCGCGGCGTCGCCGCTTTCAGCCTCGATGTGGGACAGGGTGAACAGGGTTTCGACGGACAGGGGGTCGGCCGACACGGCCGCCCGGGCACTCGCAAGCGCCTGGCTGCTGCGTCCGGCCTGGATCAGCGTCAGCGCCGTTTCCCGTTTGTCTTCGGCCCGCAGCGGCTGCCACTGAGAGTAGGCGACCACCAGGCTCGCGAGGACCGCGCCCGCCGCAAGCGTGATCCGGACCCTGCCCGGGCGCCCCGCCCCCAGCAGCCGCTCGAGCGCCGATCGGCCGGGCCGTGGCGGCTCGGCGGGCGGCGCCAGCGGGCCGCGGCCGGCAAGCCAGCCCGCGCAGATCAGCGCCGGGATCGCGTTTCCGGGGACGTACCAGGTCCAGTCGACCAGCGAATGGACGCCGAACACGAAGACCAGGCAGAGCATGCTCAGCATCCCGATCCGTTCGGGCGTGTAACGCAGCAGCCGGCGCTCCTCGAGCGCCACCCAGGCCGGTCTTGCGCCGCGGCGCAGCTCGCGCCAGCTTCGCCAGCGGCGGTTGAACGGGTGGGTCGCCCGTCCGGCCGCGGCCATCCAGCTCGTCAGCAGGGCGAGCGCCAGGACGAGGCCGAGCAGGCCGAGGTCGGCGAGTGTCTGGACGATGAACCCGTGCGCGTGTTTGGCCGCCAGCGGGCCGGTCAGATAGCGCTGCCTCGCGACGTCGTAGCCGTCCGCACCCACGCCGAGCAGCGGATGCGCTTTGAAGACTTTCAGGGCCTCGTCCCAGTACTGCGCCCGGACGCTCGCGACGGCCGTCAGGCGCCCCGGCGTGTTGGGCACCTTCGCATGGGTGTCCGTGAGCGTGTGCAGAGCGTGGGAGATCGTGCCCGTGAAGCCCCGGTGGCTGTGGGCCAGGGCGCCCGCGGCCAGCAGGACAACGATGCCCAGCAGGGCCAGCAGGGCCGTGCCGGCCCGCCGCCGGAGCGCCGGCGCAGGCGCCCGCCGGCCGGTCGCGAAGGAGATCCCGACACCGGCCAGCGTCAGCACGACGATCATCGCGATCACCAGCGCGCCGAGCTCGTGCCCGGCGCCGGTCGCTTCGGCGATGGGCACTTTTTCCGAGCTCAGTGCCGGCGTCTTGAAGTCCCACGCGGCGATCCCCCCGGCGCATATGCCGCCGGCGATCAGCACGGCCGCGCCGCGCAGGCGCAGCGGCACGATCGCGAACCAGAGCACCAGCCCCAGGGCCAGAGCGGCCAGGGCGCCGCGCGAGTAGGCCAGCAGCAGCGTCAGCAGCAGCACCCCCATCGCCGGGTAGGCCAGGGCGCTGAGCAGGGCATGCCCCGCCCGGCGCCCGCCCAGCCACATGCAGCCGATCGCGCCCATCGCCGCCGTCAGCCCGAGCGCGTTCCAGTAGCCATACGGTTCGTACAGGCGGGCGTAGTCGTTCGCGCTCGGGAAGTGCTCGGGCAGGCTCTTGGTCGCGAGGACGTAGCAGCAGATCACGACCGAGCTGAGGACGATCCCGCCGAGGATCGCCGGCCAGCGGGCGGGTGCCAGCCGGGCGCCCGCCACCGCGACCGCGAAGACCGCGGCATATGCCAGCAGGCGCCCGGCGTCCCGCCAGCTTTCGTCGGGCTGGACCGACCAGACGATCGAGATCGCGCTGAGGGCCGCAAAGGCACCCAGGAGCAGCACCGGCCAGAGGCCGTAGGCGGGTCGTCCGCCGCGCGCCGCGAGCGCCGCGACACCCAGCAGCAGCCCCGAGCCGATCGTCAGCGCCATCTCGGTCCTGGTCATCGTTTCCAGGTCCAGCCGGCCCTTTGCGTAGAAGGTGATCACGCACAGCAGCAGGGCGAACAGCAGCGTGCCCAGCCACAGGCCGCGGCTCTGTCCGGGCGCGACGCCCGCGGGCAGGCGCCGGCGCGGCCTCGAGCCGGCGGGCTGTAGCGGCGGGGCGACCCCCAGGGCGGGGGCGCTCTCAGTCGGGGCGCTCGCCACGAACCCGTTTTCGAAGGACGTTTGCGCCGAGCCCGAGCAGGCCGGCGAGCATCAGCGCGAGCACCGCCAGCAGCGGTCCCGGCAGGGTGCTGAAGGCGGAGCCGACATCGGCCTGGACGACCCCCGGGTGCACGACCAGCCCGTCGCCCAGGCTGACGGGCCCGCCGCCCGAGCGCGCGGCTCTCTCGATCGCCCGCTGCTCGCTGGGGGTGGCGGCGATCGCCCCCACGGGCGCGGCGGAGCTTGGGCCGCCCGGACCGGAGCCGGAAGTGTGGCTGGAGGCCGCGGCCGTCTGGGCCCGCTGGATCTCCTGGCCGCAGTCGCTGTACTCTTCCGCCGTCGCGGTCAGCTCTTTGAGGGCTTTCGAATAGTCGGCCTGGGTGAAGCCGCTGAGCGACTGGTGGTTCAGGCAGCGGCTGATGATTTCCCCGCCAACGTCGGCCTGCGCCGCCGGGGCGCCGCCCAGCGCGAGCGTCGCCAGCAGGGCCGCGATCGTGACGGCGCGTCTCTCCGGGCGGGGGACTCTCATAAGCCGATCGTTCAACGCTACCAATGGCCGCGGGAGAGCCCGACGGTTGCCAGCGCCCGGGAGAACCCCGCGGCCCACGCCTCATGGCTGTAGGCAAGGACGGCTTGCGCACCCGCCTGGCCGAGGCGTTCGCGCAGGCCCGGATCATCGGCCAGGCGGACGATCGCCGCGGCCAGGGCCGCGCTGTCGCCGGCGGGCACGAGCAGCCCCGTCTCGCCGTCGCCGACCAGTCCGCCGGCCGCCGCACCGACGCCGTCGCTTGCGATCACGGCCAGCGAGCGGTTCATCGCCTCATTGACCACCAGCCCCCACGGCTCTCGAAAGCGCGGCGTCGGGACCGACGGGACGACAAGCACGTCGCTGGCGGCGTAGACGTCCCTCAGGCCCTCCGGGTCGAGCGGCCCGAGCTCGAGCGGGCCGCTCGCCGATGACGCCCCGGGGCCCGGGCCGGCAAGGATCAGCGCCGCCTGCCCGGGGTCCAGCCGGGTCTGCGCCCAGGCCGAGCGCAGGACCTCGAGACCCTTCCCGGGGCCATCGCGCCCGACGAACAGGAACCGCATCCGGGCCTCGGCCGGCCACCCCGCCACGGCCGGCGGGGAAACCTCAGCCGAGCGCCAGAAGCCGTTGTCGACCGATTGCGGGGCGATGTGGACGTTGCGCGCTCCGCGCGCTGTGACGTAGGCGCTCACATGGGGCCCGTAGGTCACGACCGCGTCGGCGGAGCGGTAGAGCCGGCGCAGCGCCGGATAGCTGAGCGCATGGGCCGCGCTGCGCGGGTGGGCCCAAAGTGAGGCCCACAGGATCAGGGGCAGGCGGGCCCGGCGCGCGCCGGCCCAGCCGCCGAGCAGCGCGAGGCGCCCGCCGGTCGAGCAGATCACGCCCCGGTAGTCCCCGCTGCGGGCCAGCCCGAAGGCGCCCCCGGGGGAGATCCGCCGATGGGGGAAGGGCAGCTCGGCCGGCCCCGCGGGGCCGGCGTGCAACGAGGGCCCGCCGAACAGGGCGACCTCGATCCCCTCGAGCTCGTTCAGCTGCGCCAGCGCACCTGCCCGGTAGGCGGGGACGTTGCCGGTCAGGAACAGGACGGGCTTCACCGCACGAGCTGCCGGTAGGCGGCAAGGGTCTCCTCGCCGCAGCGCTCCCAGCTGAAGTTCTCGGCGACCGTCGCGCGGGCACGCTGGGCGGCCTCGCGCAGGCGCTGGGAATCGCAGAGCAGCTCATCGATCCGCTGGGTCAGGCGCTCGATGTCGCCCGGGGGGACCAGCACCAGCCCGTCCCCGGCGGCGGCGATCTCCTCGGGTCCGGGCTCTCCCCGGCAGCCGATCGCGGGGATCCCCGCCGCCATCGCCTCGATGTAGGCGACCCCGAAGGCCTCCTCGGTCGAGGGCATCACGAACAGCGTCGCCATGCGGGCCCGCGCCAGCGCCTCGGCCGGTTCGAGCTGCCCGAGGAACTCGACCCGGTCGGACACCTCCAGGCGCACCGCCAGCGCTTCCAGCGCTCCCCGCTCGGGCCCGTCGCCGATGATCGTGTAGCGCAGCTGGGGGTGGCGGGGGCCGAGCACCGCCAGTGCCCGTAGGACGTCGGCCTGGCGCTTGCGGGCGACGAGATGCCCGACCGTGACCAGGCTGGGCGGGCCCGCGCCGAGCCGGGCGCGCTGGATCGCCGGCAGGTCCGTGCCGAGATGGACCACCCGCGCCTCGCGTGCACCGCAGGCCCGAGCCAGCTCGGCGATGCCCTGGCTGTTGGCGAGGACGAGCTGGGCCGCGCCGAGCCCCCGCCTGACGGCTTCCGCGCCGGCCGGGCCTCGCAGCGCCGTGTGCAGCACGTCGCCCCCGTGAACCGAGACGAGCAGCGGGACCCCGGCGGCGGCGATCCGCGCCGCATCCCCCGCGGGGACCGCGTTGTGGGCGTGGACGAGGTCGAACTCGAACGTGCGGCGCAGCCGCCGCAGGGCGAACCCGAGCGGGGCGGCGGCCCATCTTCCCCATGACGGGTAGAAGCGCTCGCGTGGCGGGGAGGCGTAGGGGACGTAGGTCACCTGGAGCCCGTCGAGGGTCTGTGCCGGCGGCTCGCCGGCGCGGGCCGCCAGCGCTCTCGCGGCCGCAGCCGGGCCTTCGGCGAGCACCGCCCTCGGCGGGATCAGGCGGTTCAGGACGAGCACCCTGATCTCGGCCCCCGCATCGCGGGCCGCGAGGGCCTGACGGTGGGCCCAGATCCCCAGCACCGGGTCACGCCGCGAGGGGTAGAACTCGGCGAGCACCGCCACCCGCGGCCTCTGGCGCGCCGTGGCACTCACCAGCGGCCGTGCGTCGTCAGGGTCTGTTCGGCCTCCCGGGCGTTCAGGTAGGGCCGCTGCGAAAGGAAGCTGCGCGCCTCGATGATCGCCTGCTCGCGAGGGTAGCCCGCGCCCGCGGGGGCCGCCCGGTGCCCGATCGCGACGGCGTCGATCACGCCGCAGCGCCAGCCCAGCTCGCGGGCCAGCGCCGCCCAGTGCAGGTCGAGGCCCCAGCCCATCCGCAGCTCCGGGAACGGCAGCAGGACATCGAATGCGCCCGCGGCGAATGCCGTCACCGGGCCGATCTCGACAAACGCCGTCTCACGCACGACCGAGCCGGGCCGGCGCCGCGTCACATCCCAGGCGCCGTGCGAATCCAGGCGATGGGCCGGCTGGGCGAGGGTCAGCGAGAAGCGCTCGCAGAGGAACAGCAGCCGGTCCAGGAAACCCCGCGGGAGCTCCACGTCGTCGTCGATCACGAGCAGCCAGTCGTGGCCGCGGGCGGGATGGCGGGCAAGCAGCCCGTTGAGGTTCTCGAACTTGCCCGCGCCCGCCGCCGCAGCGGTGTGCAGCTCGACGTCATGGCGCGAGCGGGCCAGCTCGGCCCTGATGGCCGCAGCGCGCCGGGCGTGCTCGGGGCGCTCCACGCCCAGCACCAGGACCCTGCGCCGGGGCGGGGCCAGCGCCGCCGCTCGCGCCAGGCGCCGGCGGCGCCCGGAGAGGATCTCGCCGCCGTCGATCAGCTCGTCCACCAGCCGCCGGCGCAGGGAGTCGAGGCCGCCGACCGTCCCGCTGGCTCCGGAGAGGAAGTCCTCGGCCCCCGCCCCCGGCGGATCCTCGGGCCGGGGCGACGGGCGAGCGCCTTCGGAGAGTGCCTCACGCAGCCGCCCGGCGCTGTGGGCGGCCATCGTCAGGCCGGCCGGGCAGCGCCGGCGAAGGACGTGGCCCAGACAGCCGGCGAGGCTCGCCAGCTCGCCCGCCGCCGGCCCGGCCGCGCCGCGGCGGGCGTCGAAGCGGCGTGCCGCCCGGCCGCGGCGGTAGGCGGCGCGACACAGTGCGCGCAGGCGTGCATCGGCCGGGCTGCGACGATGCTCGACGCAGGCCTCGCCGACGTAGAGCGCATCGCAGGCCGGGTCCTCGGCCAGTCGGCGTTCCTGCCACTCCTGCTCATCCCCGCCTTCGTGCAGGCTCGGATCGAACGGGCCCAGGCGCTCGAAGGCGCTGCGGCGGATCGCCATGTTCGACCCCCAGGCGAACCTCGCCCGTGCCTCGCCGGGGCCGAGGTCCAGCGTCGTGATCGGCGGTTGCTCGCGTCCGCAGGAGCGCGGCGGTGAGCCCTCCAGGCGGGCGAGGATCCGGCCCGCGAGCACCTCCTCGCGCGGGTGCGCCCGGGCCGCGCCGAGCAGTGCCTCGATCCAGCCCGCGCCGGCCCTGATGTCGTCATCGACGAACACGATCAGCTCGCCCCTGGAGCGGGCGATGCCGGTGTTGCGCGCCACGTTCAGCCCCAGCGGGCGCTCGTGGGGCTCATAGCGCGCGCCGAAGCGGCCCGCGAGCGCGCGCGCCGCCGCGGAGGGGCCCGCATCGTCGATGACCAGGACCTCGGCTCCGGCCGCCGCGGCCTGGCCGGCGATCGAGGCCAGCGCCACCTCGAGATAGGAAAGGCGCTCCCGGGTCGGGATCACGATCGAGGCGGAGGGGTCCATGAGTCCCAGAGAGTCTAGGTTTGACGCCGGGATGGTCCTCTTCCTGCACAACCGCTATCGGAGCACCGGCGGCGAGGAGCGGGTCGTGGAGGACCTGTTGGCGCTCGTCCGCGAGCACCTGCGCGAGCCCGCCGAGCTGCTCGCTCGCGACTCGGGGGAGCTGGGCAGGGCGGGTGCCGCCCTGGGCCTGCTGCGCGGGGGCCTTGACCCACAGGCCGTCGGGGCTGCCGTGCGCGCGAGCGGGGCCCGGGTCGTCCATGCCCACAACCTGCAGCCACTGTTCGGCTGGCGGGCGCTGGCGGCGGCACGGCGGTCCGGCGCGCGGATCGTCCTGCACCTGCACCAGTACCGGCTCGTCTGTGCCGTGGGGGTCTGCTTCACCGGCGGTCAGGAATGCACCCGCTGCCACGGGCGCAACACCCTCCCCGGGGTCCGCCTGAACTGCCGCGGCAGCCGTCCGGAGGCGCTCGCCTACGGAGCCTCGCTGGCCCTCTGGCAGCGCCGGGTCCTCGAGCAGGCCGACGTGCTGATCGTCCCCAGCCGCTTCGCGCTGGAGCGGCTCCTGGAGCTGGGAGCGCCGCTGCCGTCCGGTCGCGTCCAGATCCTGGCGCCGCCCGTCGCCCTGCAGCCGGCGCCCGCGGGGCCCCGGGCCGGCGGCTATGCGCTGGTCGTCTCGCGGCTCTCGCCCGAGAAGGGGATCGACGTTGCGATCGACGCCTGCCGGATGGCCGGCCTGGAGCTGGTGATCGCCGGCGATGGTCCCGAGCGGGAGGCGCTCGAGTCCCGCGCCCGCGGCGCGGCTGTCCGCTTCGCAGGCCGGGTCGATGACGCGCAGCTGCGGCTGCTGCGGGCCGGCGCCGCCGTCGCGATCGTCCCGTCACGCTCGGCGGAGACCTTCGGGCTGGCCGCGGCCGAGGCGATGGGTGCAGGGCTGCCGGTGCTCGCCAGCCGGGTCGGGGCGCTGCCGGAGCTGGTCGAGGCCGATGCGCTCGTGGAGCCCGGCGACCCGAGCGCGCTCGCCGGTGCCCTGGGGCGCATCGCCGGCGACCGGGAGGCGGGCGCGCGGGCCCTTGCCCGGGTCCGCGAGCTCTGCTCGCCCGATGTCGTCGCCAAACGCCTGTCGGCGCTCTACGACGGGCGCGCATAAGCTGGCGCCATGGCGAGCGCTCGAACGGCCCTGATCACCGGCATCGCCGGCCAGGACGGATCCTTCCTGGCCGAGCTGCTGCTCGAGCAGGGCTATGCGGTGACGGGCCTCTCCCGGCGCGGTGCGGACGGCCCGCTGGGGGCCAGCGAGCATCTCCGCGAGCGGATCTCGCTGGTGGCCGCCGACATCACCGATACGCAGGCCATCCCCGGGCTGCTCGACCGGTTGCGCCCGGACGAGCTCTACCATCTCGCCGCCCCCTCGCTGGTCCCCCGCTCCTGGGAGCAGCCGGGCGAGACGATGCGGGCGATCGCCGCCGCGGGTGTCGAGATCCTCGAGGCGGTCCTCAGGACCGAGCCGGCGACGCGCGTCTTCGTCGCCTCCTCCGGGGCGATCTTCGGGGACAGCCCGCAGAGCCCTCAGAACGAGCTGACTCCCTGCCGGCCGACGAACCCCTACGCGATCGCCAAGCTGGCCCTGCACCAGACAGTCGGGGTGATGCGCGCCCACACCGGCCTGCACGTCAGCTCGGGGATCCTGTTCAACCACGAGTCCGAGCGGCGGCCCGAGGCGTTCGTGACACGGCGCATCACGCGGGCGGCGGCCGCGATCGCCCTGGGCCTCGAGTCGGAGGTCACGCTCGGCTCGCTGGAGGCCATCCGCGACTGGTCATTCGCCGGGGACGTGGTTCGCGGCGCCTGGCTGATGCTCCAGCAGGAGCAGGCCGACGACTACGTCCTGGCCAGCGGGATCCCGCGTACGGTCGCCGATCTCGCCCGCACGGCCTTCGCCTGCGTTGAGCTCGAGGCCGAGCCTCACATCAGGGTCGACCCGGCGCTCGTGCGCCCGCTGGAGGCCGTTCCCAGCGTGGGTGACCCCGCGAAGGCCCGGGAGCGGCTCGGCTGGCGGCCCGAGTTGAGCTTCGAGCAGCTCGTCGAGCGGATGGTCCGTGCGGACCTGCGCCTGCTCGAGTCTGCCCGCCGGGGCCCCTAGACTGGCCCACAGGTGCGTACGATCGGCGTCATCGGCCTGGGCTACGTCGGCTTGCCGCTGGCCGTCGCGTTTGCGCGCGAGGGCGTCGCGGTGATCGGCGTCGACACGGACGCCCGCAAGGTCGAGGCGATCGAGGCCGGCGCCCCCTACGTCGAGGATGTCTCGGCGGCCGACCTCGCGGAGGTGCGCGGGCGGCTCTCGGTGGGGACCCGTTATGAGGCGCTGCGCGACGCCGAGGCGGTGCTGATCTGCGTGCCGACGCCCCTGACGCGAAACCGCGAGCCCGACCTCGGCCCGCTCGTCGAGGCGGCGCGGGCCCTGGCCGGCGTGCTGACCCGTGGACAGCTGGTCGTGCTCGAGTCGACGACCTACCCGGGTACGACGCGCGAGCGCCTGGCGCCGCTGCTCGGGGAGTCGGGCCTCTCGGCCGGGCGCGACTTCCAGCTGGCCTTCTCCCCCGAGCGGGTCGACCCCGGCCGGACCGACTACACCTTCCGCTCAACGCCCAAGATCGTCGGCGGGCTGACCGAGGCCTGCACGGACCGCGCGGAAGAGCTCTACGGCCTCGTCTGCGATGAGGTCGTCCGTGTCTCGAGCCCCGAGGCGGCCGAGCTGACGAAGCTGCTGGAGAACGTCTTCCGGTCGGTCAACATCGCGCTGGTGAACGAGCTGGCGATGCTCACCGACCGCATGGACATCGACATCTGGGAGGTCGTCGACGCGGCCGCCACGAAGCCCTACGGCTTCATGCGCTTCGAGCCGGGGCCCGGGATGGGCGGGCACTGCATGCCCGTCGACCCCTTCTACCTGAGCTGGCGGGCCCGCGAGTTCGACATGGTCACCGAGTTCATCGAGCTGGCCGGCAAGATCAACCAGCAGATGCCCTACCACTGCGTCGCCAAGGCGCAGCGGGCGCTCAACGACGCCGGACTGCCGGTCAAAGGGGCCCGCATCCTGGTCGTCGGCGTCAGCTACAAGCCGGGCGTCGGGGACATCCGCGAGTCGCCGGCGCTGAAGATCATCACGCTGCTGCGCGAGCTCGGCGGCGATGTCAGCTACCACGACCCACACGTCGCCGAGCTGTCGGAGTTCGGCCTGCGCTCGGCGCCCCTCGACCAGGCGCTGACCGATGCCGACCTGGCCCTGATCGTGACGGCCCATCCTGGTGTCGACCACGACGAGATCGCCCGCCGGGCGCGCCTCGTGCTCGATCTGCGCGGGGTCACCCGGGCGAGCAGCGCGCCGAACGTGGTGCGGTTGTGAGCGGCGGGTCCGAGCCGCTGCTGGGCGCGGACGTCCAGGTCGGCGAGGGCGTCCGCTTCGGCGCCTACGTCGTCGTCCACGACGGCACCGTCATCGGTGACGGCTGCACGATCGAAGACCACGCCGTGCTCGGCAAGCGCCCGCGGCTGGCGCCCCACTCCGAAGCTGCAGGCGCGATCGAAGGGCTCGTGCTCGGCGCCGGGTCCTCGGTCGGCGTCGGCGCGGTCGTCTTCGGCGGCGCCACGATCGGGGCCCGGGCGATCATCGGCGATCAGACCTTCGTCCGCGAGCGCTCGGTCATCGGCGAGGGCTCGGTCATCGGCCGGGGGAGCGTCGTCGACAACGACGTCACCGTCGGCGCGCGGGTGCGGGTTCAGACGAACGTCTATCTGACGGCCTTCAGCGTCGTCGAGGACGACGTCTTCATCGGGCCCTGCGCGATGACGACCAACGACGACACGATGGCCCGCCACGGCCCAGAGACGCCGATGCGGGGTGCCACGCTGCGCCGTGCCTGCCGCGTCGGCGGTGCCGTCGTCCTGACGCCAGGCGTTGAGATCGGCGAGGAGGCGTTCATCGCGGCCGGGGCCGTCGTGACCCGTGATGTGCCGGCCCGGGGCGTGGCGATGGGCGTGCCCGCCAAGGTCGTCCGCCAGGTCGGCGAGGAGGACCTGCTCGAGCGCTGGCGCTAGCCCGCCGCTGTCAGGAGCCGGCGAGCGCGGCGCGCACGGCGGCGGTGACCTGATCGGCCTGCTCGCGGCTCAGCACGGGGCTCATGGGGATCGCCAGGTGTGTGCGGGCCGCCTCTTCGGTGCCCGGCAGCTCGGCTCCGGCGCCCCATTTGAGCATCGGCGCCTGGCGGTGGATCGGGACGCGGTAGTAGGGCTGGCAGGACACCTCGGCGGCGCGCAGCGCCTCCTGTATCCGGTCGATCTCGGGGTGGGCGATCGCATAGACATGCCAAGCCGGCGAGGCGCCGGCCACGGGCGTCGGCAGCGTCACCAGCGATCCCAGGCCCGCCTCGCGGTAATGCTCGCCGCCCGCCCGGCGCCCGTCTGCCCACGCGTCCAGATGGGGGAGCTGGACCCGCAGGATCGCCGCCTGGATCTCATCCAGGCGCGAGTTGTAGCCCAGCTCCTCGTAGGTGACCTTGTCGCGCGAGCCGTGGAAGGCGAAGATGCGGGCCCGTTCGGCGATCTGAGCGTCGTTGCTCGTGACCATCCCGCCGTCGCCGAAGCAGCCCAGGTTCTTCGACGGGTAGAAGGAGAACGTCGCCGCCGCCCCCAGCGAGCCGGGGCGGCCCTGCCCGCTCCTCGAGCCGGCCGCCTGGGCGGCATCCTCGAGCACCGGCACGCCGAGCGCTTCGATCTCGGCCACCGGCGCGACGTTGCCGAACAGATGGACCACGATCACCGCCTTCGTTCGCGGCGTCAGCACCGCCCGGACGCTCTCCGCGGTGGCGCAGTAGGTGTCGGGGTCGATGTCGCAGAAGACCGGTACGGCTCCCGTCGGCGGGATCGCCTCGGCCGAGGCATAGAAGCTGAACGAGGGCACGACGACCTCGTCGCCCGGGCCGACGCCCATCGCCCGCAGTGCGATCGTGATCGCGTCGGTGCCGTTGGCGACGCCGACGGCGTGCTCTGCCCCGCAGTAGGCGGCGAACTCCTGCTCGAAGGCCGCGACCTCCGGCCCGAGGATGTAGCGCCCGGACTCGAGCACCCCCTCGACGGCCGCGTGGAGCTCCTCGCGCAGCGGCGCCAGTGCGCTGGAGGTGTCAAACAGGGGAATCGGCACGTGGCGAAGGTTAGGGAGCGGTGCGGTCGCGAGCCCTGCGGAGCGCTCGCGGACGCTCAGCCGGCCGCGAGCAGGTCGATGTCCGCCCGGGTCATCAGCGAGATCAGCTCCTGGAAGCTCGTCCTGGGCTTCCAGCCGAGATCGCGCTCGGCCTTGGAGGCGTCGCCGATCAGGTGGTCGACCTCGGCCGGGCGGACGAACGCGGGGTCGATCGTCACGTACTGCTCCCACTCGCCCAGGCCG
>Ga0181528_10002004_pt1 | contig 12505 bp, 13 predicted proteins | sample PEATcosm2014_Bin_47_FD_119742 | JGI IMG/M metagenome (GOLD analysis project Ga0181528, IMG submission 119742) | Peatland microbial communities from MTU Mesocosm Facility, Houghton, MI, USA - PEATcosm2014_Bin10_10_metaG | ecosystem: Environmental > Terrestrial > Soil > Wetlands > Peat | place... | reverse complement strand
TATCAGGCCCTGCATCGTTGCGATCTTGAAACCGCGTCCTTGCGCGTGTTCGGCAACGCCGACGGCGCCTACGGCTCCAACGTCAACCATCTGGTCGAGAACGGCCGCTGGGATGACGAAGACGAACTGGCCGAGACCTATACCCGACGCAAGAGCTTTGCTTACGGGCTGAAGGGGCAGCCGGTGCAGCAGACCGCGCTCCTGAAGGACGCGCTCGCCACCGTCGATCTCGCTTACCAGAATCTGGACTCCGTCGAACTCGGCGTCACCACCGTCGACCACTATTTCGACACGCTGGGCGGCATCAGCCGCGCGGTGCGCATCGCAAAGGGCGGTGAATCGGCGCCGGTCTATATCGGCGATCAAACCCGCGGCGCGGGTACGGTTCGCACGTTGTCGGAGCAGGTCGCACTGGAGACCCGCACCCGGATGCTGAATCCGAAATGGTACGAGGGCATGCTCAAGCACGGCTATGAGGGCGTGCGCCAGATCGAAGAGCACGTCACCAACACCATGGGCTGGTCGGCGACGACGGGCGAAGTCGCGCCGTGGGTCTACCGGCAGCTCACCGAGACTTTCATGCTCGATCCCGAGATGCGCGAACGCCTGGCGTCGCTCAATCCGGTGGCCTCGGCCAAGGTCGCAAACCGGCTGATCGAAGCCCACGAACGCAAATACTGGTCGCCAGACCCGGAAATGCTCGAAGTCCTGCGCAGGGCAGGTGAAGAACTCGAAGACCGCCTTGAAGGCGTGGGAGTTGCCGCATGAACATCCAGACCAGACCATCCACGCTCAAGAGCCCGTCCTGTTGCGGCGATGGCGAAGGCAGCGTGCAGGTACAGCTCGATCCCAAGCTGAAGATCGGCACCGCTAAAGTGTTTTCCGTGTACGGCAAAGGCGGCATCGGCAAGAGCACGACGTCGTCCAACCTGTCGGTGGCTTTTTCCAAGCTCGGCAAGCGCGTGCTGCAGATCGGTTGCGATCCCAAGCACGATTCGACGTTTACGCTGACCAAGCGCCTGGTGCCTACGGTGATCGACGTGCTGGAATCAGTGAACTTCCACGCCGAGGAATTGCGCCCGGAAGACTTCGTGTTCGAAGGCTATAACGGGGTAATGTGCCTGGAGGCCGGCGGTCCGCCGGCGGGCACCGGCTGCGGCGGTTATGTCGTCGGCCAGACCGTCAAGCTTCTCAAGGAGCATCATCTGCTCGAGGATACCGACGTCGTGATCTTCGACGTGCTGGGTGATGTCGTGTGCGGCGGCTTTGCAGCGCCTCTGCAGCATTCCGACCGGGCACTGATCGTCGCCGCCAACGACTTCGATTCGATTTTCGCGATGAACCGCATCGTTGCCGCGATCGAGGCCAAATCGAAAAACTACGGCGTCCGGCTCGGTGGTGTGATCGCCAACCGCAGCAAGGATACCGACCAGATCGACCGTTACAACGAGACCGCCGGATTGAAGCGCGTCGCGCATTTCCCGGACCTCGACATCATCCGCAAGAGCCGGCTGAAGAAATCGACATTGTTCGAGATGGACCCGACCCCGGAACTGGTCGCGGTCCAGAACGAATACATGCGGCTCGCGACCGAGCTGTGGGAAGGCAAGATCGAACCTTCGCCCGGCAAGTCGCTCAAGGACCGTGAAATCTTCGATCTGTTGGGGTTCGACTGATGTCAGTGGCCAGCTATCTCGAACGGCGTGGGGAACTCGAGACCTATTTCGACCGTACCGCGGTCGATGCCTGGGCCCGATTGACCTCCGATGCCCCGGTGGGTCGTATCCGCGCCACGGTGCGCGCCGGCCGTGACGAGATGCGCCATACGCTGCTGTCGTGGCTGCCGGCGAATATGAGCGGGGCGCGGCTGCTCGATGCCGGCTGCGGCACCGGCGCGCTGTCGATCGAGGCGGCGCGTCGCGGCGCCCGGGTCGTCGCCATCGATCTGTCGCCCAAGCTGGTGTCAGTGGCGCGCGAGCGCATCCCTTCGGATATCGATGCCTCCATCATCGAGTTCAAGTCGGGCGACATGCTCGACCCCAGGCTCGGCCGGTTCGATTTCGTCGTCGCGATGGATTCGCTGATCCACTATCAGTCCGCCGATATCTGCCGGATCATGGCGGGGTTGGCGGAGCGGACCCATGCAGCGTTGCTGGTCACCTTCGCCCCAAAAACTCCGGCGCTGGCGGTCATGCACGCCGTCGGCCGGCTTTTCCCCCGCGGCGATCGCGCGCCGGCGATCGAACCGGTCGCCGAACAGAAGCTGCGCCGGCTGCTGATGTCAGATGACGGGCTGGAGCGCTGGCAGCTCGGCCGCAGCCATCGGGTCGCCAGCGGTTTTTATAAGTCACAGGCATTGGAGATGATTCCCCGATGACCCGGATTTCCACCACATTTGCAAAAGGCTGGATGCGGCTCGGGACCCGTTTCCTTCCCTTTGCGGACGCGGCGACCAAGGAACTTCCGCTCGGACGTCTACTGCGGCTGTCGCTTTTCCAGGTGTCGACCGGCATTTCGATCGTGCTGCTCAACGGCACGCTCAATCGAGTGATGATCGTCGAACTCGGCGTATCCACCCTGCTGGTTTCGCTGATGGTCTCGCTGCCGCTGGTGTTCGCGCCTTTCCGGGTGCTGATCGGCTTCAAGTCGGACAATCACCGCTCGGTGCTCGGATGGCGGCGGGTGCCCTATATCTGGATGGGCACGCTGGTGCAGTTCGGCGGCTTTGCCATTCTGCCATTCGCGTTGCTGGTGCTGTCGGGCACCGGCGAATATCCGGCGGTGTACGGCCAGTTCGGCGCGGCGCTGGCGTTCCTGTTGGTCGGCGCCGGCATGCACACGGCGCAGACCGCCGGCCTGGCGTTGGCGACCGATCTGGCGCCGGTCGAGGCGCGGCCGCGGGTGGTGGCGTTCCTCTACGTGATGTTGCTGATCGGCATGGCCGGCAGCGCCCTGATCTTCAGCGAGCTTTTGCGCAACTTCAATGAAATCCACCTGATCCAGGTGATCCAGGGCGTCGCCGTCACCCAATTGCTGCTCAACATCGCAGCGCTCTGGAAGCAGGAAGCCCGCGACCCGTCGCTGACGTCGGCGACCCGCGAACGGCCGGAATTCCAGCATTCCTGGGCCAAGTTTCGCAACGCCGGCGGATCGGTTCGCGTCCTGGTCGCGCTGGCGCTCGGCACCTCGGCGTTCTCGATGCAGGACATCCTGCTCGAGCCCTATGGTGCGGAGATTCTGAAACTGACGGTCGGCCAGACCACGGCGCTCACCGCGTTCTTTGCGCTGGGGACGCTGGCCGGCTTCGGCATCGCCGCACGGACGCTTGGACGCAACGCGGATCCCTATCGCATCGCAGGCTTCGGCGCGGTCGCCGGCGTGTTTGCATTCTCGGCGGTGATCTTCTCCGCGCCGTTGAGTTCCGTGCTGCTGTTCCGGATCGGCACCGCATTGATAGGTTTCGGTGGCGGGCTGTTCGCCGCGGGCACACTCACCGCGGCAATGGCCCTGGCGCGCGATGGCGAGAGTGGCCTCGCGCTCGGCACCTGGGGCGCCGTGCAGGCGACCGCGGCCGGAAGCGGAATTGCGATCGGTGGCGGCTTGCGCGACGCCGTGTCGGCGTTGGCGGAAAGCGGCGCGCTCGGCCGCGCACTTGCCGGCCCGTCGACCGGTTACAGCGTCGTCTATCACATCGAAATCGCGTTGTTGTTCGCCACCCTGGTTGCGATCGGTCCGCTCGTCCGCTCGGTGCGAAGCGGCTTCTCGCAGCCTTCATCCAAATTCGGCCTGGCCGAATTCCCAGGTTAGTCAACGAGAGGGAGGTCTCTCATGCAAGACGGTGCATATTTGGACGTAGCCCAGGTCACGCTTTACGTGTTCTGGATATTCTTCGGGTGCCTGATCTATTACCTTCGCCGCGAGGACAAGCGGGAAGGCTATCCGCTCGAGTCTACCGGATTGTCGGGCGGAGTGGTGCACGGCTTTCCCCGGATGCCCGATCCGAAAACCTATCTGCTGCGCGGCGGACACACCGCGACGCTGCCGAACCACAAGAACGATCGCCCCGATGTTGCGCTTGAGCCGATCGCGCCCTGGCCGGGCGCGCCATTGGGACCAACCGGAAACCCGATGCTTGATGGCGTCGGGCCGGGCTCCTACGCCAATCGCGAGGACGTTCCCGAACTCAACATCGACAACGTGCCCTGTATCGTGCCGATGCGGCTGGCGGAAGGCACCTACCTCGAGGCCCGCGATCCCGATCCGCGCGGCATGAAGGTGATGGGCGCCGACAGCGAGCTGGGCGGCATCGTCACCGACGTCTGGGTCGACCGTGCCGAGGCCTTGATCCGCTATCTCGAGGTCGAGGTCACGACAGCGAGTGGCCCGAGGCGGGTTCTGCTGCCGCTGCCGTTCGCCAAGGTCGACGGCCGCCGTGGTCGGGTATGGGTCAACGCGATCCTCGGCAGTCAGTTCGCCGATGTCCCGGCCACCAAGAGCCTCGATCAGGTTACCAAGTTCGAGGAAGACCGCATCGTTGGTTACTACGGCGCCGGCACGCTCTACGCCACGCCCGCACGTCAGGAGCCCTTGCTGTGAAACAGGATTTTGATCAGTTCAAGGAGCTGCCGGCGCCGTTGCCCGCGGGTGAGCGCGTGATCTGGCAGGGCAAGCCTTCGTTCAAGGGGCTGGCGCTGCGCTCGTTCCACATCCGCGAGGTCGCGATCTACTTTGGCCTGCTGATGGCGTGGAAGTTGTGGTCGAACTGGTCGCACGGCGCCTCGCTCGGAGAGGCCGCTACCTCGGTGGTGTGGTTGGTCGCGCCGGCGGTCAGCGCCATCGCGGTCCTGGCCGGTCTCGCGTGGCTGTTCAGGCGCGCGGCCTGGTACACCATCACCACCAAGCGGGTGCTGTTTCAGTTCGGCGTGGCGCTTCCGATGACCATGAACGTGCCGCTGAGCAAGATCGCAAGCGCGGCGCTGAAGACCTATCGCGATGGCTCGGGCGATATTCCGCTCGGGCTCTCCGACTCCAGCCGCGTGTCGTATGTGCTGCTGTGGCCGCATATCCGTCCATGGCGGCTGCGCACACCTGAACCCATGTTGCGCGCGTTGCCGGATGCCGCGATCGCCGCAGCACGGCTTTCGGAGGTGTTGACCGGGCAACCCGGCCCCTTGGCGATCGCGTTGTCGAAATCGGCCGGTCGCAGCCTGGTTTCGGACGCGGCGGCAAATACCCCATCCACAGTGGCAGCCTGATCGGAGAAGCGTGATGAGCCAAGCCATCCAGGAACCCGTTGTACCAAAAGGCGGCGTGCTCGCGGCGGCGGCGCTGATCCTGTTCTCGCTCGCCACCGTCACCACGGTACGCCTGACCGGCATGGGCGAAGTGCACATGACGCTTCCGGCCGCGGTGCAGAGCCGCGATCTTCAATTCGCGGATGGCGACAACGGTACGGTGCTGGTGTACGACGCCCGCGACCATCAGCTGGTGGACACGCTGGCGCCGGGGACCAACGGCTTCATTCGCGTCGTGATGCGCGGGCTCGCGCGCGAACGACGGCTCGGCGACATCGGCGCGCAGCCGCCGTTCCGGCTGACCCGCTATGCCGGCGGCCAGATCACGCTCACCGACACCTCGACCGGCAAGCAGATCGATCTCGGCGCGTTCGGGTCGACCAATACCGAGGCGTTTGCCCGGCTCATGAACCTGCATGGCGGTGCCACATGACGATGGCCTGGATCGGATCACCCAAATCGTTCGACGTGCCTTGCACGGTCGAGATCGAGCAGACGTCCGAGACGCTGCACGCTCATGTCGTGCTCGACGGCGACATCCAGATTCAGCCGGGCGACGAGGTCCGGGTTCACAACGCTCCGACCCATGTCGCGTTCGGCGAGCGCCTGGTGGTGCGGCGGACCGCGACGGTGGTCCGCGCCGGTCCGCTCGATCGGCTGCGTGCGCGGCTGGAAGGCTATCTCGAATTGACCGAGCTTTATGACGTCAGTTTCTCGGATGGGAGGGCATCATGATCCCGATGGAAGGTGGAACCCAAGGCAGTTTGCGTCCAAATATCCGCGCCGGTATCAAGGGCAACGCCGACAGCACGGAACTGGCGCGCGAGGACACCATCCTCAGCCCGCGTTTCTACACCACCGACTACGACGCGATGGATCGGCTCGATGTCGGCCCGGTGCGCTCGGAATGGAATGCCGTGATCCGGGAGCTGCGCGCGGATCACAACAAGTCGCATTTCATCAAGACCGATGAATTCAAGAACGATCTGGAATCGCTTCCGCCCGAACTACGCAAGGAGTTCAAGGATTTCCTGGTCAGTTCACTGACCGCCGAATTCTCCGGCTGCGTGCTCTATGCCGAGATCAAAAAGCGGATCAAGAACAAGGATATTCAGGAGCTGTTCAGCTACATGAGCCGCGACGAGGCGCGCCATGCCGGCTTCATCAACGAAATACTCAAGGACCACGGCATCGGTGTCGATCTCTCGTTCCTCACCAAGGTGAAGAAATACACCTACTTCCGGCCGAAATTCATCTTCTACGCGACCTATCTGTCGGAGAAGATCGGCTATGCGCGTTACATCACGATCTTCCGGCAGATGGAGCGCCATCCCGAGCGCCAGTTCCATCCGATCTTCAATTGGTTCGAGCTGTGGTGCAACGACGAGTTCCGCCATGGTGAAGCCTTCGCGCTGCTGATGCGCGCCGATCCGTCGCTGCTGCGCGGGGTCAACAAGCTCTGGATCCGGTTTTTCCTGCTCGCGGTGTTCGCCACCATGTACGTGCGCGATCACATGCGGCCGGCCTTTCACGAAGCGCTCGGAATGCACCCGACCGATTACGACATGCAGGTGTTCCGCATCACCTCTGAAATCTCGAAACAGGTGTTTCCGGTGGTGCTGAATCTGGACGATCCTCGCTTCCTTGCAGGCATGGAGCGGCTTCGGCGCATTTCAGAGGCGATTGCCGATGCCCGTGCCAAGGGCGGCCTGATCTCGAAGCTGAAGCGCGCCGGGCTCGCGGCCGGAGCCGCGTTGACGTTTGCGCGGCTGTTCCTGTTGCCGGCGCGGCCAAACCCGTTGCCACGCGACATCTGTCTGCAACCGGCGTGGTGAGGAGCGCGCGTCATGGCCTCGTACACGGTCCCTCCGGTCTACGCAGCCTTCATATGGTGGTTCAGCACCGGGGCCGTGCTGTTGCTGGTCGGGTGCGCCAGGCGTTTCGTACCGTTACAGGCCGTGATCGTTGCGTTTCTGGTCGCCGGATCGTTGTGTGGCCTGGCATTCAGCGCGGGTGATGCCAGTGTCGTCGGTGCATATGTCGCGTTCACCAGCGCCATCCTGCTATGGGGAGCGCAGGAGATCGCGTTTCTGTCGGGCTGGGTCACGGGTCCCCGGCCGCAGCGCTGCCCGGTCGATGCCACCGGTTGGAGACGCCTTGGCCCGGCGCTGGCGGCGATCCTCTATCACGAGCTGACGCTGGTCGCATGCGGTGCTGCGATCGTCGCGTTGACCTCGGGCGCCGCAAACCAGGTCGCGCTGTGGACCTTCGCGGCACTGTGGGTGCTGCGGCAAAGCGCCAAGATCAATTTGTTTCTAGGCGTGCCCGTCACCAATGACGAGTTGATGCCGCAACCCGTGCAATTCCTGAAGAGCTTCTTTGCCCGCAAGCCGGTCGGCGCGTTTTTTCCGATATCGGTCACGCTGGCGACCGCCGTGCTCGTGATCATGATCCAGCGCATTGTCGAGGTTGCCGCGACCCCGTTCGATGTGGTCGGCCTGACGCTGGTTTCGACGCTGTTTGCGCTCGGCGTTGTCGAGCATTGGTTCATGCTGCTGCCGCTGCCGGCGATCACGCTGTGGGGCTGGGGCATGCGCTCGGGTTTCCCGCCGGAGGACGCCACCATGAAGCAAGAACCAGACGCCAAACTTTCCGATACGCCGCCCAACATCGTCGTGCTTGCGAGTGTGCGCCCCGAAGCGGCGCCGCCGAGGCCGGCCGCTTGCGCGCGCCAGCGGCTGGAAGATCAGTTTCGCCAGAGTTTTCGCGACCAACACTTACGCGAAAGTCTGGCGACGGGGCTCAGTATCGGCGAAGCGCCGGCTGCAACGGTTAACGGGAGGACGTCATGAACTACGAAGCCTATTTCCGCCGGCAACTCGAAGGCCTTCATCGCGAAGGGCGCTATCGCGTCTTTGCCGATCTCGAACGCAAGGCCGGCGCCTTTCCGCGCGCCCGGCATCATCAACCGAGCGGCGCCGGCGAGGTGACGGTGTGGTGTTCCAACGACTATCTCGGTATGGGCCAGCATCCCGCCGTGCTCGCGGCGATGCATGAGGCGCTCGACAGCTGCGGCGCCGGCGCCGGCGGCACGCGTAATATCGCAGGCACCAATCATTATCACGTGCTGCTGGAGCAGGAGCTCGCCGCCTTGCATGGCAAGGAAGCTGCTCTTCTGTTCACGTCAGGCTACGTCTCCAACATGGCGTCGCTGAGCACCCTGGCGTCGCGGATGCCGGGCTGCACGATCCTGTCGGACGAACTGAATCATGCGTCGATGATCGAGGGCATTCGGCATAGCCGCAGCGAAACCCGGATTTTCGCGCATAACGACCCGCGCGACCTCGAACGCAAGTTGTCCGACCTCGACCCGCACGCGCCGAAGCTGGTGGCGTTCGAGTCGGTTTACTCGATGGATGGCGATATTGCCCCGATCGCGGAACTCTGCGACGTCGCGGACGCCCACAATGCCATGACCTATCTCGATGAAGTCCATGGCGTTGGCCTCTACGGCCCGAACGGCGGCGGGATCGCCGACCGCGAAGGGGTCAGCCATCGCCTGACGGTGATCGAGGGGACGCTCGCCAAGGCGTTCGGTGTGATCGGCGGCTACGTCGCCGCGTCCGCCACGATCTGCGATTTCATTCGCAGCTTCGCCTCCGGCTTCATCTTTACGACCTCGCTGCCGCCGGCGGTCGCGGCCGGCGCGTTGACCAGCATCCGCCATTTGCGGTCGAGTGCGGTGGAGCGCGAGCGGCATCAGGACCGCGTGGCCCGGCTGCGGCGGCGGCTCGATGAGGCCGGCGTGGCGCATCTCGACAACCCCAGCCACATCGTACCGGTGATGGTCTGCGACCCCGTATTGTGCAAGCAGATCAGCGATGTGCTGATCGACCGCTACGGCATCTATGTGCAGCCGATCAACTACCCGACGGTGCCGCGCGGCACCGAGCGTCTGCGCATTACGCCGTCGCCGCACCACACCGATGCCGATATCGAGCATCTGGTGCAGGCGCTGGCGGAGATCTGGGCGGAGGTCGGGCTCGCCAAGGCGGCTTGATGTCGCCGGAGCGCGCTGCCTTCACTTCTTTCGGGGGCGTGTGAGCGAGCGCGTCAGCCGAAGCCTGCCGTGGGTGCGCGGCAGGAATCGCGCGCCCTGGGCGCTTAGAAACTCCAGCATCGCGCGGGCAGGGGGCAGCAGCACCTTGTCTTTGCGGGCGAGGACGAACCATTGCCTGACAACGGGAAGACCGACGACATCCAGCGTCACCAGCCGTCGCTCGTCGAGTTCGGTAGCGACGGTGTGCGCCGAAAGGAACGCGATACCGAGACCGGCGATCACCGCCTGCTTGATGGTCTCGTTGCTGCTCATGGCCATGCCGATCGTCGGGCTAATGCGCGCGGCTTCGAACAATTGCTCCATCAGGCCGCGGGTGCCGGAGCCTGGCTCGCGGATCAGGAACGTTTCCTTGGCGAGATCGCTCAGTGCGATCCGGGATTTTCTTGCCAGGCGATGGGTCGTCGGCGCGATGATGACATGCGGATGATCGCCGATCAGGTGCACGTCCATGTCGATGTCGACCGGCGGGCGACCCATGATCGCGAAATCGAGGTCGTAACCGCGCAGCGCGCCGCCGATCTCCTGCCGGTTGCCGATCGACAGCGCGATGTTGACGTTCGGATACAATTTCGAGAACCCGGAAATCATGAACGGCACGAAATATTTTGCGGTGCTGACGGCGCCGATCGAGATCCGCCCGGCGGTTTTGCCGGCCATCATTTCGATCGAAGTCTCGCAATCGCGGATCGCCGCTTCGATCCGCTCGGAAAGGGCAACCACATCGCGCCCGGCGTCGGTCAGCAGCATGCCCTCGCCGGTGCGCTGAAGCAGGGGAATGCCGGCAAGCGTCTGCAAGTTCTGGATCTGCAGCGTGACGGCGGGCTGGGTCAGATGAAGTTGTTTGGCCGCGGCGGTAACCGAACCGTGCTTCGCAGCCGCGGCCAGCGCGCGCAGTTGGCGAAGGGTCAATTCCCGCACGAAACGGCCGGTCATCGCGCGCCCCATTATAAGAAATACTTTGGTCTCTCAAAAGATAAGGAAATTTCACTAATTTAGCAAACTGGGGTGTTGTGAGTGGCGGAATGCCGACCGGCAGAACGCTTTGGAATGGCCCCGAAGAGGGCGACGACAGGGGAACGGCCATGGACGAACGCGCGACGTTGCGTTCGCATCTCGATCAAATGGCGTCGCGCTTGCCCAATGGGCCCGCGGTCGCCAAGGTGATTGAGGCAATCGCCGTCGCGTCGATCGAACTCGCCGAGCTCATTGCCCACGGGCCGCTGGTCGGCATCACCGGGCGGCTTGGCGGGATCAATTCGGATGGTGATCAGCAAAAGGACATCGATCTGGCCGCCGATGAGATGATGCGTCGCGCGCTGCGCGCCGCACCGGTCGCGGCGATCCTTTCGGAGGAATCCGAGGTCCTGGAAGTCATCGATGCCGGGGCGCCGTTGTGCATTGCGATTGATCCGCTCGATGGCTCGGCCAATCTCGAAAACAACATCTCGGTCGGAACCATCTTTTCGATACGCCCTCGCGGCAATGACGTTCTCTCCACCTTCTTCGAGCCAGGCACGGCGCAATGCGCCGCCGGCTTCGTGGTGTACGGGCCCCAGACGACGCTGGTGCTGGCGCTCGACAATGCCGTTGATACCTTCATCCTGGACCGGCGCAATCGGGAATTCCTGTTGACCGCACGTGGCGTCAAGATCGCGCCGAACACGCCGGAATTCGCCATCAACGCCTCCAACCGCCGGCACTGGCACGGACCGGTGCGTGCCTATATCGACGAGTGCCTCGCCGGCACCAATGGCAACGGCGAGGCGGACTTCAACATGCGCTGGATCGGCTCGCTGGTGGCGGAGTCGCTCCGTATCCTGGTCCGCGGTGGCGTGTTCCTGTATCCGGCCGACATGCGCCCGGGCTATCGCGAGGGACGGCTGCGCCTGCTGTACGAGGCGCATCCGATGGCACTGATCATGGAATGGGCAGGAGGCGCCGCGACGACGGGGCGCCGGCGCATCCTGGAGCTTGCCGCGCGGACGCCGCATCAGCGTGTACCGCTGATCATGGGCTCGTTGCGCGGCGTGCGCGACATCGCAGCGATCCACGAAGGCATCGAGCCGATGTTCGACAACAGCGACGCCCCGCTATTCGCGCGGCGCGGCCTGTTCCGCTAGGGCCGGGAACAACCGATGTCGCGCAGTTATCCCATCATATCGATCACGGGTTCGTCGGGCGCAGGCACGACGTCGGTGAAGCGAACGTTCGAGAACATCTTTCGCCGTGAACGGGTCACCGCCGCCTACATCGAGGGCGATGCCTTCCATCGCTACAACCGCGCCGAGATGCGCGCCAAAATGGTGGAGGAGGGCGAGAAGGGCAACAAGCACTTCAGCCATTTCAGCCCGGAGACCAACCTGTTCGAGGAACTCGAGAAAGTATTCCGCGACTACGGTGAATCCGGTACCGGCACCACGCGCCATTACGTTCATGATGATGCAGAGGCCAAACTGTACGGCGCCGAGCCCGGCACCTTTACCGCCTGGGGCGCGCTGCCGGAAAAGTCCGATCTGTTGTTCTACGAAGGCCTGCACGGCGCCGTTGTCACCGACAAGGTCAACGTCGCGCAATATGCCGACCTCAAGATCGGCGTCGTGCCCGTCATCAACCTCGAATGGATCCAGAAGCTGCACCGCGATCGCAACGATCGCGGTTACACCGCCGAGGCGGTGACCGACACCATCCTGCGCCGGATGCCGGATTACGTGAATTACATCTGCCCGCAATTCGCCGAAACCGACATCAATTTCCAGCGCGTGCCGACGGTCGACACGTCGAACCCGTTCATCGCGCGATGGATCCCGACGCCGGACGAATCCATGGTGGTGATCCGGCTAAAAAATCCGCGCGGCATCGATTTCCCTTATCTGTTGTCGATGATCCCCAACAGCTTCATGTCGCGCGCCAATTCGATCGTGATTCACGGCGCTAAACTCGACCTCGCGATGCAGCTCATCCTCACCCCCCTGATCCTGCAACTGATGGAACGCAAAAGGCGCACCGTATGAGTGTTCACGCTTTTACTTCTGTCTCCGGTCGTACCGAGGCCTCGCACGTGGAACTCGCGAATGCGATCCGCTTTCTGGCC
>Ga0181528_10002003_pt1 | contig 12506 bp, 10 predicted proteins | sample PEATcosm2014_Bin_47_FD_119742 | JGI IMG/M metagenome (GOLD analysis project Ga0181528, IMG submission 119742) | Peatland microbial communities from MTU Mesocosm Facility, Houghton, MI, USA - PEATcosm2014_Bin10_10_metaG | ecosystem: Environmental > Terrestrial > Soil > Wetlands > Peat | place... | reverse complement strand
TGGAGGGTGAAAGCATTGCATCTAAGTGGCTTCTTCCATGAGCCAAGCCCCGAGTTTCTATTGGCCTAATGGCGGCATGGGTGAAGCCCCGCCCCTTTTGAAAGCCTCCGAAGCACTCAGCCGGTCTCACGGCTGGCGCAGGCTGGACTGCAACCAATCGAGATAGGGCTGGCTGGCGGCATCGACCTTGAGGACCAGGAACTCGGGAGTCTCGTAGCTGTGCAATTCGTGCAGCCGGGCCTCGAGAGCGGCGAGTTGGCCGGGTCCGGTCTTGAGCAGCAGCAGCGTTTCGGTCGACGTCTCGATCTCGTCCTTCCATCGGTAGATCGACTGGACGGCGGGAATCAGGGTCGCGCACGCGGCGAGTTGCTCCTCGACCAGAATGCGCCCGAGGCGTTCGGCCTCGTCGGGGTTGGCGGTGGTGGTTAGGACGATGCGGGCTGGAGGTGTGGTCTCAGGCATGGGGTTCTACGGTCAGTTTACAAGGGAAGCTGGGCCGGATTCATCAAAACGCCGCCTTGATCACCTTCCTGTATTTATCGAGCACCTCTCTGCCGCGATCCGTCAGCCGGCAAATGGTCAGCGGATACTTCCCCCGGAAAGTTTTCTCGATGGTGACGTAGCCGGCCCCCTCCAGCTTGGACAGATGGGCTGATAGGTTGCCTTGGGTCAGTTCCGTCGCCTGGCGCAGGTACTGGAAGTCGGCTTCGATGACGGCGTCGAGCAGCGCGGCGATCATCAACCGCGCCGGTTCGTGTATGACGCGATCGATCCCGGCGAGTTGCTGAATCTTTGTGCCCATCTCATTCACCCCCTCCAGTTGGAGTACGCACAAGCAGCCATAGCACAACACTTCCGGACGAGACAGAGAGGAGGCCGATGAAGCCGTACAGGATAGTAAACCCCACTTGCTCCGTGACCCCGCTTATCGCAAGCAGAATGCCCGTTGCCATCACCAGCCCGCCACCGATGACGAATCGGGGCATGCGACCTCCCAACGCTGGGATTGCTCCGCCCAAGAGTCCGGCTCCCAAAAGGTTCCAACTGGCAGATGGGGAAAAGCCTTTGTGTGCTGCGAATACAGGCGTGACGGCGACGATTAACGCGAGACTAAAGGCGATGCCAATCCTTTTGCGACTGATCGGCTTTTGTTCCACGTAGCCCACTCTCGGGATCAAAAACTGTCGGCGGACTTTCTTGATAACCCAGAGTGTCCCGAGAATACAGGTTGGAATCAGTAGCACCATGCCCCATGCAGAAGCCTTATACTCTGGCGATCCTGGCTGAAAGACCACCTGTAGACTCACTAGTCCCGCAGTCAATAGAAAAATCACGCCGGCTGCAATCTCCGGCAATCCATCACGGTTATGCGCCTTCTTCAAGAGGCGTAGGGCAATTACGTTTGGATTTTGGTCCGTCATCTGACGCGAGATATCGTTCATGTTCTCTCCTTGCAAACTAGTTTGCATTGCAAACCAGATTGAGAACCATCTTGCGCCTACTTTCCGTTGCGTGTCAAGCCCGAAGCGAATTTTTTTTTGGTCTACCGCTCTTGCGGCAGCAAAGACGCGCAACGGTGCAGCACGTCTTTCTCGCGGCGACGGCAGTTGGCCCCACAGGAGGTGGCTTGCCCGATGAGGCTGAGTAAGGCAGTATGGATTTGGAGCCGGTGTTGACGGCGCGGAGGAGATACAGGATGGGCAAAGGGATCAGGTTTGGCACTTCTGGTTGGCGGGCGGTAGTGGCCGACGAGTTTATTGTGTCCAACATCCGGCTGGCGGTGGCGGGGATTGCAGCCTATGTGAAGGCGCAACCAGAACCGCACCGCGTTCTAGTCGGGCGCGATCCGCGCTTTCTGGGCGAGAGCTTCGTTGACATCGCCGCCAAGGTACTGGCCGGGGCCGGAGTGACGCCGATCATTATTCCCGAGGCCGCGCCGACACCGGCGATTGCTTATGCGGTGCGCGTGCTGAAGACCAGCGGCGCGATCAACTTCACGGCCTCGCACAATCCGCCGGAGTACAACGGCATCAAGTTCTCGACGCACGACGGCGCTCCTGCGCTGCCCGAGGTAACCAAGCAGATCGAGGCGGCGATTGCGGTTCGCGTCGCCGGTGGCAGCAATGGAGACAACATCCCCAACGGGAGCGCTCCTGCTGCCGGCTTTGAAACCGCCGACGTGAAGCCGGCCTTCCTGAAGCGATTGGCCGAACTGGTAAATCTGAAGGCCATCGCCAAGTCGGGAATCAAGGTGGTCTACGACCCGTTCTGGGGCGCTGGGCGCGGCTACAGTTCGGAGATTTTGCGCGATGCGGGCGTGGCCGTTGTGACGGTTCACGATTACCGCGATGTGCTCTTCGGCGGCCATGCGCCGGAGCCGGACGATCATCTGCTGGGCGACGCGAAGGCAAAGATGAAGGAGATTGGAGCGCATCTCGGCATTGCTACAGATGGAGACGCTGACCGCTTCGGCATTCTGGATGAGGACGGCACTTTCATCCAGCCGAATTATGTGATCGCCCTGCTCTTCGACTATCTGGTCGAGACGCGCGGCTGGAAAAACGGCGTGGCCAAGAGCGTCGCGACGACCAACATGATCAACGCCCTTGCCGATTATCACAAGGTGCCGCTCTATGAGACACCGGTGGGTTTCAAGTATATCGGCGAATTAATTAACGGCGACAAGATCGCCATCGGCGGCGAGGAGTCGGCGGGGTTGACCATTCGCGGCCACGTGCCGGAAAAAGACGGCGTGATCGCCGGCCTGCTGGTAGCCGAGATGGTGGCCACGCGCGGCAAGAGCTTGGGTGTGCAATTGAAGGAATTATTTGGCAAGGTTGGTTCCTTCTATCCGGTTCGAGAGAACTTCCGCTTGACCCCGGAGGGCATGACCGCGTTCACTGAGAAGTTGAAGGCCGATCCCAGCACGCTGGGCGGACGCAAGGTTGTCGGCATCGTCAGGACCGATGGGCTGAAGCTGATTCTCGAAGACGGCTCCTGGGTCTGCTACCGCCTCTCGGGAACGGAACCGGTGGTGAGGGCGTACAGTGAGGCGCGCAGCGAGCTGGATTCGGAGGCGCTGAAGGCCGCGGCCGAAAAATTTGTGATGAGCTAAGAGCAAATCGGGGCTTATGCGGGAAGAACTATTTCAAGCCGGGAAAAGCACCAAAGCCAGTACAAAAGTGCCGGTACGCATTCGTGTGCGGATGCTGAATCTTGTGCTGCATGCGTGGCGTCCGTCGGCGTCTGCTGTCGCCGTTTTACTCGCGCTGCTCCTTGTCTGGCACGGAGTTTATGGCAAGAACGGCCTGCTGGTGTGGCAACAGAAGCGCGTTGAAGACCAGCAGTTGCAAAAAGAGATTGACGGCCTGAATCGGGAGAATGCGCGCCTGCGCGACCGCGTCGACCGGCTCAAGACGAGTCCAGACGCTATCGGGGTGGTCGCGCGAGACAAGCTGCATTACGCCAAGCCCAATGAGGTGATCGTTACGCTGCCGGCAGATGAGCAAACGCAGCCTGCCGCGGCGGGCAAGTAGTCCGCACCGTTCCCGCCTCAGAAATCCACATGCGCGCGGACCGAACCTACCCAGGCCGGTCCGCGATCGCGGTTGTAGCCAGGGTTGTCGATGCACTGCACATCGACGGCATAGAAGAGTCCCCGCCAGGCATGCCAGTTGTAATAACTCTCGACGATATTCTCGCGACCGTAGTTGAGGTCGCCGTTTGCGCGGTTGTAGTTGGGACTTCCGTTTCCGTCGCCCAGCAGGAAGCCCAGGCCGCCGAGTCTGAGATAATCCTGGTGATCGGATTTGATGGCGTTTGAGACCACGACCAGGCCGAACTTGTCGACTGGGCGATGCCAGCGGCTTCCGGCGTAGTCTGTGCCGGCCTCGACGGTCTGGTCGACCTCGGTGTAAGCAAAGGACTCGTGCTGGCCCTCATTCCATCCGAAGCGGCCAAAGACGCGCAGATTCTCAGTAACCTCCTGCTCGGTGTTGTAGCCAAAGCCGTATTTGAGCGCGCCATAGTGCTCGTGAAGGATGATATTAGGCACGGTGATCCCATACTTGGCGGTGTCGGAGCCGTTGAGAAAGTCCTCGTTCGCCTCGCGATAGGTGCCCATGTGGGCGCGGTTGGCGTAGAAGAGCAGTCGGGTCACGCCCTTGCGATCTTTGACGAAGCTACGGCGCAGCTCAAACTCGCCATTGTGACCGCGGGCGCGGCTGAAAGCCCAATCCATATCGATGCCGTTGGCCACCACGGGCATGGCAAAAAGGCCGTAGCGAACGCTCCAGAATCTGTCGTCGTATTCGGCCATGCCGCCGACCGTGTAACCTCGCGTATCGGCTGCGTAGTCCCATGCGCCGTTGTTATCCACTGTCCAATTCATGAATTGCAAATGGCTGTCTGAGCCGGGACCATTTACGTCAAAGAAATCGGGCAACGTCATCTTGCCCCCGCGGAACTCGATGCGGCGCACGGGTATGCTGGGCGCCAAGCCAAAAGGCCCCGCCTCCTGGCTGGTGGTCTGACGGGTCAGGCCAAAGACCTGATGAAATCCATAACGAGCCAGGTAAGGGACAGAACTCAGAGTGGGATTGCGCACCACGTCGAGGTTGGTGAATCCGGCCAGTCCGAGTGCCTGACTCAGCCCGCGCCCGCCGGCGCTCTCGAAGTCCAGAATCAGGTCAGTGTTGTACTTGATCGAACGCGTGGGTCGAATGGCAGTGTAGACCGTACCCAGCAGGGAGGTCTTGTACTCGGCCGAGTTATGGAAGCTATTGGTGCCCTGGTAAAGAGAATGGAAAGGCAAGCGGCCCTGGAAAATGATGTTGGCCTGGCCTGAGATCCACCACCGGCCGTCCTCAGGATGCGGCGCCATGGAGACGATAGGGGGATCCTGGGGCTGGCGGCCGATGGGGCTGGCGTCACCGGGCTGGCGGCCGAAGCCGGGCTGCTGAGGATCGGCCAGGTGCTGCGCTGAACCAACTTTTTGCGCAGGAATCATCTGCGGCTGAGGGGCGGAAGGCAGTGCCTCCGTGGTCTGCGCCTGGACGACTGCGGTACCCAGGGCCAGGGTCGCCAGCAAGCGCACGAGCGAACTCAAGCGGCGGAGCGGCATCGGGCGTGGGCGGCAGGCCGGGGACATGAAAAAGCCTCTCAATGGTACTGCGGGAGATGCTCAGTTGAGGATACAATGGGGAAGGAACGATACCCCCATATGGTTAATACCATACCGGGGGTGGGTATTGTCAAGTGGAGGTCGATCTATATGCCCGGCCATGAGCGTGAAAAGGTGAAGCTGTTGCAGCGCGTGCGAAAGCTGCGCGGGCAACTGGATGCGGTCGAGCGCTCCCTGACGGCCGATGAGGACTGCGGCGGGCAGTTGATGCTCTTGGCTGCGGTCCGCGGTGGCGTTAACGGGCTGATGGGCGAGGTGCTGGAGACCCACATCCGCTTCCATCTGGCCGACGGAGTCAAAGAGCAGATTGCTCCCGAACTGGCCGAGGACCTGATCGATCTTGTGCGCGCCTATTTGAAGTAATATCATTTAGAATGAATTGTTTGTCGGCAAACAAAGAGACTCGTACCGCGCCGCTCAAGGGATGGGCCTGCGTTTATCGTAAAGTGTCGACGGAGTTGGAATTGTTAAGGTTCGGTTGATTCGTCGGGTTTTGGGCGAGGGAACGTAAGAGATTCTCAATCACGGCGATGTTGGCGATGTACCGCGCGAGGACGCGGGTTGGGGCGCTCGTCCGCGGAGCACTCGGCGACCTTGGGAAGCGCGACAGACGCAACGCAATGGATGAAGCGTGCCTGATTGAACTGTGCGCAGCCTACTGCACGTTAACCGTAACTGTGCCGGTGGCCGTGGTCGTGCCCGAGATGCCTGTGACTGTGATGGTGTAGGCGCCCGTGGTTGTGCCGGAGTTGCCGCTGCCACCACCACCCGTGATGCCGCCAACACCGCCGCAAGCGAGTACTCCGACACTGAGAGCGGCAAACAGGGCAAAGGCTCCTAGAATGGTGTGCCAGCGCCGCCGCTTGGGAAAAGCGAAAAAGAAAACGCAGGCCAGCGCCGCTCCGCCTGCTGCGAACCAAGGGACTCCGGGGTGCTGGGAATGAATCAGCGCCGACGTGGTGGGCGCCTTTGTGGTGATGGTGAGTGTGGCCGTTTCAGGGTTCGCATCGGTGATATTGACCGGGCTGGTCGAGCCGAAGCTAAGCGACGGTGGGTCTTGCGCGCCCGCGGGGCTGGTGGCGATGACGGCGCTCAGCGCCACGGCGCCGGCAAAGCCTCCCAAGGGCCAGACCCTGATCGTCGAAGTGTTTCCACTCGTCGCGCCGGGTGAGAGAAGGCCGTCGGTGCTGGTGATGATAAAGCCGGGTGTCGGAGGTGGAAAGACAGTAATCGTCTCCGAGCCGGAGCCGGGGGCGTAGATTGAGGAACTCGCTGTGTCAGGGGTATAGAGGGCCGTCAATATGTCCGCACCGACCGGCAGGGCGCCGGCAGGAATGACGGTGGTGACCATGTTGTTGACGAGCGTAGCCGCCGGAGAAGAGTAGCTGCCGCTCGACAAAGTTACCGTGCCAGTTGCGCCGTAGACGTAAACCACTACCGAAAGCGCCTCCGTGGTGATGATCTGAGAAGATGAAACAAACTCGATCACAGGTGCTTCCAGCACCGACTGGGAATTGTAGACCCAGGCTGAGCCGGAAGTGTAATCGTAGGTCGCGGAACTTGCCGAATCGGGAGCGTAAATTGCGATCAGATTATCGGAGCCGATGGGCAAGGTTCCGGCGGGAATGGCGATCAATGCGCAGCCGTTGAGAAGTGGCGCCGGCGGCGACGAATAGCTGCCGCTGATGAGGGTTACCGAGCCGGTAGGCGCGGGATTGCCGCTGACACCGCCGACGCTCACAGCGATGGGCAACGGAATTGTGTTCCTCACCACCGGAGAGGGCGGCGTTACCGTCACAGTGGGCGTGAACTCTGCCGTGGCGGTCACAGTAACGGAGCTTGAGCCTGTGGCTCCAATGTATTCAAGAGAGCCGTTTGCGTCCGGGTTGTATTCCCCCGTGAGCGTATCGGTACCTGCTAACAGCATTCCAGGGACGAAGTTGAACGTCACACTCCTGCCCGCCAGCGTCAGGGTTGTTGTTCCGGCAGGGATGCCGGTTCCATCCAAGTCAACAGTTCCCGTGGGCGTCGGGCTGTCGGCCGGACCGCTAACGGCAACCGTGACAGTCAGCGGCTGCGCCGTACTGATGTTCGACGAGGACAGCGTCACTGTGACTGTGGGCGCCACCAGATTCACGGTCACCGAGGCCAGAGCCGATGAATCGCCGTAGGTCGTCGAACTGGCGGTGTCGGGTGTGTAGTACACCGCCAGGCTATCGACTCCCATCGCCAACGACCCCCCGGGAATCTGAATGGTTGCGCCGCCGTTGTTGACTATTACGGCCGACGATGCATACTTGCCACTTGTGAGCATTACCGAACCGGTAGGGGTTGGATTGCCGCTTCCACCGTTGACCGTCACCGCTACCGTCAACGGCTGGGCTGGGTCGATGGCAGTCGCTGACGGAGTTAGGGTGACTATGGGGGTGAGTTTTGCCGTGTATTCACCAATCAGTGTTTGAACGTCCAAGGAACCAAGGCCCGTTACCTCATCGTATCCAGCGGTCACAAGATAGCCAGGCTGCCCTTCCATCAGGCCGTAGGCTGAGGGGATGCTGTTGTTGCACATGCTGGGGATGGCGATATCGCAGCCGAGGACGCCGCTGGAAGTGACCTTCACGTCGTGGAATGCGGCGGGCGCGACGGCGGCCAGTTTGTAAAGCTCAGGATTGAGATTCCCCTGAGGTTCTGCCTTTGCCTGATTGAGAAGCGCTGCGATGCCTGCCATCGAGGGAGCGGCCGCCGATGTGCCGGCGAAGCCTACAAATCCGTAGGAACCGTTCGCTGCGACAACGCAACTGCCTCCGCCTGCAGCGAAGCATCCGAAGTAGCCATCATGCTCCGAGGCGGAGAATGAGATATCCGGCGTGTAGCGTCCGGTCCGATCAGCCGGCACACCGGCCCCGGTCTGCCAGCTTGGAGTTGCGATGACCGAACTTACGCCGCCGCCCGAGGATGCGGCTTCGGGGCTCAACAGGGAGTCTATCGGTTCGTTCCACGCACCCTCTGGAATGTAACCGAGAGCAGAGGAAAGGCTGTTGCCGCTGACGGAACTCCAATAAGTGGAGGGGTTACCTGCGTCGTTGAACTCGGTTCCCCCGGCGCAGGTTGCGTAGCTGGATGAACAGATGTAATTGGGGCTATTGGGCTGCGGAGAGGCAGGCGGGGTTTGAAAGCTGTCGTCGCAGCCGGATGCGCCGGAGTCGCCGGATGAGACAACGCTCGAGATCCCCTCCGCCGCTGCCTGCTGAAAGAGCGAGTCCCACAAGGCGACTCCGGAGGGCCCGACCGACGACTCGCAGGCTCCGAAACTGATGGTCATCACCTGAACAGGAACGGGAGAAGTTTGGACCAGGTATTGCGCGTCGACTTCGATGCCTCCGCTGTCCTCGGATGCGGCGACCAGCAGGAGATTGGCGCTGGGAGCAACGCTGCCCGCGCGCATTACATCCAGAGTGGCTTCACCCTGATTCCGGATATCGACGCCGGAGCCCGGTGGAGAGGTACGGGCCGGACCTGGGTCAACACCTCCGAATGCGGAGGGAACAATCTCGGTGGGGTTGGCGAAATATGTTCCAGTTCTCGCTCCGAAGTTCTCAAAGTCGGCGGAATTGGTCCGAGACCGCCCCAAAATGCCAATGCTCTGGCCGGCCCCCGACCAACTATCCGGCACATCGTAGATGGTCGCAAAATCGGCCGGCGCAATGAAGTGGACGCCGCCGGAGGCTGTCATCAGCGGAGAATCAGACTGCATTGATTCGGCGCGGTGCAGAGGCCGCTCTTCAATGCTGTACAGGCCGTGAATGGCCTTGAAAGCAGGAGCCAGAGCCTCCGGGATCATCGGATCGGAGGAAACGGAAAAGCGCTGCATTCCGTTCACAGCGTAGTAGTGCAACTCAGTCTGAAGAGCTCGGCTCAAATCAGCCGCTGTGCCGCCGAATCCGATGAAGATCCGGCTTGGCGAGATCCAGTTGATGTGCAGGCCTTGCGACTGGAGCCAGGTGGTGACGCTTGCGACGTCTTGTGCCGACAGCCCGAAGCGGTCTCCGATCTCGGTAGGAGTCAGCCAGTGGTGATACTCCGGCGAAGTGGGGTTCTGCTGGTCTGCCAGGAAGCTCTCAAAGGCCAATTGCTGTTCCGGCGATCGCGAGAGAACCACGGTCAATTGATTCAGCAGCTTATCCTTCGGCAGAGAGCCCGCGTCGTTGGCGGCGTTGGCCCACCGAGGATGATGGTTGGGCAGAGCTCTCATTCGCGGGGTGCCGACCTCCTGCCTTACTCGGTCGGCGTTTTGTGCAGGAAGCGAGGCGCCTACGAGGGCAAATATGGCCAAACAAAGGGGCAGCGCCAGCCTCGGCATCGGGCGGATGAACAAGCCGAAACGGGTGCAGGACTTCGAGCGCGCAATGGAACGGGAGAGGTCGAGCGAAAGGCGCGTCACGTAGCTTTCCGTTCACGGAGAATGATGCCTTGGGATTTGCTTCGAGTTTAAGCCTGTCCAGGCCAGATGGCAACTAAACGCCGACCTCCGGAATTCTCGATCGCTTGGATCGCGAATCGCTGTGACTCTATGCCCCGGCGGGGATGCGGAGTGCAGAGAGGTCGGCGATCAGGTCGGCGGCGAGCGTTTGCTGTGCTTCCTCCGTCAATTTGGCGCCCAGGCTCCTGAGATAGAAGACATCGATGGCGGTCTCGCCTTCGGTATCGATCAGGGCCACCTCGATGTTGCACTGGTGTGTGCTGAGAGTGAGGGCAATCTGGCGGAGCAGGCCAGGCAGATCCTGGGCGACGACTTGCAAGATCGTGGAATGCGTGGAGGATTCGGAGTCGAATTGGAGGCGGGTGGTCACCTCGACCTTGAGGTTGGCGGGGTGGTCCATATGACGCCGGGCCTCGAGCATCTGCTCAACCGGAACCTTGAGCGAGACGACGTCGTGAAGGTACTCGATGAAGCGGTCCTTCTCACTGGGATTAAGTTCAAGCGTCCGGAAGATGTCGGTGAAGTGGAAGCTGTCAACCACCACGCCGGCATCGTTGGAAAAGGCGCCGGCAGTTACGATGTTCATACCCCAGGCAGCGAGGGCTCCGGCTACGTCGGCAAAGAGGCGAGTGCGGTCGCGGGTGATGACGGTGAGGTCATAGACCTGACGGTGAGGGCGGATGTCGAGCTGCACCGGGTCCTCGTCCAGTCTCGCGGCCATCTGAAAGTGATTGCGGATCTGCTCGGGAAGGCGGGTTTGCAGGTAGCGCTGGGGAAGACCCTCAAGGAACAGCTTCAGGGCGTCGTGCTGTGCGGCCGGAACCATCGAGCGGAGGCGATTGAGCAGGGTTGGGTCGATGGCTGCATGGTAGCGGACCTCGTCGACCGAGCGGTCCATGAAGTTGGCCGTGGCCATGTAAAGCTGCCAGAGGTTCTCAGCCTTCCAGGGAGTGAGAGCATCTGGGTTGACCGCCTTGATGTCAGCGAAGGTCAACAGGGTTAGCATCTTGAGCATCTGCGGAGTGCCGATCTTCTCGGCAAAGCCGCGAACGTTCTCCAGGTCGAAGATGTCGCGGCGCAATGCGTTCGACATTTCAATATGAAGGCGGATGAGATTGAGAACGGCCTCTCGCTCTTCGGGATCGAACTCCAGCCTTGCGAGCAGGGCGTCTGCCAACTCGATGCTGGGGCCGACGTGCTCCACATTACGCCGGGCCTTGCCCGTGTCATGCAGCAGCAGCGTGAGCAGGAAGAGGTCAAGGCGATCGATCTCCGGCAGCAGTTGGGCCAGGCGCTGTTCATAGTCGTGGCTGGGCTGGCGGAGGCCATGGACGTTGTCGATGGTCAGGAAGGTGTGTTCATCCACGGTGTAGCGGTGATAGCTGTCGCGAATTACCAGGGCGTCGATGCCGTGGAATTCGGGGATCAGCATCTCCAGAATTCCCAGAGCGTGCATGGTGCGAAGCGCCTGGGCGGCGTGGGGTCCGAGCAGGATCTCGCGCAGGGCGTTCCACAGGTATGGCCCTTCAGGGATGTGGATGGCGAGGGCAGGCAGAGCATCGGTGATGCGGTCTTCGGCGGCCTGCGAGAGCATATAACCATGGGTCGCCATCAGCGAAAAGATGCGCAGGATGGCGCTGGTGTCGTTAAACTGCGCACCGGGTACGATGTCGATGCGGCCCTGATCGAGCAGGAAGTCGGTTCCGGCGATGGGCGTGCGGCGGCGGCGGAACTGGCGGTAAAAGCTGACCGGGGCAGGTAGATGCTCCATAAGCAGGGCCGCACGGCGGTAGACCACTCGCGCATGGCGGTAGTAAGTGCGCATCCAATAAGCCGGATCGGCGGTGCCGCGGGTCTCAAGTCCGATGGAGTTGGCAGCGGCTTCGTCCTGCGATTGCCAGTCGAGGATATTGTCGTCGCGGCCGTGGCGAAAGTGAAGGAAACATCGCGCCGCTGCTAGGAAGTCGAAGGCCGCCTCGGCGTCGCCGCGGGCGCTCTGGAAGACGCCGCCGCGGTGCCGGGGCCATTCCTTGGTCTCTTTGAGGTGAAAGAGCAGGGCGAACCAGACAGCAAGGTGATAGTCGCGCAGGCCGCCGGGACAATCCTTGAGATTCGGTTCCAAGTGAAAGATGGTATTTCCGAATTTGGCGTGGCGGGCTCGGGCGATCTCGCCTAGCTTTTGGGTGATGGTGTTCCACTCGCTCAGAACCAGGCCGGGCAGGACAGTCTGATGAAGCTGCTGGTAAAGAGGGAACTGGCCGGCGAGAAAACGGCGATCGAGCGTGGCCAGGGTGAATTCAAGGTTGTCGGGATCGAAGCGGCCGGCCTCTTTGAGGGTGCGTGAACTGGGGCTGGCTCTCAGGCCGATGTCCCACATCGCCTGGATGATGGCGCGGACGGGATCTTTGGACTGCGCCTCGGCCTTATCGTCGGCAAAGGCGAAGAGTACGTCGATGTCGGAGTAGGGGAAGAGATCTTTGCGCCCATAGCCGCCGAAGGCCACCAGGCAAACATTCGCCGCGGGCTGCCCGGCAAAGGCTCGACGCCACATTTCAATCAGGATGCGGTCAACCACCGCCGAGCGCCGGCGAATGGCGGCTGTGCCGTCGCCAGTGCGTTCGCAGGTCTGGCGGACGAGCGCCATCTCCCTCGTATACTGCTCCCGAAGATCGTCAACCGCCAAAGCGACTGGATTCATGAGTGTATGTGTGTGGCTTGCCGAAGCAATAAAGGAATGTTAACAGCATAAGCGAAGATGGCGCGAATGGGAAAGCTTTAGCCGCCTGAGCCTGGTAAGAGGGGGGACGGGTGAGGGGTGACTTGGAGCTGCCCGCAGGCAGGTTG
>Ga0181528_10002001_pt1 | contig 12512 bp, 9 predicted proteins | sample PEATcosm2014_Bin_47_FD_119742 | JGI IMG/M metagenome (GOLD analysis project Ga0181528, IMG submission 119742) | Peatland microbial communities from MTU Mesocosm Facility, Houghton, MI, USA - PEATcosm2014_Bin10_10_metaG | ecosystem: Environmental > Terrestrial > Soil > Wetlands > Peat | place... | reverse complement strand
GGGGTCGGCCGAGAGTATTTCGATCACGCTCAACAAACCTCAAATCTGGCATCTGGGAGTGCGCGAGTTTCTGCCGGGTGTTCCCGAGGCGGTGAAACATCCGTTCCACATCCACGTGAACCCGTTCTACGTACCGTCGCTGGGCGTCTGGAAAGACACGCTGGTGATCAGTCGGGACGAGATTACTACGGTGCATTTCGTTCCCACCGATTTTTCGGGCCGTTCCGTGCTGCATTGCCACATTCTCGATCACGAAGACCAGGGGATGATGAAGGACATCAATATCGTGGGCACGTCCCGCAATCAATACCCCGATCTGTACCAGTTGGAACGCCTGGCTCCTGAAGACCGCATAAAAGTAGACAACCTGAACCTTGTCCCGGACAAGAACAACGTTCTGGTGTTCATCACGGGGATGGGCTGTTCACACTGTGTCGAAGGGGTTGTGAAACTCTGGAAGCGATCGGACCCTTTAAAGGATCTGGACGCAACCGTCAAATGCATGAGCGCGACGCCGATCGAACAGAAGGCACTGACGAGCTTCGGCCTCAGCAAGAAAGATCACTTTACATTCCACCAGATTCCGGAGGACTTCGAACTCAGTCAAACCGCTGTATCACCCGTCTTGACGCCAACGTCGGAAGCCGCAGCGAAACGCGAGCAAACGGCCAATCATGGTGTGTTGATCTTCGATCGACAGAAGAATCTGCGATACCGGTATCTCGGCGATCGCCCGTTGAGCGATCTGGATGAGATCACTTATGCGTTGATGGAACTCAAAGACCCAGCCCCAACGCCTAAAGGCCGCTTTCAACGCGCGGCGACGAATTCGAAGTAGTGTTTTTAGCAATGGCGGGCGCGATTTCGAAGCAGTCCATCTCTTCACCGTTGCGGACGATCAGCTTACCTTGTACGAGAATCGGATGGTTCCAGGTCTTGCCCTCGATGGCTTTGAGTTGACCGATCTCACGATGTTCTTTCGGATCGAGGGCCACACGGACAACTTCACCCCGTTCGGTCAGAACCAGCAACTCATTCAGTTCAGGAAGCATCAGCAATTGACCGAATCCATAGCGACCGCGTTTCCACTGGCGTTGACCTTTCGCCAGATCGACGCAACAGAGAATGCCGTCATCCAGTCCATAAACATATCCCTCGTGGATCACGACGTCATTGAATGACGGCTTCATTTTTGTCGATCGCCAGATTTCGGACGTTTGCCACGCGTCATCGACTCGACGAACTTGCAGGCACAGCAACCCGGAATCCCAGTTGATCAGCAGTCGATCCTGATCGATCTGATGCGGTTGAATCATCGGTTCGAACAACATTTCATACGGCCCGGAATGCTTCCACAACCGTGTTCCGTCAATGATGCGAATACCGTTCAGCCCCTCGGTGTCATGCATCACAATCTGCCGCTCACCCGCGATCGTCATCACCTGTGGCGAGCTATAACTGATCGGTCCGCCGGGCGCATGCCAGCGCAATTCACCCGTCCGATGATCGAATGCGAGTAAGCTGTTGTCGTTTTTGCCACCCACGAAAACGACGACCTTGTCATCAACGATGGTCGGGGACGTCGCCGATCCCCACTGAGGTACTGACGCGTTGAATTCGGAAAACAGCAAATGAGACCAGTTTGATTTCCCCGTCACCGCATCCAGACATTCGAGAAGTCCCTTCGCGGCGTAAGCATAAATCCGATTCTCGTGAAAGGTCGGAGTGGCGCGCGGCCCCGTGCCGGAGAGCGCCTCGTTAAATCGATCGCCGCCGGTCACAGGTATGTGAACCCAGACTTCTTTTCCCGAATGAACGTCGTAACAAACGACCGCTTCTTTGTCGCCGCGTTGCTCTTGAGTGAACAGGTAATCGCCGACCGCAATCATGCTGGACCACCCGGGCCCCACGCGCTGACGCCAGATTTCTCGCGGCGTAGCCGTGGACCATTCGCCAAGTTGAACACCGGCGACAACGCCTTCGCGCTCACCACCACGAAAGCTGGTCCAGTCGTTCGACGTCGCCACCAATGTTGTCTGAGAGTCATCAGCAGGGGAAACCACCTGATGTTCGGCGCGTTGAAGAAATCGTTCTTCAGGAGACAGCGTCCAGCGCCAACTAAGTTCCGCGCGTTGGCGACCGTCCAGTCCATCCCAGCGCAAGAGTGCGATCACGGTGAAAACAACGGCAGATGCGAATCCAATCCCCAACAATTCAGATCGCACACTACGATCGCGACTGATCCAAAGCCAGGCTATCGACAGAGTCATTGCGATCGGCAGTCCGATCATCGCAGCCGCCATCCCATCGATCGAGCGATGGCCAAAGACACTGGCACAAATCGGGCCACCAACGAGCATGCAAAATGCGATACCACGTTGCCCGAACGTGAAGTGTCGACGAGTGAATCCCCATCCCAGGAAATAAAGAAGCATCGACAGCAGCCAGATCATTCGTGTCACAAACCGATAAGACATCCCCATTTCGATTTGGTAACTGGCTTCGGTAAGTACCCAATAGACAACCAAAACCAATGTTGGAATAAACAGCTTGATCGGCGGTCGCAAAGAACGCGCCTCAGAAGGAGTCGCCGTAATATTCGATGGCGCATCCGGCTTTGACGCCGAATCAGCAGCAGCCGTCGTCGATTCGCTCATCACTCAAATCCTTTTTTGCAGGGCACGGGGGCACCGACAATTCGTTAGAGGAACTGTCGATTGCGATTCTTGCCGAAGTAGCTGATTTTCATCAAGGCACAATCGATCCGAGGACTGACGCAACTCCGTTCTCGTCGACGTCGTTATTCGTAAGATTCGTCCAATTCGTGGTTCCATATCTTCTCTTAAAAAATACCCGTCACCACAACCAGCGTTGCAATCGGGCAAGTTCGGGCAGACAGTCACGGTCGATTCAATACTGCTATAATCGCCGATCATGAAAACGTCCTGATCCATCAGCAATGAAGTCGTGGTCCCGATCAACCGCAGAAAGAGTTTTATGGCGACAACGCCAATCGAGCCTGAACTGATCACCAATCCTTCCCGAAACGCCAGGATCGAGCAATTACGTTTGCTGGCCGAATTGATGGACGGTCAGTTTCGACTTCCGGGGACGAACGTCGAATTTGGCCTGGATGCGATCATCGGCCTGGTTCCCGGCATCGGCGATCTTGTCTGCGGTGCATTATCGTTGTGGCTGATTCGCGAAGCCCGAAGCCTGGGCGCCCCAAAATGGTTGATCGCCAAGATGCTCTGGAACGTCGGAGTGGAAGTCACAGTCGGTGCCATCCCAATCGTCGGAGACCTCTTCGACGTCGCCTGGAAAGCCAACCGCAAGAACATCGAACTACTCCGCCGCCATTTTGCAAGTCGCTCGCAAGTTTGAGGCGTCACAATCGAAGACATGCCGTTTTTCAATTGCATCTGGGTCGTGACGAGACAATTAGATTTCACAACAAGCTAAAGATACCGTAATTCAATCCTCGTTCCAACAACATTCGAGTTGTCCTGACGTGGGGTCTGCCTCTAAGATACTGTGCCGCCTGAAATTTACCCGCCGTCTTTTGCGTTGCTCGATTCGGGCCACGCGAGGTTCTTGAAAATGCCTGATCCCTCTGTCGTTATGCATTCCGTCGCCGCCGCATTGACACGAGGCTGGCCTTTTGCCGTGCCTGGCGTTGCATTACTGGCCTGCGTCCTGATTTCGGGGTGTGACAAGGTCGCAGCCAAGGCGATCGAACAGAAGCCGCCCGAAGTCGTGGTCGCTTGTCCAACCACGGAAGAAGTGCTCGAGTTCGAGGAAACGACCGGCCGACTGGTTGCCAGAGAGGCCGTTGACATCAGATCTCGCGTCAGTGGATATCTGGACAAAGCCTTTTTTGCTGACGGTGCCATCGTGAAAGAGGGGCAGGAACTGTTTCTGATTGATGCTCGCCCCTACGAGGCCGAATTGATCCGAGCCGCCGCCAATGTCGAACAGGCGAAGGCGCGGCTTGGACGCCTGAAACGAGACGAAGAACGTAAACGAAAATTGTTCAGCACCAAAAACACGACTCAAGAAGACCTCGACCTGACCATGGCGGATCGTGCCGAGGCGGAAGCGGCGCTCGAATCGCTGACGGCGGCAAAAGATATTGCGAAGTTGAATCTCGAATTCACTCGGATCAACTCGCCCATCACGGGGCGAATCAGTCGGCGGTTGGTCGACCCTGGAAATCTCGTCAAAGCCGACGACACTCCGCTGGTTACAGTGATGTCGCTGAACCCAATTTACGCCTATTTCGATATCGATGAACGAACGGTACTGAGAATCGAACGATTGATCCGCGAAGGAAAAGTGCCTTCGCCGCGTGACGAGAAGTATCAAGTCAAATTTTCTCTGGCCGACGAAGAAGATTTCTCACGCCGGGGAGCGATCGACTTCCTCGACAATCACATCTCGCCCACGACGGGTACGCTTCGCCTGCGAGCGACGGTCGAAAACAACGATCTGTTGTTGTCGCCGGGAATGTTCATTCGCGTCCAGGTACCGATTGGCAAGCCGCACCCCGCGTTGCTGGTGCCAGAAGAATCGCTGGGGTCTGACCAGGGGCAACGGTACGTGTATGTTCTGAACGAAAACGACGAAGTGGTCTATCGCCGAGTCAAACTCGGTCTGTTGAAGGCCGGGCGTCGCGTGATCGAAGATGGCGTCAGTTCGTCGGATCGAGTCATCGTCTCGGGTTTGCAGCGAGTGCGAGTCGGCAAGAAAGTGACGCCAAAAGTTGCCGAACCGGTCGTGGCAACGAGTACGACCGACGAAGCTTCAGCGGGTTCTGCGTCGAAAGCAACCGGTGTCGCAAGCCGACCTTAACGAGTAACCCATGTTTTCCCGGTTTTTCATTGATCGTCCGATCTTTGCCAGCGTGCTGTCGATACTGATCACGTTGGCAGGCGGGATCGCCGTCTTTGAATTGCCCATCGCGCAGTATCCACCCGTCGCACCGCCGACCGTGCAAGTCGACTGCAACTATCCGGGAGCGAGTGCTCAAGTCGTTGCGCAGACCGTGGCCGCACCGATCGAGCAACAGGTCAACGGCGTCGAGAATATGCTGTACATGTCGTCGCAAAGTACCAGCGATGGCTCGTACACGTTGACGGTCACATTCAAGCCGGGCGTGAATTTAAACCTGGCTCAGGTGCTTGTGCAGAATCGAGTCAGTCTGGCGATTCCGTTGTTACCCGATGTCGTACGACAGACGGGTGTGACCACGAAAAAACGTTCGCCTGATATTCTGTTGACGGTCAGCGTCAACTGCCCCGACGATCGATACGACCAGTTGTATCTCAGCAATTTTGCGTTGATGCGAGTGAAGGACGAACTGTCGCGGTTACCCGGTATCAGCGAAGTACTCGTCTTCGGCCAACGCGACTACAGCATGCGAGTCTGGGTCGATCCCGATAAGTTGGCCACGCTGGGACTCACCGTGGGCGACGCCGTTGCCGCACTACGCGAACAGAATCTCGATATCGCGGCGGGGCATCTGGGTCAGCCGCCAACACCATCGGCGGCCGCCGGTGGTGCGGCGGCGCATCAGATGCCGCTGGATATCCTCGGGCGACTGTCGACCGTCGAAGAATTCGAGCAAGTCATCGTGCGATCCGGGTCGGACGGGGACTTGCTCCGCATCAAAGACATCGGACGCGTCGTAATGGGTGCCCGTTCCGAGGATGTCAGCAATCGCTTTGACAGCAAGCCCACCGTCGGCCTGGCGATTTTTCAATTGCCCGACGCCAACGCTCTCGAAACGGCTGACATGGTCAAAGCGAAAATGCTCGAATTGTCACACACATTTCCGGACGGAGTTCGATACGACATCGGTTACGACACGACACCCTTCATCCGCGAGTCGATTGAAGAAGTCGTCAAAGCGTTGCGCGATTCGATCATTCTCGTGGCAATCGTCGTGCTGGTGTTCTTGCAGGGATGGCGTGCGGCGGTCATTCCTTTGATCGCGGTTCCGGTGGCGATCATCGGGACGTTTGCCGCTATGGCCCTGACCGGATTCAGCATTAACAATCTGACGTTGTTTGGATTGGTGCTTGCGATTGGTATCGTCGTCGATGACGCGATTGTCGTGGTGGAAGCCGTTGAGCATTACATCGAAAAAGGTTTTGCCCCGCGCGAGGCGGCAATTCGAGCCATGGACGAAGTCTCGGGACCGGTCATCGCTGTGGGTCTCGTGCTGAGTGCCGTGTTTATACCCTGTGCGTTTCTGACCGGGATCGTTGGACAGTTCTTTCGCCAATTCGCTTTGACGATCGCCATTTCGACGATCATTTCCACGTTTAATTCGTTGACTCTCAGTCCAGCGCTGGCGGCACTGCTGCTCAAGCCGAAAACGGCTGGTCGCGATCCCCTGACGTGGGTTATTGATTTCCTTTTTGGTTGGTTTTTTCGATTATTCAACTTCGTGTTTCGGACCTCGACGCGAGCTTACATTTCTGTCGTCGGTCGCATGCTGCGAATTCCGGCACTCGTATTGATCGTCTATTTCGGACTGCTGGGCCTGACCTATTGGGGCTTTCAACGGCTTCCGACAGGGTTCATTCCGACGCAGGATAAAGGGTATTTCATCGCGAGCATTCAATTGCCCGATTCGATCGCCGCCGTGCGCACTCGAGATGTCGTGGCGCGTATCGAGAAGATCGCGTTGGAAACGCCCGGCGTGAAGAATGTGAACTCTGTCGCGGGTAATTCGTTCGTGCTCAGTGCGTACGGGTCGAACTTTGGTTCGATGTTCATCATTCTGAAAAACTTCGACGAACGCCGAGACCCCGAAAAGTCGGCGGATGCCATCCTAAAGACGTTGCGGAAACGGTATGCCGAAGAGATTCCCGATGCGCTGGTGAACGTTTTTCCGCCGCCCGCCGTTAGCGGACTCGGTCGAGCGGGTGGATTCAAGTTGATGATCGAAGATCGTGGCGAAGTCGGCCTGCAAAAGCTTCAGCAGCAGACGGACAATGTCGTCGAGCAGGGAAACAGGCCCTCGCCGCTATCCGCTCTCATCGGAATGTTCACCGTTTATAAGGCAAATTCACCCCAACTGTTTGTCGACATCAACCGCAAAGAGTGTCTCACTCAAGGGATCAATCTGAGCGATGTATTCGGTACGTTACAGGCATATTTGGGCTCGCGGTATGTGAACAATTTCAATCGGTTTGGCCGCACGTGGCAGGTCGTCGTTCAGGCTGATGCACAGTTTCGAGATGACGTTCGCGACGTGGGGAAACTGGCCGTGCGGAATCGAACGGGTGAAATGGTTCCGATTGCCTCGATCGCGTCCGTACGAGGAATCAGCTCGCCACTCGTTTTGACGCGGTACAATATGTATCCCGCCGCCGCGATCAACGGAAACGTCGCCACGGGATTCAGTACGGGGCAAGCGATCGACCAGGTCGAGCAACTTTGTCGTCGCGAACTTCCTGACACGATGTCATTCGAATGGACCGAGATCACGTTCCTGGAGCGATTGGTCGGTAACACCGGGATGATCGTATTTGCGCTCTCGGTTGTCTTTGTATTTCTCGTACTGGCGGCGCTCTACGAAAGCTGGTCGCTGCCGATGGCCGTGATTCTGGTCGTGCCGATGTGCGTGCTGAGTTCGATCACCGGAGTGGCAATCGCTCAGATGGATATCAATCTGTTCACACAGATCGGCTTCATCGTGCTGATCGGCCTGGCCTGTAAGAATGCGATTCTGATTGTCGAGTTTGCCAAGTTCCGTCGCGATGAAGGAGCCGACCGTCGCGAAGCGACGCTGCACGCGTGCGAGCTTCGGCTGCGACCAATTCTGATGACCTCGTTCGCGTTCATTCTGGGTGTCGTTCCACTGGTGATCGCCAAAGGAGCTGGCGCTGAAATGCGGCGCGCTCTTGGCACGGCCGTCTTCAGCGGCATGCTTGGCGTCACCTTCTTTGGAATCTTTCTGACGCCGGTGTTTTTCTACGTGATCGATCACATGATGGGTTGGAACCTGCTCTCGCAAGGTGTTCCAGCCCGCATCGGCCAACTCGTCCTCGATGGGCTCACATTGGCACCCATCCGGCGCTGGATCGGGCGTCGAGCCGAGACAATACGCAAAACCGGGGCGTGACCGAAATACATCAAATCGCTCGGAGCATTCTTTCCGTCACTTAACTCGTCCACTGAGGATGGCGACGGCGCAAAGATCGAGTTTCAATTGCTCGAACAGGCCGCTTTTCGTTACGAGGTTGAGTGATCAAGTCCAGGTCGCCGGCAATGACCGCTTTTCCTCCTACCTCTTTGACGCTTTCGCGGAGTGATTGCAGCACGGTCTGGCCCAGTTCGTCGATATGGCTAACTCCGGTCAAATCGATGATCACCGATTGAGGGGTGGGCTTGCGAGCGACTTCGTCCAGTTCGTCGGCGATGATCGCGAAGTTCCGTTCATCGATCGTGGTCACGTGAAATGTAACGATCACCGAACCGTTCGAACGTTCAATTCGAACTGAAGGCACTTTTTCAGCCGTCATGGCTGCAATCCTTTCTCGCGGTCTCGGCCGCGTTTCCTTGCGGTCACCTGTGGATCATTTACTTCAACTTTCCGGTTCATGGAAATGTCGTAGGAAATGCCCGATAACAAAATTCTTGCTTCATTACGCCGAGGCGAAAGTTCGAATCGCTTCACCACGCGTTTCGCGAGTCTCAAAAAATGCCGTCAATCCCGCTTCGTCAACGGCCTGTGTGACGGCGGGTTGCAAGCGACTGACGATGACAGATCCTCCACTCGTTTCAATCGTTTCGTGGAAGGCTCGCAGCATTGCCAGGCCCCAATCATCGATTTGCCGAATACTCGACACATCGAGCACGACATGAATCGGGCCATTCGACGTGACGTACTCGACCAACTCAAACAATTCGTCCGAAACCAGTTCGTAGTTCTGTTCGATGACCGTCGATACGGTGAAACAGATGACAGTAACGTCCTGAACCTGATCGACGTAGAAACTCCGAGTGCCGACGGCAGTCATTTTTGCGTCTCCGTAGTGTGACTTGAAGGAATACGAACAGAAATTGAAAGATCGACATCCGCCGGTGAAACCCGCTCTAAGATCGCCCATTCGGCCAGTTGACCGACAAAGCGCGAATGTGCGATCGCGGAAACTACGATCCGCCCCTCAGACTCTTGCGTGACGTTCAAATCGTGTAGACGACCGAACGTTCGATCACGAATATGGTCCAACAGATCGGCAATCGCCACAGGAGATTTTTTCAGTGCCATCGTGTGCATCGTTCTTTGATCGCAGGAAGTTCAACAGCAGTGGCCAAAACTGGATTATGACACGACTGAAGTTAACTCAGGATTGTGAAATGATTGAGAACGCTTGATGAAAAGCTGGAGAAGTCGCGAAAAATACGTTCCAACTGAACGATTGTCGCGCCCCAATTGCATACACAAGAAATCGCCGCAAAACACTACTCAGCATAGTGTTACAACATTGACAACATTGTGTCTTGACCGACTTGGCATGAACTGATACCAGTCGCCTCTCATTGTCCTAAAAATATGTGTCGGGAATTGCGTTCATGCGACGTCGCCTCGCCATTGCATGGCTGTTGGGAATAACCTGCGCTGTGTCACAAGCGGCGGACGGGCCTGACGTTTCTGCGACCAACATCGACACGCCTCGTATTTTCCAGCCCGAACGGATCAAGTCGCACGCACCACAAAAGAGGACACCAAAACGAGTTTTCGACCTGAAAGCAACAGCTCCAGGAAACGACAACTTCCTGGAAGTTCGCGACCCTCCAAAGGATGACCCCGCGACCGATGATGACGAGCGCGAGCCTTCATCGGGGATTGCGAAGGTTCAGCACACCGAACCGTTCCAGGACGAGCAACTCGAATCTGTTTTTCCACCTCCGTCACCATCGGCGAAACAATCGTCGAAAGAGGCGATACGAATCGACGGCGCTCTGCGAGATAATGGCGAGGCAGACGAGAAAGATGACGAATACAAATTCTATGGCAACCATACATCGTTCGCTTGGATTGGCGGATCCCGGGATCGACTTGGCATTTTGGAACTCGATTCAAAGCCCTCGTCGCGAGTCTGGTTCGACCCGCTGCAGAAACGTCAAAACGATGGCTTCCTGGATGTCGAGTGGGGAGCCAAATGGTTGAACGGTCCCAGCACGACCGATTTACCGCCTTATTTGCTCAATGTCCTGATCAATGTCGGCAATCGGTTTCAGATTAATGATCATATGACCATAGACGCGATGATTTCGCCCGGTTGGTTCACCGATTTTTCGAACAAAGGTGTTCAGGCATTTCGACTACCGTGGCATTTGGTCTCGTACCATCAAATGAGCGACGACTGGCACGGGGTGTTAGGCGTCACCGATTTGGCTCGTGACGATATTCACTATCTTCCCGTTGTGGGCATGGTCTTTGCGCCTGTCGACGGCGACGTCCGATTGGATCTCGTTTTTCCCAAGCCGCGAATCGCCTGGAGAATCGTGAGCGAAAATGACGGACCAAAAGTAAAGCACAACGAATCCACCGGCGAGTTTAAAGACGTCTGTTCCCTTTGGTTGACGCTTGGAGGCGAACTGGGCGGTGGTTCGTATGCGATCAGCCGCGAGGACCGAGCGTACGATGTGGTCACCTATCGAGACTATCGTCTGGTTGCGGGACTCGAGACGCGTTGGAAAAATGGAGGGGCAACTCGAACGGAAGCTGGTTGGATCTTCAACCGAGCCGTGGATTACCGTTCCGGTCTTGGGAACTATAGCCCAGGCGACAGCTTCATGATCCGGGTTTCCTCGGATTTCTGAGCGTGAGCATTGTTCACTCTACTGCTGAAGCGACAATGAATCCCGACGCGACCTCTTTGAATTCTTCAATCTGCTGTTGTTGCCAGACGTCGTCGTACTTCAGTTCACTCGCCATCAATGCCGCAACATCGCCAGCCATTTCAACCGCCGCCCGTGCATTTAAGAAGAGCGCCCGCGTGCGTCGGGCCAGGACATCTTCGACGGTTCGAGCCATTTCCTGACGGACGGCCCAGACAACCTCGGCACCGATGTAGGGCAGGGCGACGTGCAAGGGGGTGGCCAGACGGGGGTCTGCTTTTGCCAACTGCATGATTGTGACGGCGTCAGACCCGTAATGAGCCAGATCCTCGAACGAATCGGTTTGAGAACCCGAACCGGCATTCATCACCGATCCATGAATGGGCAATGTTCGAGTCACACACTGGCGGTCGTCGAGTTGTCCCAAGATCACCGCGTGATTGACGCAATCTTCTGCCATGTTGCGATAAGTGGTCCATTTACCGCCCGCGATTGTGAGTAAACCCGAACTGTCGATGTGAATCGTATGATCGCGCGACAGCGCCGCCGTACTCTTGACATCGCCGGCGCGGACGAGTGGTCGAATTCCCGCAAAGACACTGAGGATGTCCGAACGAGTCGGTGGCTTTTCGAGATAACGACCGGCTGTTTCCAGAATGAAAGCGATTTCGTCATCGGTCGCTTTGGGTTCGATCGGCGTGTCGGGAATGGCAACGTCCGTCGTTCCGACCAGCGTATGCTGATGCCAGGGGATGGCGAACATCACGCGACCGTCCGGCGTATGAGGCACCATGATCGCGCTCTCGCCGGGAAGAAATGAGCGATCGAACACCAGATGAATTCCTTGACTGGGTGCGATCAGTCCCACGGCTTCGGGATCAGCCATCTTGCGAACTCCGTCACAGAAGGCGCCCGTGGCATTGACGACCACTCGAGCCGACAGCGAAACTTCTTGCAAGGTTTCGCGATCGCGGGCTTTAACACCGTCAATAAATCCGTCCTCGTCACGACTCAATCCGGTGACTTGGACATAGTTCAGCAACGTCGCTCCCTGTTCGATCGCCGTTGCGGCCAGATTGATCAGCAATCGCGAATCATCGAATTGACCGTCGTAATAGACCACGCCGCCTTTCAATCCATCGGTTTTTATCGTGGGAAGCCGTTGCAGGATTTCGTCTCGCGACAAGCGACTGGTCGGACCAAATCGATAACGGCCCGACAACATGTTATAGACCTTCAGTCCAAACCCGTAAAAGGGCGATTCCCACCAAGTATAACTCGGCACGATAAACGCCAGGTCGTGGACCAGATGCGGAGCATTTTGTCGCAACAGTCCTCGTTCCTTGAGGGCCTCCATGACCAGCGAGATATTTCCCTGCTCGAGATATCGGACGCCACCGTGCACGAGTTTCGTACTGCGGCTGGATGTTCCTTTACCGAAGTCATGTTGTTCGAGCAGCAAGACAGCGAACCCGCGTGAGGCCGCATCGACCGCCACGCCGACTCCTGTCGCACCACCGCCAATCACGATGATGTCCCAGGCGTCGCGTCGACTGGTCGCTCGTTCGAACATGACCGTGCGGTTCATAGAGATTTCTCACCTTCCCAGTTCTGACAACGATCGATCGCACGTCGCCACAAGTCGCGCGATG
>Ga0181528_10001999_pt1 | contig 12518 bp, 14 predicted proteins | sample PEATcosm2014_Bin_47_FD_119742 | JGI IMG/M metagenome (GOLD analysis project Ga0181528, IMG submission 119742) | Peatland microbial communities from MTU Mesocosm Facility, Houghton, MI, USA - PEATcosm2014_Bin10_10_metaG | ecosystem: Environmental > Terrestrial > Soil > Wetlands > Peat | place... | reverse complement strand
CTCATCGGCGGCGTGACCGGGGTGCTGCTGGCGTCCCCCCCGGTGGACTTCATGACCCACGACACCTACTTCGTCGTCGCCCACTTCCACCAGGTCCTCATCGGCACGACGGTGTTCGCCGGCTTCGCCGGGTTCTACTTCTGGTACCCGAAGATGTTCGGCCGGATGCTGAACGAGCGCCTGGGCAAGGTCCACTTCTGGCTCCTGTTCATCGGGTTCTGGGTCACCTTCATGCCCCAGTACCTCCTGGGCCTGAAGGGCATGCCCCGGCGGATCGCCGACTACCTCACCACCAACGGCTGGACCGGGCTCAACCAGATCTCGACCGTGGGCGCCTTCATCATCGGGCTCTCGTTCCTGTTCTTCCTCGTCAACCTCGTCACCTCGTGGCGTAGGCCGGTCGAGGCGGGTGACAACCCGTGGGACGGTGGCGCACTCGAGTGGTTCACCTCTTCGCCCCCGCCGCACCACAACTTCAGCCACCTGCCCCCGATCCGCTCCGAGCGGCCGACGTGGGACTACAACCATCCCGAGCACCGCAAGGACGAGAAGCACGGCGTCGACGCACCGGTGAAGGAGAAGGAGACCGTGGGGGCCAACTCATGAAGGTGAACGGAGCGTTCCTCGCCATCATCGGCGTCTTCTTCGGGATCATCGGCCTCGTCTACTGGTTCACCAGCTACGACGACGGTGGATTCCTCATGCTGATCGGGTCCTGCCTGCTCGGCATCCTCCCCGGCGGCTACTACCTGTGGTGGTCACGTCGGATGCGGCCGCTCGAGAGCGACCTGCCCGACGCCGAGGTGAGCGACGGCGCCGGAACGATCGACTCGTTCCCGGGCTCGAGCATCTGGCCGTTCCTGCTGGGCATGGGGGCGCTCTTCGCCACGCTGACCTTCATCTTCGGCCTGTGGCTGGCCCCGATCGCCATCGCCCTCGGCCTGTCCGCCGTCATCGGCGGCGTCACCGAGAGCCGTCGCGGCGGCACCGTCTGAACCTGCCCGGCGGTCACCCCGGCGGGTCGACCGACCCTCGCGGGGGACGCAGTTCGAGTCGGAACCGGGTGCCCGGACGACCGCTCAGCACCACATCACCGGTGGGGACGAACCCGGCCCGCTCGAGCACGGCCCGCGAGGCGGGGTTGGCAGCCGACACCGAGGCCTCCAGCACCGACAGCCCGTAGGGCCCGACCGCCAGCTCGCAGACCTGACGCACCGCCCCGGTGGCGAGGCCACGCCCGGTCTGACCGGCGGCGATCCGGTACCCCACGTCGGCCGAGTCGTCGGCCACCTCCCACAGGTTGACGCGGCCCACGATGCGGCCGTCCTCCTCCACCAGGACGTGGAAGTACGCCGACCCCTCGGCCTGCCATGCCAGCTCCTCGCGGTGACGCTCGTCGAAGGTCGCGAAGTAGGCATCGCCCCGATCGGGGATCCAGGCCGCGAAGTAGCCGCGGTTCTCCTCCTCGAAGTCCAGCAGGGCCGACGCGTGGTCGGCGCGTAGGAGCTCCAGGTCCGGCACGGAACCATCGTAGGCAGCCGGCCCGGCGGTCTAGAAGACGCCGATGCCCGCCGCCTCGTTCTGCTCCCGCCACCGGGCACGTGGCATGCGGGTGACGTCCACGTCCGTCGCCCGGGCCCGCAGCGCCCCGACGGTGGCCTGCTCCCTCGGCGTGTGCTCGAAGGGGTCCCAGTCGAAGAACCGGCACGAGTTCTCCCACGTCATCTTGTGGATCTCCTCGTCGCGGCAGCCGGCGTCCTGGAACTCGCGCCACGCGTACTCCGGCGACTCGGGCCACGTGGTGTCGGTGTGGGGGTAGTCGCACTCCCAGGCGATGCCGTCGATACCGATCCGGTCCCGCAGCAGCAGCCCGGAAGGGTCGGTGATGAAGCAGGCCAGGATGTGGTCCCGGAACACCTCGGAGGGCAGCTTGCCGCCGAAGTCGTCGCCGTGGTGCAGCCACGACTGGTTCTCGTAGTGGCGGTCGATCCGGTCGAAGTAGAACGGGATCCATCCGATGCCGCCCTCCGAGAGCGCCACCTTGAGGGTCGGGAACTTGCGGAGCGTGGGTCCGAACAGGAGGTCCTGGGCGGTGATGGCGCTGATCTGGCAGGCCAGCACCATGAGGTGGTCGACGGGTGCCTCCACCGGCCGTTGGATCACGTCGAATCCCGCGCCGATGTGGAGGGACAGGACCATGTTGTTGTCGGCCAGGGCCTTCAGCATCGGGTCCCAGTGCCCCGACAGGAAGCTCGGGAACCCCTGGACGTGGGGGGTCTCGAGGAAGCTCACCGAACGACAGCCCTTCCGGGCCAGCCGCTCGACCTCCGCCACGGCGAGGTCGATGTCCCACATCGGCACGATCCCGAGGGGGATGAAACGCCCCGGGTGGGAGGCACACCACTCGTCGATGGCCCAGTCGTTGTAGCCGCGCAGGGTCACGAGGGCGAGCTCCTTGTCCTTCGCCTCGGTGAACGTCCTGGCGTTGAACCCGGCCATCGTCGGGAAGTTCATGGAGGCGAGGACCCCGTTGGCGTTCATGTCGCGGACCCGCTCGTCCACGTCGAAGCAGCCCGGCCGGAGCTCGGTGTAGGAGCCGGGGTTGAATCCCCACTCGTCCTTCGGCCAGCCGACCGTGGCGGCCATGCCGAACCGGGTGGACGTCCGCTCGCCCTGGAACACCCACTCGTCGATCCCCTGGTCGTTGCGGACGACGCGGGGCACCTTGTCCGCCCACTTCGCGGGCACGTGACCCTCGAACATGTCCGGCGGCTCGATCATGTGATCGTCGATGCTGACGAGGATCATGTCCTCGAGTTCCATGGTCACTCCTCTCGTGACGGCCCGGCGCCGAGACGTCGCTCCGGTGAGGGACCCGGCGCGACCCGCCCGGGGACTCCCCCGGGGCTCGCCGACGCACCACTCCGCCCCACCTTACGGGTCCGGGGGACACCGAAGCGGCCCTGGATCCGGCCCCCATGTCACCGGTCGCTCCGGGCGCCCCGTAGGATCGGGCCGTCCGCGTGCCGGGCGGAGGACCACGAGGGAGGCGGGACGATGGGTGTGAGCGTCGCCGGGCGGACGGTCGGAGCCATCGCCGTCGGCACGGCCCTCGTCCTGGGGTCGGTGGCGGCACCGACCGCCGGCGCCACCACACCGCCCGCCCTGCGGCCGGCCCGGGCCACTCCGGCGGTGGGCGGCACCTCGGGCCCGACCTGGGTGACGATCACCTGGACACCGGGCAGCGACGGGGGCGCCCCGATCACCGGCTACACGACGACGGCCACCGACCTGACCGACGCGGCCCGGGGCCACCAGACGTGCGTGGTCGGCACCGTCACCGGTGTGACCGAGTCGACCCCGGCGTACACCGGGGCCGACGCCTGCACGGTGGTGGCGCTGACGCCCCACGACACGTACACCTTCACCGTGACCGCCACCAACGCCAAGGGCACGAGTCCCCCGAGCCAGCCGTCCCCACCTTTCGTGCCCTCGGGCCCCTCCACCCCGGGCTACTGGCTGGTGGGCTCCGACGGCGGCATCTTCAGCTTCGGTGCGGCCGGGTTCCACGGCTCGACGGGCGCCCTGGTCCTCCAGCGACCCGTGGTGGGCATGGTCCCGACCGCCGACCACGGCGGCTACTGGGAGGTCGCCTCCGACGGCGGGGTGTTCGCCTTCGGCGACGCCGGCTACTACGGCTCGATCCCCGGCATCGGCATCGGGCCCGCCGGGTCCCCCGGGCCGGGCCGGAAGCTGAACGCCCCGATCGTGGCCATCGTGCCCTCCGCCGACGGGGGCGGCTACTTCATGGTCGCCGCCGACGGCGGGGTGTTCGCCTTCGGGGACGCCACCTTCGCCGGGTCCTGCCCGAGCATCGGCACGTGCCCGGGCAGCGCCGTGTCGGTGCTCCCCGACGCCACCGGGGCGGGCTACTGGCTGGTCACCTCGGTCGGCGACGTCTACGCCTTCGGCGACGCCCACTACTTCGGCGCACCGGGGGCGACGCCGTCACCCATCACCTCCGCGGTGCGCACCCCCTACGGCGAGGGCTACTGGATCCTCCTGGCCGACGGGGCCGTCTACGCCTACGGCGACGCCCACTACGACGGGGGCGCCTCCGGGCTGGCCCCGGACGATCCGGCCACCGCCGTGTTCGCCCCGGACGACGGGGGCGGCTACTGGATCGTGACCGCCGACGGTGCCGTGTCGGCCTACGGGTCGGCCCCGGACGACGGGGGCATGGCCGGGGCCCGCCTCAACGGCCCGATCGTCGCCGCGGCGGGGTTCTGAGCGGCGCCGCCGGTCATCGGCGACCCGACGTGGCGTAGGCGGCCAACGCGGCCGATGTCGCCGGGTGCGAGGCGGTCAGGGCCCCGGCCAGGGCTCCGAACGCGACGTGCACCCCGTGCACATCCGCCGCCAGGGCCACCACCTCGGCCGCCGGGCCGGCCAGCGGCAGCACCCCGGCCCGGACCGGGCCGGTGGTCACCCGCCAGTCCGCACGCGATCCGGCGTCACCGGCCCACTCGGGGTGGACGGCCAGGAACGAGGCCACCACCCGGGCGCCACCCAGCACCACCGGGTCCGGGCCGGCGCGGCGGGCCACCGTCATGGCGACGTCCTGGCGGTTGAGCGGGCTCCCGACGAGGTCCACCGACCGGCGGGCCCACACGTCCCCGCCCACCTCATCGTGGCGGCCGAGGACCACCACGTCGACCCAGAACAGCTCGGCTCCCGGCCCGAGCGCGATGACGGCCTCGGACCGGTGTCGGCACCCCGCGACGGCCACCACCGGCTCGGGGGCCCACGTCAGGCGCCCACCGGCCCCGACGTCCACCTCGACACGGGCCACCGACTCGCATCCGGCGATGCCCGGCCGCGCGTAGGTCGCTCCGACCGAGCCGACGAAGAGATGGGCGCCGGCCCCTACGGACAGCTCGGTCGTGAGCTGGTCGCCGGCCAGCGGTCCGGCGGCGCTGGCCACGAAGTAGACACCGTCGGCCGTCCGGCGCGGGAGGAGCGGGGGCTCCCCCCGGCACTCGACGACCCGGTCGGCGACCCCGACCCGTTCCACCCGCACCCGGGCCCGGGCGACCATCCGGCCGACGTCGGCCACCGCGGACGCGCCGGACGGGTTGGACGCAGTGGGCGCCGTCGACGTCACCACCGCGGTCCACCGATCCCGGATCGGATCACCGGGTCGCCCCGTGCTGGTCCATCACCCAGGCGGCCACCGCCCCGACGCCGTCGCCTGAGCGGATCGCGGTGGACAGCACCGGGCGACCGTCCCGCACCCGGTCCGCATCGGCCAGCATGCGGCCCACGTCGGCACCCACCAGCGGCGCGAGGTCGACCTTGTTGACGACCAGCAGGTCCGACCGGGTCACACCCGGACCGCCCTTGCGGGCCACCTTGTCGCCTCCGGCCACGTCGAGGACGAAGATCTGCCGGTCCACCAGGCCGTAGCTGAACGTGGCGGTCAGGTTGTCACCACCACTCTCCACCAGCACCAGGCCGTCGGGCCCGACGAGCTCGTCGAGCTCCTCCACCGCCTCGAGGTTGGCCCCGATGTCGTCGCGGATCGCCGTGTGCGGGCAGCACCCGGTCTGCACGGCCCGGATCCACCCGGGGTCGAGGACCCCCATGCGCTTCAGGGTGTCGGCGTCCTCGGTCGTGTAGATGTCGTTGGTCACCACCCCGAGCGGGACCCTCCCCCGCAGCTCGGCGCAGAGGGCGGCCACCAGCGCCGTCTTGCCACTGCCGACGGGACCACCGATCCCGACCCGGAGGGCCCGACGCCCACGCTCCGCCGCGGGGCCACCCCCGCTCGGGCCGTCCAACGGGTCGCCGTCGAGTGCCGTGTCACGATGCAAAGAGTCGTTCCTCCCGGTGCAGGTGGCCTTCGGCGGCCAGGTCGGCGAGTGGGGCCGTGGCCCAGGAGATCCACGACCAGTCGACCGGGCCTCCGTCGTCCAGCCGGTCCCCGGTCCGCCGGGCGGCCGTCGTCGCCGCCCGGGCGGCTCCGGGCCCGACATCGGCCAGCACCCGGGCGACGGTGGCGGTGGTCGCCACCGGATCGAGTCCGAGCAGGCGGGCGGCCGCCCACAGCGGCGTCCCCACCAGTTCGTAGAGGGCGACGGTCGCGGTCCCGGTGGGACCCAGGCCGAGGCGCCCGCCGACCACGCCCACCACCACCCAGCCGTGGCGTCCGTCCAACACGGCGCGCCCGTCCGGCCGGCGCGGCGCACGGACGGCCGACTCCTCGGGCCAGACCCCCTGCACGGCGCGCAGCCAGCGGCGACCCTGCTGCCGGGAGACCTCACGGGCCGCCCTCGACGCCGTGCGGGCGTCGATCTCGACATCGAGCGCGTCGAGCATCCTGGTCAGGCGGCCCGGCCCGGCCCGCGTCGCGATGGCGCCGGCCGCCGCAGTGCACTGGGCGGCGGGGGTCGCCGATGTCGCGGCGCGGCCCCGGGCGAACGATTCGGCGGTCGCCAGGTCGTCCACATCCCCCCAGGCGACGGCCTGCTCCATGCCGGCGGAGTAGGCGTGTGCCCCCGAGGGGAAGCGACCGTCCGTCAACATGGCCAGCACGGTGGTCGCGTCGGGTGGCCGGGCCATCAGAAGAGGAAGTAGCGCTGGGCCATCGGGAGCTCGTCGACCGGGGCGGGCACGATCTCCTCGCCGTCGACCGACACGGTGAACCGCTCGGGGTCCACCTCGATCCGGGACAGCGCGTCGTTCTCGGGCATGGACGACTTGCCCCGCCCCGACACGGACTCGGTGGGCACGACGGTGGCGCCGAGCGCCAGGCGCTCGGCGATGCCCTCGGCGAAGGCACCCGGCGACACGAAGGCGAGACTCGACGCCGCCGCCACCGGAGGGGACGCCCCGAACATGGGCCGCGCCAGGACGGGCTGGGGGGTGGGGATGGAGGCGTTGGCGTCCCCCACGGCGGCCCACGCCACCAGGCCGCCTTTCAGCACCACGTCCGGACGGACCCCGAAGAACACCGGGTCCCAGAGCACCAGGTCGGCCAGCCGGCCGGTGGCCACGCTGCCCACCTCGGCCTCCAGGCCGTGGGCGACGGCCGGGCAGATCGTGTACTTGGCCACGTACCGGCGGGCGCGGTGGTTGTCGGCCGGCCCGTCCCCCGACAGGGGGCCCCGGCGGGCCTTCATGACATGGGCGGTCTGCCACGTGCGCAGCACGACCTCGCCGGATCGGCCCATGGCCTGCGAGTCGGAGCCGATCATCGAGATGGCCCCCAGATCGTGCAGCACGTCCTCGGCCGCGATGGTGGTGGGCCGGATCCGACTCTCGGCGAAGGCCAGGTCCTCGGGGAGCGAGGGGTTCAGGTGGTGGCACACCATCAGCATGTCGAGGTGCTCCACGACGGTGTTGACCGTGTGGGGACGGGTCGGGTTGGTCGAACTGGGCAGGACGTTGGGGTGGCCGGCCACCGTGATGATGTCCGGGGCGTGTCCGCCGCCCGCTCCCTCGGTGTGATAGGCGTGGATCGTCCGACCGGCGATGGCGGCCAGGGTGTCCTCGACGTAGCCCGCCTCGTTGAGCGTGTCCGAGTGCAGGGCCACCTGGACCCCGGCGGCGTCGGCGACGTCGAGACAGGTGCTGATGGCCCGGGGCGTCGCCCCCCAGTCCTCGTGGAGCTTGAACCCCGCGGCGCCACCGGCCAGTTGTTCGAGCAGCCCCTCCACCGAGGCGGTGTTCCCCTTGCCCAGCAGCACCACGTTGACCGGCAGGGGGTCGAGGGCGTGCAGCATCCGGTCGAGGTACCACGGACCCGGGGTCACGGTGGTGGCCTTGGTCCCCTCCACCGGACCGGTCCCGCCGCCGATCAGCGTGGTCACGCCCGACGCCAGGGCCTCGTCGACGATGCCGGGGCAGATCAGGTGGACGTGGCAGTCGACGGCCCCGGCCGTCAGGATCTTGCCGTTGCCGGCCAGGATCTCGGTGGACGGCCCGATCACGAGGTCGGGGTGGACGCCGTCCATGGTGTCCGGGTTGCCGGCCTTCCCGAGGGCGGTGATCCGACCGTCGCGGACACCGACGTCGGCCTTGACCACCCCCCAGTGGTCGAGCACCACGGCGCCGGTTATCACCAGGTCGGGTGCCCCTTCGGCACGGGTCGCCATGCCCTGTCCCATGGACTCGCGGATGACCTTGCCCCCGCCGAAGACCACCTCGTCGCCACCCGCGCAGCGGTCCTCGGTCGGGGTGACGAAGAGATCGGTGTCGGCCAGGCGCACGAGGTCACCGACGGTCGGCCCGTAGAGCCGGGCGTACTGCCGGCGGTCGATCCTCACCGGTCGCCGATGCCGTCGGGTCGGGGGTCGAGGGGGCCGTCGGCCAGGCCCCGCAGACCGGGCACGCGCCGACGTCCGGCCAGGGGCACGAGGTCCACCGTGCGCTCGATGCCGGCCTCGAACCGGACCGAGGTGCCGGCGGCGATGTCGAGCCGATGGCCCCAGGCCGCCCGGCGGTCGAAGTCGAGGGCGGCGTTGGCCTCGGCGAAGTGGAAGTGGGAGCCCACCTGGACCGGTCGGTCCCCCCGGTTGGCGACCTCCACGGAGGTCACCGGTCGGCCGACGTTGAGCTCCACGGTCCCGTCCGCCGGGCCGGCAGGGGTGGCGCCCCCCACCACGATCTCGCCCGGCGCCCCGGTGACGTGCCCGGAGACCGTGCTCACGGTATCGGCTGATGGATCGTGACCAACTTGGTCCCGTCCGGGAAGGTGGCCTCGACCTGGATCTCGTCGAGCATCTCGGGGATGCCGTCCATCACGTCGGACCGGTCGAGCACGTGACGCCCGGCCGCCATCAGGTCGCCGACGGTCCGTCCGTCCCGGGCCCCCTCCAGGACGAACGAGCTGATGAGCGCCACGGCTTCGGGATAGTTGAGCCGGACGCCCCGCGCCCGCCGGTCGCGGGCCACGAGCGCCGCCATCGACAGCAGCAGCTTGTCCTGCTCGTGCGGGGTCAGTCTCACCGGTGGGGCTCCGGGACGGTGCGTGGCGTCGGGGGCACGCCCCTACTCAACACGCCCCGGCCCTCCGGCGCCACTCGTCATCCCCGGGGCGCCCGCCCGGAGCGGCGCGGATCCAGTACCGCTCCACCCGCCGGCCCGACGACCCCACCACCGTCGACTCGAGCCGGCCGCCCCCGCGGACGATGACGGTCGACGACGCCACGTTGCCTTCGTCGCAGCAGACGAGGACGTCGCCCACACCCGCCGCCCGGGCCACGGCCAGTCCGTGCCGGAGGATGTCGGTGGCGTAGCCCTTCCGGCGCTCCCCCGGGACGACGGCGTACCCGATGTGTCCTCCCTCGTGCAGCAGCCAGTCGTTCAGCCGGTGACGCACCGAGACCCGACCGACCATCCGCCCGTCGACATCGGCCACGAGGAACGTGGCGGGCACCCGGTCCGCAGGAAGCCCCCGGCCCCGCCGCCGGGTCTCGAGGAGATCGAGGTAGTCGCCCCACGCCATCCCCGGCGCGTAGTCGAGGGCGAAGGTGAAGTCCTCGGCCGCCAGCGCCTCGTGGGCCGCCAGCACCGCGTCCTCGTCACCGGGGGCCGGGGGTCGGAGTCGCAGGTGCGCCACCCCCCGATGGTACGGCCGCCGACGCGGTCCCGTGCGCTCGCCGGGGGCCGGGACTGTGGCAGCCTGGGGCGGTGCGCAGGAGGATCCGGTCGGCTTCGGCCCTGGCGGTGCTGGCCGCGGTCGTCCTGGCCGGCTGTGGTGCGAGCGCGTCGTCCGGGGAAGGGCCGACGCCGGGGGTCGTCGCCCAGTCGTTCGTCGCCGACCTCTACTCCGGGCGGCACCAGCAGGCACTGGCGTCGGTCGACCCCTCGGAGCGCAAGGAGGTGTCGGCGGCCCTGGCCGGGCACGCGGCCTCGTCCCTCCAGGCCCACGACGTCCGGATCGAGTCGACGGAGATCCGCGGCGACAGCGCCAAGGTGACCCTGTTCGGCACCTTCTGCGTCTACGGCACCTCCAGCTCGACCGCACCCGACTGCGTGACCCACGACCCGGGGGAGGCGGCGGGAAGCGGCTTCGCCGAGTACCTCCTCCAGGTCGACGGTCGGTGGTACATCGCCGCGCAGGAGGCCACCGCCTTCCGGTGACGGCGTCGGGCGTTCGACGTCGGGGTCAGTCGGAGGAGGAGCCGACGGTGTCGACGATCAGCACCGAGCACGGGGCGTTGTGGGCGACCGAGTTGGGCACGCTGCCGAGCAGTCGGATCTTCCCCCGCATACCCTTGTTCCCCACCACGATCAGGTCGCCGCCCTCGTCGCCGGCCACGGCCACCAGGGCGTCGGCCGGCGCCTCCGACCTGGCGTGGAGCTTGGTGGTGACACCGCTCGACTCCGCCTCGGCGGCCAGTTCGGCGAGCAGTGGATTCGCCCGGTGGTCGGTGTCGACGTAGCCGCCGGTGGCCGTGCGGTTGGGACCGGCGTCGCCCGTGACGGCGAAGACGATGTGCAATGAGGCGTCGTGGGTGCTGGCCAGGTCGATGGCGGCGGCCACCGCCCCCCGTGCCGTTTCGGACGGCCCCGCGCCGACGACGATGGTGGTGAACATGATGGTGACTCCTCGCTCCGCTCCGTGAGGCATGCCTTCGTGCCGGGCGGTCCGCTACCGCCTGTGGAAATGGTAGCGAGCCGCGTCGGGCGGTGCTCGTGGCCGGTCGGTGGGTGCACCAGGCCGGCCCGCCGGCCGCTACTGGTCGGCGTTGCCGATCTCCGCCAGGAAGGGGACCATCGACTCCATACGGGCACGCGAGCTGCGGTAGGTGGGGCCGGTCGTCAGCCCCCCGTCCACGGCGATGGCCTGGCCGTTCACGAAGCTCGACGAGTCGCCGGCCAGCCACAGCGCGCACTCGGCGATGTCGATGGGCAGACCCGAGCGTTTCATCGGGGCCACGTCGGCGAGCGCGTCCTGCATGACGGCCACCGTCCGCTGGGCCGCCTGGGCGTCGAGTCCGGCCGCCCGCCCGAAGATCGAGGTGGCGATGCCACCGGGGCAGATGGCGTTGACCCGCACCCCGTCCTCCCCCAGTTCGTTGGCCGCGGTGATCGTCAGCTGGCGGATGGCCGCCTTGACCGCGCTGTAGTCGTGGCCCGCCGCGTTGGCCTGGAGCGCGGCCACGCTCGACGTGTTGATGATGCTGCCGTGGCCCTGGGGCCGCATGACCCGCGCCGCGGCCCGGACGCCCAGGAAGACCCCGCGCAGGTGGATGGCCACCGTGCGGTCGAACAACTCCATGTCGATGTCCTCGATCCGACCGAGCGAGCCGGGATTGCCGGCGTTGTTGAACAGGACGTCGAGTCCGCCGAACGTCTGCCGGGACTCCTCGATCGCCCGCTCGATCTCCCCTTCCACCGAGACGTCGACCCGCACGAACCGGGCGCTCGCGCCCAGCTCCTCGGCGACGGCCACGCCCCGCTCGTCGTCCAGGTCGGCCAACACGACGCTGGCCCCCTCGGCCACGAACAGCCGGGCGGTCTGCTCGCCGATGCCGCTGGCGGCTCCGGTGATCACGGTGCGACGGCCTTCGAGGCGGGACATGACGGGCTCCGATCGACGGGGAGGGACGGGGCGCATCGTCGCACGCACCGTCGCGGGCGTCAACGTGGGCCCGTATCGGCCTCCGCCGTCAGCGGCCGCCAGCCCTCGGGGCTCAGGGCCCCGGGTTAGCGGATGACCCGACGGACGCCGGCCGCCGTGGCCAACGCGGGATCGGTGGTGTCGATGAAGGTCGGCACCGGAATGGCGTCGAGCTCCTCGTGGTCGTCGCCCGGGCGGGGCGCCGAGGACACGGTGGTGTACTCACCCTCCGCCGAACGGGACACGACGAGCGCCCGCTTGCGCTGACCGATGTGCTCGGCGTCGCGCATCTCGTGGCAGATCTTGAACGTGATGAAGTACGCCACGATCGGGGCCAGCGGCACGAAGAACCGGAAGAACCAGAGCACGTCCATGAGCGGCAGCTGGAAGAAGTTGGCCATGACGTCGGTCGACGAGGCGAAGAACACCGCGAAGAGCAGCGTCAGCATCGCCGCGCCGGCCGCCGTGCGCTTGGGACGGTCGCGGGGCCGGTCGAGCAGGTTGTGGTAGTTCGAGTCCTTCGTCCAGGCCCACTCGATGAGGGGCCAGGCGAGGAGGATGTTGAAGATGAGCCCCGGGAAGATCACGGCGGGCAGGAAGACCTCGAGGGGGAGGGTGTGGCCCCAGCCCACCCACTCCCAACTGGGCATGATCCGGAGCGCACCGTCGAGCCAGCCCATGTACCAGTCGGGCTGGACCGCGTAGGAGATCTGGTAGGGCTCGTACTGGCCGAACTGCCAGATCGGGTTGATCTGCGCGAAGCCGCCGAGCCCGAAGATGACCGCCGCCGTCATGAACAGGAAGCCGGTCGTCTTGGCCATGAAGGTGGGGAACATGGGCGAGCCGACCACGTTGCTCTCGGTCTTGCCCTTCCCCGGGAACTGCGTGT
>Ga0181528_10001996_pt1 | contig 12528 bp, 14 predicted proteins | sample PEATcosm2014_Bin_47_FD_119742 | JGI IMG/M metagenome (GOLD analysis project Ga0181528, IMG submission 119742) | Peatland microbial communities from MTU Mesocosm Facility, Houghton, MI, USA - PEATcosm2014_Bin10_10_metaG | ecosystem: Environmental > Terrestrial > Soil > Wetlands > Peat | place... | reverse complement strand
TACTCCAACTCCAGCTTCGGCACCGAACATCCGTTTGTCAGCGTCATCTTGGATGAGTTCGCGCCCTTCGCCTACGAGGATTTTGCCCAGATCATCAACCAGGTGCGCGGGACCAATGTCGCCTTTCTCTTTGCTTTGCAGAACCAGTCGCAGTTGCTCCAGGTGGGCGAGTCCTTCTGCAGCGATCTATCGTCCTCACCGAATACAACCTTCATGCTGCGCACCCTGCACGACCCGACGTCCAAGATGTTCCTTGAAAGTTCATCCTGGGTCAAGGAGACGCGAAGGTCGGTGCAATTTGCCACGAAGGGATTCGAACCCACTAAGATATCAATAAATCAATAACTTAGAAGACGCGAGAGGCAGTCTCGTGATCTCAAAAACCGGGGTTGACGACTAATTGGACCCCCAACGGACCATTGAAACTATGTGGCGGTAGCGAGGGCAGCAACAGCAAACCCGCAAGCAGAGCGCGCTGCTCGACACGGTCACTCCATATCAGGGTGGGGATGCTATTAGCAACTTGGTTTGGGTTCATCCGCATTTTTGGTGAAGGAGCCGTGAAATCCATGCACACTACCGCGCTGACCGCCAGAGCGACGGAATGGCGATCCGTAACTCCTGACTTATCAGTGGCAGTCTATGACCATTTCCGACCGCAGAGGAAGTATCGCGGGGACTGTCCGCTGGCGCGAATGCCAGGCAGGTAAGAAGCCCCGTCAAAAGGAATATTGAGATCATCTCTGCCTTAAACACGGAGTGTCCCGATCACGGTTCTACCAGCTTGGCATGGCATCTCGGCAGTCCGCCAGCGGAAACGAAACATTGGTGCGGCGCGCACCACATGATTTGCCTTCGGGCTGTCGACGATAGAGAACTGTGATATGCCTTTTTGCGCCGACAAATATCTCCGGATGACAGAGCTCGCACTCATGCCAGGCGGTGGCACCTCGACGACCCCATGTAAATACGTTGACAAAGTGCCATTCTTCGAACTTGGATTTGCGGTACAGAACTCGATCCAGAAGTGAGAGAAGATCGCCACCGTTGCCACATTTTAAACATTTCAGAATTGGCGGACTGCGCGCGCTATGCCGAGTGGTAACTGTGTACCAGCAGGTCTGCAAAAAACGGTATCAAAAGGCGGCGAAGCCGCCGCGAGTACAAGCTAGATGTGAGAACTCAACTAAGCTGTAGAGATGCAGCCAGGAGCGAAGGCTCTTGGCTGCCGTTATCCGATCTCAGCACATTTTCAACTGTTGCCAGAAGCGAGCCATCTCCATGGCAGCCATGGCCGCTTCCGAACCTTTGTTGCCGGCTTTCAATCCCGCACGGTCCAGCGCTTGCTCAGCCGTGTCACAGGTCACGATTCCAAACGCATGCGGCACGCCGGACTCCAGCGCCGACTGGCCGATGCCACGGGCAGCTTCGTTGGCAATCAATTCGTAGTGCAGGGTTTCACCACGAATCAGACAGCCAATGCACACCACGGCATCGAACCTCTTGGTCTCCGCCAGCAATTTTGCGGTGACCGGAATCTCATAGGCTCCCGGCACGCGCACCACTTCCACCTGTTGCTTCGAAACTCCATTGCGATGGAATGTATCCAGTGCTCCCTCCAACAGCCGGTCGGTGATCAGCGAGTTGAAGCGGCTCGCGACAATAGCGAAGCGGCTTTCCTGCCTTGGGCTGGTAACCACGTCGTCCTCCAGCTCTGCGCCCTGTGCGTTCCACTTCTCCAGATACCTGGCTGCGATGTCAGTCTCAATGTTGACCGGGTCGGCGAGTTTGAGCGAACCGAGATTCGTTACATCGCAGGTATGGGGAATGATCGCAACGCTCAGTGTGTTTCCGCAGAGTTTCGCAACCGTCAGGCTGATTCCTTCAATGGCGACTGAACCTTTGTAAACCAGGTACTTTCCCAGCTTGGGCGGCACTTCAACATGCAGCCAATAATCTTTGGCACCGGGGATAGCCTCCAACCCGAGAAAGCGTCCGGTTCCATCTACGTGTCCTTGCACCATGTGTCCGTCGAGTCTTCCTTCCGCTTTCAGCGGAAGTTCAAGATTGACGGTCGCGCCAGGGGAGAGTCGCGAGAACGAAGCTCTTTCCCATGTCTCAGCCGCCAGATCCGCTGCAAACTTGTTGCCTGTGATATCGACAGCGGTCAGGCAAACTCCGCTCACGGCGACGCTATCTCCTACCCGAAGCTCCTGGCAGATGGCCGGGGCTGACACTTCCAGACGGCGAGTGCCGTCGCTGATTTCAATGCTCTCCACACGTCCTACTTCTTGGATAATGCCCGTAAACATAACTCTACTCCTTTATGAGATAACCACCCGGCGGACGATGCTCTACACGAGCGCGAGCAGATGACCGAGTTTGATTTTCTTTGTAAGCAAGTACCTCTTAGCGTGCGGGTCGGGCTGAACCTCGCACGGGATACGCTCCACAACTTCAATATCCCCGTTGACCAAGGCCGCGTATTTATCAGGGTTGTTGGACAGCAAGCGTACTTTGCCGATGCCGAGCTCTTTCAGGATTTCAACCGGCAGAAAGTAATCGCACGTATCAACAGCTAGTCCCAGACGCTGGTTGGCCTCCACCGTGTCGAGCCCATCGTCCTGCAGTGCGTAAGCTTGCAACTTTGCCATCAGTCCGATGCCGCGTCCCTCCTGCATCTCGTAAATGACAATGCCCGCACCCTCGCGCGAGATGGTCTTCATGGCCAGCTCCAGTTGCGCCTGACAGTCGCAACGCACCGAGCCGAGAACATCGCCGGTGAAACACTGCGAATGGATTCTCAACAAAGGTGGAGCTGCATACAGATCTCCCATCATCAACGCCACCGCCGTCTCCAGCCGTGGTCCGTGTGCCGGGTTCACCTCTCGCTCAAATCCGAGAATGCGGAACGATCCCCACTTGGTGGGCAATTTGGCAGATGCGACTCGCCGAATATCACTGATGCATGTTTCTACGTTCATAGTTCCCATGATTCACCGCCATTGATCCTTGCCATGCGGCCGCCGATTCCATACGGCAGGCCGCCAGTCAGGTACAGCACAATCGATGTGGGATGGCCTCCTGCGCGGCGCACAAGCGTCGTACGCGAGTCGCAGGGAATACCGTCCCTTGCTGCAGCAGCTATTTCTGTTTCATCAGTATTTATTCGAAGCTTCGTGCGCCTCCGCGAAACCCATGTTTTGCTTGTTGCCATAGCCACTTAATCACCCTCGCGTCGTTGTAGCAGTAGGCCAGGTTGTGGTTGAGAGTCGAAAAGCAGTGGCTCTGGCAAGTCTTCTTCAATTCGTTTAACTGCGTGTAGTCAAACCGGAAGTTCTCGATATTGCCCCAATCGAATGTCGCCGGATAGAGCGGGAAGCAAGGAGCAAGCGTGCCATCGGTGCGGATCACGATATTGTTCTGCCCTGCGCGGCAGTTCCAGTCGGCAAAACGCAGGTCTCCGTTTTTATCCTGCCTGATACCTTGATTGGACGCTAGCATTCTGCTCAGGTCGCCGTTGTTGCCAGTACCGTCACCATTCCAGCCCACCTTGCGCAGATCAAGACCAGACGACATGCGCATGAAGGTCTTCATTTCCAGCAGCCTTGAGACTGAGTTCACCATCTGGTATCCCGCCCTGTTCTTCGCGACGATCCAGTCCACCAGTTCATCCACTGCTTGCCAGTCCTCCGGACCGATGTAGGTCGGGTTATTCTCCATGTGTCTGAAGTGGTCAGTCTGATCCAGCATGGGACTTTCGTTGATGTGATAGTCCGTGGCGATTCGATGCTCGTGCGCCCACTCCGTCAGCTGCTTCACGTCCTCATGGTTGTTGCGACAAATATTGATATTGAAGAAGACCATGTAGCCGTACGCGTACTGCTTCCGCCGCAGGTGTTCCAAGTTTTCCTGTACCGGAACGAAGGCCTTCGGTAAACTCTCTTTTTCGTCCCATGAATCGAGCGCAAGGTTGAATATGGCAACTCCGGCATCGCCTAGCCGGTCGGCAAGATCAGGGCGCAAAAGACGGCCGTTCGTCGCGATATAAACCCACATACCTTTCCTGGCTGCGTAGTACACAACCTTATGTACAAACCCGGGACGAAGCAGAGGTTCTCCGCCCATCAGCGCTAGCACCCGTCCGCCGTGATCATAGAGCCAGTCGATGGAGCGGCGAGCTGTATCTTCGCTCATTCCATTCACGCTGTTGTCGTAGGAGGGGCAGTACCAGCAGTCCAGATTGCATTTGTACTCGACGAACAAGTACGCCGTGATCGGATGAAAATCGCCTGGCAACGCCCTAGACCTGAGATAGGGGACTAGCCAGCCACGCGTCGCGCGCAGGATCTGACTGGTCGTCCACTTTCTCTGTTCCGGCGGGGTCTCCGGGCCCGGGTCTGCCAGCTTTCTCGGAAACCGCGGAAACACTGGTTCGGGGAGCCTTAGGCCGGTGTTCTGCACTGGTGCCGGCGGCTCAGAGCTGGGCATCGTCAGCAACTCATTCAGTTCAGCATCAACTCGAAATTTTACTGGTCTCATCATGGCGTTGTTGTCGTTCCTTTCTTTTCTGTTTGCAAGGCAAGGCTACTAGCGGCGGGGCGGCGTTTTCAGGCGCGCCGCACATTGTTTGGAAGGAACACTCGCCGGCAGTCGAGGTGCCCATCGCGATCCAAAAACATCGCGACCAGTGCTCTCGACAAATCCTTCTTTGCACGGCTCGCTAGGCACTAAGCAACATAAAGAGAACCTCCTCCCACAGATTGCTCACCCGCTCTCTAATTTTTCGATTCCTACGCGTTCCACGCTGTGGATCGTTCTGTCCCCTAAGCTCCTGCCTCTTTTTCCTGTCTCTATTTGCCAAAAAAGTCTCTCGGTTCAGTACCAGCAAGTTTGTCCAGCACCTCGTTCATGGTGTGCGAAATGCGAGTGCGTGGCCTGTGAAAACCGCGACCTGCTTTGGACGCGATACGACAAAGCGAAAAACGGTTTTGTAACGCATTTAAAGCCTCAAAACTTTCTCCGAACGCATAGCTGACTCTCTGCTACAGTGATCCCATCACGCGTAATGCCTAAACAACCTGAACAGAATCAAACCCTACCGGCTCCTCAATGGCGACCTGATCCCTGGCGCCGCGTCCGCGATGCGTGGGCCTATCGTCAGCAATGAGACCGTCACTGAGATAGATAACGCGGTGCGCGTATTCAGCGATGTCGCGCTCGTGCGTGACCAGGACAATCGTGTTGCCGCGCTGGTGCAGGTTGTCGAACAATGCCATGATTTCGTTTCCGGTCCGCGAATCCAGATTTCCCGTGGGTTCGTCAGCAAGCAGGATAGCGGGCGAGTTAATCAGTGCCCGCGCAATGGCAACGCGTTGTCGCTGGCCGCCGGAGAGTTCGTTCGGCTTGTGATGCGTGCGGTCTCCCATACCAACTTGGGTCAATGCTTCGCGAGCGCGCTCGATGCGCCGCCCGGCAGGGACACCCGCATAGATCAAGGGAAGTTCCACGTTGTGCAGGGCCGTAGCTCTCGCCAGCAGATTGAAGTTCTGAAAGACGAATCCGATTTCTTGATTGCGGATGCGGGCCAGTTCATCGTCGTTCAGTTCGGTCACAAGTTGCCCGTTGAGCCAGTAGCGGCCCTTGGTCGGAGTATCGAGACAGCCGATCAGGGTCATAAGCGTGGTCTTGCCGGAACCGGAAGGACCCATAATGGCAACGTACTCGTTACGGTGGATGGTGAGGTCCACCCCGTGCAACGCGTGGACCTGCTGCCCAGAATCCGCACCATAGGTCTTCCACAGATTCTGAGTGCAAATGGCCCCCGAATCGGGAGGGATATTCCATCGTTGCGTCATGCCAGCAACTTCAGTTGCCATCTCCAAATTCTCCTGCCATCGGTCCTACCACTATTTTTGACTCTTAGCAGTGGGCGTAAGCCTGCGCAATAGGAACTCCTGTGCCAAGCTGGCGGCCACGCGCTCACCGGTCCCGATAAGGAAGTTCCCGAAAACCATCCCAACGCCACGATTCGAACGCGGATAGTAGGCATTCGCGAGGGACGCCGAGGCGAGATCGCCACCTATGCTCGAGTAATTCGGCTCCAGCTTTCCGTCGTCCCCCCTGCAGAGGAATGGGCTGGAGAGTGCGTGGAGGACGCGCGACTTATGAGTGCCCGTGCCCTGGTAGTAGTAGCGTGGGTCCTGATGCAGAAGCGATGGCAGGATGGCCCCGCCGATCATAATGTCGGCGAAACCGTCGGCCGCGCCAGCTCCCATGCGCTCACCGTAACCCTTCGCACCTTGGACGTAGTTGGGGATGTTTGCCGCCTGCTGGATGCCGGCGAACCCGGTAACTCCCAGGGCGGTAACAGGATCTCTGGAGACTCTTAGAGCAAGCTTGAACTTCAGCTTCGTCGTGAGCGGCTCGGCGTTGTGATCATAGACAACATAGAAATTAGGGATAATGCCGAAGACGCGCTGCTGCTCCTCGATCTTGACCTGCTCGGTGGCGATCTCCTCGGAGGAATAAACCACATTTACCGTGGCCAGCGCTTCGGCGATCCGGAGTTTGCTGTCGGTCAGGATTAGATATTGGCCCGGCTTGAGGATGATTTCGGGCGAGGTCCAGTTTGCAAAACCCTTGGCACTGATGGCAACGTGATAGGGGGTTCCCGGCTCGAGATCTTTGAATTGAAAAAAACCGTTGTCGTTTGCCTCGACCGTGCGGCTATCTCTGAGGCCCGGAGCATCGAGAACAACCGTGGCACCAGGAACGGTGTCGTTGTTGACATCGGTCACAGTGCCGATAATATTTCCCTTTTGCGCCTCGGGCGCGTCGATCTGCTGGCCCATTGCTGCAGTGACGAGAGACAAACAGATTACAAGGGTGCAGAGTGGTGTTTTTAATTGCAGAGTTAAAGAGGGGCTAGTTCGCGAATCGGCCTGAATCCAAAATTCGTGCTTTGCCGACGCCGACTGCCTACCATAGTGCAACTTCATGTTTTTCGCCCCTAACATAGCGTGTGTGCCGCAAGTGATCGGGTCTCCGGAGAGACGCTGCTAAGCTGTGAATGGCCCCTGGCCGGCACTCGTTGCAACCGGCACTGTCCCGCCCATGAGCCAATTGATTCCACCGCAGTAAGCGGCCAGAATTGCCGTACGTGATACCCCCAACGTTAAAGCACAATCCTGGATCGCCGCGTGTTGGATCCCGCGAAGGATCAGCACAGCCCTGGATAGCGGGTCGAGATGCGACGCCAACTCCGAGGCAGGCCATTGCTGCAGTGCCGCGACTTCACCGCTCGACAGAGTCTCGTGACCGCCGTGAGGACACTGGGCACGCTCATACTTGAGCTCTGCCGCCTGCACGATTTGTGCATGCATGTGAGCGAGAGAGTTACGTACGGTTGCGTTTCTTGCCCATTGCGCCAGCCAATCCCGAAAGATTGTCGAGTTCTTCTCAGTGAGGTTACTGGCGTCGATAACGCATTGCGCCGCCATGCTGGGATCCCCTGTGATTACTTCAGCAAACCACAGCAACTGTTCACTCAGAGATTCAAACACCTCTCGAATTTCAACAACCGATGCGAACTGGGAATCTCTCGCGAAAATGTCCGGAGCGTTGTTCTGGCGGAAAGAAAACATTTGCAATCACCATCCATTCAAGGTTCGGGCACTCTTTGATGCGCCCAGCGTGTACTGGGAAAGGAGTACCCGGGAAATCAACAAGTCCGATTCGAGGTTGACTGCCGCATGGAACTTGTTCCTCTTATCCAAGAGCACGACATATGCCAACCTTGGCCAAAAGAAGAGACGTTACTGAAGTGACTGAGTCTGTGAGGTTTCTGGGTTTCCGCGTCGACAGGGGTTGGAGCGTGTGTCAATTGGTTTGATACGGATATTTCAAAAGCACGACACTGATCTCGCACATAAGAAAGTCAGGAATCAACCTGAGATCAGTGTCATAAGCCGATTGTCAGTCAAGGCTCGCCAAGGAAGATCGGCACGTAGCAGTCAATTGCCCGCATACGGTCAACGCCCACATACGACGCCCACATACGGTCAGTACATAGGGGAAGGCCTTCGCTTTCCGGTTCGGCAAACATCGCTCGCCAAACACGGAGGAAACCGTACGGCGACCGCTCATGCTCTCAACGTCAGCATGTCTATCCCCATGCCAAGATCGTGAAGATCGACACGTCCGCGGCAGAAGCGCTGGAGGGCGTACGCGGCATTGTCACCCATGAGAACGCTCCGTTTCTGGCATTGCTCCCCCAAGTCGCAAGCTGTTTGAGGACAAGGTTACCTCAGTGGGCGAACCGGTCGCAGTCGTCGCTGCCGATACTCTGGAGATTGCCGACGAAGCAATCGATCTGATCAAGATCGAGTACGAGCAGCGTCCTGCCGTGTTTCGAGCAGACGAAGCTCTCGCGGAAGGTGCTCCTCTCCTGTACGAGCGATTCCCCGGCCATTATCGATCCTGGATGCCCCTATTTCCAGCCGGATGGTCCGTGGTGGCGGGGCAAAAGAGGCGTGGCTGGCAAGGCAATTAAGGAAGCCGCGTTTGTCGCTACGGACAAGGTTGACTTCAACAAGATGCCTTGTCCGCTGGCTCCGGAAATGCCTTTCGTTATCGCGCGATATGACGGGAATGACCACTACACGCTGTGGGCTTCCGCCCAGAGTGCGCACATTATGAAAATGATGCTGGAAGCCTACATGCCGGGTACTCAGGCTGATATCAACACTTTCAACGTGGGCGGCGTCTACGGCAACAAGCAAGCCATGTTTGTTCAGGCCGTGTCTGCGTGCATGCTGGCGAATGTTACGAGGCGGCCTGTCAAACTCGTTCTGAGCAAAGCCGAACAGCTTATGGCCTATGAAGTCCGCCCGGGCAGCACGATCAAAGTAAGGACGGGATCGTGACCGCTGTGAAGGGCGACTGGTTGGTCGATAACGGCTCCGTCTGTAACGGAACCGGGGGGCAGGTCGGCGTCGGTCTTGGCGAAGCGCAACTCGTGCTCGCGAAGTGCGAGAACTGGGACCTGGACAGCCGTATGGCGCTCATCAACCGCACAACAGGAGGTTTTCCGATATGACCGTCGCGCTATTTATCGCCGTAGGTGATGTGTACGGACGGCTGCCAGTACGTTTTCCGGCGACCATTTGCAGACGACATTGACCACGTTCGGCCAACTGAATGAGCGAAGGTCTGGCATAAGCGATCTACCTGTCTGCATTACTACACAGGGCACGCCGCCGGCAGCGCGTTGTAGGCGCTGGACAAAATCCTCGGCATCCATTGCCGGCAGGTACTCGCTGAGCAACACCAAGTCGAACGTCTTGCAATAGAGTGCCTTGAACGCGTCTCGCCCGGGCCAGGCAGTTGTCGTGGCAAAACCTTCGTTCTCGAGCAGGCGTTCTAATTTGATAAGAATCTCTTCGTCATAGTCGACGATCAACACCCTGGCACGAATCGCGTTCATAGGCGATTACCTCCGGTGCTTTTGCCTATTCGAAACTATGTGCCCCTCCTCGGAGCCCTTGTTTGGCTTGCTGCCATAGCCGCTTGATCACCCGCGCGTCGTGGTAGCAGTACGCCAGGTTATGGTTGAGTCTCGAGAAGCAGTGCTGTTGTCAGCTTTTCTTCATGCTCGCCAACCGCAAATCATTCATCTTCACGTCGAGCCGGAATTTCGCAGGGCTCGTTGGCATCTGAATGTCCTTTCTTATCAAATGTCACGGGCGAGGGTGCGGCGCGTACCTCGTTAACACCGCACCCTGCCTTGGGGGAAGGCTGCCCGTGGCCGACGCGCCCGGTCCTCGCGAGCGGCAAAATCATTCCTTTACTCGCCTCTATTCCGTGTCTTTAGGCCGCGGACGTGGCGAAGAGCGATGCAACAGTGTTTCTGCAACTGCACGAACCTCTTCGTCTGGGTCATCCAGAGCAGCAACAAGTTCGTGATACGCTTTCACATCTCCTCGATCTCGCCATTCAAGATGACAAGTGAATAAGTAAGAAGGGTCGCGCTCCTTCTCCCGTTTGCATCTCTCGTTGCGTAATACGCGCAAAATTGTTTGCCTCCGCTGGCTAATAGCGGTTCCCGCATTTGCGAGTTTGACGCGACTAAATTCGTTACGGGCACATTCCGTCTCGCGCACAACGCCCTTGCAGCCACTGGGCGGCAACACAACAGCCGGCACAGACAGCAAGCCGAGTAGTTCGTAGGCGCAGAGCACAATCCTGGATGGCGCAGTGTGGAATTCCCCGCAGGATCATGACTGCACGTACGAATGGATCTAGCGTGGTGGTGATCTCGTGAATTGGAATTCCCTGGAGCGCGCTCACCTCCTCAGCCGAGAGCGGCGCATGCCCGCCATGCGAACAACGGAAGTCCTTGTATTCATACGCGGCGGCCAGAATCTCCTTGTGGGTCCGGTCAATCGCACACTGGATGGTTGCCGCGCGGGCCCATTGAGTCAGCCACTCGACAAACAGGCCAGCGCGCCTCGAGGCAATGTTCCGGGCATCGGTTACACAGCTTTCTGCTAGCAGGCGGTCACCGGTAATCACTTCGGCAAGCCAGTGCAGGAAGACAGATTCAGTATCGAACTGATCTTCAACCTCAGCGGTCGTTACGAGGACCGGCTTCAATAACTCACTCTGGCGCTCAACTTCCCAAAAAGTAGACATACTCATCTCCCGACTCTGCAGCTACAAGTTATTTTCGCGTCTGCTATTTGTCTGCGAACGTCTTCTATTGACGCCGAGCTTGGGAGATACGGATTTGTTCTGCGTGGCGCGCAGATGAAGCCGTTCGCAGACGCTGATGGAGTAACAGCTCGTGGCAATGAACTGCGCTCCAACCTGGTTGAACCACGACAGTACGTCCTCTCCCGCGGTGTCCACGAAAGTGACTTCCGAAAGGTTCACTACCAGACGAGGAGGAACTCCCGACCGCAGAATCAGGCTGCGCGCATCCTCCGCAAACCTGTTAACGAATCGTCCTTCCATTCGCATGATGAGAGTGTCCTCGTGTTTATCGAATTCGATCCGCAACATACAGACCCCAGAATCCGTGGTTCCCGAACTCACAAACGCATGCCGGATTCCAATCGAGTGTCGAAATAATTTCAACAAGTTATGTGGGTATTGGATCTGCCCATTGATCAACTGCCCGCCCGGATCCGGGCAATATGGCAGTGACTCAATGCTCGCGGGGATTAGAGTAACGTGTCAGCAAAATGGCGGGATCGGTTAAGGCGGCGCAGTCTGCGCTCCTAATGGCCAAATGTTGTCATAAGAGCAGATTGTCTTTAGTAGAAGGCGCGAGTGATTCCCAGCTTGCGCATCTTGTTCTGGAGGGTCGTGCGCTTCAGGCCCAGACGCTCGGCGGCACCTCCTCTTCCGGAAACCCTTCCGGAAGAAGCCTTCAGCGCATCGATAATTGCTTCCCGCTCACTCTGTTCAAACGTCAGCACTGGAACGGAACTTCGTGTCGAACTTGTTTTCAGCTCATTGAGTGGGATTTTGAGCTCTTCGCCCGGGCTGAGAATTACGGCTCGCTCGATGAAGTTCGCTAATTCTCGCACATTGCCAGGCCACGGAGCATGCATCAGGGCCTCCATGGCTGTCTTTGGAATGGACTGGATGTTTCTTCGCATTTGTCTGGAGAGTTGAGAGACGAAGTAGTGTACCAAGAGTGGAATGTCTTCCCGGCGTTCACGCAAAGGGGGAATTTCGATCGGGAAAACATTGAGACGATAGAAGAGGTCTTCACGGAACTGGTTATTGCGAATCATGGACTGCAGATCGCGATGTGTTGCAGCTATGAGACGGACATCGACATGGATGGTCTTGGAACTGCCCAGCCGTTCAAATTCGCGTTCCTGCAAGGCGCGGAGCAATTTGGGCTGCAGTTCCAGGGAAATGTCACCAATCTCGTCCAGGAACAAGGTTCCGCGATCCGCAATTTCGAACCGACCCCTTTTCTGCATTAATGCCCCGGTGAAAGCCCCCTTTTCATGTCCGAAGAGTTCGCTCTCCACCAGGCCGGAAGGGATAGCCGCACAATTTAATCGTACAAACGTCCGTGTCTTTCTGGCGCTAAGACTATGAATGGCGCGAGCGACCAACTCCTTGCCGGTGCCTGTCTCTCCGTGCAGCAGGACGGTGGAATCGGTTGGTGAAACGATTCCAATCTGCTTCAGTACCTGGCGAAGTGCGAGACTTTTCCCGACGATGTCTTCGAAGTTGTACTCTGCCCGGATTTCAGACTCTAGGTACAGACGCTCGTCCTCCAGTTTGTCCTTGGTTGCATTGAGCTTTCCGTATACAAGTGCATTGTCTATGGTCAAAGAGATCTGGGTGCTGATTTGGCCAAGCAGATCCAGATCAGCGGTTCTGAAATGCCCCGGAATTCTGCTGCCTAGTGCGATGACGCCGAGAGGGCCGTTTGAAGTGGCGAGTGGCAAAAGCGCAAGGGACTCTACTCCCTCGAAGTTCAGGAGTTCTGTCACCTCGGGG
>Ga0181528_10001995_pt1 | contig 12532 bp, 12 predicted proteins | sample PEATcosm2014_Bin_47_FD_119742 | JGI IMG/M metagenome (GOLD analysis project Ga0181528, IMG submission 119742) | Peatland microbial communities from MTU Mesocosm Facility, Houghton, MI, USA - PEATcosm2014_Bin10_10_metaG | ecosystem: Environmental > Terrestrial > Soil > Wetlands > Peat | place... | reverse complement strand
GCCATGCATCGTGGTCATGATGCGTGGGCAGCGTTCAACTTGAGCGACAAGGTGACAGTTGCGCTTGTGCTCAATCGTGCCGACTGGCTTGAAGAGTTTGGCTGCACCCTGGCCGAAGCCATCGAGGAGGCGGGCGAGGAATGGATCGTCGTCATTCCTCGGATTGCCCGCGAGCTTCTCGACGAAGGGCTATGACACGGCGCGTCAGCCAGTTCAACCAACAACGAGGAGGTAGTATGGCAATTCAACTCAAGAAGCAGCGCAAGTGGCTCGTGATCACTGCCGCTGTTCTATTGACCGCAACACCCAGCTTTGCGCTCTTCGGTATCGGCGACATCGTCTTCGATCCGACCAGTTACGCCAGCCTGATCCAGCAACTGACCACGCTCCAGATGCAGTACAACATGGTCAAAAACAACATCACACATTTCTCTATCAAGCAGCAGTGGCAAACAACGCTGCACAAACTTGAAAACGCAAACGTCGCCAATATGTTTGGCGAGACGGCAGGTATCAAGATCGCGCTCAACAGCGACTCGCCGTCAACCTCATCCACAGCGTGGAAGACTGCCACAGTCTCGATGAATAGTGGTACGAGCAGCTACCTCGCGGGTCAGACGCTCGGCAGTTCGCGCATGTCGCAGCTCGCGATGGTCGAAACGTCGGACGCCATCTCTCCCGACTGCCTCACCGCTGTCGGGCAATACCGCACCAACAGGTCGGAAAACTCCACGGCAAATTCCTCGCTGCTCTCGGATCAATTCGACAGCGGTGACGGCACAAACAGTGAGGTTCAGCAACTCAATCTGTTGAACGCTTCCGAGGCGCAAAAGCTCAGCGAGATGCAGGCGCAGGGAACTCTCCAATCCTGCCTTGCCGGTCAGATGACTGTCGCCAACATGGAACGGCGCAATGCGGCCGTCGAAGACATCAACACTGCAGCCTTTGTGCAGCAGCAACGCTCAACGAACAATGTCACTGCTGCCAGCGAAAGCAATACCTGGCAGACCTACCTTCCATGAATTGAACACACGCGGCGCTGGCCATAGTGCCAGCGCCGCACGTTCCACTACGAGGTGACGACGATGATTTCACCGACGCTGTTGGCCCAGGCTTTACCGAGCGCCAGCTCCGGCGTGGATTGGCTCTACCAGTTCACCAACAATCTGACAAATCTGACCACGCAGAACGGCGGCGCGCTCACGCAGCTTGGACTGACCGAACTGAGCTGCATTGCGCTCTTCACGCTCATCAGCATGGTCATCAATTGGAATACATCCGGGATGACGGTATGGCGCTTCCACGCGCACCCGGTTCGCGCGGGCGATCTGACGCACTTCTTGTTGCGGCTGATTGTCTGCTGCCTGCTCATCAATTACTGGGTGAATCCACTACCCGGCGCGAGCTTCGGACTCAACCACTTCTTCAGCTACATCGCCCAGGCAATGGTCGCGGCATTCGATCAGAGTTCGCTCGACAATTTGCTTCAGCTATTGAAGACCGCTGGCGACAATACGCCGATGCCGTCGCTGACCGCGCCGGTGCAGATCCTCTGCTACTTCTACGTCCAGGCTCTGATGGGCGTTGCATCGGCGATTCTCTTCCTGATCAACTGCTCTTCGTTCATCCTCTATGGCGTCACCGCGCTCTTCGGCCCGGTCTTCATTCCGCTGCTGATGACCAGAACCTTTCGCGGGAAGTTCTTCCACTTCCTCGATGTGCTACTCAGCTTCGCAATGATCCGCGCCGTCGCCGCCGCATTCATCTTCGTGTGGGCCGGTTTTCTGAATACCTTCATTCAGCAAACTTTCAACGGGACCTACTCGATGGAGATGTGGCTGGCGAACCTGATTCCCTGCACGATGGTCTACCTCGCCTTCATCATCAACATGCTCTTTATTCCGAGCATGACGCAGGCGATCTTCGGCGGCACGGCGGGCATGGCCGACAGTGTCTCTAAGGTTGGCGGCGCGGTTGCTTCCATCGCCATGATGGCCGGTTGAAAGGTGCGCCATGTGGACCTATCTCTTCAGCTTTCTTCTCCTGCGTCGGTTCAGGCTTGCCAAGCCCATCCGCTATGCGCTCGCGGTGTTCCTGATCGGCCTTATGCTGGCGGTTTTCATCTACACCGTCATTTTGTTTCTCAACCTTGCGGAAAGGACGAATCCAAACCATGTCTACGCGCGAATCAATTGCCGAATCTTCCCTGACGCCTGCGCAATCGCTTCTCGTTGACCACATCGGTAACGAAGTCTATGCGTCGCACTATGCCGAGCGGAAAGCCTACCGGCTCATCCTCACCTGTGGCACGGCCATGCTGCTCGCTTCGCTCGGCATGAACTTGATGCTGGCGCGCCGCCCGGTTGCGAATCGCTACATCCGTATCGACGAGATGGGCCGCGCCCAGGCAATCCAGTATAGCGACCTGAACTACTCGCCCCGAGAGGGCGAAGTGCGGACGTATCTGACCGATTGGGCAAACTACCGCTACACAGTAAACCGGGACGTAATCGCGAAGAAATATCCACTCAACTACTACTTTCTCTCGCAGGCATTGGCCTCGCGCCTGATGGGTGAAGACAACGCCAACCACCTCGTCTCTCAGGTCACGGCAGGGCAGATTGAAGCGAGCGACGTGCAGGTCCAGAACGTGACCATTACGACGATGTCTGAGGAAATGCTTCAGGGCGCACGCATTGCCCGTGGAACGGCGCTGATGGCCGTTGATCGGTTCTACTCCGCGCAGAATTCGCACGAGCCGCGCACGGAGCATTGGCTGCTCAGCATCACCTACTACCTGAACCCGAAGCAGGTCAGCGATCAGGCCCGCGTTTATCCGCAATACGAGTTCATCAATCCGCTGGGATTGACCATCACCGAGTTCCACGAGAACCGCGTCTCTGTCGATGTGCACAATTCAGACTCAACCGCAGGAGCCACGCGATGAGAGTTCCTGTTTCAACAGACCCGCGACAGCGAAGTAGATGTGCCTCGAATCAGTCTTTCAGGGCTGTGCTATTCGGTAAGCGCGAGTTCAATGTTTTTGTCAGGAAAGACGGCGCGAATTTCGATGTGTCCGCCGAGGGCGCTGACGTAATTCCGCAGCGTTCCAAGTTTGACTTCGGCGCGCTTTTCAAGCCGGGATACTTCGCTTTGTTCGATCTTCATCGCGAGCGCAAGTCGTCCCTGGGTCATCTTGCGATCTTTGCGCAATTCATCGAGCGTCATGCGTTCAAGAATGGCGTTGGCGCGCTTCCTGGCGCGAGCGCGACTGGCCTTGGTCATCAACTCGTCGGCGATGCTGTCGTAAGAGAGGGTTCTGCTTGCCATAACGTCCTTTCTTGCCTCCCGAATGCGGGCAGCTCTTTGCGCTCATTGCTTCAGCGAGCGCAGGTGTTCGCGGTAAAGTTCATCCGCTTTCTTGACGAGCTTCTCGTAAAAGCCGCGCCGTCCATGTTTGTCGCCACCAATGAGCAGGATGGCGGCACGTTTGGGATCGAAGGCAAAAAATGCGCGGAGAGCCAGATGCTTGTCATGCGCGGTGCGCAGTTCCTTCATGTTGGGATATGCCGATCCTTTGACAGTATCGACATAAGGCCGAGCGAGGACCGGGCCTTTTTCCCGGAGAAGATTCACGGCTACGTCGAACGATTCCCGCTCTTCCCGAGAGAGGGTCTGCATCCAATCCCGAAACTCCGGCGTCGCGCGGATTTCGTAAGCCATATCGACAGTATGCGCTGTACATCATATGTTGTCAAGCTCATATTTCTTGTTGAGGATAAAGAACTCAACCAGGGGGCAGCGCGATGAGCTTCGACCTGATCCTGCCGTTCTTTCCCGAAGAGTTGCGCGAGCTGCTGCTCGATCCATCGATCTCCGATTTGATGATCAATGGGACGAGCGGAGTCTTTGCTGACCGCAACGGCGTCGTGGAGCAAATCAAACTCACACAGCCGTTCACGAACGAACGCTTGCAAGCGGCCATTGAGCGCGTCGCACGCATCCTTGGACAGGATCTGACGACGCAGAATCCGATTCTCAATACGCGCTTGCCTGATGGCTCGCGCGTGGCCGTTGTCGGCTCACCTTCTTCGATCAACGGCCCCACCTTCACCGTGCGCAAATTCAACCGCTGGTTTACCTCCGATGAACTCGTCGCATCGGACAGTCTTCCGGTCAATGTACGTGACACTGTTGTACGACTGATTGAAGGACGGAAGAACGGCATCATTGCCGGTGGAACCGGCTCGGGAAAAACCACGCTGATGAAGGCACTGCTCGATCATGTTCCGTTGCGCGAGCGGCTGGGCGGTAAGCGCAAAAGCCGGGTTCTCGGTTTGGTCAAGGACATGACAAAATCGAAGGCCCGCGAAGAAGTTGCAAAGCTCATCGCGGAGTCGAGCGAGGAGTGCGATGCGGCCATCAAGGTGTGGCATTTTGGGGAGTTCGTCGAACAGGTGTTTTTCCCCTACTATAGCCGCAAATGGAAGGCTTCAACGCGCGGGAGCACTATGAACAGGATTGCCATCCATCTCGTGGCGGATTTGAATGACCGGGAGCTTTCCGGCCTGACACGAGATGAACTTCAGGACTTGCTTGACCTGAAGGCTGGACGCGAAGCTCTTTCACACTCGACCGTCGCCCATCTGCGCTGGGATCTGAAGCAGGTGTTCGATATGGCAGTGGCGGAAGGGCATATCGCTCGCAATCCTGCGTTGCTGCTCTTTACCCCAAAAGACGCCAAGATGACTGAGCGACATGTCATGACCGGCGCGGAAGTCCAGACCTGTTTCCGTGTCCTTGATCCGAGAGAACGGCTGATCGCCAAATTTGCCATTCTTGCAGGTATGCGCCCGGGTGAAATCTTTGCGCTTACATGGGGCGAAATCACTCCGCTTTACGCCAATATCCGGCAACGGGTATACCGGGGCGTAATCGACAGCCCGAAGACGGCGCATTCCTTCCGCAGGGCTGCGCTTTCAGATGGGCTCTCCCGTGAGATCGAAGAATGGCGGAAACAGGCGCCTTCGACGGCCCCCGATGCGTGGGTGTTCCCTTCGGAACGCATGACGCCGATGGCCAAGGAAAACGTCTGGAGGCGGTGGATTGGTCCGAAGTTGGAGAAAGCTGGTCTTGGCTGGGTCAACTTTCAGGTGATGCGCCGGACTCATGCGAGCCTCATGAGCGATCTCGGCGTCGAGGGAAAACTGGTTGCCGATCAGCTCGGCCACAGCCTCGATGTTAACCAAAATGTTTACACGCAGTCGGCGGTTTCAAAGCGCCAAAATGCTGTCAACAGATTGGAGAATTCGCTTAATGGAGTTCAAATGGAGTTCACGATTTTGGCGGATTCTGTAAGTTGTTGATTTTATGGAGCGGGAGACCGGGATCGAACCGGCGACATTCAGCTTGGGAAGCTGACGTTCTACCACTGAACTACTCCCGCAACCAGGGCGGACTCCGCTCTTATCATACCGTCACCGCGGAGCAGCGTAAAGCCAAACTTGCCATCCGGCGAGGCGGGTAAAGCTGTGTGATGAGCACAGGTTCAGCTCGAAACCCGAGGGAAGAACCGCGCTTCAATCGCTCCAGACTATTTCTTCTCCAGCAACAGCAGCCGCTGCCGGGCCTGCCACTCTTGATTGGGAAACTTTCCCGCGGAGGCATCCATGAAGTGATGATAGTACGCTATTGCCTGAGCGTTCTCGTGCAGCGTATCGTATGCCGTTGCCCAGAGAAAATAGGTGGAGGGCAGTTCGGGCAGGAGCTTCGACCGCATCGTCAGGGCGTGCAGCGTAATCGTAGGCTGATTGGTGCGCGAGGCGGCAAAGGCCAATCCGCTCCATCCGTCGGCATTGGCCGGGTCTAGCCGCGTTACCTTGTCGAAGACCGCAAAGGCCGCGCCGTAGTTGAGTTCGTGCGTCAGGTTCTCTCCATGAGCCACCAGTAACTCCGGATCGTCGGGGCGGGCCGCCAACAATGTCATGTACAGCTTGTCCGAAGCCACCGGGTCTCCGGCGACGGCCAGCACATCGGCCAGCATTCGCGTAATCTCCGCATCCTTGGGATGCGCTTCATGCAATTTCTGCAGCAGAGGCAGCGCCTCCGGCTTGTCCTCAGCCGCCAGCACCGTGGCCAGTTGCGCGGTCAGCGCCGGGTCGCCGGGCGACTGTGCCAGCGCCTTGCGCAGCAGTTCTTCGGCTTCGAAGTACTCCTTGCGCACAATCATCACGTGAGCCAGTCCGGCATTGGCCGGTGCGGAGTTTGCATCGCTCGCCAAAACTCTCCGATAGGCCTTCTCGGCAGCATCATTCTGGCCACTCTGCTCGGCAAGGCTCGCCGCCAGCAGCGTATCGTCCGTAGTTTCAGGCGATAGCTTCAGCGCTTGCAGCAAATCCGCCGAGGCTGCGGCTGGGTCGCTCGCGCGGTCGATCTGGGCCAGCGCACGCCATGCCCGCGCCGTGGCGCCGGTTCCCGCCACGCCGGGATCAAGCTCGGTGGCCGCCGTCAGTTCTTTCCGCGCATCAGCCGTCTTGCCCTGACGGGCCAGCAGCATTCCCAGTTCCACGTGCGCCTCAAATGATTTTGGATTCGCCTCGACGGCGCGCTGGTAGAGCGTCGCCGCATCCTCCAGGCGATTTTGCGCGTCGGCCACGTAGCCCGCGTCGAAGAGCGCCCGCGCATCTGTGGGTGCGTGCGCAAGCCAGAGATCCAGCTTGTCTTCGGCCGTCTTCCAGTCGTTCTTGACGATCGCCGCCTCGGCCTCCGCCACCTCCGTTGAAATGGAATTGGTAGCAGCGCTTGCCTCCGTCGCCGTAGCTGGCGGGGAAGACTCCTGCCCAAAGAGAGCAGCCGTGGCGCAAATCAAGATAGAAGGCAGGAGAAATCGAGAATGTCGAAGCACAAAAAACCTCTCTCTTCAGTTTACCGGCAACTGCAGCGGGGAAACTTCAGAGGATTGGACGCGGCAGAGAAGACTTTGTGCCGCAGGATGAGTTTGCGCATGAGGCCGCGCAACTCTGCGCGGAAGTTCTAGCCTTTGCCCACCGGCTCTTCTGTGCGGTTGCCCAGTGGATCGTTGTCCCGGTCAGTCGCCTCGGCCAGCGCCGCCAGACGCGCCGCCAGCTCCGGTGTCCAGCTTGCTTCCGGAGCGCGCCAGTGCCAATTGCCCTCGGCCACGGCCGGCGTGTTCATGCGGGCCTCGGAGCCAAGTTCCAGCAAATCCTGTGCAGGAATCACGGCCATCTGCGCCACGCTCGTCTCGACACTGCGAATCAGCGGCCAGACCGGCTGCTTGCCAACCGGACCCACGTAAGCCTCGACGGTGTTTCGCTCCACCATGCTGGCCGTCTTCCACCAGCCCTGCGTGGTGTTGTTGTCATGCGTCCCGGTGTAGGCTACCGTCTCCGGCGTAAAGCGGTGGGGCAGATGGATGTGCGCGCCCTTGTCGCTGAAGCCGAATTGCATTACTTTCATGCCTGGCAATCCAAGCGTCTGCCGCAGCGCATCCACTTCGGGAGTAATCACGCCCAGATCCTCGGCCACCAGGGGCAGCGGGCCTAGCGCCGCCTCCAGCGCGCGGAAGAGCTCCAGCCCTGGGGCCTTCACCCACGCGCCGTTCACTGCCGTCTCCTCGGTGGCGGGAATCGCCCAGAAGGCTTCGAAGCCCCGGAAGTGATCGAGACGGATGACGTCATACAACTCGCAAGCGCGGCGAATGCGCTCGATCCACCAGTCAAAGCCCCGCTCGGCAAGCACATCCCAACGGTAGATCGGGTTGCCCCAGCGCTGGCCGGTGGGCGAAAAATAATCGGGCGGCACGCCGGCAATCCGCACCGGCTGCAACTCCGCGTCCAGCTCGAATAACTCCGGATGGACCCAAACATCCGCCGAATCCATGCTGACAAAGATGGCCACGTCGCCCAGAATCCTGACGCCTTTTTTTGCCGCGGCATCGCGCAGTTGCTTCCACTGAAGCGAGAAGGCGAATTGCAGCACTTTCTCCTCGGCCACGCGACGTGCGTGTGTAATGCAGGCGTGGGCCAGAGCCTCCGGATCGCGGCGGCGCAGAGCCTCCGGCCACACCGTCCAAGCGCCCGTCGAAAACTGGCGGCGCAGCTCCGCATAGAGCGCATAGTCGTCCAGCCAGACCGACTCCGCACTGCAAAACTTCTCATATTGTGTCCATTGCAATGCCAGCTTGGGTTCGCGCTGAGCACGATCGAGAAAATTTCCCGCAGCCTCATAAAGATGCGTGGCCTTGCGCCACTCGATCTCTTCAAAATTCACCGCGCCGCTTCGTCCCGCCTGTCCGATGAGGCGCTCCGGAGCGATCCAACCCCACTCTGCCAGAAATTCAAGGCTGATGAGCAACGGATTGCCGGCAAAGGCAGAGGTGCCTGCATAAGGCGAGTTGCCATATCCGGTCGGGCAAAGCGGCAAGACCTGCCAGACGTGCTGTTTGGCCTCGGCCAGAAAGGCCACGAACTCATGTGCGGCAGGCCCCAGGTCGCCGATGCCTCCAGACGAAGGCAGAGAGCTGATGTGCAGCAAAACTCCGGAGGAACGCAGAAATTTCATAACGTGATTATCGGCGCAAACGGAAGGCTCCTTACGGAATGGCGGCGCTCCGCGCTCCGTCAAGCGCTTTTCGCCTTCAGCAGCTCCAGGGCTTTGGTCAGCGGCTCATCGGTCTTGGGCGGCTGCACGCCTTCCACTTCTTCATCCTCCGCCGGTCCCGCAGCAACGGTCGGCGTCACAGCCTCGTCCTGAATCTTCTTGCCGCTAGGACTCTCGTATTTGGCCACAGTCAAAAGCAGAGCAGCGCCATCCGGCAGATCGATGGTCTTCTGCACCGAATCCCCGCCAAAACTGCGTTCACCCACCACATCGCCGCGCTTTGCGTCCTCGACGGCAGCGGCGGTCAGCTCAGCCGGACCGTAGGTCCCGCGGTTGATCAGTACGGCCAGCGGCGCATCCGAGATGAACTTGGCCGGATCGGCGCTGAAGCTCTGGCGGGGAACCTTCTGTCCTTCAAGTATCGCCAGCGTACCCTGCTTGATGAAGAAATTGGCCAGGCGCAGCCCCTGCTCCACCTCGCCGCCGGAGGAGTCGCGCAGATCCAGCAGCACCTTGCGGCCCTTGTTTGATTTGAGTGCGGCGGCAATCTCGTCGACGCGAGCCGCGGTCAGCGCTCCCGGCTTCAGATATAGAATCGTTGCGTTCTCGTACTGCTGCTGGGCAAGCGGAGGCTCGGCAGTGACCGAGCGGGTCAGCGTCAGCGTATCCGGATCGGATTTCATCGGGCGCACCACTGCGAGCGTCACTGTGCTTCCCGGCTTGCCTTCGAGCTGCATCCGGATGACGGCCAGCGACATCTCGCGCGTGGACTTGTCGCCGATCGATTCGATCACGTCGCCGTCGCTCAGATGCTCCTTCTCGGCAGCGGAACCGGGCAGCACGCTGACGATCGTGGCGTAGCCGTAGCGCTTGGAGACTGTGATTCCAACCTGCGCCACGCCTGCCACGGGACGTTCCTTGTAAATCTTGTATTCAGCCGGCGTCATGTAGCTCGAATCGGTATCCAGTGACTCCAGCAGCCCGTGCAAGGCTCCCGTAGTCACTTCGTTGAGATTCGGCTCGGTAACGTAGTCGGTTTGAACTCTTTCCAGCACCTGGCGGTAGATGTCGATCTCGCGGTAGGCGCCATCCTTCTGCGCGCCGGCGCTGACCGGCAACATCCCATACTCGTCCAGCACGAAGCCGGAGACAAGCGCGACACAAATCGCGACCGAAAGCACAAAAACAATTCGCTGGAAGAATCGAGACACGCTCACCACCTGGACGGCCCTGCGACAAAGCAGGCCGCATACCCTATAGACGCAATGATAGCGCAAGCGGCATCCGGCGCGGGCGAATGAGCGGCCGATGAGGTCAAAATCGGCCAGAAGAGATCGCGGCATCGAGGTTTTCAGCCAAAGAGGCTGAAGCCCTTCTTTTTCTCCGGAAGATCGGCACGGCCGCAGACCGTGCGGGTCATCTTTTGAATCGCGCGGGCGATCGGCGAATCCTCTTCCGTGAGCGGGGTTGCGGTGTTCTGCATCTTGCGCACCGCCGCATAATTGTTGGGAATCTTCCACTCCGCCTCGCGGGTAAGCGCTTTGGTAATATGCGTTTCCCCAATCTCCTGGTTGCGGGGATCGTAGCGATTGATTACGATCTCCAGCTTGGGGCTGCCCTCGGAGGAGAGCTTGGTGATCAGGCGATTGGAGTTGCGCAATTCAGGAATGCCAACCTGCGTAATCAGATAGAGCGTGGCGCTTTCATCGAAGAGATGCGTATGCTGAAGGTCGAGCCTGGATCCGGCATCGACAATCACATAATCGAAGTTCTGGCGGGCCACATCCAACAGTTTGTCAATGGCGTCATCAGAGACCTGCGTCGAAGCCAGCTCCGTGGGCGCGGCCAGCACGAACAATCCGGAGCGATGACGCACCAGCAACGTGGAAAGCAGGTTCGAATCGAGGCGGCTGAAGTTCTGCAGCGCGTTCACAGTGGAGTATTCCGCATGGACGCCAAGATTGATTGCCGCGTCGCCCAGCGGGAGATTGAGGTCAATCAAGAGCGTCTTCTGCCGCGACTCCTCGGCCAGCGAGACGGCATAATTGCAGGCCAGCGTGGTGACTCCCGAACCCCCTTTGGCGCCCAGAAAAACCAGCAGCCTTCCCCCGGTCTTCTTCGCCGGATGAACGGACGAACGCAGGGCGGAAACGCGAATCAGAGCCTCGGCCACCGCGCCGCGGTCGAAGGGCACAGTGAGAAACTCACGCGCTCCGGCGCGCATACAGCGCATCAGCAGCGAGGGATCCGCCTGCGACGAGTAGACCATTGCGGTTGCCAGTCCATGCGCGCAGATGCTTTCTACCAGATCCAGGGCATACTCCGGATTGCTGTCCAGGTCGATCAAAACCACATCGAAGTCATTCCCCACCACCCGCGTAGCATCCTCAACACTGGCAGGATAGGAGATAAACTCACGGATGGAGCCGGCCTGGCATTCACCAAAGATGCTGATGGCGTCGGCGCGGCGCTGATCGTCGGGACTGATGACGGCAATCGACAGACCGCCCGTATTCAACGCAAGTGAATCGGAAAAATGCATCGCTGTTGTCATGGCGCTTCCACTGCCCCCACGAGCCTCTTGCGCTCGTCCTCTGAACGCCGCCCTGGACGACGTAGATCCATCCCTGCTCTCTGCCGGCGAAGTAGACTCCTTCGGCAGGTTTCCCGGCGTATCTCGTTGAGAGCGCCGGAAAACTTAACAATTGCTTACCTTCTCTATCGGCTTTGTGCAGATACCCATGAGTAATCTTTGATAATTTGCAACGGGCGGCGCGGCCGTCTCTATCGCCAAATCTTCCACAAAATGAAATTGCGTATCACACCTTGACATGAACTCCAAGCCGCTGCAAACTGGAAGGTAGGTCATCGAGTGGAACAGGGGGCCATGATGCGAGATGCAACCCCGCAAGGCACATATAAGGTTCAGGCCCTTGATCGGGCCTTTGCGGTCTTGGATTTACTGGGTGAGAGCGGCACGCCACTGGGGCTGGCGCAGGTTGCCTCGTCCCTGCAGTTGCACAAAAGCACTGCCCACCGCTTCCTGATGGTGCTCGAGCGGCATCGCATGGTGGAGCGCACCGCCAACGGCAAATTCCGCCTGGGGCTGAAGCTCTTTGACCTGGGAAACCGGTCCATTGAGCAATTCGATCTGCGCGACCGCGCCCAGCCGCATCTGCGCCGGCTGGTGGCCGAAACCGAAGAGACCGCGCACCTGTGCATCCTGGAGGCCGCGCACGTCATTTACATCGACAAGATCGAGCCTGCCCGCTCGGTGCGCATGATTACCCGCATCGGCGCCAGTAATCCGGTGCACTGCACCTCGGTGGGCAAGGCGATTCTGGCCTTTCTGCCGGAAGACCGTATCGCCGAAGTGCTGCGCCGCACCCGCTTCGAGCGCTTCACGCATCGCACCATTGCAACCGCCGAGGCGCTGCGCGTCGAGATCGACAAGACCCGCCGGCGCGGTTATGCCGTGGACGATGAGGAGCTGGAGGATGGACTGCGCTGCATCGCCGTGCCGGTGCTGGATGCGCAACGCTTTCCCGTGGCTGCGGTGAGCGTCTCCGGACCCTCATTTCGCGTGACGGCGCAGAAGCTGCCTTCGATCGCCAATCATCTCTTGCAGTGTGTGCGCTCCATCTCCGCGGATATGGGCTTTGTGCCCAGCGGCCGCGGCAATCGCGCCGTCTGGCCGGGCTGAGGCAAAATCTCTTGGGGCTTAGGAAGAAAAGGATCTCAGAGCGGGTCCTTTCTCAAGAGGGATAGTAGCACTTTGTAGAGATCATGGTTGCGGTGATTGAAGCGAAATTCTGTTTCTTTCAGATGGAGCGGAAAGGTGCTTTTGCTCACGCCGTGAAACTTCGTCAGGCGGTGCTTGGCAAAGCCCCAAAAGCTCTCGATGCCGTTGATG
>Ga0181528_10001994_pt1 | contig 12534 bp, 9 predicted proteins | sample PEATcosm2014_Bin_47_FD_119742 | JGI IMG/M metagenome (GOLD analysis project Ga0181528, IMG submission 119742) | Peatland microbial communities from MTU Mesocosm Facility, Houghton, MI, USA - PEATcosm2014_Bin10_10_metaG | ecosystem: Environmental > Terrestrial > Soil > Wetlands > Peat | place... | reverse complement strand
GGCGGAAACGAAGGAGGCGCCATACGCCGCAATCCGCCGCGGCAACTCCACCGGACCGATCGTGTGCCCGGTGGCCGCATCGATGAAGTACGAATGCGGTCCAAGGCGCTCCACGAGGCGCCCTGCGAAATTGCAATCGGAAATGGACGTCACGTTACGCTTTTGGGGATAGTTTGGGAGTAATAATGCGCACGATCTCGCGGACATTTTCCATTTCCATCAACTCGTCCACATCGAGTGTGATCCCGAAAGTCTCTTCGAGGCTGCTGGCAAGCGACAAATGTCCTACCGAATCCCAAAGAGGAATGTCGGCGGCACTGGTCTCCATGGTTACCTGTTGCGGGTCCACATCGAACGCAGTCTTGAATGCTTCCTGGACCTTACTTAAAACGTCACCGGTATCGCTCATCTGTTCCTTTCCATTTCCGAATTTGCGTTCAAAAACCTGAATGTTCGCTCCTGGCGCTCAGGACATGATCCCTGTTCCACCGTCCAGGATCAGGGTATGGCCGATCATCCCCGACGATGCGTCCGAGCAGAGGAATTGGGCGCCGTATGCCACCTCTTCGGCCGTGACCAGGCGTCCTGCCGGAGTGCGGCGGATGGTTTCGGCAATGCGGTCTTCGCTATCCGGCATCGCTTTCCAGGCATCGGTCAGCACTGCCCCTGCCGTCAAGAGGTTGACGCGCACGCCAAACGGCGCCAGTTCGGCGGCGAGGTGCCGAGCCAGAGCCTCGAGCGCCCCTTTAGACGAGCCAATCAACGAATAGTATGGCAGCACGCGCGTGGCGCCCCATGAGCTGATTGGTACTACGCTCGATCCTTTGGACAGGCGCCTCCTGGCGAGCTTGACCAGCCTGAAAAACGCGCGGACATTGAGGTTGAACGTCCAGTCGAAATGCCGCTCCGTGAGTTCGTCAAAGGGACGATGGATCCCGGTGGCAGCGCAAAAGACCAGCCCGGACAGCTGCGGGGCCGATTCCTCAAGAAAGCGGCCGAGCTGTCCCAGGCCTTTATCGGTGGTCAAATCGGCCCGGCAAAACGAAATCTCCAGCTGTTCCTCCGCGGCAATCGCCTTCAGCTCTTCCGCAGCCTTTTCGTTACGAAGATAATTCGCGATCACCTTGGCGCCCGACCGCGCGAACCGGATTGAGATAGCCTTGCCAATGCCGCGCGTGCCACCGGCAACCAGAATGGTCTTGCCGGACAGGGAAAAAAGATCAGCCTCGCTTGCTGTCGTGGACATCGGATCGTTCCTATATCTCGCCTGCATGTTTAGAATCCCAATTTCCGGTTTCGAGAGCAAAATCCGGCCGGGTACGCAGGTGTCGAAGAGTTGAGAGGTTGACGCCCTGGAATGAAGCCGGATCAATCGAGCGGCCCAGAACGGATGTTGAGACCGTTCGACGATCAACCCCTTAACTCGGTTCAAGGATTGTATTCAGAATATCATCGCGGAACGTGGCCTGCGCAGAGGGCGATTGCCACCATCGGGTGAGTCGCGTAGCTCGTTCGACAAGTTGCGTTGACCATATTGGAGATGAAGCATGAAAATGTTGGCCGAGCTTCTTTTCTCCGGCCCATGGATTTTTTCTGTATATTCAAGCGCTCCCCAGACTTTCGGAACTGAACTCCAGGGCGGCTTCGGCGCTGCGGGGAACCTTGCCTTCCCTTCCACCGGCACGCCAGGCTCGTTTCTCCGGATCGTATTGCCGGATGATGGTGGCGGGATAGCCTGCCACCACTGAGTAATCGGGGATGCTCCGCATGACCATGGAATTGGCGGCGATGACGCAGTTGCGGCCGATGGTCAGCTCGCCTCTCGGGGCGATGATGGAAGCGCCATGACCGATCCAGGTTCCCTGGCCGATGCGGATGGTTCCTCCCTCCGTGATGCCTTGATCGACAACCGGGACGTTGATGTCCTCGTAGGCATGATTGTGGTCCACAATAATGACCACCTGTCCGACCAGGACATCGCGCTCCAGATGGATTCTGTTTTTTGCGGAGATGATGCTGCCGAACCCTACGTGGCAATTGTCGTCGAGCACGATGACGGGGTCGCCCGTCGGGTCCTCGGTGGCCACGCTGAGCCAAGCGTACTCTCTCAGGCTAACGAAATTACCGAGGCTTACCCTGGTCGAGCGCCGGCGATTTACCTTGCTGGTGTAATGAAACGAGACCTTGCGGCCGATCGAGGCAAAGGGATAGGTCATGCCGAGCCATAAGCTATGCAGCTTGGTAAGTCCCCTGGGCAAGAGCTGTAATGGGTCGTCCATTGGCCTGCGATGCTGATTAGGATGCACGTATGAGCTCCTTGGAGTAAGTTTCAACGACTGTATCCGCGTCTATAAGGCGGCAGCCGATTCAGGCGCCGCCGCGTTGCGTTGCGAGCCGAGGTGTCTTTTTGAAGCGCGAAGATGAACCGGAGCGCAAACGGCATAAGCTGCAAGGCAGGTTGCGGCGCACAGAGCGAGATCGGCGGCCGGCCGCTCAACCAGGCCGAGACGGCGGCTGCCGAGCACGATGATTGCCATTACGAGGGCTGCGAGGCCTGGCGCCAGAAATGCGGATGAGTATTGAAGCAGATGCAGATGGGTGACAGAACGCAGAGAGATCAGTTGGAAGAGGTATCCAACCACGACTGCAAGGAGGGCGGCAATCTGGCCTCCTACCGGCCCCAGAAATCTGGCGGCCGGATAGACAGCAACAAGCATCACCACAGCAGTGACAACCACCGCGTTGCGATGCAATCCGGGGCGGCCCTTGGCGAACAGCACGATGGTGGGCAAGGCATTGAGCACGGTCAGGAACACCACGGCCGATGCAACGGATAAGGGCCCGGTGGCTGCGATGTAGCGCGCGCCATACGCGAGCCTGAGCAGAGATGGCGCCGACAGGGAAATGAAAACAGCGGCCGGCATCCCCAGCAGCAGAAGCCACGACGTGACCTCGAGGAGAATGCGGTTGACGCGCTGGTTGTCCTGCTGAACGCTGGAAAGGGCGGGCATCAGGGTTTGCCCCAGCATGTTTGTACAGAAGACGGAGGGGGTAGTAACCAGCCCGACGGCCAATGTATACAAGCCGAGGGCGGACAGTGGATACAACCTTCCCAGAACAAAGACGTCGGCACGCGCAATGACCAGGTTCAAGATAGCGAGCCCGAAGATCCCTTTCGAGAAGGCAAGGAGTTCCTTGGCGGCGCTCCAATTGAAGCGCAGCGAGGGGAGGCCGGGGCAAAGGATGTAGGAAAGCAGGCAGCGGAAGACGTTCTCGCCGCAGTATCCAATCGCGAGAGCCCACACATCGCGCATATAGAAGCTGAGCGTGACGGTGAGGAGCACGCCGCAGATGCCGCCTCCGTTTGTAATCACGGCCCAGCGGCCCAGCTTCATCTCTCTCTGGGCAAGGACGGATCGAGGGCTGATGGCGCCGTTGAACAGCACGCTCAGCAGTGCCAGACGGAGCAAGCCGGAGATTTCCGGACGCCCGTAGAACGCGGCGATCCATGGAGCGATGGCGAAGATGATCGAGTAGGAAAGCAGAGCGCGGCAGAGGCCCAGCCACCAGGAAGCGTTGAAGTAGGCAGGCTCGCTTCCTCGCGGGTTCTGGATGATGGCCCCGTTCATGCCCACATCGGTCAGAACATCCACGAGCGATGCGGAGGAGATGACAATCGCCATGGTGCCAAAGGCCCCCGGCGCCAGGATCCGGGCCAGAAGCATGTTGCGGCCGAACCGTACAGCCTGCTCTGCGACACTTCCCGATCCCAGCCACGCTCCGCCGCGCATGGCTTTGGCCCTGAGCGCGTCGCCACGCACCAAACCGCCGATCGATTCCTTCGCCCGGCTGTAGGCTCCGGTTAGATCCATCTGGTTCCACCTGTTGCCGGGATTTCGATCGCACATATGCGAACCTGGCCCGATGGGCCTGCGGAACGCGCGCGGGTAAGAGTTTGAAGAAGCCGCCAACCGCTCACAGGGTATCCTCTTTCTTGCGGAAGATCGCGTGGATGGATTCGCCCCCGCCGGCCAGCGGGGCCATTGCCAACAGTGCGCGCAGGACGGTCATGCGCACCACTTTGCGCGCTGCCCGCCAGGGCAGGCTCGCTTCTCCACGGTAAGCAACAGGCGTCCGCTGAATGCCCACGGCGCGGAAGGCATCGTCCCAGACGTAGCGCAGGCTGGTGCCCACGGCAGGATTGCGCCGCGTTTCAAGCGACACCTGGGAGAGCCCGGCAGACTCGGCCAGGAATTTGAGGGAAGCCGGCGAGTAATGAAACAGGTGTCGCGGCAGCTCCAATCCATGCCAATAGCTTCCGAACACCCGCGCCTCGGCGGAATCCACGTTTGGAACCAGGATGTAGAGAATGCCTCCCGGCTTCAGCCATTCGGCGACACGCATCATCACAAGTCGCGGCTCGTACAGGTGCTCGAACACGTCAAAGCACGTAATCGCGTCGAATGACGCCGGCGCAAAGCGGGCGTCGAGGATGTTTCCTACGAAGACCTTGGCGCCGCTTTTCGATCGCGCCAGGCTCGCCGATTCCTCCGACATCTCGATGCCGAACAGATCCCAGCCCTTCCCGGAGAGAGACTGCAAGAACGCGCCCGAACTGCATCCCAGGTCAAGGAGCGCCCCTGACTGCTTGTGCGGCGCTAGCGCGGCGTTGCGGTCCCGCCACCGTTGCGGGGAGTTCTCGCCGGATGCCGAGATCAACCTGTCGTATGCTTCCGTGTAGTGCGCGTGCATCTGGGCGGGCGTGGGCGGGTTGTCGAGCCATACGAGGGAGCAGGCCGGGCAGCGCAGCAGGGTGTACCGCTCGCGGCGGCCATGGAAACGGTCCGGCGCCTGAAGCCACAGGCGCGCGCCGCCGGCGCCGCACGCGGGACACGACGGCAGGCTGCTTTCCTTTGGCCGGTTTTCTCCGCGCGCTTCCAGGCTTCGCTCTGAAACCGGCGCCAATGATGGACTGCTGTTCATAGTCTCTTTGCCCTGCAGATTCCTAAACGGTAAATTCTGAAGCTCTTTTGCTTTCGCGGCGGCGCACAGTCCGGAGGGCGACGCCGGGGCTGATCCAGGTGAGCAGCCATTTGATGGCGTAGTTCTTTGTCAGGTTCAACCGCGCCGCTTTGAGAGCGGCGGCGCGCGCCTTGCCGTATTCTCCGGCTTCGAGATAACAGTTGACCCATCCGCTATGAACGGTGGCGAGCTGATGACGGACCAGCTTGCGAATGGCTTCCGGCTGGCCTTCAGTCAAGCGCGAGAGGCCTTCGAGCCGGAGCTGGCTGTTTTGATAGAAAAACTCCGAGCTGTTCCAGGCCGAACTGATGCCCAGATGGCGATCCTCGACGGGAGACCGGTCAAATGAAACCAGCGGGCGGTTGACGAAGCAGAAGCCGCAGGTCATCGCCAGCCGAAACATGAATTCGCTATCCTCGCTGTAGAGCAACCGGGCGTCGAATCCGCCTATTTTCTTCAATGCGTCAGCGCGCGCGAGAAGTGAGGACAGGCACACCACCATGCCGCCTCCGCCAGGCTTCACAAGCAGTCTCAGTACATCGGTGTTGATGCCCATGTCGCCCTGGTGGCGGTAGTTCTCTTCGGCCAATTGGAACATGGTGCGCGTTTCGGAGTGATTAAAGAAACGGACATCGGTGTAACATGCGCCGCAGGCGGGACCCAACTGCTCCAGCGCCTGGAACTGCAATTCCAGTTTGTCGCGTTCCCACATATCGTCGGAATCGAGGAAAGCGATCCATTCACCCCTTGCCTCCTCGATGCCCTTGTTCCGCGCGACGCTGACTCCCTGGTTGTTCTGAAAGTAGTAGCGAATCCGGTCTCCGAAAACCTGCTTGAGCGTCTGGCCCGTCTCATCGGTCGATCCGTCGTCGACCACAATGACTTCCAGGTCAGCGAAGGTCTGCGCAAGGACGCTCTCGATACCCTTGCGAACCTTCTCTGCGCGGTTATACGTGGGAATGACGACGGATACCTTGGGAGTCATGAAGGAAAACTCTCTGCTTGCGACGCGATGGGTTGCGAATCGGGGTTGGATGCGGCACGGCTGCCGATCATGGCTGGACATCCTGGTCCGGCACTTCGAAGACGTAGAGACTGTGATCCAGGACCGACTTGACCGGGTATTGCAAGGCCCACTGGTATCCATCCGACTCCGGGAGCGTTTGTCCCGATAGATAGGTCGCGCTGACGATCACTGTGCCGGCAACGCGCTCGTGCGGCGGCAACAGAATGGACTGAATTCCATACGCGGCGGGGGCAACATTTCCGAAGTACGCCAGATGAATGGGCACGCCTGGGTGCGCTTGCTGATAATGGCGCAGCGCGATGAGGCCCTCGCCCCAATCGACGTTGCTGTCGCTCAGAAGCTTGTAGCTGTCGGCTGGCTTGACGAAGAGATTGAAGTAGGAGAGATAGTCCGGCGCGTACCTTGCCGCGTCTGCAATGTGAACTGCCAGTGCAACCAGCAGGAGGGCCTGGGCCAGGCGACGCCCCCTTGCAAAGTACCAGAGGCTGCCGCAAAGCAGCAGGACAAACGGGTAAACGGGCAGAATGTAGCGCTCCCCGAGATTCAGTCTGGAAAGTTCCGCGAGCACGAGGTAGCCTGCCGGGAAGATGGCCCAAAAGGCGAAGTCCCGGGGAAGCCGCGTGCGAAGCGAGAAGATCACACCGAAAGCTGCAACGCAGAGCGCGAGCACCATTGTCGGCCATTTAAGAGAGGCCACGATGGGGAAATAGAGAAGCGATCCGCCCCGGTAGGTATGGCCGAGGAGGAATCCGCTGTGGCCTCGCTGGTCGTGCGCCAACTGGTATCCCAACCCCTGTATATATTCAAAGGCCGGAACCGGCACGGAGATTTGACGGGTACGCAGGGAGTTCCGAACGATGGAGTCCGGCCGGTTGGGGATAGCGATGCGCATCTGCACATCGTTTGTCGCGAAGGTGATCTTCGAAACATGAAAGTGGTAGGCCGCCCACACGACGAAGAAGGAGATGAGAAATGCCGTTATCGCAGGCCGCCAGTTCCAATGAGCGGGTCGAATGGCGATGGTCCTGTCGTCGAGAACCAGCATGAGAGCTAGTGCCGCGAGAAAGAATGGGAGCGAGGAGGCCTTCGAAATCAGCAAGCCGCCCAGCACAAATCCCAATAGCGCTGTCTGCGGCCATGAGCGGTTGCGGCGCCAGCGGCAAAGCTGGAACGCCGTGGCAAACAACATCAGCGTCAGCGCGCCGTCATTGGTGGCCGCGAGCGAAAAATGAGCAATCAGAGAAGGCGAAAAGGCAAACAGTGCGAGCACGAAATTGGCTGCGCCGGTTGAGTAGAGCGAACGGGCGGCCAGCCAAAGCAGAATGCCCAGGATCGCGCCCAGGATCGCGTTCGCCGGGCGAGTGTGCCAGGCCAGCGCTTCAGGATCCGGAAGGATTTGGCCGAACGAGTCAAAGTCCGAATTGTGCCACGCAACCGCTTCGGGATTTGGAACGGCCTTGCCGCCAATTTGAAATCTGGAATTGATGGCCGGAAGCGTGCAGAGCAGCCGAGCCAGCGGAGGGTGGTCATTCATGCCGGCCCCGCCGCTGAATTGCCCGCTTCGCCATTGCTCCAGCCCAGACAGGATGTTGATCGGCTCGTCGAATGTAAACGATTGCGACTGGATGAACCACGCGCATTGCGCCAGGTACGCGAGCAACAGGATTGCGGGCAGAACGAAGGAGGAAAAAATCGCGCGCTGCGCCGCATGGACCGCGGTCCCATCGGCCGGGACCAGCGGAGCAAGTTGCCCCTCCGACGGACTGGGCTCAGTTTCTGTGATCGCTTGGCGAGTCATCTTAGGGTGAGATAGGTGGAAGTGCGGAAAAATCCTGAAGGAGGTTGAAAAACTCCACATTCGATTGAAGCTGGATAAGACGGTCAACTTGCAAAGGCGACTGGACGCGCCGTGCCGGCCCCGCTGTGATCCGTCGCGCGATGGGAGGCAACGGTCTGGCGGTAGACATCTAGGAGTATTGCTCCCGCGGCCGTCCAGGTGATTTCCGGGGCGGTTCTCAGCGATTCCGCGCGCAGCTTTTCAAGCAGCGCACGGTCGTTATGCAGCAGGGTGATGTGCTCTGTCAACGCCTCGACATCGCCGACTTTATGCATGAGCCCGGTTTTCATGTGACTGCAAATCTCCGTGCAGGCCTCCGAGGCGAGCGGAACGCAGCCGCTGCCCATGGCTTCGGTGATCGTCAATCCGAATCCTTCCTCGATACTGGGCAAGATCAGGATGTCGCTCTTTCTCATCAATTCCGCAACATCGTTGCGATGGCCCAGGACCTTGACGCTGGGATGGGCGAGCATGGGCGCGAGCTTTTCCTGGTAGGCGGGCAGGAATTCACCGGCGATCAGGAAAGTTCCGTCCTTGGAAGCCGGAGACCCGAGCCAGGCCTCAAGGGCGAAGTGAACGCCCTTGCGCACGGCGCACACTCCCACAAACAGCATCTGCAATCCCGCACCCTCTCCATTGCGCGGCTTCTTGTTTGGAAAGTAGACATGCTCGTCGTATCCGTAGATGTGCCGGGCCAGCTGCTCCTTCGGATAGCCCTTATCGAGAAAGGTCTTCACCACAAAATCGGAAGGACACAGCAGGCGGGTGGCCAGCCGGTACTCCTGCTCCTCGATGCGCAGCTTGTCCTCGTCAAAGGCGTGCTCGTGATCGGGCGGCAGCACCACTCCGAGCCGTTCGCACTCCTCCTGAACCACTTCCATGGCGAACCGTGTATTTGCGTTCGGTCTCTCCAGGACGGTTGGAATGCCCAGTCGCGCCGCGGCTTTCAGCGTTTCCAACGATCCCGTCGGCCAGGCGTGGATGATATCAACCTGTCCGGCAAGCTTTGCGACTCGCCGCGCTACAATGCGGTCGTGCAGCGCCACGGCGCGTTTTGTGCCCACGACTCGGAAAGGGAGGCGGAAGTTTCCCCGCGCCAGCGTGGGCCAAACGCGCACGCCCGCTGGAACGGGCCGGCCCAGTGACGCCGGAAGGACCATCAGGTCTGCTCCCGCCGCCGCCAGGCCGTTCACCTGCTGCCAGGCCGTATAGCAGATCCGGTCCGCGCCCAGACGAAGCGGGAAACTGTACAAAACTCTCAGACGCTCTTTTTGATCGCTCATTGCTTCTTCTGTCCCATCGCCGGCCGGCTTCGAAGATTCAGCTCCGCGGTCGAAATTCTCAAGCAGCGCTGCCCGCAAACTCGAGTTTCCCCTGATCCTGCTTCTCCGCGCTCCGAACCACCGAACGTGTTGCCTCGGTTGTGACCACCGCGATCATGGCCAGCAGAACGAACAGGCTCATCAGCAGGACGCCCACATAGTTTATGCCCCAGTGGGCAACCTGCACGGCAAACAGAGTGGATCCAAAGCACCACATGAACCACTCCTTGGCGCGATCCGGTTCAACCGCCTTCCTGGCAACCCCAATCGCCCGAAAGCTTCGGACGAAGATCGTCACATAGAAAATCAGGGTCAACAGGCCGCCCGTCAAGCCAACGGCAACAAACTGGTTGCAGAGGTCATAGCTGTCCCAGCCCCAATTGATGTAATCGGGAGTGCCGATGAGCCACCAGTCCTTGAAATGCTTGATGGTCATATCGACCATGATGTATCGCTGGTAGCTGGACGAGGAGCCGGTGAGATCGATGCGCCCGATCAAAGCCCAGACGGGCGCCTTCATATAGAGGTGCAGGGCCACCAGCGTACAGGCGAATACCCTGCGAACCATGCTCATTTTCTTCCGCAGGCGCCAGAAGGCTAGCCCCAGAAGACTGCCGCCAAGGGCCATCTGCGAGGTGCTGGAGTTGGAGGCGATGACCATGGCCACAGACCCGGCAATCCCCACCCAAGCCATCATGCGCGACTTGCGATCTTTCCAGAGCCAGAGAAACACCGGAAAGAAGGCGCCGCCAAACGGACCGGCAGTCAGAGCGCCCATGGTTCCCGACGCGCGCACGCTTCCGTTTCTTACCGTGGACCACGTCGGAACCCCGGTGAAGTAGCCGTAGATGTTGGTGTGCGTAAACAGTTCGCTCATCATGGGAACGCCCTGAATGACGCAAACCACGGCGAGCACCTTGATGGTGCGCCGCATTGTCTGGCCGTCGGGAATCAGGAATCTTGCCACCAGGTAGCCGCCGCAGCTATCGACAAGAGTGCCCAGCCCCTGGATCAGCGCATCGGTGGTGGGAAATTGAAGCAAAAATGCGATGAGAGCGGAGACCGTCCACAGTGCGACCATCTTGTCCACGGGGCTGAAGCCGCCCGGGTACTTTTCGCGATGGGAAAAGCCGAGCCTGCGCGCCAAGGCGACCAGGACCAGGATACGCAGAGCAGAAAAATGCACGCCCCCCAACACCACCACTTGACTGGCCGGGATGAAAAAAAAAGCGAGCAGGAAAGGCACGATCGCCTTCTGGCGTGGAAGGGCCAGGATCAGCACGCAGGCGACGAGCAGAAGCAATGCCATCAACGGGAGGATCGTTGAACCGGCTGCACCGCCTCCGAATCTGAAGTTTTGAGGTACCATGAGTCCGAGTTATGCGATGGGAACTTGGCAAAAACAGAGCTCTTCCATAATCGGCAAGAGCCAGGAATGCCATGCATTGCCGAGGTTGGAAGAGCCTTCCGGGATCGCATTGGCCGCGGCAAGCCGGTTGAAGGGATTGTCTCACGACCCGGGCAGCTCACGCGGATTCGCCGGGGAATCACCGCCGGCAGCCGCGGCGGCCGGCGAGCAAGGCTTCCCCTGTAGAACCGCCGAACGCGGGAGTTGGATTGGGGCAGTTCGTGTCGTAGTCCGTGAAGCGCCCAATCTTTGCGACCGGCGGCTCAGGGGGCAGCAACCGAACCCGTCGGATTGGTCGGGGGCGGCGGGCCGGGAAACTGGTAGGCGCCGCTGTCCCAAGCCGCGGCGGCGGGACGAAGAACGGCCGGCCACGCCATGGAAGGACAGATCATCGTGTGGCTGATTGTGTTATACGAGCAACCGTCCGTGGTGCTGTACTTGCAGGCGTTCGCCGCATCCGTCGCGATGGCGGGTTCCGCGGTGTAGGAGGCCAGCGTGGCGCAGTAGGACAGCAGGTTGCCACCTTTTCCCACGGTTGAATTCTTTGCAGACATCGGAGTGCAGGGGGTAGTGGCATCGTTGGCGCATGTGTTCGTGAATGAGTTTCCGGGCGAACCGGTCGTGTAGCCCTGTGACGTTGCAGCAGCGTCGGATATCTGCACATTGGATGCACTGGGACTGTTGCCGGGGCCACCGATGCAACCTCCGGCCGCCGTGCTATCCCAGGGGCTGTTAATCAGGTGCTCGTTGACCACGGTGAGATATCTCCCACCCGAGTTGTTCGGTCCCAGATGGCAGGGCTGCTGCGTGTCCACCAGGGTGTTATTGAACATGAAGTTCCCGCCGGAATTTGTGCAGGCCGCATAGGTTGGCGGTCCGGCAATATCCCACGATCCCTGGTTTGCGGCGGCGTTTAAATCGTACATCAGGTTGTTGAACCAGTATTCAGGCACCGTGTTCGGGCAAAACCACAGGTCAACCTGCCCGCCCTTGCCGAAGCTTGGATCGAAATGCCGCATGACGTTGTTGTAGAAGACATTCGGTGTGCCTTGGGGTTGGCCCATGGCGTTCCCGGTGGCATCCCCGTTGCACTCCAGCCCATTGCCATGCGTGGGGACGTAAGGATTGTAAAAGTGCTCGAAGATATTGTCGTGAATGTCGTGGCACCAGTTGGCAACACCCTGCGTCACGTAGCGGAACATGCTGTCCTTCATGTGGTGAATATCCGGAAAGATCCCCCACGCGCACGCGCCGGGGACCGAATCCGACCCGTCCACCACGATGCGCATGAAAGAGGTCAGCGATCCGCCGCCAAACGCATAGCACTGCAGTGCGCCGTTCGATTGCGTCGCCGTGGAGACAGTCCAGCCGTGCATGTAGAAGTTGTCGATGATCGTCATCATCGAGCATGTGGACGGATTCCCGCATCCATTGTTGACGAACATCGCATCGAAGCTTGAGTTGCCCACGTTGGTGGTGTCCTGTGAGCACAGGCCGGTAAACTCGAAGCTGTCCCAATATTGGTAAGACGTGTTGGTGACCACGAAATCGTTGGACGGCCCGGTCTGATAAGGACAGCTTGAAACGATGCTGGTCGAAGTGGGGTTGTCTCCATTCAGGATGGGACGGCACCAGGACGAGCAGTTGGACGAGTTATACCACGCCGTATCCACGCCGATATAGAAGCAGCCTGATTGCGTGCCTTCATAGACGCAGGTCGATGCGCTGGTCCCCGGCCATTGAGGGGTCCACGTACCCCCTGTAGATGTTGAATCGGTGGTGATGCCAAGATGCCAGGTATCCCCGCCCCTGAAGATCAGGCCCACGCCTCCATGGGCCGATCCATAGCCGCCAAAGGAGGATTGCACGGTGGCGCAGGTACCGGAGCAGTTCGGCATCCCTGGAGCATGAAGCCATG
>Ga0181528_10001993_pt1 | contig 12541 bp, 13 predicted proteins | sample PEATcosm2014_Bin_47_FD_119742 | JGI IMG/M metagenome (GOLD analysis project Ga0181528, IMG submission 119742) | Peatland microbial communities from MTU Mesocosm Facility, Houghton, MI, USA - PEATcosm2014_Bin10_10_metaG | ecosystem: Environmental > Terrestrial > Soil > Wetlands > Peat | place... | reverse complement strand
TTCCAGGTTCTGAATCAGCGTTTTGCTGAGCGTTCCCAAGCTCTGGTTGCCGGTGGGACTATTGCCCTGGATGAGCAGGTCGACATGCGACCCGGCGGTGACGAATCCGGCCACCCCGACCACTTCATTTACCGACACAGCGAAGGCTCGCATGCCATGCGGAATCAGGGTCGCCAGGCCGCCGCCGGCGCCGCGAGGCGCGAGCCGCGACTCAATCACCGGCTCCTTGGCATAAATGGGAGTGGTAACGCCCCTGCCTTTGAGATCCTCGATCTTATTGGTGGCTCCCGCCGGGACCGCGCCTGCCCAGTCGCCGAGTTGAATGTCGCCATCCTTGAGGACCGAACCCACTTCCAGGTCCTTGGCGGCCACCGCGATCTGCACCGTGGGTGCGGCTGCCTTGGCCGGCTGAGGACGGCCCATCAGGGACTTGTAAGTGATGAGACCTCCGGTGGCCGCCACCAGGAACGCAAACGTCAAAACCCCTGCAAATCTCTTGTTCATAACAATTCCTATTCCGCCTACTCGGATCTATTCCGACCTGCCATCTGCTCTCGCGCGCGAGGCGCGGTTCGTAAGCCGCGGCGTGTTCCCGTCTACCTGGGGATGCCGCACGCCGCGGCCTGGTACGGTTAATTGTCTAGCTGGCATGGGCTTGGGCGCGTAAAGCGAAATATCCCAAAAACCCGTGCGGGGGCAAGCCATCGCGTGACGGGAGGCCTGCCCCCACCCGGTGGCCTAGCTCGCCATCGAGTTCGCCGCCGCCAGTTGGTTGTTGGTGGTTACCCAAATGCCCTTGATGCTGCCGCCGGCGCCCAGGAAGAGAGCAGCCGAAGCCAGCGCCACGAACGCCATGAGCAAGGTGTACTCGATAAGATCCTGGCCCTGTTCGTCGTGCCAGAAGTTGCGCAGATACGTCATTGTGTTTCGCTCCTAGTAAAAAGATTTCCTGTGATCGCTTGACCACTTGCCGAAGTTTTCGTGACCCTGCGATCACGGCCTGCTCCGCCGCGGTTGCGGGCGGCGGAAGACGGGTTGCCCGCGGCCGTTGGAACCGGCCGGAAGATCACCGCGACTCCGTCGTCGTAAACGGCGCGCCAGCGGCTGCTTTCTTTCAGCACACCCGCGAGAGGGATGCCGGGGGGCAATAGAATCGTGTTGACACCGAAGCTATCGAGTATCTGTTCCCAACCGTGCTTCACGCTGAGAACGTCGATGTATTGATTTTCAAAATCGTCACCGTAAAAATCGCTGCGTCCGTCCACGAACACCTTGCCCGTGGGATAAAGCCGCCAGATGAGATAATCCCCCCACTCGTCGTGGGTGAAGACGCGCGCGGAGGCATCGTGGCGCAGCACTTCCACCGCCGCCGCCGGATAGGATTTGGGATCGTACTCGGAGCGGAACTGCTTGGGCGGGGCGGGCGCGAACAGGATTGCCGCCACCAACGCGAATCCCGCGGCGCTCACCAGGTGCCAGCGGGGCAGCGCGTCGGTCTCCGCGGTCTGCGCGGCCATGGCATTGAACCGCGCGCCGGCTTGCCGCAGCCAACCGGCCACTGCGAGGTGCGGCAGCCGCCGCAGCCAGGCGTCCACGGCCGCGGCCACCAGCGGCGCCGAGACGATGGCAAACAGCGGAACATTGCGCGCGGCTAACAATCCCGCGTGGCCGAACACCAGCAATAACAGGGACTCGGTGAACCGGCCCTGCGATCCATACCAGAAAACGGAAGCGGCGCTGGCGAGCAGGAGGGCTTCGAAGAATATCGCCGCAGGGTGATGGAAACTGAGGGTGAAAAACTCCGCGATGTGCTGCGAAGCGTACGGATCGCGCAAATACTCGACGAGGTGAGCGTGCAGACGCCAGCCGTAGGGGTTCACCAGGCTGGCCGCCAGGCATGCCAGAGTGACGCCGAACCAGGAGGCCGCGCGCCGGGCGGCCGGCCGGCGCAAGGCGGGATCGGCCGAAAAGGCCACGGTCAACAGTTCGCCCGCGCCATAGATTGCCACCATTAGAATGCCGACGATGAATCCGCCGTGCAAATTGGTCCACACAACGGTTGCCGCCGGCAGTAAGACGAAATAGGGAATTCCGGCGATTCGCGTACGCCCCTCGCGCACCCGCTCGAAAAGGAAAAGGAACAGCACCAAAAATAACAGCGTGAATAAATGCGGCCGCGCCAGCCAGTGAACCGAGGATGACGCCACCGCCAGAACCGTGACCACGATCGCCACCAGCGGGTTCGCGTGGCGGGCCGACAGGCGGAATAGCAGGGTGAAGATGGCGCACAGCAGCAGCAGAGTCAAAAGTACTACGGCGCGCAATCCGCCCACATGGTTGAGGCCGGCGAACACCAGATCGGAAAGCCATTCCCAGGCGAACCACACGCCGTTGGGCTTGGAAAACGAAAAGACGTCGTGCGTGGGTACGACTCGATTGGCCACCATCCAGTCGCCCGTGCGGATGTGCCATCCGGTATCGCAATCGCTGAGCAGCGTCTGCACGCCGTCCATCCGCCCAAAAAGAAATGCCACCGGCAGCAGGAATGCGAAATCCGTCAGCGAGGGCAGAAACTTGATCGCGAATTGGGAGCCTCGGGTTTCCATCTTGAATTACGCCATCCAGGAACTGGCTACCGGTTGCAGCGCCTCCAGAACCCGGAGTTTGTCGTGGAATGCGCGGAAATCCATATAATTCACGCGCAGCGCGACGCGCGGGCTATCGTTTTCGGCGCTAAAGATCCGGGTGACGGTACCTTGACAATGAATGCATTTCTGCCCGAAGCCGTGATTGGCGGGCAGTTCGATTTCAACCGTAATAATCTGACCGACAGCCGGAACCGGGATCCGCGCGCCATCGCCGCACCAGGCCACCAACACTCCGCTGCGGCTGATATTTTCGGTGAACATGGACGAACGCACCCAAAGCGCCGGAGAAGTGACGTGACACCGCAGCTTGATTTCGATACGCGGACTCTCACGCCGGTTGATGTTTTTCATTTAATTCCACGTCAGTGGCGAGTTTAGGTCTCCGGAGGCCCCGCTAACAAGATCGCAAATGGGCTACAGCGGTATATTGCCGAAGGTTACTAGCAGGAAATGATTTTTTCAGCACCGGCTATATTCACTGCCAAATCGAATTCGAGATGCCACCTGCGGGTGCCAGACAGTTGCCGAAAGAACTAAGGCGATAGCGTTAATAGCCGGGTATATTGTTTGATTTTAGCCGCCAATTTCGCTCGAATATTAAAAATAAATTACCTTCCCAATATATTGATATTGCAGCAGTTATTTGGCTCGACTCGATCGACAATCGCCCAGTTAATCGATAAAACGCCGGGCTTAATTCGCAAAAATTATGGAGAATTTTCGCAAAATGTTATTGACAACCGAAGTAAATAATTGCAAAATGCATACGAAGACATACCGCAAAGGGAAATTAAAGAGCGATAATTCCCCAAGAATAATGGCCGTCAATTTGGCAGTCGGCCGACTGGAAAGGTTGAGAATATGACGCGAATTCTTCTGTATAGCGACGAGCCGATCCTGGCGAAAGGTTTGGAATCGGTGCTTCGTCAAGTCGAGGGCTTTGATTTGCTGCCGACCTGCGGGTCGGTGAGCGGGCTAATGGAACAGATGTCGATGGGTTCCCCGGATCTGGTCCTGATGGACTTAACTCCGGAGATCACCTTCGCCGTGCTGAGCGACATGAAACATGCCATGATGCACTGCAAGATCGTACTGTGGGTCAACTCCATTTCCACCGAGTTGGCGTTCCAGGCGATGGGTTTGGGTGTTCGCGGTATCCTGCGCAAGACGCTGCCGACCGATCTCCAGGTGAAGTGTCTGCAGAAGGTGCAAACCGGCGAACTGTGGTTCGAAAAGGCGCTCACCGACAGCTTCCTCTGCGCCCGCCGCGTGGCGCTGACGCAGCGCGAGGGCCAACTGGTGAGCCTGTTGTCTCAGGGCTTGAAGAATAAAGAGATCGCCACCACCCTGATGATTTCCGAAGGGACGGTAAAGGTCTACCTGTCGCGCCTGTTCCAGAAGGTCGGCGTCAAGGACCGCTTCGAACTGGCATTGTTCGGCTTGAAGAACCTCACTACGGGTCAACTGCCGGTGGGCGAAAAGGGCCAGCGGCCCAACGCCGGCGCCATGCCCGGACTGCGGTCCCTGGTGCTGGAACGGCCCGCCGAGCGCGCCGAAGCGCAGAACCGCTCCTTCCCGACGCCCCTGCGCCCGGTGGCGGGGTCGCGATACTAGTCAGGAACTGATGGCCGCCCTCGCTTTGGCCAGAGGGGCGTCATTATCGAAGGTTACCTGCCCGGCTTCCACCCGGACCCCCAGCTGCTTCCAGAGGTCCGGCAGGTCGACGGGCATGGATTTGGCGCCCATCTGCCGATAAAGCGACATCAGCACGGTGGTTCCGGTTGCCTTATCGCCGACCTTGAAGGCGCGATCGAGCGGCCAATCGCTTTCGATATTGCCGCCGGCGCGATTCACGGCCCGCAGGGCATCCACCAACCCCTTGCGGTTGTGGGTTTCCTGGCGAGTTCTCACGTCCGCCAGCAGGCAGAACAGTGCCCCGCCCCAATAGGTTCGGCCCCACGTATGGGTGCCGTCCAATCCCTGGTCGCCTTCATTCGGCAGCCCTTGCGGCATGAAGCGAACCATGTCGCCCCAGACCTGCGTGACGGTCAGGTTTCCGACGGCGGCGCGGGCAATGGGTTCGATATACGTGGCGCTGCCTTCTTCGATCCAATGGTGCTCGCGGTCCATGTCCGGGAAGCCGTAGTGCACCATTTCGTGGGTGAGAACCCAGTCCCGGGAGAGATCCTCGGCCGTGACGTGTTGCGCCACGGTCAGGCGGCTATGAGCGCCGCCATCGCCGAATGTCACGCCGTTGATCCGTCCGCCGCGCCGTCCGGCGGCCATCAGGATTTCCAAACGGGCGTGCGGAACGGGAAATTGCCCGAAATAACTGCTGACGGCGCGCGCTCCGGTGGCGATCCAGTCCATTAAAGCCTGCCGCGGCAGATCGAATTGATCCGAGCGGAAATTGACTTCGATGGTCGCGCCGCCGATATGGAGTGCGGAGGGGTTGTCCTCAGTTCGGGCGAGGGGAAGTATCGCGGAGGCAGCCAAGCCGGACAAGGAGCGCATGGCGGTTCTTCTGGTCAAGACGATTCTCCCTCCGGCGGCTGGTTCCATTGTATCGGTCCCCAGCGCTATCGGTGGGAACCGGCCACACTGGTATGACTCTTCGACGGCCAGAACGGGTTACGGTCTTGCCGAAGACGCCCGCGGACGGCGATCTATTCCGGTCCGTCAGGCGCCGATCGTGCGCCGTGCTCCAGCGCCCAGGATAAGAACCCATCGGGCGGATTGCGCACCCCATAAATATTAGCGTCCTGAATCGATTGGATTTTCCGCCAATTAATTCCTGCAATATTCATATTTCGCAAATCGGCGTTCTTTAAACTGGCATCGGTCAGGTCGGCTCCGGCCAGGTCGGCACCTACCAGATCGGCACCCTCCAGATCGGCATTTACCAGACGGGCACGGCGAAGATCGCCCGAGCGGAAGTTGGCCGACCCCAAGTTGGCGAATTCGAGATCCGCCCCTGCCAGATGGCTGTCACGCAAATCCGCCGCTTCCAAATTGCAGCGCAAGAGGTTAGCGCCGGAAAGCTGGATTCCCTGCAGAAATGCGTCATGAGCGTCGAGGCCTACCAGCGGCTGGTGGTCTTCATTTAATTCCTGTAAGGCCTCGATGCGCCCGCCGCTGCCGCCTTTTCCCTGCGCGGTATTGATAACCTGCCAGGCTTGATAATGCTTCTGCTTGCGGCGATCGCCGGATTCCGCGAAATAGAAAATAACGGCCACCAGTACCGAAAAAATCCCCAAATACTCCAGCACTTCCAGGAAAGCCCACTGGCTTAAGCCATAGGCTGTCCAATCGAAACCCCATTCCATGGCGTGGAATGGCAGCGTCCAGCGGCGCCGAATGCTCTGCCTGCGCTCCCGCCAGGTTGGCGGCCGTTTCTTTTCTTCGCGGACCAGCATAAGGCACCGGAATCGGTCAGGCACCCATTGTACTGCGCAGTTGCGCTTCGATCGCTTGCGGATCGCAATAATGGACCTGGCGAGAGGCGCGCGGCGGCGACGGGGCGATAGGGCAGCAGGGCTTTCTTGTCCGTCGATGGTACACGGCTTGAGGCGCGATGCCGCGGGTCCATCCGGGCCGCATGGCCGCTCACCAAGCGGCGGGCGGTGCTCACTCGCGACTGATCGCCGGCCGCAGCGAATCCGCCATAAATCTTAATCCCTGCGTACAGTTCACTCCTGTTACGAAATGAAAGTTTTTTAACCTGGTTGGGCGTGACAATCCGGTCTTGACTTTCGTACGTATCTCCAGTAGCGTTACCAGTATATTTTCCAAAGCCGGCGGACGCACACGAGGCGTCGGCTCGTTGGAAGTAAGAGAGCAAAGGAGAGGAAAAAATGAAAGTTTCAAAGAGTTCCCTAGTGATCGCCGCGGCCTTCACCGGGTTGCTGGGCGGTACTGTCGCCAGAATGAATGCCGAGCCGGCCGGCGGCGTGGGCGGAGCTGGCGGTACGGGCGGCGGCCAGAAGACGACGAAGTCCAGCAAGTCGGCCAAAGTGGAAAAGCACGCCTGCGCGGGCAAGAATTCCTGTTCGGGCAAGGGCGGATGCAAGACCGGTGACAATGGCTGCAAGGGCAAGAACTCCTGCAAGGGCAAGGGCGGTTGCGCCACCGACGGTTCCAAGAAATAGTTTTTCGATCATCAGCGGTCAGTTTCTGAAGGGGCGGAGTGTCTACTCGCGCCCCTCTTTTTCTGGTAGGAATAAAGGCAGACGGATGGCAGCCAACAAGTTCAACGGAAACTCGGATTACGGGATCGGAATCGGCCTGCGGATTCCGCATTACCGGCACATCTTCGAGCACAAGCCCACCGTGGGCTGGTTCGAGATAATCTCCGAGAACTTCATGGTGGATGCCGGACGCCCTCTGGCGGTGCTCGACCAGATTCTGGAACGGTACCGGGTGGTGCAGCACGGCGTCTCCATGTATTTCGGTTCGGCCGAGCCGCTCAATCGCGAACACCTCACGCGTCTGAAGAAGCTGGTGAAGCGCACCAGGACACCCTGGCTCACCGATCATCTGTGTTGGGGCAGCGTGGACGGCCGGTATACCCACGATTTATTGCCCATGCCTTACACATTCGAAGCGGCGGAACTGACAGCGAGTAAGATCCGCGAGGCGCGCGATTTCCTGGAAGTGCCCATAGCGGTTGAAAATGTCAGCAGCTACGCCGAATTCCACGTCTCCGAAATGACCGAGTGGCAATTTCTCAATGAAGTGGTGGAACGGGCCGATTGCGGGATTTTGCTGGACGTCAATAATATCTATGTGTCGTCGCGCAATCACAGTTTCGATCCCTTCGATTATTTGAATGCAGTCCCCGCCGAGCGCGTGGCGCAGATTCATATCGCCGGCCATTCGAAATTCGAAAAGTACATTCTGGACACGCACGATCATCCCGTGATCGACCCCGTGTGGAAGCTCTACGAGCACGCCATTCGGAAGGTTGGCGCGACTCCCACACTGCTCGAGTGGGACGACCGCATTCCCAGCTTTGACGAAGTCCACGCGGAGGCCCTCAAGGCGGCCAAATACCTTCCCGCGGCAGTCACCAAATGAATCTTCTCGAACTGCAGCGAAGAATGGCGGGAGCGATCATGGCGCCGCTCGGCGCCGGCGACCGTGTGACGCGCGCGGCCAGCACGGCGGCCGAGGCCATCCTGACGCCGAACGACCGGCTCAGTTCCTCCGAGCGCCTGGAGATTTACGCCAAGAGCTACTGGTACCGCATTCTGGACGGGCTCTATGACGATTTCCCGGGCCTGCGCGCCATCGTCGGCGTGCGCGCGTTCGACAAGCTCTCGCGAGCTTACCTGGCCGAGATGCCCTCGGAATCTTACACCTTGCGGAATCTCGGTTCGCGGCTGCCCGAATGGCTGGCGCGGCACCCCGAATACGCCGGCAAAAACGCGGCCCTCGCGGGCGACATCGTGCGGCTGGAGTGGGCGCATGTGGTGGCGTTCGACGGCCCGGAAGAGAAGGTGCTTGGACCGGAAGATCTGCTGGAGCTCACGCCGCAAATGACCTTCCGATTGCAGCCCTACATCAGCCTGCTGGCGCTCGCATATCCGGTGGACGATCTCCATCTGCGGGTGAGCGAGCTCGCCGAAGGGCGCGGCGACGCCAGCAATGCCGTCATGCGCCACCGCGAGCGGCGCGCGGTGAAGCGCTTCACCATGCAGCGCGAAGCTATCTACGTCGCGGTCTATCGGAAGGATGACTCGGTCTACTTCCGGCGCATGAACGCCGACGAGTTCCGGCTATTGGACGCGCTGCGCGGTGGAAGGCAGGTGGGCGAAGCCATCGATAGCGTCTTCGGAGAAAGCGATCTGCCGGTGGAAGAGCTGCGCTCGCAAATCGAGGAATGGTTCCGCTCATGGTCGGAGAGCGGCTGGTTTTGCCATCCGGGAGGCTAGGCATGAAGAATCTGGTGGAACGGCTCTATCGTCTGCTCATACGCGCGGCCGACAGTTTGCAATCGGTCTTCTTGCTGGCGGTGCGGCTCTACTGGGGATGGCAATTCATCGAAGACGGTTGGGGAAAACTGCACAATCTCGATAAGGTGACGGAATATTTCACGTCGCTCGGCCTCCCCGCGCCGGGACTCACCGCGACATTCGTCGGAGGGCTGGAGCTGGTGGGAGGAATCCTGCTGGCTATCGGGCTGGGATCGCGATTGATCGCCCTCCTGCTCACGGGCAACATGCTGGTGGCATACGTCACGGGCGACCGCGAGGCGTTGTTTTCGATTATCTCCGATCCCGATAAGTTTTATGCCGCGGCGCCCTATACGTATCTCTTCGCGTCGCTGATCGTGCTGCTCTTCGGCCCGGGCAAATTTTCCGTGGACGCGTGGCTGACCAAGAAATGGAAGTAAGGCCCGCGGTCGTCGCGGCGCGGCTTTCGATGAACAAGACGTGCCGTGGTTCTCGCTGCAACCCCCTCGACGGCGGGGCGGAAGGCGCACGGGTGTCGAGGGCGACGCGATGGCACACAGCCCCATTGAAGTTGCGGGTTTTCGTTTTGTTTTTGAGTTGGAGGCGCGGGTCGGGATCGAACCGACGAATAAAGGTTTTGCAGACCTTTGCCTTACCACTTGGCTACCGCGCCGGATGAAGGCTATAGAAGCAAAGTACCGCGTCTCCGGCCTCCAAGTCAAACTTGCGCCTACGGCCGGAAGTATCCCCGGGACGCACGCGTTTCAAGGGTAAGGCAGCTAACGCACGTCCTTCGGGGGACGCTCCTCTGGGCGATTTCGACCCGCCCAGGGGAAAGCTGAAGCACAGTTACGTTCAGTTGCCAACTGAACGTATTTACCGCGCTTCCGCGAGCCCGTGTTCGCTGCCGCAAACATTCACCGCGATGCCCATTTCGGCGAACATCGCGGCCTTCGCGGCCAACGCCGTGTTGGCAGTGGCGGCATCGCGACCGTACGCCACCTGTATGTGATTGGCCTGATGCTTGGCCATCAGCTGATCGCGCGACACGCCATACAACACGGCGTGCATGATGGGCCACTGGGGCGTGGTATCGCGCCAGCGGCGCTCGGTTTCCTCGATCGGCAGTTCCACGACTTTGGCGCGGCCGATATCGGCGTGCAGCCGTCCGCCTTGTACGTAGATGCGGCTCCAGACAATCTCGCCCGGCTTGCTGATGCCCTTGATGGTGCCGCCGCCGAGGCGGAAGTACATCTCGGGCTGGCGCTCGCTGACCGCCCCGGAGTATCCGCCGATCAAGTGCTGCGGCGGCACGGACCCCGAAATCTCGAAGACCCAGACGAATTCGCCGTTGTAGGTTTCGCCGTAGCGGACATCGTGGAGCGTGGTCTCGGGATCGTACCCGAGTTTGGTCCACACGCGATTGGTCACCAGCGCATCGAGCCCAGCGCATTCGTCCACCTCGTTGAAGTGCGGCAGGGGCTTTCCTTGGTAGAGCACGCGGCCGTTCCCAGCGGCCTTCACCGGCGGACGGTCGACGTTATTCAGCAGGCCCTCCACCAGGTCGGACGCCGGCGCCAGATCTTTCAATCCCTGCTGGTATTGAATGCCGATGACGTCGCAGCCGAAGTCGTCGGCAATGCGCAGCACGGCGATATACATCTTGCACTGTTCCAGGATTTGGGCGTCGGTCAAGTCCGTCTCGGGATGCGGTCCGGTATGGAACTGCATGCCCTTCTCGTCCAACCAGTGGCGCACCGCGCGCGCCTCTTCGCCGGGCACCTCACGCATGGCGGCGTATAGCGCCGACTGACTCAGGCGCTCCTTGAACACCCCCAGGGGCATCAGGTTTTCGTCGGGAATGATGGCGTTGTACATGCCCATGCATCCCTCATCGAACACTCCCATGATGGCCTTCTCGTGGCGCAACTGGCCGGCCAGTTCCTTGCCGACGGCCACCGCCTCGGGCGGCAGACGGAAGGCCTCCAGTTGCCGGACGTGGGACAGATCGTGCCGGACCGGATTGCCGGACAGCCACTGGCGCAGGCCCAAGAGAAAGTGCTCGTCGGAAAAGTTTTCGCTCCACAGTGTCGAATAGGACACCCCGGCCTTGGTGAGAGATCCGTTGAGATTCAGCATTCCCACCAGGCCCGGCCATTGCCCGCTCCAGTTGGCTACCGTGAGGATGGGCCCGCGATGGCCGGCCAACCCCGGCAGCACGTGATGACTGTATTGCCAAACCGCCTCGCAGACCACCAAAGGAGCGTCCGGAGGGATACCGCGGAATATCGCATTGCCGTACTTCTGGCTATCGATGAAACCATGACCGCGCGCCTCATCGTAGGGGTGCGCGCGTTTGATCTGGCGGCCTTCGCGGCGGATGGCCTCCATGATCGCTTGCTCCGCCTGGTGCTGGGCAGGCCAGCACTTGCGGTTGGCGGACGGCCGTAAATCGCCGCTCGCCACCAGGTAGATGAGATCGGGCATCAATTAACGTGTAGCTTACGTGGCGCGGCGGGTCAACTCCACTTCCAGGTTGATCTTCACTTCCTCGCCCACCACTACACCGCCAGTCTCCAGCGGCGCGTTCCAACCGAGGCCGAAGTCTTTGCGATTAATCTTGGCGGTGGCGGCGGCGCCGGCCTTCAAATTGCCCCACGGATCCTTGACTTCGGGCGTGGGACCCTCGACATGCAACGCCACTTCCTTGGTGACACCGTGGATGGTCATATCGCCTTTGACGAGATATTCCTCATGCCCGTCGGGCTGGACGCTCTTGCTGACGAACTTGATGTCGGGGTATTGGGCTAAATCGAAGAACTCCGCGCTCTTGAGATGACCATCGCGCTGTTCGTCGCGCGTGTGGAGCGACGATACGTCGATGGTCGCCTCTACTTTCGACGCGCTGGGGTTGTCCGGGTCCCAGGTTACGGTTCCCGTAACTTTGGTGAATTCACCCTTCACGTTACTGATCATCAGATGGCGCACCGAGAAGTGGGCGCTGGAGTGAGTCGAATCGATGTCGTAGACAATTGCGGCCATGTAATCTCCTATTTGTATTAGACACTTGAAGGCCCTTCCGGCTTCAGAATTTCGGCGCGGCCGGCAGAACTTTTCCACGGCATTGGCCCAAGCCGATGCGGCGGTATCCAGGCGCTTCGCACCAGCCCCGCAGGATGACCTCATCGCCATCCTCCAGGAATTTCCGGAGTTCGCCCGTGGGGAGCTGCACCGGATCGCTGCCGCGCCAGGCGAGCTCGAGCAGACAGCCGCGATTTTCCTTTTCGGGCCCGGAGACGGTCCCGCTGCCGATGAGATCGCCCGGCCGCAGCGGGCAGCCGTTGGAGGCGTGGTGGGCCACCATTTGAGAGAGCGTCCAATAGAGCGAGGAAAAGTGAGAGCGGCTCAGGCGGACGGGCTCGGCCATGAGAGCGGAACGAAGCCAAACTTCGAGCGTGATGTGATAGGCGTCGCCGGTGGCGGTGCGCAGGTGGGGGAGCGGTTGCGGGTCGGATTCGGGCCGCGGCGCGGGCACGCAGCGGAACGGTTTGAGAGCTTCCATGGTGACCACCCACGGTGAGACGGAAGTAGCGAAGCTCTTGGCTAGGAAGGGTCCCAGCGGCTGGTATTCCCAGGTTTGGATGTCGCGCGCCGACCAGTCGTTGAGCAGGCAGACGCCGAAGAGGTGGTCGCCGGCCTGGGAGATGGGGATTGGTTCGCCCAGCCGGTTTCCCGGCCCGAGGAAGGCGCCTACTTCCAGTTCGTAATCCAGGCGGCGGCTCGGCGCGAACGATGGCGGACCACCGGGATGGTCCGATTGTTGTCCCCAGGGACGCTGGACTGGCGTTCCGCTGACGACGATGGACGACGCTCGCCCGTGATAGCCCACCGGCAGCCACTTGTAGTTCGGCAGCAGCGGATTGTCGGGCCGGAACATGC
>Ga0181528_10001992_pt1 | contig 12543 bp, 8 predicted proteins | sample PEATcosm2014_Bin_47_FD_119742 | JGI IMG/M metagenome (GOLD analysis project Ga0181528, IMG submission 119742) | Peatland microbial communities from MTU Mesocosm Facility, Houghton, MI, USA - PEATcosm2014_Bin10_10_metaG | ecosystem: Environmental > Terrestrial > Soil > Wetlands > Peat | place... | reverse complement strand
TCCGGTAACGCGATGCGCAAAAACGTGAGGCACCCGTCGACTCATTGCGAGAGCCCCCTCGAATCGCAACGAAAGTTCGCTGGGAATGACTTCAACCATCGGGGGATGAACTAAACTTTTACCCGAACACAACCGACAAGTCGTCGCTGCCGTAAAGTTTCAGCTCAACGACGAGCTCTTTTGGCCAGACGTTGTTCAAAATGAATCCGCGTTTTTGCACCGGCTTGTGGTCAGTCGTGCGTTTGCCGGGTGCGGAGTTTCCACCGCGATATTGCAATGGGCCGTGGAACGAGCACGTCTCATAGGAAAGCGGTATTTGCGTTTGGATTGTGAGGCGTCTCGACCGAAGCTTCGTGCGATTTACAAAGCGTTTGGATTTCAACACCATAGCGATCGACAGGTGGGGCCATTCTTTGTTTCTCGCTATGAATATATTCTGACGGATGTCGCGGCACCATGACAATCGGATTCGACCATTCAAGACCGAATTTCTGGATGGGATTGATATGAAGCGCCGTCCGAATCGTCTTGCGATTTTTCTTACTGCGATGGTTGTTGCTGTTGTCCTCGTCATTCTGTGCGGGCGACCGATTGTCAGTCGAATGAAACTCTTTTTCTCACAACGCAGAAGCGTTGATGATGTCATCCGAGAATATGCCGCCGCCGCGCACGCTCGATTTGCACCTTCATTCGAAACGGCGGGTGTCGTTTACCCGCCATCCCGCCTGGCGTTACTCGCGATGAAATCGGAACGCATGCTGGAAGTTTGGGCCGACGACGGAAACGGCTGGAAGTTCATCCGGTCGTATCCAATCCAGGCTGCAAGCGGCAAATTCGGGCCGAAGCTTCGCGAGGGAGATCGACAGGTTCCCGAGGGGATCTACCTTATTGCCGGGCTTAACCCCAACAGCAGTTATCATTTATCGATGAAACTCGACTACCCGAACGAATTCGACCGTCGGCATGCCGCTGCAGACGGTCGAACAAACCTTGGTGGCGATATCTTCATTCACGGAAAATCCGCATCCGTTGGATGTCTCGCCATGGGAGATCCTGCGATTGAAGAGCTTTTTGTCATGGTCCACGATACGGGGCAGACCAAGGTTGATGTTGCTGTGGCACCCGGTGACCCGCGAGCAAATGACTTGCACCCACAGCCCGGTGAACCAGCGTGGGTCTCGGAACTCTATGAGACGATCGCCACTTTTTTTCTACCCTTCGTTCGCGGATCGCTGTAATATCGCGTCCATTACTGACAGTGCCGAGCAACGCCATTCGCCAATATAAGTGACAAAGCGAGATATGTGATGGATCGAAAAGCGATTGCACAGGATTTTTTGACATATGCCCGTAATGGTGATCGGATTGCCGCCGAACGCCTGACGGTTGCCGCTGCCAAACATCACAATCCGTATTTTGGTGCCGGGATGCCCACTCTCCTCGACGCAATCGGTGCGGCGTCGAAAACGTTCCCCGATCGGAAAGTTGACGTTCAGCGAATTCTGTCTGATGGCGATTACGTCGCCATTCATTCACATGTTCGGCATCGACCGGAAGACGTCGGCATCGCCGTTGTCCATATCTTCCGATTCGAGGGCGATAAAATCGCAGAATTGTGGGATGTCGGTCAGCCAGTCCCCGCCGAAAACAAGAACGCCGATGGAATGTTTTAAACCACAGGTTTCACGACAAGCCAAATCCTCATGCCGTTCATCTTACCATGAACCCCAACACCGGCCTTTTTAATCTGAAGTAGTTTGCCGATGACTTGGTTGACACCATCGCTGCGAGATCGATTGATTGACGGCGCTGAAGAAGCGGATCGTCTGCCAGATTGGCCAGCGAGTTCGTGGCATGTGCTATGCGATGTGGGCGTTCTCGGACGGTCGATCCCCATGGAATACGGAGGCTTGGGGTGGGGGCCGGTTGATTTGCAGCGTGGCATGGAACAGATTGCCACTTGCTGTTTGACGACCGCGTTTGTGCTCAGTCAGCGTGAAGCCGCCGTTCGCAACCTTCTGAAGGCACCGGTTCATTTGAAAGAACGTTACTTACCTTTGATGGCGAAGGGCAAAGCATTTTTGACGGTCGGTTTGTCTCAATTGACAACGTCACGCCAGCATCTCGGTCCAGCTTTGCGTGCAGCCCCGCAGTCGGACGGTAGTTATTTCCTTGATGGAGAAATCCCCTGGGTCACCGGTGCTGATCAGGCCTCGGCAATTGTTGCCGGAGCAACCCTTCCTGATGCACGACAGCTTCTTGTCGTCATCCGAGCCGAGAAGTTGGTGGGGATGATTGAATCTCCGCTGCCTCTGGCGGCGCTGGTCGGCTCGCGAACCAGCCTGATTCGCTGCCACAGGGTCTTGGTTGAACCTGATTGTGTTCTGGCTGGCCCCACGGAAAATGTGCTTGGCAAGTTAGGTGGAGGAGGATTGGATACCTCGTGCCTGGCGATCGGACTCGCGTCCGCCTGCGCGGAATTCATTCGAAAAGAAGCGGAAATGCGTCCCGAATTAATGGCAATTGCCAAGCGATACGGCGACGCCGTCAGCAAAAATCGCGGTCGGTTGCATGAATTGGCCGAATGGATCGCCGATCCAGATCAAACCTTGGCGTTGCGGTTAGAGTGTACGAAACTGGCATTACGAGTGACTCAAGCCTGTTTAATGATTGCCAAGGGGAATGGCTTCGTCGCGCCTCATCCGGCCCAGCGCTGGGTTCGCCAAGCAAGTTTCTTTCTCGTCTGGTCATGCCCCCGACCGGTGGCCGAGGGGGTCTTAGCGGATTTGGCGGATTGGTAACGGATGGCACGATAGACCCCGCACGGCATGGATTGTCGCATCGTTGGATTTGCGATCCGTCGTGTAAAACGTGGTGACAAATGATGTTTCGCCCACACACGCGGAGTTTGGCCTCCGATAAAAGCCTCAATCTCCACCGCGAGTGGTATAAAACCGGCTTCGCGGGCTTCTTGCCCGAAAATCAGGCTTGTCACGTCTTCCCGTGTATGACAGACTGAAGGGGTGTTGCGGTATTAGTTCATTGAAAGGGTTTGTTCCATGCGGCGACTTTTCACAACCGTTTGCGCGGGAATCGCCTGCTTGTTTGGGACGTTTGCTTTCGGGCAGGGAGTTGTTTGTCAGCTTCCCGAAGATGGTACGTGGGTTAGGTTTGAAGGAACCTATGCTCAAGTCGAAATCCGCCCGGAAACGGCTGCTGGCAAGATCGAAATCGAGCCGTGGAAAGAACACGTCACGATTAAATCCGTGGGAACAGAAACCGCAGAATACCATCGTGGCGAAACCGAGTGCCGCTGGATCGAAATTAAGATCGAACGTGGCCGCGTGCTGGATGGTAAGATCGATACCGGATTAACGGGCCTCGAAATCTATAAGGTGCTGATTCCGGAAACGACAGTGATCACCGACAATGTCGATGCTGCGGGCGTTCCCGTCAGCTTTCTGCCCATTGTTAAAGGCTACCGAAAAATTGGAAAATCTGAACCTAAAGCCTTAACAGAAAATGCATTACAACTTTACCCGCTGGGTATTCTGGTCGGTTATTTCCGCGAACTCAAAGTGATCGCCGAAGATGTCGATCCTGAAGTTGGCATCGGTGCCATCAAATCGAACCAGTGGAAGGGTGAGGTCACGATCGAACGGCGAAGCGACAGAACGATCCAAGAATCAACGGTCTGGAAAAGCACCGAGGTTCCGTTTGGCGTGGCTCGTTGGACCGCGAAAATCAGTCGCGAGACCAAAGACGATCAAGCACCTCGCGAGAACTTCAAACCGGTTTCGGAAGTGACAATTGAGATGGCAGCTCAAGAAGTCGGCAACGACGCTAAGAGCGAACTTTCGGAACCGTGAGAACTCTCAACAATCGTTTTGGATTGGGTTGAACCTCTCGTTCTTAATGATCCACATCATGATCCACATCATTCGGACGAGATGATTTCCAGTTTCAGCTTCCCAATCACTGTCATCAACGGGGCCAACCCGCTGAATACCACCGGGCCGTTGTCGCTGAGGCTCGTATCTGCCAACTTGATGTGACAGGCACCGATTCCTCCCAATCCGAGTGTCGCGTCGAGTGGAATCCATTGGCCGTTCAGATTGGCTTCCGTCCACATATGGCCACCAAAAGCAAACAATCGCTCCACGTAAAGTAATCCGACGGAAACTCGCGAGGGAATCCCCTTCGCACGCAACATGGCAGCCAGCAGGACAGCGTGTTCGGTGCAGTCACCTTCCATCGTTTGCGCGACTTCAGAAGCTGAAGCTAACGCGGTAGCCAGATTCTTGTTCTCGAGCTTTCGGTAAACGTAGCTTTCCATTAGTCGAGCGATTTCACCTGGATCGGTCGCATCACCCGCCGCCTGATTGGCATGGCTTTTGACTCGATCGTCATCCCACTGCAGGTATTGGGACTTTTCGAGGAATTCCTCGGCCACTTGTCCGACCTTGGCGGGGCGTGGAATCGGTAACGAAACAACAGTCAATTCCACGGTTTTGTCATCGATTTTCTTGACAGATTGAGTGTCCCCGACCGGAATGACATCGGCGGGATTCTGGCCCGCAATCGTCACCCGATAAACGACACGTTTGGTTTCGTGTCCTTTGGGGATCGATTTGACTCTGACGAGCGTATTCATTGCCAGGTCGAAATTTCCCGTTGCAATCTTGTCGAGTGCTTCCGCTTTTGTGACGCGAAACATCTCGAGCGTCGAACCGACCATGTCTAGCGACACCTTGATCGTCTCGCCATCATCATCCAAAAAACTTTCCGTGGTGATTCCAGGCAGCAGGGATTGGGTGCTGGTGACTTTGAAAAGACTACGTGATGTCTTGTTCAACAGCTTGACTTCTTGCAAGCCATGACCCTTCAACGTGACTTTGTCGATCTTGGCGAGTTCTGGATTAAAGATGTCGAACGAACGTGTCTCGCCGGGCTTGAGTGGATTATCCTTTAACGCACGATCTTGATAGACCGATGATTTCACTCCCGCAACCCAGGGCTGGGACGTCGTTTTTCCTTTTCCGTTCATTTCTTGTGTCAGGCTCAATCGCTGTCCCTCGACCTTGCCTGTCGTCACCTTGACCGCCGCAGGAGGGTTTGCCATTTCCCAACGAAATCTCAGTAGATCACCCGAAAGAGTCTCCTCCGTATTCAGATTTTGTTTCAAAACCAGGGGTTGATCAACGCGTTTAATATTCATTTCCACCACCGTGGTTGTCTTGACGATCGTCTGGCCGTTTTGTTCGACGGTCTCAACGATCGATTGGCTGTGACCAATGCGTTGTCCGCCCAGAAGCATCACCGTCCACGATTCTTCCCTGGCGGGTATTTTGGCTGGCGAGTCGGCGGCAATCGTCAGAAGGGGCCAAAGCCCAAGTAGGAAGGCGAGCGAAACGGAACTTGTTCGGACAAACAATCGATTCGATTTGACCAGCATAAAGGCGCTTTCTGAAACGGCGTGAAAGACTGACATTCCGTCCAATCCGATTGTAACGCCAATAACAATTGGGGAAAGTCCGGTTCGGAACTCGTCTCGTCAAACGACTGATCTCGATTGACGCGTAAAATCGGCACAATCGGGAAAGACGCGATCTCCCAGGCTTCCCGAATTCCCTGATAGTTGTCGTCGCCAGTTCTTACCCTTGCGACAAACATTTCCCGAACGTTGCGTTCGGCGAGATTGTCAATCGCGGATTGAAATTCCGTGGCATGTTGTCACGTCGAACGGATGCGGTAATGAAACGCGTGCTAGATTTCGAGAGGTGCCGGGACTGGATGTCGGTTCTGGCAAATGTGACGCACAATCGTCTGGGTCCACGGCAGCGTTTTTGCCTTTGATCCACACCTCACGTCGAGAGGGGATTGCCATGGGGTTCTTGAAACGATTCTTCAAGAACACGTATCGCGACGGCGAGCCAAAACAGGGGCGCAGTAGTTTCGAAAATCTCAGCGAAGATCAACTCGAAACTCACCTGAAAATCGCGCGATACGGCAAGTTCACATTGACCGATGCCGTACGCCCGTCGTACGATTTACAGGTCGTACCGCAGGCGGGTTATCGACACGACTTTTATCACGACAAAGAATCCGGGATCAAAATTCCCGTGATCATGGCGGCGGCCAGTCGAGAAATCCTGCTGGATTTGTATATGGACCTGCTCGAACCCCTCGGCCATGAAGTCGATGTGGTTCTTGAAACCAGTCACGATCGTCGCGGCAGTCATCAGGATCTGTACCGCGAAGATATCGACATGCCCGTCCTGAAGAGTACTCTGTACGATTTCGAAGATTTGTTGCTCAGCGATGGCTGTACCGGAATGGCGGTGCTGAATCCCGACATCCCGATGGAAGTCCAACTCGACGAACACAAACTGCTCATCATGTATGGCCAGGAACTCGTTGACTTCGAAGATATTCTGGACGATTACGGATTGTGTTGTAACGAAGGGATCAAATTCATCACCGAGGCAGAACACGTACATTCCTCGACGGACGAATTCGCTCGATACTTCGAGCAATTGCAATTCCGCCTGGGTATTGATGACGAGTGACTTGGCAAAACGATCGCATGATTTTGACCGCGATCGTGTTGCCGTAGAAATTGGAGCCTGGACGTTGCAGGTGGAAGCATTGTTACCGCGAACGCGCGGACGCAATGTTGCGACCCAACAGTTCAATTTGTGATGGATCGTAACCATGCACGACAGCGTTCCCCACGCTCAGTCTGGAGATGACTTCCGTGCGTATTTTGATGACATTAATAACACTTGGTGCCGCGGGAGCTGGGTATGTTTACCTCCAGCTCCCGCCACCGATCGGCGAACCCTACTATTCCAATCGCGCAGTTTCATTCCCTTGGACCTTGGCCAGTTTCGCGGTGAATTCGTCGTCGCGGACTCCCGTCAATGATTTCGTCAGCCAGGTTCATCAACGCACGCGGTCCGTGCTTGACGATTTCACCAGTCAACGCGGTGATCAAACGGCCGCCGTAGTCGACAATGCTTTCGAAAGATTGCGAAAGGCGACGCAGTCGACATTGAGTTCGTCGCCCGGTACCGCGGATCCATCGGTTGCGGAATTAGCCGACAGCTCGCGGCTGAGCGCCGTTCCCATGCCGGATTTTGATGAACTTCAAAGAACCGCGTTCGAATCGACCGAGGTTGAAGAATCAAAGCTCACTCAGGCGGGACGAGTGGAGTTGGCAGATCGCGATGTCGGTCAACGCGACGCATCAATCCAGGAACTGACGCCGGAAGCCACTGATGAAGCGCCCGCGCCGATCATTCAGAAAATCGAACCGGTGATCGTTCCTGTACAGGCGGATGGGCTGAAATCTATCGAAGCCGCGACACCTTCACCGGTCGTTCGTCCTTCTTCCAACGTGGTTTCGAGCGAAGTTCCGAAACGAACTCCGGCGACAACGGTCTCTAATAAAGTGACCAGATCCATTTCGGGAGAATGGAAGATCGTGGGTAAGTCGACCGAAGGGCGCCCGATGCACACGATGCATTTGGGTGACGCTGGAACGCGAACATTCGTCATCGCCGGTTTGAACGGCGATGATCGAACGGGTGTGCGCTGGTTGGAATTGCTGTCGGAAGAACTAAGGCGTCGTCCCGAACTTCTGCAAAACAACGAAGTAGTTTTTTTCCGCGCAGGAAATCCTGATGGCCTGATGCGAAACGTGCGGAACAATGCCCGAGGAGTGCCACTCAACCGAAATTTTCCCAGTCGTCGCTATCGTCCGACTCCCGATATGCCTCCGTTTGCAGTACCGGCGGGTGAAGTGGAAACGCGCGTGATGCTTGAAACGCTTTACTCGTTCCGTCCTCGACGCGTCATTCACCTCGGTGCCACGACCGGTCAATCCCATGTCTTGTATAATCGATCGGCCAAGAATATCGGCGGTGAATTTGAGCGAGCAACGAAGGTTAATGCCCAAATATTCGATTCCGAACAGTATCCGGGTTCACTCGAAGACTTCGCGGACGGTACCCTTGAAGCGGCTGTATTATCGATCCGATTGAGTGTCGAAAACGATTGGAAACAGGCCTGGTCCAAGCTGCAACTTCCCGTGCTGTCAGCCATCGTTGGCCAACAGATTGATGCGGCTGGACAGGGCAAAGATCAACAAACCGATCCCGATCGAACGTTGATACCTACGATGACCAACGAATCATCATCGCGTACTCCGCGTCGACGCGGTTATGAAGAACTTCCTCCGCCACCGCTGAGATAATCGAGCGTCAACACCGAACGTAACATGGACTTTAGTCCGCGAATCTTTGTTACTCGATCCCAAGCTCCGCTTGGGGTCGGCTTGTCTTCGAAGCTCCGCTTCATGAATCGCGAGCAATCATTCCTGACCAGCAGCCCATCCGCTTCGTCGAGGATCGACCACACCGAGACGGTTTCCCGACTTCTGCTCGACGAAAATCGAATGAGCATCGCCCTGTATTCTGGGTTTGTCGTCGACCGTATGCCCCATTCCTCGCAACTTCGTCACTTCGAGAGCGTGGCCGTTCAACAGCCCGGCTTCCATTCGAACCGCATCGGGCATCCACTGCTGATGCATGCGTGGTGCGTCGATCGCTTCACGCAACGGCATTTCGAACTCCAACACGTTCATAACGACACAAAATAACGTATTGATAATTGTGCGACCGCCTGGACTACCCGTGACCAGAACGACGCGACCGTTTTGGGAAACGACGACGGGACACATCGAACTGAGCATGCGTTTTCCCGGTGCGACGAGGTTCGGTCTCGTTCCGATTAATCCGGTCGCGTCCGTGACGCCCGGCTTCGGATTAAAATCACCCATTTCGTCATTTAAGAGAAACCCTGCACCGCGAACGACAATCCGAGAACCAAAATCGTCCTCCAATGTGTATGTGTTTGACACCGCCATTCCAGCTTGATCAATGACGCTGAAGTGGGTTGTATGCAATCGATCGCCAGGACTCAGGATGTCGGCTCCTAAAGTTGCAGAGGAGGTTGCTTGAGATGTCGAGATCGTCTCTTTCAACTTCGAGGCATAATCCTTTGTGACCAAATGTGACGGGATTTGGTTAAATTCGGGATCGCCGAGATATCTCGCGCGATCGCAATACGCTCGTCGCATGCACTCGATCATGATGTGCAGTGTGCGAACGGACCAACGACCCTCGCGGCGCAAAACGAATCCTTCCGCCGTATTGAGCATCTGAACGAGCGCCGTCCCCCCCGAACTTGGAGGCGGCGAGGCGAAGACATCGTAACCGCGATAAGTTCCGTGAACTGGGACGCGTTCAACCGCTTGATAGGCAGCGAGGTCGGCGGTCGTGATCAGTCCCCCGCCGCGTTTCATTTCGGTCGTGATCGCATCCGCAATTTTTCCCGTGTAGAACGCATCGGCGCCATTGACGGCGATTGAATCCAGAGTTTCAGCGAGGTCACTTTGCACCAGACGATCGCCCGATCGCCATTTGCGTTGACCGCGATCTTGCGCGAAGACTCGTACCAATTCCTCGTTGTTAGGATATTTCTCAATGATCCCGTTCAGCGATTTCGCCAGTTCCTCACTGACGACGAATCCATCGCGCGCAAGATCCACTGAGGGGCGTACCACATTTTCCCACGAAAGTCGTCCAAATCGCTGATGAGCCACCTTCAACCCACGAACGGTTCCCGGAACGCCGACGTGTAAATAGGGAGATTCGTCGCCCGTCGCAAACATCTCGACTGTCGCCGCACCGGGTGCTTTCTCGCGATAGTCAATGACCGACGGTGGTTTACCATCTGACGGATGGACGAGCATAAAACCACCACCACCGATGTTTCCAGCTTCCGGCCACGTGACGGACAGAGCAAACCCAACGGCAACAGCGGCATCGACGGCATTTCCGCCCGCGTCGAGAATTTGTTGCCCGACGTCGGACGCAGGTCGCGACACGGAAACAACCATGCCTCGGTTAGAAGTCGCCAACAGACCTTGATGAGTCAAATCATTTCCTTGCGTACTCGAGCCAATGGCGACGAGCAAATACATAAAAACAGGCGTTGCCCGTCGCACCATGCGATTGAGAAGGCTTATTCGAAACATACTCACCGCCTTGCGGCAAACAGGCGAGGTGCCCCACCGGTAACGGGCACACGAAACTCCGAGTGTGATCCAACAGGCAATGTATAAACTTCGCTGCCACCGGGAAGATTACGCCGATACGTCAGCGGATAAGGAATTTCAAATTCATGAGAGGCACCTGGCTTCAATGTTAGAGGTTCACCCCAGGCACTGGTCGGTGCTTTCGTCTGATATGTAAACGGGTCGTTGCTGAGATTCGAAAGTTTGATGCGCGCCAGATAGTACGTGACATCAATCACGGGCGAGTCCCATTTGACGTCAAACATTCTCAGTTTCGACAGACCAACTGTCAGATCGGGAACCTCCGCGGAAGTCCCCTTCAGTTTCGAGAAATATGCTGACCATGCCGCCTTGAAACGTTCCACGAATCGCTCGGCATACAACGTCTGATCTTTCGGTTCGTAACCCTCGGCAAATACTCCCGTTCCCGTCACATTTGCGGCTTGAAGCCACTCCAGAGCAACGATTCGCTCGTCGTGAGCAGGTTTTTGCAGGCTCGCGCGCAACTGTTCCGACAAGTTCAAGTCGAATTTTGCGCAACGATTCCATTCGATTTGATCGGGTGTTTTCCTGATTGATACAACGACTTGGACTGACGGCAATTCGAATTCCAGCGCTTTCGGTTCGGCCGCCTTTGATGGTTGTTTGGGATCGCCAACAAGGAGTGGTCGCAGAATTGTCAACGTGGACCGCACTTGCAATGAATCACCGTATCTTGCCAGGTCTGGAATTATTTCCTGCAGCGTGACACGATCTGCAAGCGATCCGAATAGCGGTTCCGGAATATCTGTGAGATCTAACTTTGTCTGGTTGCTTTCGACGAACAATTCGGTGATCGGTTCGAGGATTCTTGGTGCCACGACAAAATGCATCGCCTTATCGACGGGCAGTTGTGCCAGCGAAATATTCGATTGTGACTTTCGCTTGATCGGCGGAAGCTTTTCATAGGGGGTAAGGCTGGCCAAGGTCAGCCCGACGACAAGGGAAATCCCATTTTCATCAGCCGAGATTTGTTCAGGCCATGTTTGAAATCGCGGTGGATAGACTGGCAAAGGCCAAATCTTTGACACGGTTGTTCCGGAATCGGAAGCTGATTTACCCAGATCGGGTATCGTCAGATTCTTCTCAATTTCACTCGCGATTCGTGGAGCGATTCCAATTACTTCATTTTCGATCCGTCCTTTCGCTCCGTAAAGACCTTGAGTGAGGCCACTGACGACTGCATCTTCCGTCATTCCAAATCCCTGGACACTGACCCCCGCCGGTTGCGAAACCGACCAATTGTCGTTGGGAATCTGAAACCCTGACGAAATCAAACGCAGACGGATTCGTCGATCTTCGATATACGGAGAAAGTTCGAGATTCAACCAGACCGGATAACGATGGCCGATCCGGATGGCAATCGGGCCTGCTTGTGCTGAATGTCGCGCGCCGCTAACCGACGTTCCCCCAATGGTGAGCGTGACATTGCGAATGCCCAATTGCACCAGAATCCGATCCTTTGAATATCCCCTGGCGGCGACGCGATCCAACTGTCCGTAATAGGAAATGCCCGAGAATCGGATGCTGAACTGACGTCCTGAAGCGACCGTACTGTCGAACATGTCATTCAGTCGTCCTTTTAACATTTCGGGGGAAACATTTTGCGGTATGGAATACGACAATGCATCCAGAACTTCGTTGCCGAGACGCAGACCGGCAGCCTGTGAGATCTCGATCGCGGGAACAAATGGCACCTTGACAGCTTCAACGGATTTCACGACCACGGATCCCAGCTGCGGTGATTTTGCCCGAGGATTCAACATCCAGGCAATGACGGCATCGTTTCCATAAACCTCGGCGTTGATATCGTGCAATCCTTCAGGCAATTCCGTGTAAGTTGCCGTCCCTCCGCTTTTCACCAAAGATTCGATTGTTTCTCGACTATCGCCAGAGCTGACGAGAGCATCTTTCGCTCCATGAAAGGCCCAGACGGGAACGTCTTTCAGCGCCGCGACGCGCGTGACATCTCCCGCCCCCGACAAGGGCAAAACTGCCGACCACCGGGAAGGTTCTGCAATGCCGAGACTCCACGCTCCGTAACCACCCATCGACCAGCCGGTCAAGACCACTCGTTTTTCGTCAAAATTGTAGTGCTGACGCGCATCATCCAGTGCAAGCAAGGCGCGATGTCCATCGGGGTGGTCAGGATTCCACGACTCCAGAATCCGGCCGTCCGTAAAGTCACATTGAGGAAAGATCACCAGGAACGGAAAAGCTTTTAAACGTGCTTGAATGAACGGGGCCAAACCAATCGTCAATTGCGATCGGTTGTCGTGACCTCGCTCACCGGCGCCATGAAGAAACAAGATCGCTGGCGAAGGCTTATCCGAACGATATCCTGTCGGCACAAAAACAACGTA
>Ga0181528_10001991_pt1 | contig 12544 bp, 11 predicted proteins | sample PEATcosm2014_Bin_47_FD_119742 | JGI IMG/M metagenome (GOLD analysis project Ga0181528, IMG submission 119742) | Peatland microbial communities from MTU Mesocosm Facility, Houghton, MI, USA - PEATcosm2014_Bin10_10_metaG | ecosystem: Environmental > Terrestrial > Soil > Wetlands > Peat | place... | reverse complement strand
CGCCATTGTGGGTGAGACTTCCCAGCAGGCTGCGGATCGCGTCGCAAGTCTCGAGGGTGGTTTGAATCGTCTCGTCCGGCACTGGAGCGGCGCTCGGCCCCCGAAACGCATCGAGGTGCGCTTCCAGCCCGTGGGCCACCCGGAACAGCAGTTGCAGCGGATGACTGTCGCGGAGGGTGGCGCTCCTGACCTGTCCCAACAGAACGCCGGCATTGCCTTTGATACTGTGAATGCCGCGAAAAAGCGAATCGAGGTGGCCGCGGGACTCGGGCCGCTCCTCCAACTCGAGGGCGTCGAGTTCGATCTGTTCCAGATGGTCTTCGCACTCGGCTCGAAATAGATCGAAGGCCTCCGCCGGGACGGATCCGAGAAGAGCGACGGTTCCGCCCTGGTCCTCCAATAGCCGGATCCGCACCTCGCATTCGTCCTCGACGAACACGAAAACTTCCTGAATGGCGGCCCGATCCCGGTCCGTGACCAGAAGGATCTCCCACCACAGATAGCATTGCTCGACGTCCAGTGACGGAAACGGCGGCACCTGGTCCGCATGGACCGTGACATGGGCCTGTCCCAGTTCCCGCAGGTCGTTGAGCAGGGTGACCGGGTCGGCTCCGGAATAGAATATCTCGCGGTTCGGCTTGAAGACGATTTCGAAGGCCGCACGGGTCTCGGCTTTGGGCGGCGATTTTTCGCTTGGCCCCGGCTTGGCGTTTTCAGGAGCCGGCAGGAGGCGCGTGAACGCTGCCGTGATTTCGGCTTCCCCGCTGACGGCCGTCCCATCCTCGGCGGCCTCGACGATCAGCCGGATCACGTCGCAGGCTTTGAGCCCGCAATCGATCAATTCCGGCGTAACAGGTAGACGCCCGTCGCGCGCCAGGTCGAAGGCCGCTTCCATCTTGTGGACGAACCCTGCCAGGCGAGTGAAACCCGCCGTTGCTCCCGACCCCTTGATGGTGTGGATAGCCCGGAACACGCGGTGCACCAGGCTGGAATCGCCCGATTCCGTTTCCAGCGCCAGAAGGGCGGAGTCGAGCTCAATCAGCAGATCGAGGGCCTCGGCCCTGAATGCGGTCCGCATCTGCTCCATAATGTCTACTGACATGGCGGCCCTTCTCCCGCGTTCTAGCGCATGACCTTCTTTACCACCGCCAACAACTGGTCCGGGTGGAATGGTTTTACAATCCAAGCCGTGGCTCCCGCTGCCTTGCCTTCCTGCTTCTTTTCGGGATGCGATTCGGTAGTCAGCAAAACGATGGGGACGAACCGGTATTGCGGCATCGCCCGAAGCTTGCGCGTGAATTCGAGCCCGTCCATCTTCGGCATATTAATGTCCGTCAGGAAGAGGTGGATCTCCTGGCCGTTCAGTTTGGACAACGCGTCCAAGCCATCCACCGCCTGGATAACTTCATAGCCGCCATCGCGGAGGGTAAAGGTCACCATCTGGCGGAGACTGGAGGAGTCGTCAACGGTCATGACTGTCTTCACAAATCCTCCCGTCCACCCAGTAAATCCCGCCGCAGAGCGCAGCGGTCCACCGCATTCAGGAAGGCATCCGAAGGATTATCGAAGGTAAGCGCCGGGAGGGCTTTCCGCAACGAATAAAGGAGTTGCAGGATGGAGGTGTCGATTTCTTCCAACCCGGTGGTATCCACTACCAGGGGCAATTCTTCTTGCAGGTGCTCTCCGAGCCTGGCGGCGAGATCCTGAGCATGCCGGATGGTGACCGCGCCTGCCAGCTTTAGAATCTGTTGGCCTTCGCCGCCTGCGATTGAAAATGGCATTGGATTTGTTCTTTCGGCCTGCTTAGCTGGCGACGAGCACCATGCGGATGTTCTCGACCATCATCTCCGGCGAACTTGGTTTGACGATATAAAGATTCGCTCCTGCCTCGAATCCCTTGGTCTTGTCTTTGGCTTCACTTTCCGTGGAAACGATGATAATGGGGAGCGAGCTGTACTTTCCATCGGCGCGCACGCGCCGGATGAACTCGTAACCGTCCATGTTGCTCATATTGATGTCGGTGAGAACCAGGTCGCAGGCGTTGGTATACAGCTTTTCCAGACCATCGCTGCCGTCCACGGCCGTAATCACCTGATAATTGGCCTGTTCCAATATGTGGGAGTGGTAGCTTCGGACGAATTCCGAGTCGTCCACGATTAGAATTGTTTTCTTGGCATTCATGGCGCTATTCCTTCACATAAACCAGGTGGGTTTCGAAGCGTTTCAGCTTGAAAGCCGTGGTCACGCGTCCGATCGATTCGGAGTGTCCCAGAAATACGTAGCCGCCCGGGTTCAGGGCGCTGTAAAAATGGTCCACGACCGCTTTGCGCGACGCATCGTCGAAATAGATCAGAACGTTGCGGCAGAACACGAAATCGAAGCCGCGCATGGACCTCATCGCCATACGGTCGTGCAGGTTGAGGTGACGGGGCTGGACGAGAGCCGCCGTTCTCCGCCGCACCACCCACTCGTCGTCATCCGCGATGAGGTATTTCCTCCGGTATTCGTCGGGAACGTCGCCCACCGACCGGGCGCCGTAGCGTGCGGCAGCCACGCGCGCGAGCATGTTTTCGTCGATGTCGGTAGCGACAATTTCGCAGTCCCAGGACTGAGCCTGAGGAAATACGTCCTGAACGATCATCGCCAGCGTGTACGGTTCTTCGCCGGAGGAGCAGCCCGCCGACCAGATCCGCAATCTTTTCTCCCCGCGAGCCTGCTTTGCCGAGAGCACTTCCGGAAGGCAAAAATTGGCGAATGCCCGCAACTGGTCGTACTCGCGAAACATATATGTCTCGTTGGTAGTGATCAGATTGGCGAGCGCCTGCATCTCCAGACCCTGCGGATCGGCATAGTTGAGCAGGAACACGTATTCCCGCGCGTTGTGGATCCCGAGCGCCGCCATGCGCCTGGCAACCCGCGTCTTCAGGAAGTAGAGCTTCTTTTCATCGAAGTGCAGCCCCAGCTTCTGATAAATCTGCTGGTTCAGGCTTTGGAAATCTTCCACGGAGAGGTCTGGCATGGTGGTCCGTCAGCAGCCAAGCGCCTGCAAAACCTCCTCGTCTGTTTCTTCGGCCGCGCGCGCTTTCAGAATGTCCTGCAACCCCGGCCGCTGTGCGCCTCGCAGGGATTCGATCGCGCCCAGGCGAACCAGGCGTTCCGGGCTGGACAGGCAGGAGACCAGAAACCGGTAGGCGTCGTCGCGAGAGGACAGAAAGCCCACAGCCCGCGTGGCCTGGTAACGGCAGAGCGGTGGACATCCACTGTCAACCACCGCCCGCAAGTCCGGTAACAGGTCCTCGTGATGGGCTTCCGCCGGGTGGCGTTGATGAATGGCGACCAGCGCGCTCAGAATCGCCGGCCGCAGATGGGGACCGCGCACGGCCAGTAAACCTGTCACTTCGGCGAATTCCGCGCCCGCCCCCAGAGCGCCCATTGCCTTGAGACATGGCGCCAGAAGGAAGTCCGGCACCGCCGACAGGTCCGGGAAGCGGCGGCGGATCGCCGCTAACGACAACTCATCTCCAATACCAGAGAGAGCTTCCAGGCAAACCCCGGCCAACATGGGGTGGGGGGCTGTGAGGAGCAGTTCCTCAATGCGTCGCCGGAACTGCGTAGCGCGGGTTCGGCCGAGATTCTCCACGGCCGTGATGACCACGTTGGGATCCTGGTCGGAGAGGGCGGTTTCGTAGATTGCTTCGACACCGCTGGCTTGAACCCCAATGAGAACGTCCAGAACGAACTTCCTCATATCTCTGCCGCCGTATCGCATGGCGGCGTCCAGGAACGGGACCGAGCGCTCGCCTTTGTGGCGCAGTACATCCACAGCCTGGTTGCGGATCTGGGGATCTTCGCTTTCGAGCAATCGTACGGAACCCTCGATAGACGCGTCCGCGTCGATGCGGATCAGAGCCTGGAAGATGGCGTCGCGAACCGCCCGCGAAGGCTCCTGGCCCAATCGTTCCAAAAGTGGCGGCACGCCCTCCGGGGCATTGCAGTACCCGATATCTTCGGCCGCGTAGATGCGTTCCGCTTCGTCGGGGCTGTCCAATTTTTCCAGGTACTCCTCGAGCATCCTCATCCCTTCGTCCTTCGGACCGCTTTCCGCATGGAGAAACTCCAATTCCTCCTGCGGCTATCTGCCCCGGGGCTGGGGAGCCCGAACGACTCCGATGTACGAATCCATCTGGTCCAACAGGGTCTCAATGGCGAAGGTGTCGCCATCTTTGCCCGCCGCCTCAAGCGATCTTCCGATCTCAGTGATTTCCTCAAAACCATATGCCGTGCCCGTGCCTTTCAGATTGTGTCCGGCCTTGCGAATTGCCGCAAAATCCCCATCATGCAAAGCCTGCTCCAGGCTGCATAACTCTGCCCGCCTCCGATCGAGGTACGCAACGCGCAGTTCTGCCATCTCCGGGGCCGAATCGGGATCGCGCTCTGCCACTTCCCGGCAGAGACGAACGATCCATCGAAACCGGCAGCGCGCCCGCACCGTAGAGGCATTGGTTAGCCGTTCCGCCCGCTCCAGATAGCCAGCCAGTTCATCGTGCTGTGAATCTCCTGCAACCCGGGCGAGCTGGCTCAGAGCTGGCCGGACACCCGGTGCAAACTGTGAGTCCGGCAACCCTGCCTCTATGGCATCCAAAAACTTTGCCAACTCTATCCGCCGAATGACGGCTACGTTGGACGGGAGATCCAGGTCGACTGCGGGACACGCTGCTTCCGGCGATTGGAGAAATCCGCGAACCTGGGTGGCGAACGTGCCCGCATCGATTGGTTTTTGGATGTGGCCGTCATAGGCGCCGCGCGGCCAGCGGATGACTTGCGGGGAAGCGACCGTCTCGGTCAGCGCAACGATCGGAACAGACGCCAGGTCTTCGTCGGCAAGCAGACGATTGGCTAGCCGTGCCCCATCCGCCGCCAGGACGCGCGAGTCCAAAAGGATCAGGTCCGGAAGGCCGGCCCAGATCTTGCGAAGGGCGGCCCTGGCCGTGTCGGCGGTCTCCAGGCGGTAACGCCCGCCACTCAGTGCCAGGCACAGGGCACGCAGGCTGTCAGGCTGGCCGTCGACAATGAGAATTGTCGATTGCCTGGCCGCGGGCGCCACCAGTGCGGTCCGATCGGCGGGAGCCGAGCTCCGCCTGAATGGCAGTAAGTTGCCGATCATGGCTCGTCTCCTGCGCCCTGGTACGAGTTGCGGTCCAAAGTCCACCGCTTAATGACTTTTCCGCCGGAACCGGAGACCGACAGGGATCGCGTCCACCGCGACGCGCTGCGGGTGTGGGTGGAAAGCAGCCGCTTCACCCGGTTGAGGAGAATATTAGGGCTCACTGGCTTGGTTATATATTGATCCGCGTGCAACGCGGAGCCGCGTCTGACATCGGCGGGATCGTCGCAGCCCGTCAACAGAATCACCGGCAGGGTTTGAAGACCGGGGTCAAGCCGGATTGTCTCCAGCACATCGAACCCGTCTATCCCCGGCATTCTGACGTCGAGAAGCATGAGGTCCGGCATGATTTCGCGAGCAACGCGCAAAGCCGAGAGCCCGTTGTCGGCTGTCTGGCAGCGAATGCCGTCATTTCGCAGCGTGACTTCGACCAGGGCGATCAACTCCGGATCGTCGTCGGCTACCAACACTAGGGGGTCCAACCTAGGTTTCCTTTCGGCTCGAGAACCTGGAGGGGGGCCGAGCAGGCGAAACAGGCGCACCAGCAACTCGGCATCCGGCCACGGTTCATTCATGAAATCACGAGGCCAGCAATAGGCGGCGCCGGCTCCTTCCAGCAGAGCCTGGCTGGATCCGGTCACCAGAATGGGGGCAGGCGATGTGGCTGCTGCACGGAGCCCCTCGGGGCCAAGGCTCGCCAGCTTGATCAGCATGGCATCGCAAATCCGCGCCGATTCCTGCAGGAGGCTCTCATCGAAGGCGAAAGCCAGCGAGTTGGCCGTGCCGAGAATTCTGCAGATCCTCTGTACGTCGACGGCGTCGAATCCGCACAGGCCGAATCGGCGCCCTGAGAGTGCGGCCGTGATTTCCAAAGCCCACGGCGGTTTGCCAGAGTGCTCCACCGTATTCATACCCTTAGATATCGGCGGAAGCAGGCGTGAGGTTTAGAACGGCCGCATCGTGTCCTTTGTGCGCCTGTTGGGAGGATATTTCGGGACTGTTCGAGCATCCCGGCACCAGTTCAACCCGTTGCAAATAATCGCCCAGCCGCTCCAGCCACCCCTCGACGGCGCGGCCGTCGGCGTCTTGGGCAGACTGCTCCAAGGCCCTGTCAAGTTGGGTCAATTCCGAGAATCCGTAGGATTGGTCACTGCCTTTACGGGTGTGGAGCATGTTGCGCAGACCTTCAAAATCGCCTGCGGCCAGCAACGTCGTCAGTTCCTGGATTTCAGCGCGCCGCGAAAAGAGGTACTCGGAAGCCGCTTCCTCGAGACCGTCCGGCATGGGTATATGGATCGGCTCTGCCGCTCGCGAGGAGAGACCTGTGCGCCGCCCGTACTCTTCGATCGCGGCCACCAATTTCGGCTTTGAGATCGGCTTTGAGAGATGCGAATCGCATCCCGCCTCCGTGCTCATCTGAATATCCTTCTGTCCGGCGTGCGCCGTCAGGGCAATGATGGGAGTCGCGGGGCTGCCGCGCGTCCGCTCGAGTTCCCGTATGGCTCGGGCGGCGCTCAATCCATCCATCACGGGCATTTGTATGTCCATCAGCACGAGGTCGAAAGGCCGCTGGCAAAACTCGTCCAGAGCGGCCTGGCCGTCCTCCGCAAACGTCAGAATGTAAGGCCCCCCTTTTAAGTAAGCCTGCACCAGAATGCGATTGTCAGGAGAGTCCTCGGCGATCAGAATTCTCAGCCGGCGGCCGCTCTCGGCCCACGGGTCGAGCGCCGCACCCGATGTGGCCGCCGAGGGTTCGGTAGGTTTGTTGCCGCCCAGCGCCGCGCAGATGAGGCGAAGTAAATCGGAACGCTTTACCGGCTTTACGGCATATCCGGAAATGCCGGCCAAAGCTCGCGGTCGCGGATCGCAGCCAGCCGTGGAACTCAGCATTACGAGGGGAAGGGCGTGTTCGATCTCCCTCATGGCGGCGGCGGCGGTCATGCCATCCATATCGGGCAGGCGGTGGTCCAGGATGACCAGCGAATACGGCCGCCGGCCGCTCTTCGCGCTGGCGAGGCCGGTCAGGGCTTCCGCCGCAGTTCCGACCTCGTGACTCTCCAGCCCCCAGGAGGCCAGGGTCTCCCGCAATATCAGCCGATTGGTGCAATTATCGTCGACCACCAGCACGCGCCGCCCGTGAAAGTCTTCCACCTCTTTTCGGGTCAGGCGGCCGGCGGGCGCCACCGTTTCAAACATCGCCGTGAACTGGAAGGTGCTCCCCTTTCCCGGAGTGCTGGTGGCTGTGAGAGATCCACCCATAAGCTTGACGATACGCCTGCTGATGCCGAGACCGAGGCCGGTTCCGCCGTATTTGCGGGTGACGGAGGAGTCGGCCTGCACAAAATCTTCGAAAATCACCGCGAGCTTATCTTCGGGAATGCCGATTCCGGTATCGGAAACGGCAAAACTGAGCCTACCCGGTCCACCGGATCCGCGAGATCGAACGGTCACAATGATCTCACCTGTATCCGTGAACTTTATGGCATTTCCGACCAGATTGAGAAGGATCTGGCGCAATCTTCCGGGATCGCCGATGAGATCGGTGCAGACACCGGGAGCGATGCGTGTCAGCAAGGCGACGCCTTTCTTGCGAGCTCTCCCGCCCATAAGCTCGATCACTTGATCCAGAACGTCTTCCAGGTTGAATTGCTGCCGCTCGAGTTCGAAGTGCCCGGCCTCGATCTTCGACAGGTCCAGAATATTGTCGATGAGGCGCAGAAGGTTGGCCCCGGCGCGCCGGAATATCTCCACAAACTCTCTCTGTTCCGGGTTGAGATCGGATTCCCAGAGCAGATCGGACATCCCCAGGATGGCGTTCATGGGCGTGCGAATCTCGTGGCTCATGGCCGCGAGGAATTCGCTCTTGGTGCGATTGGCTTCCTCTGCCCGTTCTCTTTCCGCGATCAGTTGCAGTTCCGCGATACGGCGTTCCGTGATATCGCGAACCGCCGCCGCCACCCAGGAGGTCTGAGCCGTTTTGATAGGACTCAGGCTTACCTCCGCGGGAAACTCGCCGCCGTCTTTGCGCAGACACTTCAGCACCATGCCGCTGGCCATTTGCCGCGGACATGGCTTTTGAAAGTACCAGGACCGATGGTTCGAATGGCCCACCCGCGATTCGGCGGGAATCAGAATCTCCACCGGTTGCCCGGTCAGTTCTTCCCGCCGGTAGCCGAAGAGATGCTCGGCCTGGGCGTTGAGCAGGACGATCTCGCCTTTGTCGTCAACGATCAGCATGGCATCGGGCGCCGATTCCAGCACCGCCCGGAATTTCTCTTCGCTTTCGCGGAGCTTCTCGTCGTCCCTCCTACGTTCCGTGATGTCGCGCGTCATCTTCGAGAAGCCTACGATACGCCCGGCATCGTCGCGCAGAGCCGTAATCATCACACTGGCCCAAAAGCGCGATCCGTCCTTGCGCACCCGCCAACCGTCTTCCTCGAAGTGGCCCACCTCCGCCGCGATTCGTAAGACCTCGCCGGGATGTCCTCGCTCCAGGTCCTCGGGAGTATAGAAACAGGCAAAAGACTTTCCGAGAATTTCTCCGGCGCGATAGCCCTTGATGCGCTCGGCGCATGCGGTCCAACTGGCCACCCGGCCCTGTGGGTCCATCATCACGATGGCGTAATCCTTGACTCCTTCGATCAGTGCCAGAAGGCTTCGCTCATTGAGTGTTTCCCACATATACGATTGCTCAAGCCATGGAAGGCGTCAGGCATCTGTCACGGTATAACCGAGGCGCAGCCGTGCCCCGGTGGAAGATCGCCGCGCGCGAGGTGTGCTCCGCTTCGCCGGGGTTGTCCCACTTCTCCAGGTATTCGTTGAGGCTGCTCATTCCCTTGTCCTTCGGACCGCCTGCAGGATTTCTCCCGCTACTTCATGGCTGGGAGCCACCACGCACGCGCCACCTCGTTCGACAGCTTCGCGCGGCATCCCGTAAACCACCGCGGTTTGCTCGCTCTCGGCGATGGTGTACCCGCCGGCTTGCCTGATGGCGACCATTTGATCGGCGCCGTCGTCTCCGATGCCGGTCATCAGGACGCCGATGGTGTCCGTCCCGTAGATGTTCAGAACCGACGCCATCATGACGCCGACTGACGGCACGAACAGCGTGGCCGGCGTGGTTGGCGTACGAATGACCACTTCGCCCGACAATTTGCGATGTAAACAGAGGTGCATCCCGCCCGGCGCCACATAACAGACACTCGGCTCCACAGGCATTCCCGAGCGCCCTTCCACCACTTTGAGTGCGCAATGTTCGTCCAGCCGCTTGGCAAAGGACGTAATAAAGGCGGGCGGCATATGCTGCACCAGGAAGATACTGGCCGGCAGACTCGCCGGAATCCGCGGCAAAACCTCCTGCAGAGTCGCCGGCCCACCGGTAGAGATTCCGATGGCGATCGCCCGCTGCCGGGCAATTTTTTCAAAGGCATCTTTCGACGGAGGCTGGTACGGCTTGCGGCGCTCACGGCTACGCTGCAGCCGCTCCACGATGCCTCGCGATGCCGCGGCTTTGAGCTTGGAGACCAGTTCATCGGCCACCGTCCCCATGTTGGACGAAACCGTGCCATCCGGCTTGGAGACAAAATCGAAGGCCCCTAACTCCAGGCACTCAAAGGTGGCCGCGGCGCCTTGCTGGGTAAGGGACGAAACCATGACAACCGGACAGATCTTCTCCCGCAGGATGAGTTGAAGAGCCGTGATGCCATCCAGTTTGGGCATATTGATGTCCATGGAGACGACGTCGGGCCGCAGTTCCCGGGCTTTGGCCACCGCGTCTTCGCCATCCCGTGCGAGCCCCACCAGATCCAGGTCCGCCGAACCTGCGATGATCCGCTTGAAGGTCTGCCGCATTAAGGCGGAATCGTCCGCCACCAGCACGCGTATTTTGCCCATGGCTTTGTAGAGTGCCGGGGCCGCCAACCGGCCCCGGTCCGGAGCTTCAATCTAAGAAGTGATCTCGCAGAGGTGGGCCTGCTCCTGCCGGGAGAGAATCTTCTCCACATCGAGCAGCACGATCATGCGCTTGCCCGAGTCCACTTTGCCGATCCCGGAAATGAACTGCTGATCGATTCCGCTCCCGATCGCTTCAGGTGGCGGAGCGATGTCGTTCCTGGCGAGGTTGAGCACCTCGCGCACGGAGTCTACCACCAGGCCGGTTTTGACGCCGCCGAGATCCACGATGATGATGCGGGTGCGGTCGTCGGGCGGTTTGACCTCGAGCTCGAAGCGCTTTCGTGTGTCCAGAACGGGAATTACCTCCCCGCGCAGGTTGGTGATGCCCTCGATGAACTCCGCCGCCTTGGGCACTTTGGTGATCTTGGCGAGCCGGTCGATTTCCTGGATTTGGGAAATCGGCACACCGTATTCCTCGGCCGCTAGCAGGAACGTCACCAGTTGGACTTCGCTCAGTTCCGCTCCGTCGGCCCCGGCCTTGTGGATTTCCCCGGTCCTCTTTGTCTCGGCGTTCTCGGCCGACGAGTTCCCGACCTCACGCAACTTCTGGTCCTTCATCAGGCTGGCAACGTCCAGCAACATGATCAAGCGGGCGCCGTCGTCCAGTTTGGCGACACCCGACAGTTCCATCCCGCCACTCGATGTAATGCGAGGCGGTGGCTCCATCAGGCTTTTCGGCACGTTCAGCACCTCATGAACGTGATCCACCACCAAACCGAGCACCAACCCATCGGCATCCACCACGATGATGCGTTGGTCTTCCTGGATGTTCTGCGCGATCTGCTCCTCAAATTTGCGCAAGGCGGCGACCGTTTCCCGGCTGCCCGAGAGGACATCCTCGCCACAGGCGCGCGCCGCGTCGCGGTCGCCGTGCAGTTCATGCTTCGAGCGGAGCTGGAGTTGCTTGATGACCTTCTCATTCAAGCCCCGAGCCTTCGCCAACGTCTCCATCAGCAATTGGCTGGAACTGTTGGTTTCGGCCAGCCATTGGCGGAGATGCTCCATGACCGAGCTGTCCACGGCCTGCTGCGAACCACTCGCCAAGAATTTCGCGGTCTGATCGATCCAGCGCTCATACTCCTCCCGGAGCGCGCGGCAACTGGCGGCGAACTCATCCGCCAGCGATCGCTGCTGCAGCAGCCGGCGCAGGTCGATAACCGGCAGAATCCGGCCGCGGACCGTCAGCACTCCCAGCACGTAGTCCGGGACGTCGGGAACCTGGTTGGGAGTCTCGACGCGCAAAATCTCGCGGACATGTTCCATGTGGAAGGCGAATTCCTCTTTGGCGATGCGAAAGGTGACCACCTTCTGGACTTCGGCGTCGACGCTGCTCGACTTGTCCAGCGACTCGCCGATTGTTGCTTCCGAATTCGCAGCCAAACCGTTGGGAGAAGCCGCCTTATGAGTAACGCCGATTTCGCAGACATGGGCCGCGTTCAGAGCCATGACGATGCGCTGCCCCTTGTCGAGCTTCACAACTCCTTCCAGGTAGTCTGAAGAGGTGCCGCGGATGGCGGCAGGCGGCGGTTCAATTTCGCTGCGCAAAACGCGCGTCACCTGCTTAACGCGATCCACGCGCAAGCCGGTTTTGACGCCCTCGATATCGACCACCAATACTCGCGTGCGGTCGGTCTCTTCGGCCCGCTCCATACCGAAGCGAGTGCGCATGTCGATGACCGGCAGCACCACGCCACGCAGATTGGCGATGCCGTCCACGTAGGCCGGCGTGCGGGGGACTTTCGCCATCGTGGGGAGGCGAATGATTTCCTGTACCGACATAATGTCGAAGCCGAACTCTTCGTCCTTCAACAGGAACGTGACCAGCTGGCTTTCGTCTTTCAGGCCGGCGGATGGTTGTAGAGGGTCTTTTTCCATAACGAATCTCCTTTAGCGAGGACGCTCTACCGGCTATCCGTTTTGCAGCTCGTCGGCCTGAGAGGCGATATCCTCGATGGCCTGGGCGATCTCCTGGGCTGCCTTCAACCCCTGCTCGGAGGCGCCGGCTGCTTCGGTGGAAGCGCGGGCGGTTTCTTCGGCGGCGGCGGCGATTTGCTGGCTGGCTTTGCCCGCCTGTTCGAGACCGGCGGCAACCTCTCCCACTCGCGTGGAAATGTCCCGGATATCGGAGACCACCACGTCGGAGTCTTTGTCGATGCGCTCCAGGTTGGCAGTGGATACCTTGGCGCGCTCCACTTCGGCCCGCCCTCTGCTCCCGGCCAGCTCGATGTCGCCGGCGACCTTGGTGATCTGGGTTTGAACGTTTTTCACCAGATCTTTGATTTTGTCGGCGTTCTCGCTGCTTTCATTCGCCAGAGACCGGATGTCTCCAGCGACTACCGAGAAGCCCCGGCCGTATTCTCCGGCACGGGCAGCTTCCACGTTGCCGTTCACCGCCAACATCTTGGTCTGCACCGTAACCATCACGAT
>Ga0181528_10001990_pt1 | contig 12545 bp, 12 predicted proteins | sample PEATcosm2014_Bin_47_FD_119742 | JGI IMG/M metagenome (GOLD analysis project Ga0181528, IMG submission 119742) | Peatland microbial communities from MTU Mesocosm Facility, Houghton, MI, USA - PEATcosm2014_Bin10_10_metaG | ecosystem: Environmental > Terrestrial > Soil > Wetlands > Peat | place... | reverse complement strand
TATCTGTGGCGAGCAGCGGTGGAGCTGAAACATAACACGCCGGACAAGGCGGAGATTGACCTGAAAACGGCCATCGCTGATACGCCGCTCAACGCGCGCGCTACTCTTATGCTCGGCTCGCAGGCTTCTCTCATGCTTGGCGAACTTCGCTTCTCGCAAAAGCGCTACCCGGAAGGCGTCGCACTGCTGGAGCAGGCTTTGCAGTACGACCCGAATTCAATTGGCGCGCTGCGCAACCTGATCAGCTACGATCTTTTCAAAAAGCAGCCTGCCCAGGCACTCGCTCGCCTTAACGCGCAAATAGCAAAGACTCCAAGAAACAGTGGATTCCTGGATATGCTGGCTCAGCTTCAGATACAAAACAAAAATCTTGACCAGGCGGCCGCCACGGCGCAGAAAGCCATGCAGTTGAATCCCGATGACGGCGAGGCGGTTTCGATCTACTCCGAGCTTCAGGCGCAGCGGGGCCAGGCGGCGAATGCGATCGGCGCATGGGAGAAATGGTCGAAGGCTCATCCCAACAATGCCGGCGGTTTTGCCATTCTTGGAAATCTGGAGGAATCAAGCGGAGATACGCGCAAGGCCGAAGACTATTACAGGAAGGCTCTTCAGATTGAATCCACGCAGGCGACCGCGGCCAACAATCTTGCCTACTTGATGCTACAGAATGGCGAGAACGTGGATGTGGCTTTGTCGCTGGCGCAAACCGCGCGCCGGGGAATGCCGAACTCACCTCACTCCGCCGACACCCTGGCGTGGGCCTACTATTACAAAGGAGTCTACGGCCCTGCCCGCGATCTGCTGGAAGACGCAGTCAAGACTGACCCGAACGACGCGTCAACGCAGTATCACCTGGGAATGGTGTTCAGCAAGATGATGGACAGGAACAACGCCGCGATTCATCTCAAAAAGGCGATTTCGCTCTCGCCCAATTCGCAAGCGGCAAAGGACGCGCGGACCGCGCTGCAAAGACTGGGTTAGACGCGTTTATCGCTCTCGATTCGCCGCCCACTCCGAGCGCATTGGTTGCCGGCAGCCAATGCGCCCTCCATATCGCCCCTGCGGGCCGAAGGAATCTTATGCATTCTTCTCATCGCCTGTCTGTCACCCTGCTGGGCCCCGATATTGCTCATAGGAAGATGTTCGAAGCCATGCTCGCTGGACGCGTTTCCAGATTGACGTGGCTCTCTGATTCCCTCAGCCTGCTAAAGAACCGAAAAGCCACCGCGGGTCAGCGCATTCAGAAGTTCTTTGATCAACTTACTCAAACGCACGACAGCAGCTTTCTGGAGAACACCTGCAGGCATCTCGACGAGAATGAAACCGATGTGATCATAGCCTACTGGGGCACTGGGCCTTTGGCGGATATCGTGGCCATCAAGCGCCTGCGCCCACATATCAGGATCGTGCTGATGCTGGCCTGTTTCCCATTCGCGCTGAATACTTCGGGAGTGAAACGGCAGCACTGGCTTATGCGCCACGCTGCGCCATTCTTGGATGGAATGCTCTATCCCAGCGCGGCGATGTGCGACTATTTTCATGACCAGGTTCTGGGCGCGCGCGGCAGCCATCTGCAAGAGTTGGTCCTGAAGATATGCTGGCCGAGAGATTTTCAGGTCACAGGCGAACGGAATACGCCGGGTATGGATCACCCCAACCTGATTTTTATCGGGCGCACTGATCTCTCTCATCCCACCGTCCATGCCGCCGACGATCTGCGGCCTTTGATGGCAGAGATTCTGGAGAATCAGATTGAACTGCACCACGTGCGGTCGCCGGAAACCTCAGGCGGCCATCCTTACCGGCGTTCCTTTGAACCGCTGGGTCTAGTCGCGCTCATTGCCAGGATGGCGGCGCATGACGCCAGCCTGATCGCATACAACGAGGCTGCCTGCCGACGCACCGAACGCTTGGAACTTACCGTCCCGGATCGCCTGGTGTCAAGCGTTGCCGCAGGTATACCGATTGCCATACCGTCTAATGGTTATACCGGGCCAAAACAGTATCTAGCTGAGTATCCCGCCGTCCTCGAATATGACTCGGTGCCGGATTTGAGACGGAAGCTCGAAGATAGAGAGCGTATTCAAGCCTTGCGCCAGGCTGCATGGCAGGCTCGCAACCTCTACACCGCGGAGGCGCAGGGAGATATGCTTGCCCGGTTTCTGGAATCCATATGACAAATACTAAAACCATCGCCCGAAATACCGGATGGTCCGGGCTGGAAAACATGATCGGCTTCGTCATCGGGTTATTCACCCCGATTATGATCGCTCGCTATCTTGGGCCCGAGAAGAATGGACACCTGGTCTTCATCTCCTATCTCGCTTCCGTTGTCGGCAGTCTGGGTGCAATAGGCATTCCTGCCACCACGCGTAAATATATGGCCGAGTTTATCGGCATGGGCGACCGCGGCACCGCTAAATACATCTATCATCGCACTCTGCTTCTGCAGACAGGCCTGGCGACAATATCGACTGCCGGCCTCCTCTTCTGGGTGCTGAGAGACACTCTCGACGCATACAGGCTGGCCTCAGCCCTTATCGTGCTCAGCATCTGGCCTTCAATGGTAAACGCCATCTCGGCCCAGGCCAATGTCGCCACGGAAGATCTCTCGGCCAATATGCCCGCGTCGGTCCTCTCAATCTTCATCTACTTCATTGGTATTGGGGCGACAGTTGTATTCAAGTGGGGTGTAGTCGGCGTCGGAGCCTCGCTGTTGATCATGCGCTTCGTCGATTTCATGGTGCGGCTCTTCCCGGCATTCAAACGATCGCTCTCCTGGGCAATGACCCATGTTCATCCCCCGGATTTGCGCAAGCGGATGATCTCCTTTGCATGGCAGAGCGTTACCAGCATGATCCTCGCGCTGATCGTCTGGGACCGATGCGAGATTCTATTGCTCAAGAAACTCTGCCCGGATTCTCGCCAGATCTCGTTTTATTCCGTAGCCTTCACCATGGCCGGCCAGCTTCTGATTGGCGCCACGATCTTCAGCGCCGCGGTAGGCACGACGATCTTTGCACAATTTGGCCGCGACAAAACCAGGCTGCCCGACATCACCGCTTCCTCCTTCCGTTACCTTGCCTTGTTGTCGATTCCGTTGCACTTCATCTCAACCGCTCTCGCCGTGCCGGCGATGCTGCTTCTCTTCGGCCGCCAGTATGCAGGGGCGGCCATGGTTGTTATGCTGGCTCCAGTGCTGTGCATGTCAAAAGCTTTCGCTGGGCCGGTGCAGAGTTTGTTGGAGAGTATGGAGCAACAGCGCTTTGTGATTGCCGCCACCATTCTGGCAGGCGTCGTAGATATCGGCGTGGCTTGGTGGCTGATTCCCGCCCACGGCGCGGTGGGCGCATGCATCGGCAATGGCGCCGCGCAGTTAACCGCCGTCGGATTGATGTGGGCCGTGGCAATTCATCGCTTCAAAGTGAAACTTCCCTGGCTTCAGGTGGCAAAGATTACCTTCATCAGTGTGCTGGCCGCGTTGACAGCGCATTATTTTGCCGCGCGGCTTGCGCCGCTGTGGGCTGTTCTGTGCGGGGGAAGCGCCGCCCTGATCGTTCTTTTCGCGCTCTTCTATCTGTTGCGTGTGCTGGAGCCGGAAGATCGCGTCCGCTTTGTTACTGTGTCTGGCATGCTGCCCAAAACAATGGCTGCGCCTGCGAAGATGGTTCTGAACCTGCTGATTCGCCCTGCGTGACCGGGCGGCTGTAGTGCACCATCATTCTCAGGGAGTTTTTCAGGTAACCTTTTTAGGGAGTATTTCCCTTTAACGATGATAGGAGAAAATGCATGATGACGACGAATCCTGACATAAAGATCAGCGTCATCATTCCCGCATTCAATGCGGAAAAGTATATCGCCAAGGCCATCAAGAGTTGCCTCAGCCAAACTTGCCCTCCCCACGAGATTATCGTTATTGACGACGCATCGACCGACCGCACGGCTGAAATTGCGGAGTCCTTCTCTCCCTCCGTCTGCGTCATACGTCTTGCGCAAAACAGCGGAGTCTCCGTAGCGCGCAATCGTGGCGTTCTGGCATCCACGGGCAATTGGATTGCATTTCTCGATGCTGACGATTGGTTCCTCCCGGAGAAGTTGGAACGCCAGCGCCGCTGCGCCGTGGAGAACATGCAGGCAGTGCTGATATACACCGATTATCGAATCATTGCCGCTGATGGATCAGAGCGCGACCCGCGCTTTATTTCGCCCCGGAAACTGTGGCCGATGCTTCGCTACCGCAATCCCATTAATCTTTGCTCTGTCATGCTGCGTCGCGAGGCATTCGACGAGGTTGGAGGATTTGATCCTTCGCTCCGCGTTGCCCAGGATTGGGATCTGTGGCTCAAGCTCGCTGCCCGCTACTCAGTGGAATTGTTCGCCGCCATTCCGGAACCGGTCGTAATCTATCGATCGGTCTCTGGAAGTCTCAGTTCCAGCGCCATGCGATATTTTTTCAGCGCCACTCGATTATAGAGGGCAGTTGCCTATCAGGAACCTCCGGCATCTCTCGTTTTTTATGGCGCCGCAGGATATCCGCATTCAATTATTACGATACCTCGATCGCGCTCCGCGAAGAGGGCTTTCCCTTATTCCTTTTTTATATGCTCAAGAGCATCGCTGCATGGCCGTTTCCCTGGAAAGAGATGCGGTCTCGGTACAAAATTACGGCGGTCATGGTGAAGCAACGTTTTTTCGGCATCCATGCAAGGCCAACTTTTTTCAGAAATCGCGCATATCAACGAATCTGGGAGCATCTATGTCGGCCATGGAATCGGGCATAAAAATCAGCGCGGTCATTCCCGCTTACAATGCAGCGCGTTATCTGCCGCGCTGTTTGAAGTCGGTTTTCGAGCAGACATACAAACCGGAAGAGGTGATCGTCGTCGACGACGGTTCCACTGATAATACGGCGGAAGTTGCCGCGGAACTCGGAGCAAGAGTCATCCAGCGAGAAAATGGAGGATTATCTACCGCGAGAAATACCGGGATTCAGAACGCATCGTGCGAGTGGATCGCACTGCTGGATGCCGATGACACCTGGGCGCCGGAGAAACTGGAGCGCCAGGCCGCCTGCATTCAACCGGATACCGTACTCGTTTACACCGGCGTTCGTCTCTTCGACGATAACGGCTCTCGTGGTGTGCGCATGGCAATCGATCCCCTCTTGGCAAGCAAGATGCTGCGCTATCGCAATCCGATAACGCCCTCGACCGTGCTCGCTCGCCGGGAGGTGCTCACACTGGACGGAGGATTCCGCGAAGATATTCGCGCCTGCGAGGATTGGGAGATGTGGATGCGGTTGCTGAAGCTGGGCGATTTTCAGGCGGTCGCCAATCCTCTGACGAACTACTACCTTTCTCCGAGCAGTCTTAGCGCGAATCCTGAAGTGATGCTTCAGGCGCTGGATCAAATCATAGATACGACCCTGCTGGCCGACCGGCACGGCTTCGCTCGCTGGGCCTGGAGACGCAGAATTCTCTCCGATCAATTGTCCGGCGCCGGCCTGATCGCACGCGATAATGGACTCAAGGGTGAACTTCGCTATATGTTCCGTTCGCTGTGCTTATGGCCGTCTCCTTTGTGGGAACCGCAGCGTTTTGCCATGTTTGCTGTGAGTGTAAGAAATAGAATTCGCGCACGCGAGGGAGCATGATGAACAGAAAGCCCCGAATTCTTTTGATCCCCAATGTGTCTTGGTGGATTATCGGCGAAATGGGAAAACAGATTATTGCGCGCTTTGGCTTCAAATATGACTTTTATTTTTTGCCGGAGATGATTCTTGATAGACGTCCTGATATGCTTCGTGCGCTTGTTCCCGCAATGGACGCGATTCACTGCCTCAATGAATCTGCAATCTCGTTATTCCGCGACTTCGACCAAGAGGAGCTGCCGCCAATCGCAACCTGGATACATCATGTGACCGCTTGGTCGGCTGATCACCAGATGGCTGTCGATAGGAGTTCTGCGCTGACAGTTTGCACCCAGGGATGGAAGGAGTTTCTCGAGGACCGCGTCTCCGGCCGAATTCCGGTCACCATTATTTCGCACGGCGTGGACGCAGAGTTTTTCCAGCGAAGGAAGGTCTATCCGAGACAATTTGGAATTCCTGCCGGCAGCTTCGTGATTGGTTTTGTCGGAAGCAAAGGCAGCGACTTCGATTCCGGCAGAAAAGGCACGGATGTTCTTCTCGACGTCGTACGCCAAGCTGCGGGCCGGGTGCCCCATCTGCACGTTGTGCTGGGCGGCCCGGGATGGGACAACGAATTGGCGACCCTCCGGGCGTCTGGTGTCTCCGCCAGCACTACCGGGTACATCCGTAAGTCTGATCTTCCTGCCTTGTACTCTGCCCTCGACATTTATCTGCTGACGTCGCGCGTCGAAGGTGGACCATGCACGGTGTTTGAGGCTATGGCCTGCGAAACGGCTGTCGTATCGACAAGAGTAGGCGCAGTGCCGGAACTCATCGTTGATGGAGTCAACGGCTATAGCGCCGATGTGGACGATCGCGAGTCGCTCTTGTCAGCAATCATCGCGCTGGACAAGTTTCCTGAGAAGAAAATTGAGATTGCAAAAAATGCCAGGGAATCGGTGTCCAGGCTTTCATGGGCAACAGTGATGGGCCCGCTGGAAGATGTTTACGACGAGTTGATTCAGCGCCGGCTCGGGATGGGTTCGCCACTACCGGGTCCGGCCTGGATGAACAATTCCCAAAATCTTTTGAGGGTGAGTTGTGCCGCTGACGCTCTGCTATATGTAATACCGCGCATTCGAAACGGATCGATGAGCGTTGCAAAAGGAATTAAGCTATTGCGGGAAATGCAGAGCAAACGGTCGATCTCTGATATTGCCAGGAGCGCAGCCATGATTAAAGGCTGGAGCTTCAAAACTCTCCCGTCAACAAAGAAGATTTGACCTTGCCATTCTTAAACCTTGGTATCAAGGCATGGAACCCAGGATAAGCAAAATGATCGAAAATGCAATTACCACGAGTCCGAATGATTTCGACCCGTCCCACCCCTCGAACACCGTCTCGGTCATCATCCCCGCCTACAACGGAGCAAAGTTCATCGCCGAGACGCTTGAATCGATTCTCGCACAAACAATTCCGCCCACCGAGATCATCGTCGTCAACGATGGTTCCACAGATAACACCGCATCCGTTGTCAAGGCATTCGGAGATTCCGTTACCTTGATTCACACACCCAACGCCCACCAATGCGCGGCGCGGAACCTTGGCGCGTCCAAGGCGACGGGAAACTGGCTTGCCTTCTGCGATCAGGATGACCTCTGGCTTCCAGCCAAGCTCGAGAAGCAGCTCCGCCTCGCTAACGAGGCTCCCGACATCCATTGTGTCCTCACCGACTACGCAGAGATCGCCGATGGCGTTGTTTCGGACCAAAGCCATTTTTCCTATGCGCCCAAGGATTTTTGGACGCCGGAGCATTACCAGTCAGGGTTTGTTGTCCGTCAGCCGATCACCGGGAAATTGACAACCTTCCAGCCCGGCATTACCTCCACGCCTGTAGTCAAACGCGATTTCTTCCGGGAATCGGGCGGATTCGATGCGGCTTGGCGCTTCGGAGCTGAAGACACCTGCTTCCACTTTCGCTGCCTGAGTGTGGTGCCCTTTGGTGTCGTCCCCGAGGTTCTGATGCACTACCGCCGTCATCCTGACTCGATCAGTGCGGATTCACTCAAGCAGTTGCGGAATAGTATCACCGTGTGGAACTACATCATCGCCGAATACCCCCAGGCGCAACCCTGGCGCGCTGAACTACTGGAAGGAATAACGGCAATACGCAAGGAAATCAAAGAGTGCGAGCGCTACCGGAGACGGCGGAAATTGAAGCGTCTGTTTGGATTGAATTAGCATTCGTCCATCTTGCAAGACGCCATCAAGGCCAAAAAACTCCCGATGCGCGGCAGACTTCTGCCCGAACTTGGAAGCGGCTCCAGCTCTGGCAGCCAATATAGCTTCGTTTTGCATCGTATGCGCATATCTTTCCCGATAGATTCCTGCCGCCCTGGCGCGAAAAAGCCGCGCGGTAACCCGCCTCGCGCGCTAACTTCTGCGTTGTGCCTGTGAAGCTGGTCCTGCCGCCAACTGGATAGGCAAGTGCAGCAACTTCGACGCCAAGTTGCTCCTTCATAATCAGACGTGGCGTGGATAACTCCTCAAGTTGACGATCCGGCTCCAACTGGCTGAGAACGGTGTGCGAATGTGTGTGGGATCCAATCGCCATCCCGGCTCCAATCATCTCCCGCGCCTCGTCCCAATTCAAAAATCTTCGCAACGCACTGGGCGGATCATCGCCCTTCGATTTCTCCACTAACTCCAGAATGAATCGATCCGGGTCTGAGTTATCCGGCTGTTTATATAACTTCAGAATGGCTTGCAAGCTCTTCGTAAGGCCGTTCTGATCAACATCAACCACTAAGTCATTCGGATAACGGAGAATGAACCGACGGCTTCTCGCAGTCTTTACCAGATAGGCAATGTGATCCCACCATGGAAGATGGCAGGACCCAACTATGCTTGTGGCCAGAAAGAATACGCCTTGCGCGCCGTGCGAGCGCAAAATTGGAAAAGCGATTTCGTAGTTATCCAGATAGCCGTCATCGAAGGTGATCAACACGCGGCAGCACCGGGCCTTCTCTTTGAGAGTGCCGTCGATAAAAGCCAATGCCTCATCGAGAGTTACCAGTGAAAGATGGCGCTTCAAATAAGAAATCTGCTGGTCAAACTCTTCGGCGGTCGCCGAGAAGACGCCAGGGTCGAAGAGATCGTCCTCGGCATTGCCGATGCGATGATAGTTCAACACAAGCAGCGAATCACGCGCGGGGAGTTGCGCCAACAGGCTGGATGCGCCGCTCCAGAGCAATCCGCGCGCCAGCAACTCACGCTTCCCCCCGAAACTCGCGACGCCTGCCATAACTACCCGATCATAGCAGGAGGCTGCGTTCCGAGACAGGCAAGTAGAGCCTGACCATGAGGCTTACGATGTTATCTTCACAGCCCTCGCGCGAGCCACAAACTCCCGCAACTTGACCGGATCCTTGCGCCCCGGCGCGGCTTCCACGCCAGAAGCCACATCCACGCCCCAAGGACGCAACACACGAATAGCCTCCGCCACATTGTCCGGCCTCAACCCTCCCGCTGCAATCAGTCGCATCTTCGCTTGCTCGTTCTGGAAGAGCGATGGACGCGCGGCATTCCAATTGAAGCTCTCGCCGGTACCACCGGCGGCTGTGGCCGTGCGCGAATCCACCAGAACCGCGTGCACGTGCGGGTTTTCGTTGTGCGCGGCAATCTCGGCCATTTGCGCTTCCGCATTCTCCGCACTGAAGTGCATCACGCGCAAAATGCGCACCTCCGGCCCCAGACGCGTGTGCAGCCTGGCCGGCAGCTCGGGCTCCGCATCGAAGTGCAGTTGTACGCCGGTCAAGCCGCAGGCGCGCGCCGTCGCAACAATCTCCTCCAGCTCGGCATCCACAAAGACGCCAATCTTCTCCACCGCCGCCGGCAACCGCGGAGTGATCGCTGCCACTTCTCTCGCCGTCACCCGGCGCGGGCTAGGCGCAAAGACGAAGCCCACCGCGTCGGCCCCCGCTTCAACCGCTAGCAGCGCATCCTCAAGCGACGTGTTGGCGCAGATCTTGATCCACAGGCTCATGGCGTCCCCGCTTGCGCCAGCAGCGCCTTGAGCGCCGCGCCGGGGTCGGGCTGGCGCATCAGGCTCTCGCCAATCAAAAAGGCGTCGAAGCCCGCCGCTCGCAGCCGCGACAGATCGCTCGCCGTTGCAATTCCGCTTTCAGTCACGCGCACTACAGAGGACGGAATTCGTCCCACCAGTTCAAGCGAAGTTTCCAGCCGGGCTTGGAAGGAATGAAGGTCGCGGTTGTTCACGCCGATTGCGTCCGCGCCGCTCTCGCCCAGCGAATCGAGCACCCGATCAAGCTCGGCCGCCGTATGCACCTCCACCAGCACATCAAGCGCGTAGCCATGCGCCGCCTGGGCAAATCGCGTGAGTTCGTCCTCGCTGAGCGCGGCGGCAATCAGTAGAATCGCGTCTGCATGATGCGCGCGGGCTTCAATAATCTGGTACTCATCCACCATAAAATCCTTGCGCAAACACGGCAGCGGAACCGCCGCCGAGGCCAGCTCCAGATTACGTAGACTGCCCTGAAAAAATGGCTCGTCGGTCAACACGGAGAGCGCCGCCGCGCCACCCGCAAAGTAGCTCCGCGCAATCTCCGCCGCATCAAACTCCGCGCGAATCAGCCCCTTCGACGGCGAAGCCTTCTTCACTTCGGCAATCACCGCCGCTCCCGTGACGGCCTTCCGACGCAACGCCGCCGCCCATCCGCGCGGCTGGTGCTCGGCGGCCTTCCGCTCCAACTCCGCCGCCGGAACGCGCTCTTTGGCCGCGGCCACCGTGGCCCGCGTCGCCGCCAATATCCTGTCGAGGTGTGTAGACATACGCTGTTTCGAGTATACGGAAATCGCTGCCGAAGTGGACCTGCACTGCTTGCGCCCATTGGCTTCGAGAAACTGGCTCTCGCTTCAATCTTCCCGTTTGTCCAATTTCTGTTGCGTTGGGTTCGCGGTCGTGGTTCCTGTTGACTCGGAGAGCAGCGCAATAGCCTGAAGAACCATCCGTGTATTTCGGTTGGTTACACGGAGGATCGCGATGGCCAGCCCGCAGATGACCAGAATCAGCCCCGTGAAGGTCGCGATGTACAGTGATTTCAAGTCTTGCAGGTAGATCATGGCGAGCGCTATGCTGCCGGAGCCCAGAACCATGTATATTAACGCGATGGGCTTCATCCACTTCTGCTTGCGATCCACAGTGTCCAGCGACTTGCGGAGAATGCTTTCATAGTGAGCTGTCATGGAAATCACCTTTTCCTTTCGGTTGCTTTTCGTAAACACCTCAAACCGTATGCGAGCCGTGACTTGACCGTGCCCGCTCCTAACTGCAGAATGTCTGCTATCTCTTGAATCGTAATATCTTCCAGATAATGCAAATCAAGAACCGCCCGGCTCGCCGGAGAGACCTGATCCAGAAGAGAATGAAGTTCAGCCACGAGGATCGTCGCATCCTCATGGCTGGCAGATAGATCGTCTACCTCAATGCTGTCCTCATGCCTGTCTTCCCAAAGGTGCTTTCGCCGGAGAAACGCGAACGAGGCCCGCGTCGAAATGCGGTAAGCCCAGGCACGAAAGAATTTTGGCTCTTGAAGCGAGCGTAGATTGCGGCAAATCTGGAGGAATACATCTTGCAGTACATCCCCCGCTCCCTGTTCTCCCACCAAGTGGCGAATGTAAGGCAATAAAGTCGTCTGCATTCCGCGCAACAACTCCTCCAGCGCCTCCCTGTCGCCGCACTGGGAGCGGAGAACCAAAAGAGTTTCGTGCGTACGGTTTTCCAATTTTGCTCTCCATTAGCTAAGAGGCGGCCAAGGCCCAGACTGTTCGAGTACAGGTGCAATAAATTCGAAGTTTTTTTGAAATGCGCGCGACATTGCAAATCGGAGGGCAAATCGTCAACACACTGTATTCCCCGTCAACCTTCAACCACCATCCCCACCGCCTCTTCGGCATTCGCAACCACGCGCAGCAGCTCGCGGTTCTTCTGCTTCACGAAACCCGCCTCGACCGTCGAATCAAGAAAGGCCAGCAGCTTATCCCAGTAGCCGGCGGTGTTGATGAGTACGACAGGCTTCTCGTGCAGGCCGAGTTGCGCCCAGGTGACCGCCTCCAATAATTCATCCAGAGTCCCGTAGCCGCCGGGGAGCACCATAAACGCATCGGCCAGCTCATTCATGCGTGCCTTGCGTTGGTGCATGGTTGGCGCCATTTCCAGCACGGTCAGTCCGGCGTGTGCAATCTCGCGGCCGGCAAGTACCGCTGGCAGTATGCCGATCACCTCCGCCCCGCCGGCCAACGCCGCATCGGCCACCGCGCCCATCAGCCCGACGTTGGCCCCGCCATAGACCAGCCCCAACCCGGCAGCGGCAATCGCCGCGCCCAGCGCGCGCGCCTCGGCCATGTAGGCTGGATTGCTGCCGTCGGCCGAGCCGCAGTAAACCGCCACGCGGCGAAGAGGTTGATTGCAAGATGCCATGGTTTCTTCAGGATACATTGCCCGCTTGCGGTTTGCCCCTCCCACGCTGCACACTGAAAGACAGGATGTTCTCACCCCTGGAAATCGGAATCGGCCTGGGCGCGGCGGCTGGGCTGGGCCTTGCCGCGGGCGGCTGCGCTTATGCCGCTTATTGGCCCGGCTCGCAACTCTTCGGCCCTGCGCTCATCGCTCCGAGGCGACCCGGAGAAATTGCGCTCACCTTCGATGACGGCCCTAATCCCATATGGACGCCGCGCCTGCTTGAGATTCTCGCCAACCACAACCTGCGCGCAACCTTTTTTCTGGTCGGCAGGCGCGCTCAGTCCGAGCCGGCGCTGGTGCGCCAGATTGTCTCCGCCGGGCACCTCGTGGGAACCATTCATGGAGCCATCCCAACCTGGCGCTCTGCTCGGCCAG
>Ga0181528_10001987_pt1 | contig 12558 bp, 9 predicted proteins | sample PEATcosm2014_Bin_47_FD_119742 | JGI IMG/M metagenome (GOLD analysis project Ga0181528, IMG submission 119742) | Peatland microbial communities from MTU Mesocosm Facility, Houghton, MI, USA - PEATcosm2014_Bin10_10_metaG | ecosystem: Environmental > Terrestrial > Soil > Wetlands > Peat | place... | reverse complement strand
GCGCCGGCACGTCGTAGTCGCCGAGACCGAGCCGGCCCACCAGCTTCTTCACCGGCAGGCGGCGATGCTCGGCCATGGGATGCGGCTTCAGCTCGCGGCCCGTGCCCGTCCATTTGATGCCGAGCGCGCGCAGGTCGGTCTTGGCCTGGTCGCAGGCTTCCTTGGGATAGAGCATCTCGGGGCAGCTATAAAGGGTGCAGATGCCGCAGGCGCAGCACAACAGGCCCCACTGGTTCCAATTCTCGGAGCCGGTGGCCGTGAAGCCGAGGCTGCGCATGACCTTGTGGGGCTGCACGTCGTAGCCCAGCAGGTAGCGCGGGCACAGCTCGGTGCAGTAGCTGCACTGGTCGCAGGCCGACTTGCCGATACGCGCCTTGGCCGGTTCCGGCAGCAGTTTGCGCTGCATCAGGGCGTGCTCGCGATCCAGGACGATCAAGCCGCCCGTGGTGCGCGTGACGACGGCCGAGTCGGCGGCGAAATCCTGGCAGATGCGACCCATCATGGCCCCGCCCACCAGCGCCACGGGCGATGCCGCAGTCGGGCCGCCGCAGAACTCGACAAGGTCGGCGAACGGCGTGCCGAGCGGCGCCACGAAGGTCTTGGGCTCCGCCACGGCGCCGGCCACGGTGAGCCATTTGTCGGTGACGGCGCGGCCTTCGGCGGCGTCGGCCAGCCACAGCAGGCTCTCGACGTTGTGCACCACCACGCCCACCTGCAGCGGAATGCCGGCGGGCGGAATGAGGCGGCCCGTGGCGGCGTGCACCAGCTCGAACTCGTCGCCGCTGGGGTAGTAGTCGCCGAGCAGCAGCAACTCGATGGCGCCGTCGTCGGGCACGGCGGCGCGCAGGGCCTCGATGGCCTCGTGGCGTTTGGCCTTGATGCCGAGCACGCCGCGCGTGGCGCCCACGGCGGCCATGGACAGCCGCAAGCCGGCCACCACCCGCGCTGCCTCGTGGGTCATGAGCAGCGTGTCCTTGTAGAGCAGCGGCTCGCACTCGGCGCCGTTGGCGACCACCGTGTCGGCCTGCGCGCCGACCTTGACGTGGGTCGGGAAGCCCGCGCCGCCGGCCCCAATCACGCCGGCCGCGCGCGCCTGGTCGGCCAGCGACGCGCCGTAAGGCGACGCGCCGTAAGGCAGCTCACTCATTGCTCAGATTCATCCTCGGGCGCATTGTACATCATGGGCCGGCGTCGTCGTCCTTGGAGCGCGGCCGCCCTCGCCCGCACGGCATGGTCGCGGCTACGCCGCGATGGCGGGCGCGGACGTCCGCGCTCCAAACGGCAGCAAAATAAGTGCAAGATGCGCGGCAAGGAGCCGCGGTCGCTTCGTCGAAGCCGAACGTGTTGCGGGCCAGGGCGGGCGAATGGAGTGGTGTCATGTCGTTCGTACCGGTCAACCCGGACCTGGCGCGCCTCGTCGTGGCGCAATGGCCCGAGGCCTTGTGGCTCATGGACCTCGAGCGGCGCACGACCTGGACGTCGCCGGCCGTCGAGGCGCAATGGGGCTGGTCGCCCCAGGCGCTGCTCGGGCGGCCCTTCGACGACCGGATGGCGCCCGACTCGCGGGCCGTGGCGGGCGCTGCCCTGGACGCGCCCGACGACGGCGGCGTGGCGCGATTCGAGGCCGAGTATCTCTGCGCCGACGGCGGCACGCGGTGGGCGGAGACCATCGCCAAGGTGCTGCGCGATGACGACGGCCGGGCCAGCGGCTGGCTGTGCGCCGCGCGCGACATCACGGCGCGCCGCGCCGCCGCGGCCGAGGAAGCCTGGCGTCAGGCCCGCCTGGGCGACACGCAATGGCTCGCCGGGCAGGCCGCGGCCGCCGGCGGCGTGGCGCACGTCTTCAACAACAGCCTGGCCGTCATCGTGCTCAACACCGAAATGGCCCTCGCCGAGCTCGACGCCCACGCTGCGGCGCATCCCTTCGTCGAGGCCATCGGCGCCGCCACGCACCGCGCCGGCCTCCTCGTGCGCCAGATGCTGGCCCTCTCCGAGCACGGCCGCATGGCCGCCGTGCCGGTGGAGCTGGCCGTCCTGGTCAGCGCCAATCGCGAGCTGTTGGCCGCCACCGTGCCCGATCACGTGACGCTGGTGCTCGACATGGCGCCCGAGCTGCCGACCATCACGGCCGATCCCACCCAACTCCTCCAAGGCCTGCTCAATCTCGTCGTCAACAGCGTCGAGGCGCTGGGAGCGGGCCATGGGACCATCACCGTGCGCTGCCAGGAACGCGACGTGCCGCAGGACTACCTCGACCACGAGCTGCCGCACCGTCATCTGACCGCCGGCCGCTACCTCATCCTGGCGGTCGAGGACGACGGCCCCGGCATGACGCGCGACACCGAGAGTCGCGCCCTGCACGCCTTCTTCAGCACCAAGGGGCCCGGTCGCGGCCTGGGTCTGGCCGCCGTCACCGGCATCGCCCGCGGCCACGGCGGCTTCGTGCACTTGGACGGGCTCAGCGGCCACGGCACGCTGGCCGAGATGGCCATCCCCGTGCCGGCGCCGCGCGAGCCGGCGGTCGAGGCCACCGCGGCGCCCGCCGCGGCGAGCGCGACCCGCGCCGTGCTGGTCATCGACGACGAGAGCAGCGTGCGCGATCTGACGGGCCGCATGTTGGTGGCGCTGGGCTACACGGCCCTGCTGGCCGATGGCGGTGCGGCGGGGCTGGCGGTCTACACCTCCCACGCCCCCGACATCGTGGCCGCCATCGTGGATCTCACCATGCCCGGCATGGACGGCCGCGCCGTGTGCCGCGAGCTGCGCGCCCGCGGCTGCGCCGCGCCCATCCTCATCTCCACCGGTTACGCCCCGCCCGACGCCGAGATCATCGCCTGTGGCGCCAATGGTCTGCTGGCCAAGCCCTACCGCCTCGCCGCGCTGCGCGCCGCGCTGGCCGGCGTCACTGCGTGACGGGCGTCACTGCGTGACGGGCCTCAGCGCGTGACGGGCGTCAGCGCACGCGCAAAAAAGAACAAGGGCGCCACGCCTCTCCCCAGATGCGCCGCGCCCTTGCCCACGTTGTGCTGCCCGCCGGCGGAAACCGGTGAACGCCGCTCCGCCGCCGACGCCCGGACTCTAGCGACGTTCTATTTCCGCCTTGTTTCGCGGCGGCAAAAAGTCGGCATTCACGCCCCGCCGCGGGTCGCGAGGTGGGCTTTGACATCCTCTTCGCCCACGATGCCGCCCGGCTCGGCCGGTGTCACGGCGGCCAGGTCGAGGTCGTGCTCGCGGGCCAGGCGGCGTGCCGCGGGCGTGGCGCGCACGCGGCCGGCGGACGCCGCGGATCGTGCCGCGCCCGCGCCGCTGGTGTCGATCTGCACGTCGTGGCGCCGTTTGTGCTCCTCGGCCAGCCGCGCGTTGTGGGCCGCCACGTCGGGCAGATCCTCGTCGTCGGCGCCGATCTGGGCGATCACGTAGCCCACCGGCACGAGGCTGCCGACGCCGGCGATCAAGGCCCGCACCGTGCCGCCCACCGGCGACTCCCATTGGAAGGTCACCTTGTCGGTGATGAGCTCCACGAAGGGCTGACCGGCGGCAACGCTGTCGCCCACGGCCACCAGCCAGGCGCCGACGGTGGCCTCTTCCATGTTGGCGTCGACCTTCTCCAAGGCCACGTTGTGCATCACGCTCTCCCTTCGGCGGCCAGCGTGCGTTCGTAGACGCGTTCGTATTGCGGCACGACGCTGTCGGTGGCGAAGTGTTCCACGGCTCGGACGCGGCCGGCGGCGCCCATGGCGCGGCGCCGGGCGTGGTCGCGCAGCAGCTCGATGACGGCCGCGGCCAGCGGCTCGACCTCGCCGGGCGGCGTGAGCAGGCCGGTCTCGCCGTCCACCACCAGCTCCGGCACGCCGCCCACGCGCGTCGCCGCCACGGCCACGCCGCAGCTCATGGCTTCCAGGATCGACATGCCGAAACTCTCCTGCTCGGACGCCATGACATAGACATCGGCGCATGCCAGATAGGGGGCGACGTCGTCCTGGCGGCCCAGGAAACTCACTTTCGAGGCGATGCCCAGCTCACCGGCGAGGTGCGCGCACTCCTCGCGCTGCGGCCCGTCGCCCACCATCACCAGCCGCGCCCCGGTGGCGCGCGTCACCTCGCGGTGGGCTCTCACGATGTCCAGCACGCGTTTGATGGGCCGCAGGTTGCTGACGTGCATCACCACCGGCTCGTCGTCGCAGGCGATCATGGGCCGCAGTTGGCAGCAGCGCTCGGGCGTGAAGCGCTCCGTGTCCACGAAGTTGTGGATCACCTCGACTTTGCGCGTCAGCTCGAAATCGACCTCGCTGCTCTCGGCCAGGCTGTGCGACACGGCCGTCACGCCGTGGGACTCCTCGATGGAGAACCGCACGATGTGGCGATAGGAGGGATCCAGGCCCACCAGGCGCGTGTCGGTGCCGTGCAGCGTGGTCACCACCTTCACGGCGCCGTGGGTGCTCATGCGCGCCAGATAGGCGGCCGTGGAATGAGGAATGGCGTAATGGGCGTGGATGATGTCCAAACGGTGGCGCTGCGCCACCTCCGCCAGCCGCGTGGCCAGGGCCAGCACATACGGCGTGCTCTGGAACACGGGATAGGGCATGGGCGTGACGGGATGGAACTGCAGCCGTTCGCTCAGCTCGTCGACGCGGAAGGGCACGTCGTTGGTCACGAAATGGATCTCGTGGCCGCGGCGCGCCAGCGCCTTGCCCAGCTCCGCGGCCACCACGCCGCTGCCGCCGACCCCAGGGAAACAAGTGATACCGATGCGTAGCACGTCACACCACCTCCGCCAGCAAGCCCTTGAGGTAGACCCCCTCGGGGAAGGACATCAACACAGGATGATCGCCGGGATGGCCCAACTCGGCGATCACGCGCAGATCGCGGCCGGCATCCACGGCGGCGTCCGCCACGATGCGATTGAACAGGCCGCGGTCGACGGCGCCGGAGCACGAGAACGTGGCCAGCCGGCCGCCCGGCGCCAGCAATCGTAACGCGCCGGCGTTCAAATCGCGATAACCTCGCGCGGCGCGCTCCAGCGCCTGGCGCGAGGCGGCGAATTTGGGCGGGTCGAGGATGACAAAATCGAATCCGCGGCCCTCGGCGCGAAAACGGCGCAGGGCGTCGAAGACATTTTCCTGCACCAGCTCGTGGACGGTTTCCGACGGGTTGCGGGCGATGTTGGCGGCGCACAGCTCAAGGGCCGCCGCCGAGCTATCGACGTGCGTCACGCGCGCCGCGCCGGCCTGGGCGGCGTAGAGGCCGAAGCCGCCGCTGTAACTGAAGGCATTGAGCACCTCGGCGCCGGCGCAATGGGCCGCCACGGCGGCGCGATTGTCCCGCTGATCGAGGTAGAAGCCCGTCTTCTGCCCGCCGCGCACGTCCACGGCGAAGCACAGGCCATTCTCGCGGATCACGATCTCATCCGGCGGCTCCTCGCCCCACACCGTGCCGACATGCGGTTCCAGACCTTCGTGCTGACGCCGATCCTCGCCCTCGCTGCGCTCGTAGATGCCGCGCGGCGCGCACGTCTCGACCAGGGCCGCCACGATCACCTCGCGCCAACGCTCCATGGCCGCCGACAGAATCTGAAGCACGAGCCAATCGCCGTAGCGGTCCACGATGATGCCCGGCAAACGGTCGGCCTCGGCGAAGATGAGCCGCGCCGCATCGGTCTCCTCGGGCAGGATACCGGACGGCGATTGACGCGCGTCGAGCGGCGGCCAAGTTGTGGTGCAGGCGTCCCGCCTGCATGCAGCCGGGACGGCTGCACCACAAGACGGCACGGCGCCCGCCGGCAGGGGCTCATGGTCATTGGGTATCAGGACCAGGTTGCGCCGTGCCACGGCGTCGCGCACGCGGCGCGCGATGAAGGCGGCATCGATGGGTTCCGGGTCGAAGCCGAGCACCCGCACCGCGATGCGCGATTCGCCGTTGTAGCCGCCGCGCGCCAGGAAGCCGCCCTGCTCGTCGTGCAGATCGACGATCACGCCGGCCGGCAGGCTCTTGGGCGGATGGGCGAGCTGGCCGGCGAACACCCACGGGTGGCGGCGCTTCAGCGACTCGGCGCGCTCGCGCCGCACCACCAGCCGCGGCGGCGGGTCGAAGGCCGCGAACGTCGCCTCAAGAGCCAATGGCCGAAGATCCCTGGCTGCTGGTGCCGCTGTTTCTCTCGGCAGCGCCGGGCTTGTCCGGCTTGGGCGGCGGCAGATCGGCCGGCGTGCGCCAGCGGCCCTCGGGGTCGATGTGCTGGATGCGCTCCGCGGCGTACTTATTCGTGGGCTGCAGCGCCAGCACCTTGCGGTACGTGACGGCGGCCTCGGGATAATTCATGGTGGCCTCCAGCACGTAGGCCAGCCACAGGTTGGCCAACGAGTCGGTGGGCCGTGCCGCGACCACGCCGCGGGCATTGTCGAGGGCCGCGGCCGTGAAGCCGGCTTGCAGCAGGTCCAGGCCGGCGTGGATGCGGGCGAGGGCCTCGGCGTCGCTCATGGTCGGCACCGGCGCGGGCGCCGGCGTGACGGGCTTGGGCTTCGTGTCCGGCTTGTCCCCGCCCGTATTGTCCTGATTATCCTGGTCCTCTTCGGTCGTCATGAGCTTGACGGCCTCCAGCACCTGCGGGCCGAGGTCGCCGGACGTGACGGTCGAGTCGAAGCGTTTGCGGATGATGCCCTTGTGGTCGATGACCACCACCGAGGCCGAGGTGTCGACGCCGAACTGCTTGGCCAACTGCCCGCCCTCGTCGTGCGCCACGGGCAAGGTGAGGCCGCTGTCCTTGACGAACGTCTCGACGGTTTCGCGCTGGCCGGTGTTGATGGCGGCCGCCACGACCCCGACGGTCTGCTCCTTGAAGGCCTTCTGCGCGCCTTCCAGGAAACTGAACAGGCGCTGTCCGTCGCGGGCGCGGGGATCGGCGAAGGCCACCACCCCGCCCTTGCCGGCGATCAGCTTCTTCAGCGTGACGCTCGCCCCGTTGACGGGGTTGAGCGAGAAGTTCGGCGCGGCCATGCCTTCCTGCGCGCCCCCCAGCGCCGCCTCGGTCGGCGCGCCGGTGCTGAACAGGGCCACCAGCCCCAACACGAAGAGCGTCATCGATCGGCTCATCTCGCCTCTCCCAATCGGCCCACACGTTAGTATGGCGCGCGCGTCAATGCTGGCGCGCAGACGCGCTGCAGATTACGTCCCGGTGCGGCGGAACTCCTTCTCCATGAGAGCGATGAACTCCTTGTTGGATTCCGTGGTGCGCACGCGATCGATGAGCAACTGCGCCGCCTCTTCCACTTCCAGGGCGCCGAGGATGCGGCGCAGGAAGTAGTTGGCCTTGAGCTCGTCGCGATCCAGGAGCAGCTCGTGGTGGCGGGTGCTGGAGCGCGCGATGTTCACGGCGGGGAACAGGCCGCGCTCGGCCAGGGTGCGGTCGAGGGTCATTTCCATGTTGCCGGTGGCCTTGAACTCCTCGAAGATGTAGTCATCCATGCGGCTGCCGGTGTCCACCAGGATGGTGGCCACGATGGTCAGGCTGCCGCCGTCCTCCACGCGCCGCGCCGCGCCGAAGAAGTGCTTGGGCTCATAGAGCGCGGCGGGATCGAAACCACCCGTCTGGGTGCGTCCGCTGGGCGGCACGGTGAGGTTGGAGGCGCGCGCGTAGCGCGTCAGGCTGTCCAGCAGCAACACCACGTCCTGGCCGTGCTCGACGAGGCGCCGGGCGCGCTCCAGGGCCAGATTCGCCAGCCGCATGTGGTTCTCGGGCTTCTGGTCGAAGGTCGAGGCGATCACCTCGCCCTCCACGCTGCGTTCGATGTCGGTCACTTCCTCGGGTCGCTCATCGATCAGCAGGACCATGAGGTGCACGTCGGGATAGTTGACCATCAGAGACTGGGCAATGTTTTTGAGCAGCGTCGTCTTGCCGCCCTTGGGCGGCGCCACGATCATGCCGCGCTGGCCCTTGCCGACGGGGCACACCAGGTCGGCGATGCGCATGCCCAGATCGCTGGTCTTGCTCTCCAGCACGTAGCGCGGCTGGGGATAGATGGGCGTGAGATCCTTGAAATGCGGGCGATCGCGGCCCGATTCAGGGTTGTGCATGTTGAGCGCTTCGATGTGCAGCAGGCTGAAGTAGCGCTCGTTGTCCTTGGGCGGCCGCACCTGGCCGGCGATGGAATCGCCGGTGCGCAGGCCGAAGCGCTTGATCTGCGACTGGCTGACGTAGACGTCGTCGGCGTTCTGCTGATAGTTGCTCAGCCGCATGAAGCCGTAGCCGTCCGGCAGCACCTCCAGGATGCCGCTGCGGAAAATCAGGCCCGACTTCTCGGTCTGCGCCTGCAGCACGTTGAAGATCAACTGCGGCTTGCGCAGCGTGTCGGCCTTGGCGACGTCCAGCTCGCCGGCGAGCTGCTGCAGCTCGGCCAGGGTCAGGCCCTCCAGGGCGGCCAGATCGAGCTTGCGCTTGGCGCCTTCTGTTTGTGCCACTTTGTCTCTTCTCCTGCGCCCGACACCGCGGGCGGTCGCCCGATACCACGGGCGCTGGCCCGCTACCACGGGCGCTGGCCCGCTACTACGGGCGCTCAGCACAGCCTCAGGCGTAAACCTCGCGCCTGAGCACGCCGACAAACGGCAGGTTGCGCCAGCGCTGGGCATAGTCCAGGCCGTAACCCACCACGAACTCGTCCGGAATCTCCAGACCCACGTATTCCACCGGCACGTCCACCTGGCGCCGCGCCGGCTTGCTCAGCAACGCGCACACGGCCACGTCGGCCGCGCCCGCTTCCGTCAACGCCGCGCGCAGCCGCGCCAGCGTCAGTCCACTGTCCACGATGTCTTCCACGATCACCACCGCCCGGCCGCGCACGTCGGTGCTGAGCGCCTTGCCCCACGACAGCTCGCCGCTCGTCTCATGCCCGCCGCCGTAGCTGCTCACGGCCACCGTGTCCACCGTCAGCGGAAAGTCGAGGCGCCGCATGAGATCCGCCAGGAACACCACCGCCCCGGTCAAGGCGCCCACCATCACCGGATGGCGGCCCGCGTAGTCACGGCTGAGGCGGTCCGCCAGCTCGTCCACGGCGGCCGCGATCTCGGCCTCCGTGACGAGCACGCGCTCGATTTCGGCGGGCAGACACGGTGTCAGCACGGGCTCACTCCCATTCGATGGTGGCCGGCGGCTTCGAGCTCAGGTCGTACAGGCAGCGGTTGACGCCCGGCACCTCGTTGACGATGCGCGTCGCGATGTGCTCCGCCACCTCGTGCGGCAGCCGCGCCGGGCGCGCCGTCATGAAATCGTCGGTGGTCACGGCGCGCACGATCACCGGATAGAGATAGGACCGCGCGTCGCCCATGACGCCCACGCTGCGCACCGGGGCCAGCACCGTGAAGTACTGGGCGATGGCGCGCTCCAGGCCGGCGGCGGCGATCTCTTCGCGCAGAATGTGGTCCGAGTGGCGCACGATGGCGACGCGCTCCGGCGTCACCTCGCCGATCACGCGCACCGCCAGACCGGGGCCGGGGAACGGCTGCCGCCAGACGATGCCCGGCGGCAATCCCAGCTCCTCGCCGACTTTGCGCACCTCGTCCTTGAACAGCCAGCGCAACGGCTCGACCAGGGCGAAGCCCAGGTTTTCGGGCAGCCCACCCACATTATGGTGCGACTTGATGCGCGCCGCCTTGGGCCCGCCGCTCTCGATCACGTCCGGGTAGATGGTGCCCTGCGCCAGAAAATCGAACTCCCCCAGCTCCTGCTGCGTGTGCGTGAAGACCTCGATGAACTCGTGGCCGATGCGGCGCCGCTTCTCCTCGGGGTCGTCGACGCCCTTCAACCGCGCCAGGAACCGTTCCGAGGCATCCACGGCCACAAGTTTCCAGCCCCGAGCGCCAAAGGTCTCCTGGACCTGCTCGGCCTCGCCGGCTCTCAGCAGGCCGTGGTCCACGAACACGCACGTCAATTGATCGCCCACCGCGGCGTGCACCAGGCTGGCCACGACGGCCGAATCGACGCCGCCGCTCATGGCGCACAGCACGCGCCCGCCGCCGATCTGCTCGCGCAGCCCGTCCACGGCACGTGCCACGAAGGAGCCCAGGTCCCAGTCATGGCCGCAGCCGCACACCTCATGGACGAAATTGGCCAGCAACCGCGAGCCTTGCGGCGTGTGGGTCACCTCGGGATGGAACTGCACGCCGTACAGCCGCCGCGCCGGATCGCCGACGGCGGCGGCGGGACACTTGCCGGTGGTGGCCAGGACGCGGAAGCCGGCGGGCAGGGCCTGGGCGGCGTCGCCGTGGCTCATCCACACCGTCATGGCGGCGGGCAGGCCGTCGGAGAGTGGCGAGCCGTCGTCCCAAGTGAGCTCGGCGCTGCCGTATTCGCGGCCCTCGCCGCCCTCCACATGGCCGCCGAGGCGCGCCACGAGGAGCTGCAGGCCGTAGCAGATGCCCAGCACCGGCACGCCGAGGGCGAAGATGGCGGGGTCGCAATCGGGCGCGCCGGCTTCGTAGACGCTGGCCGGTCCGCCGCTCAGGATGAGGCCGCGCGGGTCGCGGCGCGCCAGCTCGGCGGCGGAAATCTCGCCGGGCACGATCTCGGCGTAGACCCCCAGCTCGCGTACCTTGCGGGCAATGAGCTGGCTGTACTGGGCGCCGAAATCAAGCACGAAGACCCGATCGGCGGGAATGGGTTGCGAGGCGCTCAAGCCTCTGCTCCTTGGATGCTGTCAGACCAGCGGACGACGCTGCAAAGTCGGAGCCAAACGGATCCGCGCCGCCGGCCGGGAGACTGAATGGATGGGTGCGCCGACCGTCCGCACGGCGCAGGTGTCTCGACACCCGCTGTGCGCCATGTGGGAGTCATATCGCGGGACCTCGGCAGGTCCGCAACCGAGAGTATAGGCCGAGGGGCGAATCCTGTCAACGGCCGCGCCGAGGCAGGATTCTGCTCGCGGGCCGCCAACCGCCCGGCCAGGGAGAGGGAGCCATGGGCAAAACGGATGTCCTGGCCATCGACGGCGGCACGCCGGTACGCACCGCGCCGTGGCCGCAGTGGCCGCAAGTGTCCATCGAGGAGTGGCAAGAGGCGGTCGAGCCGGCTTTGCGGGCCGTTTTCCTGAGCGGCACGGAGGGCCTGCCGGGGGAGCGGGCGCATCGCGTTGCGGCGGATCTGGCCAAGCGTTTCGGCGTCAGCCACGCCGTGCTCACGCCGCACGGCACCGATGCGCTGATGGCCGCCTTGGCCGGCGCCCTGGACATCGACGGGCTGGGCGACGGCGGCGAGGTGCTGGTGCCGAGCTACACCTTCGTGGCCAGCGCCTCGGCCCCTTTGGCCATGCGTTGCGCGGTGGCCTTCGTGGACATCGATCCGGCCACCTTCACGCTCGATCCGTCCGCACTGGAGGCCGCCATCCGGCCGCACACGACGGCCATTCTGCCCGTCCACCTCGGCGGCCAGCCGTGCGACATGACGGCCATCGGCCGCATCGCGGCGCGCCGCGGGCTGGCGGTCATCGAAGACTGCGCCCAAGCCCACGGCGCGGCTCACCGCAAGCGGCCGGTGGGCGGCTGGGGCACGGCCGGGGCCTTCTCCTTCCAGTCCAGCAAGAACCTCACCGCCGGCGAGGGCGGGCTGGTGACCACCAACGACGCCACGGTCTGGGAGCGGGTGGCCTCTTTCGTCGACGTCGGACGGCGGCCGGGCGGGGCGCGCTGGGAGTATCCGCGGCTGGGCTGGAACTACCGGCCCAGCGAGTACCTGGCGGCGCTGCTGGCCACGCGCCTGACGCATTTCGAGGCCCAGGCGGCGCGGCGGACGGCCAATGCGGTGCGGCTCACGGCGCTTCTGGCGGATTTTGACGGCCTGACGCCGCCGGCCCTGGCCCGCGGCTGCAGTGCCCATGCCTGGCATCTCTATCAGATGACCTACCAACCGGCGGCCTTCGGCGGGCGCACGCGGGCCGAGTTCGTGCGCGCTCTGGTGGCCGAAGGCGTGCCCGCCTGGGTGGGTTACGAAGCACCCTTGGGCCGCACCCCGGCCCTGGAGGCGGCCGCGGCGCGTCACCCGGACCGGGTGCGCATCGCCTCCGACGAGCAGTGCGCCCGCTGCTGCGCCACCTCGGTGTGGCTGGGGCAGCAACTGCTGCTGGGCGAGGCCGCCGACATGGACCAGGTGGTGGAGGCGGCGGCTAAGATACAGGCGGCGTGGACGGCCTGACGCCTGTCAGACGTCCAACGCCACCACCTCGACCGTGACGGCCAGGGCTTCGCGTCCGCCGCCGCGCCGCAGGCCGCGCAGGGGCGGGCAGTCGTCGTAGTCGCGGCCGTGGGCCACCTTGACGTATTCGGGGCTGACGGCCGTGCCGTTGGTGGGGTCGTAGCCGCGCCAGCCGCTGCCGGGGACGTAGACCTCGACCCAGGCGTGGCTGCCGTCGCAGCCGATGCCGACGTGCAGGTAGCCCGACACGTAGCGCGCCGGGATGCCGACGCCGTGCAGCGCGGCGAGCATGGCGTGGGCGAAGTCCTGGCACACGCCGGCGCGCGCGATGAGCAGCTCGTCGAGGGTGGAATCGACGTGCGTCACGTCCGTGCGATAGCCCAGCT
>Ga0181528_10001986_pt1 | contig 12562 bp, 12 predicted proteins | sample PEATcosm2014_Bin_47_FD_119742 | JGI IMG/M metagenome (GOLD analysis project Ga0181528, IMG submission 119742) | Peatland microbial communities from MTU Mesocosm Facility, Houghton, MI, USA - PEATcosm2014_Bin10_10_metaG | ecosystem: Environmental > Terrestrial > Soil > Wetlands > Peat | place... | reverse complement strand
TCGTGCCGATCCTGGCCGGCGAGTTGATAAAATGGATTGTCGGCCGCGGCCGGCCGTTTGTCGGCGCCGATCAGTTCACTTTCTCGCATTTTTCGGGTGCTTCGGCCTATGCCAGCTTTCCATCTGCCCACGCCATCACCAGCGTCGCCCTGGCTTTCGCGGTCTCGGCGTTGTGGCCGCGATGGCGTCTGCCGATGATCGTTTATGCCGTGCTGATCATCGCTACCCGGCTGGTGCTGCTGGCGCATCACCCAAGCGACGTGACCGCGGGCGCCGTGTTCGGCATCATCGGCGCGATGGCCGTGCGTTATTGGTTCGCGGCGAGGGGCATCGGCTTTTCGGTCGGCCACGATGGCGCCATATTGCCCCGGCCCGGACAGCCGTAGAACACAGCAAAGGGGTTGCCGGGGGACCATCCGCCCCATAAAAGCGGCGCCGCAAACCCATCAAACCGGTCGATGAATTGCCCTTGTCCGATACTCAATCCGTTGCTGTCTCGATCGTTGTTCCCGTGCGCAACGAGGCCGACAATGTTGCGCCGTTGATCGCGGAAATCGCGGCCGCGCTCGACGGCCGATGGGCCTATGAAATCATCTACGTCAATGACGGCTCGACCGATGCCACCGCCGACAGGGTAGCGGCCGTCATGAAAACGCGCGGCAATCTGCGCCAGCTTCGTCACGCGGTTTCGACCGGCCAGTCGGCGGCGGTGCGCAGCGGCGTCCGCGCCGCGCGCGGCGCCATCGTCGCGACGCTTGACGGCGACGGTCAAAACAACCCGGCGTTCCTGCCCGATCTGATCGCGGCGGTCGAGAATGGCGGCGATCGCACCGGTCTTGCCGCCGGTCAGCGGGTCGGCCGCAAGGATACCGGTTTCAAGAAGCTGCAGTCGCGCATCGCCAATGCCGTGCGCAACGCCATTCTGCACGACGGCACCCGCGATACCGGCTGCGGCCTCAAGGCATTCCGCCGCGAGGTGTTTCTCGCGATGCCATACTTCGATGGGCTGCACCGCTTCCTGCCGGCGTTGATGCGCCGCGAGGGATTTGAGATCGCCTATGTCGACGTGATCGACCGTCCCAGGCATTCCGGCGTCTCGAATTACGGTTTCTTCGACCGCTTGTGGATCGGAATCATGGACCTTGCGGGCGTGTGGTGGCTGATCCGCCGCAAGAAGCCGACACCTGTTGCGACCGAGGTTACGCCATGAACGCGATCACGACCTACCTGCACGATGTCTTCATCATCAAATTCGACGGCTGGGTCATCCTCGGGTTCGTGGCGCAGGCGTTCTTCACCATGCGTTTCGTGGTGCAATGGATCGCGTCCGAACGGGCGCGCAAGAGCGTGGTCCCGGTGGCGTTCTGGTTTTTCTCGATCGGCGGCGGCGCGTTGCTGCTGGTATACGCCCTGTATCGCCGCGATCCCGTGTTCATCGCGGGTCAGGCGCTCGGTCTGGTGGTCTATGTCCGCAATCTGTATTTCATCATCCTGACCGGACGGCAGAGTTCGGCGGCGAATTGATCCGCCACGTCCGGTTTCTGAACGTCGACCCCGGAAAAAGCCGGGAACAAGAATTCCATTTTTAAGCAAAACAGCCGATATCCCTGCTTCGGGCAGGATATTTTGCCGCGCAACGTGCGGCGCCGAGCAGGGCTTCGCGCCAGCCTGCGTTGTCTTTTGCGCTATTTGGCGGAACTTGGGAACGGCCAGGCAAGTCTCGGTAAAAAGAGTTGGAAAACAACCGATCAATTGCCAACGATTCGGCTAGCTAGTTTCCAACAATTCTTCGCTACACCCTCCGATGTGCCGAACGAGCATTATTCGAGCGAGGCGAAGGACCGACATGCTGGTGAACCGACGTAAAAGCGAACGCCGTATGTGCAACAGGGTCGCGAAGATCCAATTCGGCACCGGTGCGTTGCCGCGAGACTGCACGATCACGGATATTTCGGATGGCGGCCTGAAGGTAATCGCCGAATATGTCCAGATTCCCCCCGAGTTCACCATCATCTTGTCGACCGGCAGGCCGCGGCAATGCCGCCTGGCATGGCGGATCGGCTGCGAGCTCGGCGCCGAATTCATCGACTAGATCAAAAGAGGCCTCGATCGGTCGAGGCCAACGGGCGCTCGCGCGCAAGCCGGGCAGGGCGGCCTCGTTCAGGCGTGTGGCGGCCCGGGCCGGAATACCGGCCGGTTTAACCAGAATTTAGGGTTAAGCTGTGAGGGTGTGGACAGCCAGCCGCTGACCACAGGCCAAAATACATGTTCGCGCAGCTGCGCCAAAACCATCGCTTCGCGAGATATGGCGTATCGATCGCATCGGCCGTGATGTTGGGGCTGGGGCTTTGCAGTTGCCAGACCGCTGCTGATCTCGACGTCACGGGTTCGCTCGGCGACAAGGCCGAGGCAAGCCGCTCTCCCGACCCACGGCGCGACCTCGATACCTATCGCGATCGGTTTCGCGCCAATCCCAAGGACGTCGACGCAGCGTTGCAATACGCCAAGGCGTTGCGGGCCACCGGGCAAAAGTCGCAAGCCGTCGCCGTGCTCGAGAAGGCCACGCTGGATCAGCCCGGCAACAAGGCGCTGCTCGGCGGTTATGGCCGGGCACTGGCCGACAACGGTAATTTCCAGCAGGCCTTTGACATCCTCAGCCGTGCCCATACGCCGGCGGATCCGGATTGGCGGGTACTTTCAGCCCAGGGCTCGGCGCTCGACCAGCTCGGCCGGCACGAAGAAGCGCGGCAATACTATGCCAGCGCGCTGAAGATCGTCCCGGAAGATCCTTCCGTGCTGTCCAATCTCGGCCTGTCCTATCTGCTGTCCAAGGACCTGCCCAAGGCCGAGGAGGCGCTGCGCCGCGCCAACGGCAACAAGGATGCCGATCCGCGCGTCAGGCTGAATTTGGCTGTCGTCGTCGGCCTGCAGGGTCGCATGAGCGAAGCCGAGAGCATCGCCAAGGCCGACCGGCCGCCCGAGGAAGCCCAGGCCAATGTGGCCTATCTCCGGCGACTGCTGTCACGGCAGGAAAATGCCCACGCCGAGATGGACAAGAATCCGTCGGCCGTCACCGGGCATGACGACTGATCCACCCGCGAAGGTGACGGAATTGGCGGTCGGCTAATCCCTCAAGCTCTCCGGCTCTCCGCCGGCTCCTCGCGCGCGGGCCGACCACCGCGCAGCTTTTCGAGGATCGGCGACAGCAACGAGCGCCGCGGCTTGGTCTCGGCATGGCCTGTCATGCGCTGGGCGATTTGCAGAAACGTTTGGGTGATGCGGTGGTTGGCGGAGAGTTCGGCGATCATCTGGCCGTTATTGGCCGCCGTGCCGAACATCCGCGGATCGAATGGGATGGAGCAGACCGGCGCGCTCTCGATGGTCTTGGCAAAAGCGCGACCGCCGATTTCCGGACGCTTGGGCATGCCGACCTGGTTGAGGCAATACAACGGCGCGCGGTCGTTCGGCCGTGCCCCCTTCAGCATCTGAATCAAGTTCTTGGCATTGCGCATGTTGGCGAGGTCGGGCTCGGCGACGACCAGGATGTCGTCGGCGCCGAGCAGCGCGCGGCGTGTCCATCCAGACCATTGATGGGGGACGTCGAGGATGATGCAGGGCGTGGTCATGCGCAGCGTATCGAAGATCGAATCGAAGGCCTCCGTGCCGAAATCATAGACCCGCTCGAGCGTGGCAGGCGCCGCCAGCAAGCTGAGATTATCGGTGCATTTCGCCAGCAGGCGCTCGATGAAGGCGGTATCGGGCCGGTCGGGCGAGAACACCGCGTTGGCGATGCCCTGCACCGGGTCCTTGTTGTAGTCGAGGCTGGCGGTGCCGAAGGCAAGGTCGAGATCGATCACGACGGAATCCAGCGCCAGGTCGCGGGCGATCGCCCAGGCCACATTGTGGGCGACGGTAGATGCCCCGACGCCGCCCTTGGCGCCGACCACCGCGAGGACGCGGCCGACCGCGATGGCCTCGGACGCCGAGAACAGGCTGCAGATCGAGCGCACCACATCGAGGGTGGTGACCGGGCCAATGACGTAGTCGTTGACGCCGCGGCGCACCAGCTCGCGATAGGGCGCGGTATCCCTGGGATTGCCGATCAGCACCACGCGGGTGCCGGGATCGCATACGCTGGCGAGTTCGTCGAGGCCGGCCAGGGTATCGTCGCTGCCGTGCGTCTCCAGGATGATCACGTTGGGGGTCGGCGCGGTGCTGTAAGCCTTGGCGGCGGCTGCCATGCCGCCCATGTGGACGGAGAGGCGCACTTTGCCGAGGCGCCGATCCTCGCTCGCCGCGCGTACCGCGGCCGCGGTTTCCTCGGTCTCGCAAAACGCCTGCACGCCGACGCGTGGCGCCGGCGCGATATAGTCGTCCGCTGGCGGCGGGGCGCTGTCGAGGTGATCTTCGGTGTCTTTGTCTTTGCGTGCGCTGATCATTTGTCTGTTTCGCTCAGCTTGGCCTTGTCGGCTTCGGGATAGATCGTCGCGGTGCTAGTGCCCTTGCGGTATTTCTCGAAGGCTTCGGTGCGCCGCGCGGTATAGGCCGGCGTTTCGGCGCGCGGTTGCACGAGGTCGGAGGGATTGTCGATCATCGCGGCGAGGTTGCGCTGATTGGCGCAACCGAAATTGTGGTACTGCCGGTTGTCGGCGTAGTCGGGGTTGTTGATCGAGGGGCCGAGATCGTCCGGCCACACGCCGCAGGGGCCGGCGACGGCGGCGATGCGGGTGTAGTTCAGCTTGATCACCGGCAGCAGGCGCGGATTGTCGGGATGATATTTGTGTACGGTCACCGCGGCCGACGGCACGCCGGCTGAGGCGAGCAGCGAACGGATGGCGCGGAGCGCATCGGCCGCGGCCGCCGCGTTCGGCGTATCGACCGGCACGTCGGCGACGATCGCGCCGGTTGCCTCATGCTGCCAGATTTGCGCGAGACCGATCACGTCGGACTGCTGCGCCGCGGTCAAGCCGCCGCGGGCGTGGCCGACGAAAATCACCACCGATTTGTTGGTTTCCTCGATCGCGATCGGATGGCGATACCGATAATCGTCGGGCGTGCTGGCCATGACAAGTTCGTGGGCGGTTTCCTGGCACGCGCCAAGGCCCACGGAAACGCCGAGCAGCGCGCCGAGCAGCAGCAAGGTTCGCAAGCCTTTTGACGAATAGCGTCGTGCCGAAATTGCGTTGGTCGTCATTGTCGCCTCGCGCGGTCAGTCGGGCCGTTCACTTCAATCGATGATGAAACCAAAATCGCCCCGGTAGCTTCCGATCGGATCGGAGCGGCCGGAAATGCCGTAGATGCGGTTGATGCTGGCCAGCAGCGCCGACTGGGAATCGGAGGCGGGCGCAAATCCGTCGTCGGGACGCGACAATTCCTTTTGCGCAACCGGCCGCACGACATAGGGCGTCACGATCACCACCAGTTCGGTTTCGTTGTTGACGAAATCCTGGCTGCGGAACAGCGCGCCGAGAACCGGAAGCGAATCAAGGCCCGGCAATCCGTTGACGGCCTGCTTGGTCTGTTGCTGGATCAAGCCTGCCATCGCCATCGAACCGCCCGACGGAATCTCCACCGTGGTTTCCGCGCGCCGGGTCTTGATCGAGGGGATCGTGGTGCCGCCGACGCCGCCCTGCAGGGCGTTGTCCTGGGAGACTTCCGACACCTCGGTCATCACGTGCAGGCTGATGCGGCCCTCGCTCAGCACCACCGGGGTAAAGTTGAGCGAGATACCGAATTTCTTGAAGGCGACGGTCTGGACGCAGTTTCCGATCGTGCCCGCGCTCGAGGTCTGGCAGGTCACGCCGGTCGGAATCGGAAATTCGCCGCCCTCGACAAAGGTCGCGGACTCGCCGGAGATCGCCGTCAGATTCGGCTCGGCCAGCGTGCGCACCACGCCGGCGCTCTCCATCGCGCGCATGGTGGCCTGGACCGACGGGTTGGTGCCGAAGTTTCCGACAAGGGCGTTGCCGGGAACCAGCGGGGCGTTGTTGGCGGTGAACGGATTGTTGTTGTTGAAGGTCACGACCGAGTTGCCGACGTTCAGGCTGGCGGAGAGATCGATGCCCATCTGCTTGATGATCGAACGCGCCACTTCGGCGACGGTGACCTTCAACTGCACCTGGTCCTTGCCGCGGACCACGATCGAATTGACCACCTTGTCGGTGCCGCCGGCGAGCCGGGCGGCAAGGTCGCCGGCCTGTTGCGCCTCGATCGGGGTTGCCACCGAACCGGTCAGCATCACGCTGTCGCCGACGCCGTCGATCTGGATGTTGGCGCTTGGCATAGCCTGCTTCAGCGCGGCGCGCACGCCGTTCAGATCGCGTTTGACCGCGATGTCGTAGGCGGCGATCTGGTTTCCGGCGGCGTCGAAAAATACCACATTGGTCTGGCCGATGGCCGAGCCGATGATGTAGGCGCGCTGCTCGGAACGGATCACCGCGTTGGCGATCTTGGGATCGGCGACCAGCACGTCCTTGACGTCGCGCGGCAGGTCGACCACCACGGATTTGCCGATGCCGAGCGACAGGAAACGCGATTGTGTGTTGATCGATGCGTGGTCGGCCGCGGCAACCGGCGTCAGCACCGGCGACATCGGGTTGAGCATCAGCGCCACGACGGCCGAAAACGACAGGGCGCGAGCCGTCAGGGCTCGCAGTGTCGGCCGATTTTCCCTGGATCTCATATCGATAGGTCCTTTGATCACTTCTGTGTCGTCGTCGCGGAGGGGACGCCGTAGCGAACGACATTGACGCTGTCGCTGCGGCGCGGTCCGCGGTCGTCAGTGTTCTCGACAAGGTTGACGTCGGCGATGCTGCGCAGCGCCAGCGACAGCGTGCCGCTCTGGCGTACGCGGGCCAGCGTCTCCGCCTGTTCCGGCTTCAATTCCAGCGTCACGGTCCGGCCAACGACGGCGTTCTGGCCGTCTTTTTCCTTGGGCGCCTGATCGATCGCGAGCACGCGGATGTTGGTCAGAACGGTTTCAGACTGCACCGTTTCGGCGCCCTGACGGTCGGGGTTCTTCTCGTGCTTCGAAAGGATGACGTCGATCCGGTCATTCGGCAGGATGAAGCCGCCGGCGCCGGTTTCCGGCGTGATTTCGGTCGAGACCGCGCGCATCCCGGTCGGCAGGATCGCGGCCATGAAGCCCGAACCGTCGGCCTTCACCAGTTTCTGTTCGCGGATCGGCTCGCCGGAGATAAAGGGGGCGCGCGCGATCTGGCCGATGATTTCGGTTGTGGCGTTGGGCCGGTCGGTGCGGCGGATCAGGGTCGAACTGGCAGTCGCGGTCGGCCAGGTCTGCCACTGCAGATCCTCGGGCTTGACGGATTGGCCGAGCCCGATGTCGGATTTGGCGACCAGAACGTCCACGGTCGGCAGTTGCGCGACCGGTATCGCAGGGGCGGGTTTGTTGTCAGAGCCGCTCGCCAGATATGCGGCGATGCCGCCGGCGCCGAGCGCGATGATCAGGACGACAATACGCGCAGTATACATACGCTTCACTACTGTTTACGCAGGCGACGCGGATGGACTGCTCGTGACGTGCAGCCTCGCCTTTAAGCATAACTAGGCAGCAAAGGTGTAAGCGACCTTGCGCGAGCCGGCGTTTGCGGTATCTGGAACCGGGTTTTGCTCTCATGGTGAATGAGAGGTTATCGTCCGCTAACCGATTGTGGCCGGACGGTGTTCGCGTCGCGAGGCGCGCGCAATCCTGGTTCTGTCCGGTCAGTTCAGCCCGGTTTCGGCCTTGCCGGAAAAGCCCGTGGCCAGCGCCGCAAGTTCGCGCCCCGCGTTCTCACGCGCCGGCAATTCGCCGGCGGCGTCGAGCACCGGATAGGCCACCGAACAGATGTGCGAATGAATCCGCCGGAGGTCGCGCAGCACGTCGAGATGCAGCGAGGTGGTCTCGATGGTTTCCGGCCGGCCTTCGCGCAAGCGATCGAGATGCCGCTCGGTGGCGGCGATCTCGGTGTTGCGCAGATGCGCCTTTTCGACCAGCAGCTTGCGGGCCTCGTTGACGTCGCCCGACATGAAGACGCCGAACGCGATCCGCAGCGAGTCCATGGTGCGCTTGTGGAATGCCGACAATTCCTCGGCGCCTTCAGGCGAAAACTGGAAGCGGCGTTTTATTTTTTTGGTCGCGAGTTCGCTCAAATTCTTGTCGATGATGTCGCCGATATGCTCGAGGTTGATGGTGAAGGAGATGATCTCCATCGCCCGGCGTCCCTCGTGCTCGTCGAGGCTGCCGCGGGTCAGTTTCGTCACGTAGAGCTTGATCGCCTCGTCGAGGTTGTCGACGCTGTTGTCCATCCTTGAGACCTGATCGACCAGCGTGCGATCATTGGTCATCATCGCCGCCATCACCTTGCGCAGCATCACCTCGACGATGTCGCCCATGTGCAGGGTTTCGCGCGCGGCGTCGGCCAGCGCCAGCGACGGGGTTTCCAGCGCGCTCTCGTCGAGATAGCGCGGCTGCGACGGGTCGGTTTCCAGGACCCGGTTCGGCAGCAGCTTTTTCAAGAGCGCGGCCATGTTGTCGAGCAGGCCGATGAACAGGATCGCGGTGGCGACGTTGAAGAGGGTGTGAAACGCCGCCGTCATCTTGGCGAGGTCAGGCTGCCAGCCCTGCAACAAACCGGCGAGCGGCTTGAGAAATGGCAGCACCAGCAACACGCCGATCAGCCGGTTGGCCAGATTGCCGAGCGGCAGGCGGTAGCTGGCGGGGTTATCGCGTTTCGCGCCTTCGAACACCGGGTTGATCGCGCTGCCGAGATTGGCGCCGAGCACCAGCGCCAGCGCCGCCAGCGGCGAGATGAAATGCGCAAACGCCAGCGACATCACCAGCAGCACGCTGGCGACGCTGGAATGCACCGCCCAGGTGACGACGGCGCCGATGATGATACACAGCACGGGATCGCCGGTGATCGCGCTCAGGAAAACCCGCATGCCCGGCGCATTCTCCGCCGGCGCCAGCGTGTCGAGCAGGATGTGCAGCGCCAGCAGCATCAGGCCAAGCCCGATCGAAACCCGGCCGACGTCCTTGATCCAGGAACGGCCGCCGCTGCGGAAGGCGATCAGGCCGATCGCGAACAGCACCGGCGCCACCGCCGAGATGTTGAACGATAGCACCTGCACGATCAGCGTGGTGCCGACATTGGCGCCGAGCATGATCGCCAGCGCCGGCACCAGGCTGACGAGGCCGTCGGCGGTGAACGAACTGGTGATCAAGGCGGTCGCGGTAGAGCTCTGGAGCAGGGCGGTCAGGCCGATGCCGGCGGCGAACGCGGCAATACGGTTCTTCAGCGCCTTGGCCAGCAGCGCGCGCAGATCGGGGCCGAACGCGCGCAGGATGCCGCTGTGGACCATGTGCAGGCCCCACAGCAGCAATGCCACGCCACCCATCAGGTCGAGAAGGACCAGGCTTCCCATTTAATTTCGCTTCCGAATTCGAGTCGAACGGACAAGCTATCGCCAAACGACCGTGGATCAACCTTTTTGTGCACGGCAATGCGCCAAAACGATGCGCCGCACGGGCCGCCGCGAGCGGTGTTATCCGGGCACGCGGCCGCGGATGGCGTTGGCAAAAGCCCCGTAGCTGATGCGCCCGGAGCCGTCTTGTCTCAAACGCGCACGAACCCGCGTCTTGATGCGGTCGACGTCCGCGGCCGGCAGCGACGCCAACAGCGGCCCGATCGAGGCGCCGAGCGTCGCGGCTCCCCAAAAATCGTCGAAATCGACAAAGCTTCGCTCTACCTCGATCTTGCGGGTGGCGATATCGACGAGGCCGACCTGCGTCCACAATTCCTGCAACACTTCCATCTTTGAGGCCTCGACGCTGGGGGGGCGCACCGGCGAAAATCCGGCCACGCGCAACTCGGCCAGGACGGGCTCCAGCGGAAAGCCGCCGCCGGCCATATCCCAGGCATAGGCGGCAATCGTGCCGCCGGGCGCGACCACGCGTACCATCTCGGCAACGCCTTTCGCGGGCTCAGCGACGAAGAAGATCACCAGCGCCATGATCGCGGCATCGAAGCTGGCGGCCGGGAAGGGCAGCGCCATCGCGTCGCCCTTGTGGAATTGCGCCATTTCGGCACCGCGGCGCGTGCGCGCATAATTAAGCTGGCCGTCCGACGGATCGATGCCATGGACTTCCCTCGGCGCGGTCTTCGCCACAATCAGTTCAGTAAAGACGCCGTTGCCGCAGCCGACATCGATCCATCCGAGATTTTTGCGCGGAGCGAGCCAGTCGAGGAACACGTCGCCGGCAAGCCTGCTCCAGGCGCCCATCATCCGCTCATAGGCGGCGCCATCCTCAAAACGGATCGGTTGCTCTGTCATCGTCGTCTTTCACGGCTGGCGGTCGGTTGCAAATCGCGATCTGCAAATCGCGGTCCGGACTCCTATATGGGAAGCATGACCAAAAACGCACCTGTCGCCACCGTCCGGCCGCGCCGTCCCCGGCCGATCCTGATCTGCCGAAAGTGCCTGAAACGCGTCGGCAACGGTTCCGGATTGAAGCGGGCGCTGAAATCGGAACTCAAACGCCGCTCGGCCGCGAGGTCGGAGAAGAAACCGCGCGTGGTCGCGACCGGCTGCTTCGGCATCTGTCCCAAGCGCGCCGTCGTGCTGGCCAGCGCAGCGACCCTGAACCGCGGCGATTACCTGTTGCTCACCGATACCGACGGCATTGCCGAAGCGGCTGCGATCCTGATGTCGCCCGCGGAGGGCTGACGGCGGGTGAACAGAAGCAGCCACCCTGCCGTTCCCACTGCCTTTTTGCCGCAGCCTGAAATCGGGCCAGCGGCGGGTTTGAGCCGGCTTCGTTCACAACCGAGTGCAGAACCCGGCCGTCAACCCCTTGACCCGGGCCGCCAGTCGTTCTGTGATGCGCGAGCTATTTCGTCGCCGCACGTTGAGGGGCCTGCCGCGACCTGTTTCCATCGTTCGACTGACGCGCACGCCAAACGGCCTACCGGATTGGCTTCTGTGGCAGTGAATGGATTTTCGAGGTGGGCCCACCTGCTCGCGTGACGACAAGCAAACGTTCCCGGACGACCCTTGAAAGGCTTTGCCATGAAACGCGTATCTCTGGTTTTCACCCTTGCTCTTGCCACCGGTCTTTCCGCGCAAATCGCGAGCGCGCAGACGCTGAAGACGGTCACCGACCGCGGCATGTTATCCTGCGGCGTCAGCCAGGGGCTGCCCGGCTTTTCCGCGCCTGACGACAAGGGCAACTGGACCGGGATTGACGTCGATATCTGCCGCGCGGTGGCAGCCGTCATCTTCAACGATCCGAGCAAGGTCAAATTCGTGCCGCTGTCGGCCAAGGACCGCTTTACGGCGCTGCAGTCCGGCGAGATCGACGTGCTGTCGCGCAACACCACCTGGACGCTGTCCCGCGACACCTCGCTCGGCGCGAATTTTACCGGCGTGACCTATTATGACGGCCAGGGTTTCCTCGTCAAAAAATCCCTCAAGGTCAATTCGGCGCTGGAACTGAACAGCGCCTCGGTCTGCGTGCAGACCGGCACCACCACCGAGCAAAATCTCGCCGACTTCTTCAAGAGCAACAACATGAAGTACGAGGTCATCGCGTTCGGCTCCAACGACGAAGCCGTCAAGGCCTATGAATCCGGCCGCTGTGACGTCTTCACCAACGACGTGTCCGGGCTCTATGCCGATCGTTTGAAACTCGCCAATCCAGCCGACCATGCCGTGCTTCCCGAAGTGATTTCGAAAGAGCCGCTCGGCCCGATGGTACGCCACGGCGACGATCAATGGTTCGATCTGGTCAAATGGGTATTGTTCGCGATGGTCGACGCGGAAGAACTCGGCATCACCCAGAAGAACGTCGACGACATGGCGAAATCGGACAAGCCCGAGCTCAGGCGCGTGTTCGGCGCCGACGGCAATCTCGGCGAACAGCTCGGCGTCACCAAGGACTGGGTCTCCCGCATCATCAAGGCGGTCGGCAATTACGGCGAGTCATTCGACCGCAATGTCGGCGCCGGCTCCAAGCTCGGGATTGCGCGCGGGCTGAACCAGCTCTGGAACAAGGGCGGCATCCAGTACGCGCCGCCGATCCGCTGATCGCGACCAGCGGCAGCCGCTTCAAGCGATGAGCATCGAGGCCCGACCACCGCCGCCGCAGTTTGCAGCCAAACTGCGGCGCGCGGTCGGCGGCCGGACCGGCTGGAACGGATTTTTCGTTCAGCTGCTGTTCGCAGCGGCCGTGATCTGGATCGGCTACGAGATCGTGGCCAATGCGCGGGCCAATTTGCAATCGCAGCGGATCACGTCCGGCTTCGGATTTTTGAACAACACCGCGGCATTCGATATCAGCCAGACACTGATTCCCTATTCCGGGTCGGACACCTACACCCGCGTATTCTTCGTTGGCCTCGCCAATACGTTGCTGGTTTCCGTGATCGGCATCTTCTTCGCCACCGTGATCGGTTTTCTGGTGGCGTTGGGCCGGCTGTCGCCGAACTGGCTGCTGGCGCGGATCGCAGGCGCCTATGTCGAGGTGATCCGCAATTTGCCGGTGCTGTTCCAGATCCTGTTC
>Ga0181528_10001985_pt1 | contig 12562 bp, 17 predicted proteins | sample PEATcosm2014_Bin_47_FD_119742 | JGI IMG/M metagenome (GOLD analysis project Ga0181528, IMG submission 119742) | Peatland microbial communities from MTU Mesocosm Facility, Houghton, MI, USA - PEATcosm2014_Bin10_10_metaG | ecosystem: Environmental > Terrestrial > Soil > Wetlands > Peat | place... | reverse complement strand
GATGTTCGCGTCGACGCGCACGTAGGAGCCCTCGACCTGGAGCTCGCATGGTGTCGCGACCCAGCGGGAGACCGAGGCGCGGCCGGTGCCGTAGGTCACGCGCGCGTACAGACCGAGGTTGCTCGCGGGAGTCCCCACGCCGGGGACCTGGCCCGGGTAGATCGGGCCGGGAGCGACGAGCACCGTCACCTTCCGCGCCACGCCGTCTTCGACCTTCCAATCGGAGAGCGCGGTCGGAGTCGAGTAGCCCTGGATCGACTGCACGAGCGTCGTCCCGGCGGTGCTGTCGATCGCCCGCGTGCGCGAGACGATCGTCGGGTCCTGCGGCGCGCCGCTCGCGGCAAAGGGCACGTTGTCGGGCAGGAGAAGCGAGCCCGGGGGTTCCTTCGTGACGACGACGGGCGCGCCGAAGACCTGCGAGGGCGCGCTGATGCCGCGCGCCTGGTTGACCGCCTCCCGCTCGCGGCGGTTCATTCCCGAGCTCATGGCGTCGGCTTCCTTTCCACGAACGGACATCCGGGGGCCGGACACGGCGCAGGCTTGCCGCCGCGGACCACTTGCCCCTCGCCGCAGCAGCGAGCGCACTCGGCGATCTCGGCCTCGACGGTGATCGTCGTGGGGGGCGCCGCCGCCGCGGGGAGCTCGGCGCGCTCGCGCGTGATGAGCGGGGTCTCATCCGGGAGGGGCGCCGCGTCGGGATCGAGCATGTCCCATAGCGTTTTCGCGAACCGGCCGGCCTGATTCACGAGGGGACTCCGTTCGTGGTGGCGCCGTTCGCGGTGCCGTTCGCGTGGGCCGCGGCTTCGGCTTCCGCCGCGCCGCTGCGCTTCACGTGCTCGTCGACGAGCGTCCGCACCATCGCCTCGAAAGGCGCGTGCGCGGGCGTGTCCTTGAGCGCGGCTTCGATGCGTTCGAGCAGGTCGGGCCGGCCGAAGAGCACGCTCAAGAGGCCATAGATCGCCTTCTCCTCCGGCTCGTTGAAGACGGCCGCGTGCGAGGTCGCGGCGTTCGGCGTCGCTCCGGTCGGGGCCGCGGGTGGAGCGCCGCCAGAGCCCGCGAGGGCGGGCGCGTACCTCTTCAGGAGCGCCGGGCCGATGAGCTTCATCCCGAAGTCGACGACCTTGGTCTTGCGGTCCTCGCCCTCGACGAGCTTGATCATCGCGAGCTGTCGCTCGTGCGCGGCCGTCTGGAGCTCCTCCCAGAGCTCGATCGTCTTCGCGGAGCGCCCCTCGAGCGCCTCGAGGCGGACCCGCATCCGCTCGTTGTCCGCATCCTTCCATGCGAGCTGTTTCTCGAAGGCCACAGTCAAGCGATCGAGGCTCTCGTTGTAGCGAGCCTCCGCCGCCGCGGCCGACTCCGTCGCCTTCTCGGCCGTCAGCGCGAGCTGCCGTTGGTTCTCGACCGTGAGCATGTTGGCGAGCTGCGTGCTTCGGTAGAGCGCGGCCATCCCGACCGACAGAAGCCCCTCGGTGTCTGGCCGCTCGAGGGGGCGCGCATCGAGGCGCGCGACCATCGGGATCACGAAGTTCTTGCGCGCGCCGGGTCGCCCTTCGCCTGGCACCATGACGGTCTGCACGCAAAAGTGCGCCGTCGTGTCGCGCCCGTTCTCGCTGTGGTCAATCGCGCGCGCCCACAGGAGGTCTGCGATCTGCTCGGGAGCGCCGCCCCCCTCGCTGCGCTGGTAGTCCTCAACAAACTGCGCGGTCGTCGCCGAGATGGCGTGCAGCTCGTAGCGCTCGACCTTCTCCCCCTTCTTTTGCTGGTCACGAACGAAGTCGACGAGCGCGCGCGGGGTGTCGTGGTCGCGCGCGGAGCTCGCCGTTTGCTGAGGCGGGGCTTGCGGCTCCGGCCTGTGCGGGGGCGAGACCTTCGGCGCGGCGGGGCGAGGGGGGCTCATTGGCCATACCGTAGCGAAAGGGGGTGCGCTGTACCCCAATCGTGGGCAAGAGAGAGATCCTCGCGCTGCGCGTCGAGCTCGCGTTGGGCCCGTACGGCCTCACCGTCGGTCGCCTCGAGCTCCTTCATCTCGCGGTCGTGCGTGATCTTGCCGCGGACGTAGAAGACGATCGCTATGCCCGCCAGCGCCGCCAGGACGAACCCGACGGTTCCAAGGCCCGAGGGGGCAGGGGTGGCCGCAGACGGGGCGGGGGCGGCCGCCTGGGCGGGGGAGAAGGGGAGGACGACGCCCATGGTCAACCGACCGCCCTTCGCGCCGACGTGAACTCGAAGACGAGGTAGGCGACGAGACCCGCGACCGCGACGACGGCGAGCGCCTCGAGCGGCCCCTTCAGGGCGGACGTGGCGCCCGTGACGACGCCGGTCGCGGAGTTGACGACCCCCTGAGCGTTGGCCGCGCTGACGGCCGACAGGGAGGCCGGCGTGGGGGCGGGGTAGGGGGGGGGCTTCGCGGTCGCGTAGACGTCGAAGATCGATTGCCAGGCGTCAAACTTCTGCTTCCACGAGATCGCGGTGTTCCCGTCGGACGCGACCCCGAACCACTCCCCCGTGAGGAAGCCTCCCGATAGGCGCCCCGTCGCGGCGCCCGCCCACGCGCGCCAGTTGGTCAGGTCCGTGTTCCACGCGGCGAGGCTGTCGGCCCAGCCGGCAACGCCCTGCGCCGTCGGGGTGATGGCGGCGATCTGCGCGGCGATGCTCGCCGCCTCGTCGTTGTTGACGCCGATCTGGTCGAGCACGTCGGTGTCGGTCGCAAGAATCGGCATCGGCTAGACCCTCCTCGTCGCGAAGTACACGCCCGCGCCGACGAGCCCCACGAGGAGCAGCATCGCGACGACGTTCCCCCCGGCCGACGTCGGCGGCGACAGCGGCGAGCTCGGGGAGCTCGAGCCCCCCGCGCGCGCAACGGCCGCCTGGATCTGCGTGACGGCGTTCGTCCAGGTCGCGCCCGCCTTCGCGGCGACGTTCGCGAGGTAGGTGCGGAGGGTGTTCACGGTGATGGCGCCGGTGCTGTTCTGGAGCGCGGGGTTGTCGTTCCACGCCCAGGCGTACGTTCCCGTCTTGGCGGCGATCGGCGCGTCGGGGTTTGCGCTCGCGCCTACCGCGGCGTACGCGCCGGGGAGGAAGTTCAAGCCGACGAGCTCGCCCGCGTCGGCGGGGAACTTCCCGCCGTTGAAGCTCTTCGCGAGCGACTGCCAGAACTTGAAGATCCACGGGAGCTGCTGCGAGACGGACATCGCGAGCCACTGCGCGCGCGTGAGGCCCAGGCTCGCGAGGTTCGCGGTGTCCATCTGATTGAGCCCCGCGACGCCGGCCGCGGCCGACGGGCCGGGGTTGGCGGGGTTCAAGCCGGATTCCTCGTAGAGCACGATCGCGACGTCGGTCGGATCGATCGGCGGCACCTGTGCGCGCGCAAGCGAAACGAGGAGGTCGTAGTCGGAGGAAGTCCAGGTCACGAGAGCGATCGTCCTTTCAACCGGAGAGGTGCGCGCCGGTCAGCACCTGCTGCGCCTGCGCCTGGCCCACGAACTGCCCCACGAACGACGCGAGGATCTGCAACCGCTGCGCGACCGCGAGCACCGCGGCATTCGCCTGACCGACGGGATGCCCCGTCACGGCCGATGCGAGCGTGCCGGAAACGAAGTTGATCGCGTTTGGGTCGCCCGACGTCACGCCGTTGATCGCGCTCTGCGCCTGCCCGAGCGAGAGGGTTGGAGGCACAGGCCCGGCAATCGGGATCGGGGGCCCGTTGCCGCCGACGATGATGCCGATAGGGGCGACCGTGCCGCCCGAGGTTGGTGCGGGCGCCGGGGTCGGCGCCGGCCCGAGACTGAGGATCGCGGAGGGGGGCGCCATCGGCGGCGCGCCGATCGCCGCCGCGAGGTTCGGCCCAAGGAAGATGGAACCTAGCCCCCCCATCACGTTGGAAGACACCGCGCCGATCGCCGTGGGGGGCGCCGGGCTGCCGCTGGGAAGGCTGAGGACGGCCGTCGGAGGTCCTGCGGTCGGGATGATGGGGGGCGGCGCGGGCTGACCCACGACCGGCTGACCGTTGAAGAGGTTCGGGACGCCGCTGTTGTCCGTTGTGTGGATGACGGTGGGCGACGCCTTGACGACGTTGGAGATCACGACTTTGCCGCGGCGCTGGGTGGTCATGCGAGGTGAGCTCCGGTCAGGATGGCGTTGCCCGCTTGGGGCGAGACGAAGTGCGACACGAACGCCGCTTGAATCTGGAGCTTCTGCGCGGTCGAGAGCACGGCAAGATTCGCGACGGCGACCGGGTCGCCCGCCAGCGCGCTCGCCGCCGTGCCGTTGACGATCGCCTTCGCAACGGCGTCGCCGCCGCCGACGGACTGAAGGAGCTGCTGACTCTGCGCGAGCGTGAACGTCGGCGGCGCCGAGGCGGCGATCGGGATGATCGCCGCTTCCTTTGCGGAGAGCGCCTGACCCGCGGGTGTCGCGAGCGCCGCCGCAAGGGCGGGCCCGAGGAACGACGAACCGCCGGTGAACGTGCCCCAGCTCTGAACCTGCGAGAGATCGCCCACGGTAGAACTCACGGCGGTAACTCCTTGCCCGCTTGCGCGAGCGGCTGTGGCAGCGGCGACGAGGGGATCGACCGCGACGGACGCAAGCGCGGTCTGCGCGGCGCTCGCGGTCTGCGCCGCGTTCGAGGCCGCCGCGCTCGATGTGGTGCCTCCCTTGGCGGCGATCCCCGCACCGACGGCGCTGTAACGCTCCGTCCACGCGACGAGGATCTTGTTCGCGTCGTCGGCCGTCAGGTTCCACTGCGAGCCGCTCTGAAGCTGCGCGGCCGTCAGCGTGGGCTGCGTGTTGGCCCAGTTCTGCGCGGCGTTGAAGTTGTCGAGGTACGCCTTGTAGAAGGGGCCCGTGACGTCGAAAAGCTGGTCGCACTGATCAGTCGTGAGGCTCGGATAGAAAACTTGAGCCTGGTACGCTGCAGGACTGATGTCCGATTGGGTGAGCACGGTAGTGCGCGCGCCAGGGTTGCCGTTTGTCGGCGCCCCGCTGACCGTGTTTGTGTTGGTCGTGAGGTTGAGGCACGCGGTATAGAGGTAGCTCGTAGCCCCCGCTGCGCGCTGCCCCGGAGGCCAGCCGAGCACCGCGTAATCGCAATTCGCCGTGCACGGGCCCTCGCTCGTTGGCAACGGAAACTGAACCGTTTGCCAGTCGCCCGGATTCTGATCCGGCGCCGCGAACGCCCCGGCCTCGGCTTCGGCCGCGGCGAGTGGCATGCCTGCATGGTTCGCGAGGTTGATCGCCCACGGTTTCGACGCGAAGAACGGGAGCTTGCCGGGAGAGGTGGCAAGGATCGAGCAGAGCTCCGCGAGCTGGCCGCGGTTCAGGAGCTCGAAGGCACCGGGGAGCTGGTAGACCTGATCGACGGGATCGCCCGTTCCGGCCGAAGGGACGTTGGGAAACGTCATCCCGAGAAGCCCTTGGTTGATCGTTCCCCACACGGGATTGAACAGGAAGAGCCCGAAGACGTCGGCGACGAATCGCGGCGTAAATCCCTGCAGGGTTTTCTGCGACGTGAGCCACGTGATCGCGCTCGGCATGTTCGTTTGCACGTAGGTCGTGCACTTCACCGTTGCGCCATTGGTGATCTGCACCGAGGGACCACCGCTGATGATGTTCACTGCGGCGACGATCGCGCCGATGATGGCTCCGACAATCACGCCGATGTACCCGAGTGAAAGGCCAAGGGTGGCGCCGGTGCCGACGCTCGCCACCGCTCCCAACGTGAGCGCCTGCATGATGTAGCCGAGGATTCCCGCAAGGAAATCTCCCAGCTCAGAAATGACCGCGTTGGCCCCGAGGGCCGGAAGAATCTCCGTAAGTCCCGCTGCTGCGCCCTCGGCCGTGACGATCGTTGCCCCTGCCGCCTTCGCCGTATCGCTGGCCGTCTTTTCGATCGTCTGCCATGCGCTCGTGACCGCGGCTCCCAGGTTTGTGTTTGCGAGAAGCTGCGCGCCGCATTGCTGGGCATTGCCTGCGATTGCCGAGTCGCCATCCGTCGCGCTGTTTCCCCAGGCAGCCGTGTTGCCGAAGCATGGGCCCGATGGAGCGGAGGTCTCGCCCACGACTCCCGCGAGCGCAGCCCTCGGTGCGCAGGGCGATGGCCCGCGCGCGCCAAGAGAAACGCGCATGCCGGATCGCCTTACGCGGCGCATGTGGGTGCCGCCCCTTCGCCGGCTCCGTTGACAGCGATTTCGATCGCTCGCACCTTCAGACGATGCGTCTTTTTTTGTCCTGTCTTCTTTTCGCGTTCCTCTGTGGGGGCTGCGTCAGGTGCATGCCGCCGACGACGGCTGTCGAGGTCGTCGACACGATGCCTGACGGCGCGGTCAAAGTCGGCGGCGTTGTACCGTTCCAGTGGGAGGGCGGCGGCGGCGGAGACTGCCGGACGCCTCCCGAGCCAATCGCAACGCGCGCGGAAAGTCTCGGCGCGGAATTCTTGGTTATCGAGCACCATTCCGGTTGGGGCCTTGGCGCGGGCAAGACGATCTGTCGCGCCTGGGGGTACGCGAGCGCGGACACGGCTCCGGTCCCGTGCAAATGAGCCGCGCGCCCTCATCGCAGCTCAGTAGCCCCCGGTGGTGATCGTTCCGAAATCGAGCAAGTAGTTCTGCGTCGCGGGCCCCGCGAGGCCGTCGACGGTCAGGTTCGCGTCCGCGTTCGTCGCGTTCTGCCAAACCTGGAACGCCGCGGCCATCGCTTGCGTGGCGGGCCCGTAGCTTCCGTCGACCGTCAGCGCGGTGCCCGGGAAGTCGACCGCGCTCATCCAGTCGTTGAGCGCGTTCTGGATGCTCGTCGTCTCGTCGCTCGTCGCGGAGTAGCTCGCCGGGATGGCGGGCAGCGTCGAGGCATCGGGCGCCGTCATCGATGACGAGTCCCAGGCCACGGCAACCGTCTGCGTCGGCACGTTCACGACCGGCGTCGGCGTCGGGGCGGGGGCCGGAGCTGGAGCCGGCGCGGGCGCAGGCGTCGGAGCTGCGACGCCGGGCAGGCTCGCGGAGCTCGAGGTCGAGGTCGACGACGAGCTCGCGGACGCGGGCGCCGTCGAGGGGATGGGCGCGGGGAGCGCGGGCGCGCCGAGTCCGAGCGCCTTTTGGTTGAGGATGCCGCTCGCGATCGGCCACTCCGGTAGGAGGGCCGCCGCCATCTGTTGCAGGTCGCTGACGTTGCTGTCCTGCGCGACCATCGCGCTGACCGCCTGCTGAATCACGAGAGGAAGCGAGGCGTCGTAGATGCCCGTCCCCGCCTGCAACGTGGCGGTGCCGTTCGTGGCGACCGAGGGTCCGGAGCCCGCGGCCGTGGCGGCGGAGCTCTTCTTGTTCGCGACGACGAGCGCGGCGCCGCCCAGGAGCGCGAGGAGGATGAGGGGGTTCATCTCAGTAGCCCCCCGGCGTCATCGGCCCGAAGTCGAGCAAGAAGTTCTGCGTCGCGGGGCCCGCGAGACCGTCGATCGTGAGGTTCGAGCCGGGCGCGGTCGCGTTTTGCCAGGTCTGAAACGCGGCCGCGAGCGTCTGCGTGTCGGGGCCATAGATGCCGTCGGTCGCGATGGCGTCGACCGCCTGCGGGTTCGGGTAGAGCGTCGCGGCCGCCCAGGCGTTGAGCGCTTGCTGGATCGCGGTCGTCTCCGCGCTCTGCGCGCTGTAGCTCCCGGGGATCGCGGGGAGCGTGACGCCGCTCACGGCGGGATCGCTCATCGTCGTCGGGTCCCACGGCGCCGCGCCCGTCACGGCCTGCGACGCGCTGACCCCGCCGCTCGAGGAGGTCGAGCTCGTCGTCGACGCGGGCGTGGTCGGCTGCGTTGCGACGGGGGCGGGGGCGGGGGCGGGGGCGGGGGCGGTCGGCGTGTTCGCGGGGAGCTGCGCGGTCGAGGAGGGGGCCGGCGCGGAGCCTGCGGGGGCGCTCGCGGCGCGCTTCTCGTAGAGGAAGTAGGCGACCGGGAGAAGGAGCAGGAGGAGCGGATTCATCGGGAGCGGTTTTCCTTTCAGCCAGCGGCGACCATCGCGTCCATGCCCTGCGCCGTCGTCGGCATCCCGAGCACCTGCGACGGGTCTTCCTTCTTTCCGCCGGGGAGGAGCACGACCACGTGGAACTCCCAGACGAGGCCCACGGGGGGGCGGTTGCTCGAGAACTTGAAGACGCCCGGCCGGGCGTCGATGCCGTCGCGTACGCGGAGCTCGGCGACGCGCCAGGCGGAGAGGCCGATGCAGTGCGCGCGCCCCTCGGCGAGGATGATCGGGATGTTCGGGGCGCGGTTGCCGCGGCCGAGGAGCTCGGCGCGCGAGATGAAGAACCGCACGCCGGACTCGTAGAGCCGCGGGCACTCGGGGTGCCTGCGGAGGTACGCCTCGTTGGCGTGGATGATGGGCCAGAGCGCGTCGATGTAGACGCTCTTCTGCTCGTCGGGCGTGAGGTCGTCGAAGTCTGCTACCGCGAGGGTGAGCTGAATCTCCACTTCGACAACCTCGACGCCGTTCGAGCGCCCGGGTCAGCTGTACGAGCCGGGGACCAGCACGCCGACCATGCCGCCCTGCGGCTGCTGCCCGCCCGGAACGGCCTGGACCTGCACGCCGAAGATCGCCGCCGCGAAGGACAGCGGGAGCGTCGCCTGGTTGTTCGTCACGTTGAACGAGACGTCGTTGCCCTGCTCCGCGATGTACATCTCGAAGTCGAGCGCGCCGTTCTGGTTGGGGGCGAAGAGCGTCCCGGGGACGGTGGTGGAGTTACCACCTCCGATGATCTGCACGTCGGAGCCGACGGTCGGCATCGTGACGTTGCAGAATGGCCCGACGAGCTGCGGGTCGATGACCACGTTCTCGCCGCGGAATGTCTTCTGCGGCTTGGAGACGACCTGGATCGCGGAGGCCGCGGCCAGGAGCGTTGCGTTGAAGAGGAGAGCGGCTCGGAAGCCGACGGACTGGACCTTCATGGTGCCTGCGGGCATGGGAACTCCTTGCGAAGAGGATCGAGAGGGTCGGGCTCCCGGGCCGGTGGCCGACGATCCGTCCGCGTGCTGGATCGAGGGCATCGGACTCGCGCCCCCTCCTGCACTCGCGGGCCTGGACCGGTAGGCCTTTCCGGGGCGGGAGCCCTGGATCGACGTGCCGACGGGTGCGTTAAGGGCGGTGTTCGTTGGACTGTCGATCCTGCCCGTAACGGCGAGCCCCTTAGCCGCCTGAAACTTCTGGACCTGCGTTCGCGTCGCATAGTCCATTTGACCGTGCCGAACGCCGGACTCGAAGCCGTGGGCCGCGAGCTGCGTCTGTGCGGTCGTGATCTGTTGCTGCGCCGTCGGAGATGCGCCCTGGGTCGGCGTGGGGCCGGTCGTGGGAGCGTGACGCCCCCCGTGTGGCGACGTCGTGCGGTTGTGGCGCGACGCGAGCAGTGCATTGGTCGAGGGGACGTTGGGGGGCATGCGTGCGGTCTCCGAAGGCGAGGGTCAGCGGACGAGGAGCCGAGCCGCCTTCAGCGGCGCCCGGGGGTCCACGCGCCCGGGTTGATCACGCCGCCGGCCGCGGCCGCCGGGGTCCCGGCCGCCGCGGGCGTCTGCGCCGCGACGCCCTTGGCGTACGCCTCGCGGCCGCCGTAGAACGTGAGCCCGCCCGCGCCGATGTCGTAGAGGAATTTGTTGTACTCGCCGCCGACCTCGAAGAGCGCGAGGGCGAGCGCGGCGCCGCCGATGAAGAGATCACCGTCGAAGCCCATGATCTGCATGGGCGTGGAGCCGGTGCCCATCTTGCCGACCATGTACGCGATGCCGGCGCCGGAGCCGATGACGATCCCGGTGCGCACGCCGCCTTCGACGCGGCCAGCGTTTTCCTTGGCGATCTTGTCGACGCGCGCCTTCATGCGGGCGAGCTTGTCGGTCGCCTCGACGTACTTGTTACGGAAGCCGCCGAGCGTGTTCGGCATCGAGCTGATGGCCATGTCCATGGGATCGTCTCCGGGGTTGGGGGGCGGGGAGACGTTCTCGTTCGCGCGGGTCGTGCTTCGGGGCAGGGGCCGTCACGGCCAACCGTCGCGCCGAAGCATCCCGCGGGAGACGGTCCCCGCACGATGCAGACAGAACCCTGACGGAAGGGCGCGAGACCGACCAGACGGCGCGTTTCCCCGACAAACGAGGAAAGTCTCCCGTAACCATCCCCAGGCTTCCCACAAGGGGGCTTGTCCGCGCGGAAGCGGCCGATCTACGCTTGCGGGCTGTGGGAGTGGTTGACCCTGGAAAGAAATTCTATCGGATTGGGGAGGCGGCGCGCGTGCTGGGGGTGACAGCAAAGCAGCTCCGCGCGCTCGCGGACCGCAACGAGGTCCCCACAGTCTGGCGCGGATACCAGCGGCTGTTTCCGGTGAACAGCACCGAGGCATACGCGCGACGGTCGAGGGGCGAGACGCAGGACGCCGACGCGCTCGCGCTCGGGATGATCGGTGAGGGGCGCACGAACGAAGAGATCGTGATGGCGCTCCGCATTCCCCTCGAGCGCGTCGAGCGTTTGCGCGCGCCCGCCGATCGCCTCGCCAAGACACGCGCCGCCGCCACGCGCGAGGAGCTCGCCGAGGACGCGCGCGCGCTCGAGGCGCTTGGGCGGACCTGGGGCGAGGGGGCGCGGGCCGACGCGCAGCGCGTCGCCGAACATGTGCAACGGCTCTTCCCGCCCCCTAAGATGCGGGCATGACGACGCCGCTCTATCTGGGCCTCGCGTGGGGCTCGCCACCGACGAAGCCGACGCGCGACGCCGTCGACGCGCTCATTCGCGATCTGCCGTTCCCGGTCCTGCGGGACGAGGAGCCGCGCGGCGGGCTCGTGCTCGCGCGCAACGTGATCGCGACGCGGTTCCTCGTCCATCCCCAGAGGCCGCCGCACATCCTGCTCGTCGACCGAGACGTCGCCGGCTTCACGGCGGCCGACGTCGAGCGGATGATGGGCGCCCGCGAGGATGTGGTGGGGGGACCGCTTCCCCGCCGCGAGCTCGAGCTTGACCGGCTCGCCCGGGCGTTTGCGCGGGGGGTGCCTGCGGAGCGGCTCAAGTACCATTGTTCCGGCCGCCTCATGGACTACGGCGATGACGGCCACGCGCTCGTCAAGGGGCACCTCGTCGCCGTGCGCTACGTCTCGACAGGGTTCCTGCTCCTGTCGCGCCGCGCGATCCTGGACGTGGCCGAGCTCGTCGCCCAGGAGCACGGCCAGGTGACGACGCTCGAGGGGGCACCGCTCGCGGACTGTTTCGACTTCGGGCGCACGTCATCGGGAGAGCACGTCGGGGAGGATGTCGCCTTTTGCGCGCGCTGGAGCCGCCTCGACGGCGTGCGAAAGGTCTACGTCGACACGAAGGTGGCTCTCTCGCACACAGGGGAGGTCACGTTCTACGCGGAGTCGATCGAGGACGGCTTCACCCACGCCGCCGCTGCGACACGAACGAGCTCTCCCACGTCGCAATGAAGAAGCGCGCCGTCGCGGACGGGTAGTCGCTGAAGCTCCGCTCGAAGGCAAAGGGCTGACCCGGATCGCCCGGCGGTTCCTTCCGCGAGAACGGGACCTTCCCCATTTTGACGTGGATCTTTCCCTTCTTCGCGAGCTCCTCGATCGAGGTCAGGCGCATCCGCACGGGATGATCGTAGGCCCACGCGATGCGGAGGATGCGACGGAAGCCGCTTGGCTTGAGCACGACGTGCGAGAGCTCGCGGCGCATGTCGGGCCCGTAGGCGTCCTGATACGAAAGTCCGCTCTCGTAGACGTGCACGATGTCTGCGGGGTTGTCGGGCGTGACCTTGCCGAGATGCCCCGTTGTGATGCCCTTCTCCGGCAGGTCGAGCAGGAGCGGCCAGATATCCTTGCCGCGCTCGCGGATCGCGCGGTTGTCCTCGTTCGGTTTCACGAACGAGTACCACACGCTGTTTTCCATCACGGGCGGGGTCATGTGATCGAGGTTCGGTCTCACGGGCCCCTCTCTGCGTCGAAGCGCTGCGCCCACTCGCCCATCAGGTCGTCAGCCATGAGGCCGGCGAGGGTCGCGGAGAGAGGCCGCTTCTCCGCCGCGGGCGCGTTCGGGTTCTCGCTTGCGACGATCGCGACGGCCGTCGGGTACATCGCCGCCGCGAAGCCCTCCCACGCGCGCCGGTCGGAGTGCGGAGGGAGCTCGTGCGGCGTCGCGACGATGAAGCGCTTCGGCTCCAGCATCGTGCCGGGGAGCTTCCACGGGGCGTTCTCGCCGTTCTGGAGCGCGCCGCAGAGCGAGCACCAGGCGCCGTCGTCCTCGAGCTGGCGTTGGTGGTCTTCGGGATGGAGGCAGAGCTTGAGCTTCATGGTCGTGCCTTTCGTGGGTTGGATGCTGGCTAGGAACTTGGCGGCGCTCTTGCCGCCCTTCGCGTCGTTGCAGTCCTCGCACGCGAGGACGAGGTTTCCTCTTCCGTCGGTGCCGCCCTTGGAACGTGCGAGCACGTGGTCGACCGTGGCCGTCTCGAGCGTGGACATTCAGATTTCCCTTGGCGCCGCTGGCACGTCCAGATAGCGAGCCTTCAGATAGGCGAGGACGCGCTCGCGTCCGTGGACCGACAGCGACGCCATGGCACGCACGAT
>Ga0181528_10001984_pt1 | contig 12565 bp, 11 predicted proteins | sample PEATcosm2014_Bin_47_FD_119742 | JGI IMG/M metagenome (GOLD analysis project Ga0181528, IMG submission 119742) | Peatland microbial communities from MTU Mesocosm Facility, Houghton, MI, USA - PEATcosm2014_Bin10_10_metaG | ecosystem: Environmental > Terrestrial > Soil > Wetlands > Peat | place... | reverse complement strand
GTCCCGGCCGCCCGGCCGCAAAATCTTCCTCCGGTCCAACAACAGGCTCAGCCCCCGGTGCGTCCGGCGCCGCAAGTCACCGAAAAAGCGCCACCCGTGGAGCGCCCCGCACCGCAAGTCCGCGAACAGCCTCAACCGCCGGTGCGCCCGGTGCCGCAGGTAACCGAAAAGACGCCATCCGCTGTGCACCCGGCGGCGCCGGTACCCGAAAAGGCCCCGCCCCAAGTTCACCAGCAGGCCCCCCCGGCGCGCCCAAAAGAGGAGCCCAAACGCGGGACTCCGCCGTCTAAGAAGGAAACCAAGAAGCCCGAAGAGAAGAAACAGTAACCGGCGTGCCTGCGGATTCCTGACGAATCTTCCAGTGACAGCCACGGCGCAGGGTCACGCGGCTCGCTTCCGCATATCGCTCCGTTAGTGCGAGCACAAACCGAAGCGCGCCCAGTGAAGCCGGCAAAAGCGGTCAGTGCGCCTCAGACAGGAATTTCGCGACCATCCCTTCAACGGTCCGCATCTGGTCGGGCCGGCCCCGCAATACCACTGCCGGCGGCCGGTTCAAGGGAAATATCCGATTGACCCCAGTCGTAGCGCGGATTTGAGTGACGAGCGCCGTCAAATCGGTGTCGCTGGTTTGGGGCCCGAGACAAAAAAGGCGCACCACTCCATCCATCAACCCCATCAGCGTGGTCTGATGGACCGAAGCAGTGTCGGCCGGCTTCGCCCGTTCGTGGACCAGCCACTCCGCGACAGCAACCTTTGCCTGCGATCCCCGGGCGATCAACGCCTTCCCCGTCGAGAACGGAAACAGACGCTGAAGATCGGCGACCGTGCGAATCGCCGTCACCATGGAGGTGAGGTCGGCGTCGGTGCTCTTCGGATCCATGCGAAATACCCTGATTTCCTCGGGGTCCCAGTCAGGCCTTTGCGGCGCCATGGGATAGGGCGCCGAGTCCCCGGTGGGAGCCTGCCCGTCGCTCGGCGATACCTGTTGCGCAATCCATTCGGCCGCCGCGATCCTCTCGGCCGTGTCGCGCGCTACCATTGCCTCCCGCCATTCGTACGGAAACAGCCGCTGGATGTCGGCAACCGTGCGGACCGCGGTCGTCACAGCGGTAAGATCCGCCAACGTGCCGCTGGGTGCAACCGGAATCACGGCGATAACCTCGCCCTTATCGCCGAACATCTTATATTCAGCCGGGGCGCTCTGGCCGCCAGGACCGTCCAGGTGGTGAAACACCCACTCCGCCGCCACCGATTTCTCCACCGGCCCCTGCGTAACCAAGGCCTGGCGCACTTTATCGATCGAAACATCTCGCAGGTCCACCACCGTCCGGATCGTCGTGGCCATGGCTGTCATTTCCGGTAGAGTGACCGGTGGGGTGAAGTAAAACGTCTTGTCGGCCTGCCCGAAGCTGACCGCAGTAAACAGAGCAGAAAGAGCTGAAGCAGCGAACGCGTTCCTCATACTGTATTCCTGACGCCAGGATCCCACCATGCGTGCAGTAAGTTCCGTCCGGATTAGGGGAGAGCAGCCTACGGAGTCGCGTTCAGCAGAGCCGGCCCGCCGACAACGGGCTGAGCACCGATCCGGTCGTGCTGGGACTGGCGGGGTCCTCCCGCCGTTGCGGCGGCAGTGGTTGCGGCCGCGAATCCAAACGCCGCCAGAAATATTCCGTATGAAATCATGGTTCCCGTTTTCCCTGCTCGTCTAACCCACATGATAATAGTCTGGAGGGGGTGTGATCATGAAGCGGATCTTTTCAGCGGGCGTACTCGTGGCTGCACTGGCGTTCAGTGCCGTCGCCCAGGACTGGTATCACGACCGCGAGGAGCGCTTTCGAGGCGAGGAGTGGCGGCCGCACATTTTCATGCATGTGAGGACCGATTTAGAACATGTTTGGAGCGCGGTCCGGGCAAGCGACAAGGAGCGCCAGCGTCTGGAAAGAACGAAAGAAGAGTTGACCCAAATGCAGGCTGATCTCGATCGCGGGCGATGGGATAACGGTGTCCTCAACGATGTGATCGATTCCATCCGGAAGTCCTCCAACGACGAACGCCTGGCGGAGCGCGATCGAGCTGTGCTGGCAGATGACCTGGTCCGTCTCAAGGAATTCCAGGATCACCACAATCGCCGGCAATAGCCGCTTGCCACCGCACGTTTCAGTTCGCCGTGGACCACGCAATGCCCTCGGATCGCGGCGCAAGGCCCGTCGTCAGACTTCGATTCCGGCCTTGCGCAGGATCGCCTGGGCTGACTGCAAACCAAGTCTGGCGCCCTCCTCGGCCGACATCTCCTTTGGGATCCGTCCGAGGGGCTCGGGACTCACGCTCCCTTCCCAGCCCATCTTTTTCAATGCCGTAAATATCCCTACCAGGTCGATCACGCCTTCGCCCGCCAGCAGCCGCTCACTGTCCCGCACGCTCTCCGCCGGCATCTTGGCCGCGTCCGACAGATGTACCAGCACGATCCGCGACTTCCCCGCGTTGCGAATGTCGTCCAGCGTCGAGCCGGAGTGATACCAGTGCCACACGTCCAGAACCACTCCGAAGCTCGGCCCGCAGTCCTTGGCAAATTCCACCATCTCGCCCATCTGCCAGATAAACGGATACGGCAACCCCTGCCGGAAATGTAACGGCCCCAGAAACTCGAACGCGCAGCGCACCTGGTGCTTGTCCAGCACCGGCTCCATGGTCTGAAAACGTCGCCGCAGTGTCTGCCGCAACTCCTCTTTCGGCGTCTGGCTCGCCGGGGGGATGACCACCATCATCCGGGTGCACCCCACCCCGGCGGCAAACTTCACCTGTTCTTCGAACGTTTCCATCCCCTTCCGGAAGGCATCCTCGTCCCCGCGCGTCGGGTTTGCCGGCAGATTCGCAAACGAAATTTTCAGCTTCAATTCCGCCAATAAGTCCTTGGTAGAGTCCAGCCCTTCCTTTTCCGCCGCGCCAAGGTTCAAGTCCGTGCCTCGGTACCCGATCTTCGCGGCCAGCCGTGCGAACTCCGGCCACTGGACTTTGCCGCCCACCAGCGAGGTGTTGAGCGCGATGAACATGCCCGAGGCGGCGCCCTGCGCGCTGTTGGCGAACGCCCAAGTCGCACTCAAGGCGCCCGACGTCTTCAGGAATTTTCTCCGGTTCATGCTCTCCTCCCTATGTGGGATAAGCTTTTAGCTTGTCCAAGCGAGCGGACCTCGCTCTCTCCAGAAGCCAGCTCAGCTCGGTCTGGCCAGCTCACGCCCACTTCTTTCCCAGCGTGTCCAGGCTCGCGCGAGCCAAGTCCTCGGGAGTCATGGCAATTCGAAGCTCTACTTCCGCGTTAAACGTGAGAAAGAACGGCTCAGCCAGCACGGGGATGTCGGACGGACTGTTGACGTTGACCACAAAGGTTCCACCGCGGTGACCGTGGTGTTCGGAAAAATAGGCCGCTTCCGGCCGAATCGCCTCAAGAATCTTCTGGATCTTCGGTCCGGCACTACCGTCTCGGACGGCGCTGTTGAATGGTTCGGGTGGAAACTGAACGTGCATGAGCATTCGCATATGAACTCTCCTCCAGTGCCGGTTGGCTCTCTCTAACGCGGCACACGGTCAAAGAGCCTATCACACTTTGCGGCCGTCAGGCCCATCGATCCTTGTCCGCGGGCGCACGACATGAAAATGGGGATCGGCGGGATCACAGAGCATCGATCAGACCATTTCGCGGCAGCACACCTTCGCCAATTGGGAAACGTGCTTTGCGGTCCTTGCCCCGCTGATCGCCTCGGTTGGACTTTACGGCGCGATGGCGTACACGGTGGCGCGGCGGACGGGCGAGATCGGCATCCGCAGGGCGCTGGAAGTGCTGGCGATTTCCGTGGCTGGATTACTGGTGGGTTATGGCGTGGCGCCGTTAACGACGCATTTTGTGGAGTCGTTTCCGTATGGGCTGAAGCCCATCGATCCGCTGGCAATGGCGGCGCTGACGGCCGGTTGCCTGCCGGCGTGGCGCGCCTCGCGCATCGATCCGGCTGTGGCGCTGCGAACGAATGAGGGATTCGCGAGAACAAATTTAGCCGCCGATGAACGCAGATAAACGTTAGAACTCTATCGGAAACGCCCCGACGCAGAAGGTCGGCTTGTCGCAAAATGCGGCGTTTTCGATAGAGCCGTTTCAAGGGAGCCGCTGGCGGTTGCGGCGGACGCGATTGGTATGCATTTTGAATCGTGTTTTGATACTTTCGTACCGCGTTTCTAGGGGATTCCACGGTGCTGTTGGTGAGGACTGGCGCAGCACGAGAATATAGTACGCCGAACTCCTGCCCAGGACAAGAGCGTTCTGAAATGCAAGCAGCCTCTAGCCGTGCCCACGCGAAGCGTCCGCCGCGCCAGCGGCTTACTTGAAACGCCGATGGAGGACAATCTTCTTATCTGCGTTCATCGGCGTTAATAGGCGGGACCGCCTGCGTCACGACGCTACAATACGCGTATGAATCCACCATTTCGACTGGACGGCCGGCGCGCCCTTGTTACCGGAGGAGCAAGCGGGATCGGCGAACAGATCTGCCGGGTTTTTGCGGCGGCCGGGGCGTCGGTGATCGTCGCCGATCTGGATCGCGATGGCGCCAACGCGTTGGCCCGTGAACTACCCGGCAGTTCCGTTCGTATCTTCGATATCACCGACGAGCCGGCGGTCGAGGCCGTGATGAAATCTCTGGACGGCCTGGAGATTCTGGTGAACTGCGCGGGCGTGGCCCACGTGGGCACTATCGAGGAGACGGAGGCGGACGATTTCCGGCGTCTGCTGCGCATCAACGTAGAAGGTGTGTATATGGTGACGCGCGCGGCCATGCCGAAACTGCTCGAGTCCAAGGGGTCGATCGTGAATATCGGGTCGGTTGCCGGGTTGGTGGCGGTGAAGCGGCGCTTCGCCTATTGCGCCAGCAAAGGCGCGGTGGTGGCGCTCACGCGGCAACTGGCCATCGATTACGCGGGCCGGGTGCGCGTGAATTGTATTTGTCCCGGCACGGTGGAGACGCCTTTTGTGGACGGCTACCTGGAGAAATTCCATAAGCACGAAAAGGACAAAATTCGTCAGGAATTGCACGCACGCCAGCCGGTTGGACGCATGGGCCGGCCGGACGAAGTGGCTTACATGGCCCTCTATCTGAGTTCGGCGGAAGCGGAGTTCGTCACCGGATCGGCCCTGACCATCGATGGCGGATGGACCGCCGCCTGAGTTATCATTCACCCAAAGAGGGTCGGTTCGGGAACTTTTCGGCCGATAGCGGCGTCTGCTAATTAGAGCTGCGGGTGGGGAGGGTTAAGGTATGCGATGGCTGCCGGTCTTGGCGTTTGCCGTTCACGGCACGCTGTTAGCCGGGACTGCGGCCGACTTCGTGCGAGCCCTCCACGAAAACCAGTTCGACCGGAGCGAGTGTTATCGCGTTCGCGACATTACCATCGTCAAAGAAGACCTCAAGGTTTATCTCACCGACGGCCACCTGATTTTCAGCCAGCCGTTGGCCGGCCGCCGGGTGGCCGCGGCGTTCACGGCTGACGTGGATGCCGGCGACGGGGAAGTGATTCTATTGCCCCCCAGCCGGGCGGAACGTTCGTCACTCGCCTCCTATACCGGCTCGCCGAACCTGGACGAGCATTTTCGAGCGGCGATGTTCATTTTCACCGGCTCGGATTACGATGCGATCCTTTCGCAACTTCCGAAGAATTCCGCCAACCGGAAGGTTACGGACGTGGCAGCCGGAATGGAAGAGTTTTGGACTCCCACGCTACGCCGTATCGGCGACGGCTTCGAAACCCGCATCGCTCTCGATCTGATGGGCGGATCGGCCGGCCATCCGGGAATCTTCGTCGGCCTGTTCGAGAACCCCAAGTTCGGCAGTTTCGACGTTATTTTCGATCCTAACGGGCAGGAACAGATCGTCGCTGGACGGGTGGTAGAGCGCGACAACCACAGTTATTTCGATACCTGGACCAGCTTCGCGGATCGCTCCGCGCGGCGCAATCCCCCGGCGCACCGGGATGACGTACGGCTGAGCGATTACCGCATCGAATCCACACTGAATGCCGACCTGTCGCTCGATTGCGTGACGCGAGTCAAAGTGAAGCCTCTGGCGGACGGCGCCCACGCGGTGAGTTTTCAAATGACGCCGGAGATGGCTCTGGGTTCGGTGACTGTGGATGGCCGGCCCGCGGAAATCCTTGAGCGCGATTCGCTACGATCCAGCATCGGGCGCAGCGACGAACTTTTTCTGGTGTTCCCGCCGGAACCGCTGCGCGCCGGACGCGAGTACGAATTCGAATTCAAACACTCGGGCAAGGTGATTCAAGATGCCGGCGATCACGTATATTACGTGACCGCCCGCGGGAACTGGTATCCCACTCACAACGTGCAATTCGCGCAGTACGACCTGGTTTTCCGCTATCCCGTGGATCTGGACCTGGTGGCGGCTGGGGACATCGTGGAGGATCGGACCGAGGGAGACCGCCGGATCACGCGGCGGCGTACCGCATCAGCCATCCGCTTCGCGGCGTTCAACCTGGGCCACTACGAGCAGGTGCAGGTGGAACGCTCGGGATATGTGGTGGACGTGTGCGCCAATCGCGCGCTGGAAACCGCGTTGCTGCCGAAAATGCAGCCTACGCTGAGCCTTCCCGTGAGCGCGGCACGCCAGAGCCAAGCCGCGGCCGTGCTCGGGCCGGCGCAAGCGTCGCCGGCTCCCAGTCCGGTGGCCGAGTTACAGCGGGTTGCCACGGAGGTGGCGTCTTCGGTAGAATTCATGGTCTCGAAATTCGGACCGCCGGCTCTGCCGCACATCACGGTGTCGCCGATTCCCGGCACATTCGGGCAGGGATTTCCAGGCCTCATTTATATCTCGACGTTGGCGTACTTGAAATCGCCGCCGGGCGCCCGCGCAAACCCATGGGAGCAGCTTTACTTCGACGATTTTCTGCAGGCCCACGAAGTGGCGCACCAGTGGTGGGGCAATCGCGTGACCACGAACTTTTACCGCGACGGGTGGCTCATGGAAGCGCTGGCCAACGTCTCCGCCCTGCTGTACGTGGAGAAGCGAAAGGGCTCTCCTTCCGCCGCGGTGATGCTCGACAGCTACCGCACCGCGCTGCTGGAAAAGGGCTCCAACGGGCAGATCGCGGACGCCGCCGGTCCGGTGTCATTCGGTCCGCGGCTGACCAGTTCGGTGACACCAGCCGCATACATCTCCATCACGTACGGCAAAGGGCTCTGGGTGATGCAAATGTTGCGGCGCCGCATGGGTGACGAGCGATTCCTGGCGCTGCTGGCGGATCTCACCAAGCAATACGACCATCGCGAAATCACTACCGACGAGTTTCGGCAGGCGGCGGCCGCGCATCTCCCGCCTCACAGCGACGATCCCAAGCTCGAAACCTTCTTCGATCAATGGGTCAATGGCACGGGCATTCCGGCCTTGAAGCTCTCGTACGCGGTGAAGGGCAAGGCGCCGCAGCTCCGGTTGGTGGGAACCCTCACGCAGTCGGCGGTCGAATCCGATTTCAGTACGCTGGTGCCAGTGGAAATCGAAGTGGCGCGCGGGCAGACCATCACGCAATGGGTTCGCACCAGCGGCGATCCCGTTACCTTCACGGTGCCGTTGAAACAGGCGCCACTGAAGGTCGCGCTCGATCCGCATTACGCGGTGCTGCGGAGGATGTAGGGGCGAGCTTCGCTGGCCGGGGCAAGACTTCACCGCAGAGACGCTGAGACGCTGAGGAAAAACAGCCAAGCTCAAAACCGGAGGGCGCTGAGGTGGCAGAGAGCGCGGAGGGTTAAGGCTCAAGGTCTCGCGGTTCTCGCAGTTTCTTTTCCGGGAGCCGGCGCGGCGGGCGGATTATTTCTCCCAGAACTCGGCTGTCTTCCCGTTGATCTCTTTGATCTGCACCACGAACCGCTTGCGGCCGTTGAGAATGCGCTCCGGGGCGCTGTACTGCGCCAAGAGCGTATAGTTTCCCGAGCTGTGGGCCGGAATTACGTACCTGGTGTAGAGAGTGGGATGAAACGGACCCAATTCCGGCATGGCCTCGGCCAGCCTCTGGGCATCCACTCGCGAAATGATCGTGGTGGGAAAATCTCCGCTCTTGGTTTCGAGCGTCACCGTGACATTGCCGATCTCGAAACCGTAGTCCGCGGGGTTGGCAATGTGCAGATCGATCAGCGCCAGCGCGGTATTCTCGTCGGTACCGTGAACACGGACCGTCATGGCGCCGGTCAGTTCCATGTGCGCCCCGCGCTGCATGTACATGATTCCCGCCACCACCACGGCAACTGCGGCGAGTCCGATGCCGAACGCGGTCAAAAACTGTTCTCTCACGAAACCTCCCGCACGATGTGCGCTAACTGATCGAGCGCGTCACGCGCCCCATCGATCGGCTTACTGCCGGCGCGTCCGGCTGCGAGCGAAATGCGGCCGCTGTAGCCATCCCGATCCAACTCCGTCAGAATGGCTTTCCAATTCACGGATTCCGGGCGGTTGGGCCAAAGGCTCGCAGCCGGCACGCGCACATTCAGTATGCGCTTCTTGGGGAGCAGGGAATAGCCGTCCGGAGCCGGCTTCCATGCAATTCCTACCCATTTCGACGGCAGCAGCTTCAGAATGGCGGCGAGGTCGGCGCCAGTGGCGGCGTTGGTGTCCGGGTGGTTTTCGAGAAGTAGCGTGACCTTCTGTTTCTCCGCTTCGGCGGCCATTTCCGAGATGGTCTCGGCGATGCGCGGAAACATGCTCGCTGGATCGGGCACGCGCGTTCCGGCGAACACCAACAGTTTATCCGCGCCCATGATTTCGGCGCAGCGCAGGGCCTGCTGCAGGTCGTCCAGGCGGCGGTCCCACCGTGCCTGATCGGCCTGGACAGGGCCGCCGGGCCACGCGAATTTCAGCAGGCTGGTATGGATGATCGAGATTTTCAGGTTCTGGTTGGTCAGGTGCGCCGCATCGGCCTTCATGTCGGCTTCCCGTCCAGTGGCATATTCGCGATTCGTGCCTGGCTGATTGCGGACTTCCACGAAGAGCATGCCTTGCTCGTGCGCGAAACTGGCGGCGTCGTCTGCGTCCGCGCCGATCTCGTCGGTGATGGCGCTGATGCGGGAACGGTCCCAGTGGGCGCGCGCCCACAAAGTACCGGCGTACGCCGCGGTAGCCGCGAGAAGTTCCCGTCTGGTCACAAAACGATTGTAATAGAGGTATGGAATGGATGAGCTCGAGCGGGCGCAGGATCGTTCTCTTCGAGGGTGACATTACCAAGGTGCCGGTGGACGCGATGGTGAACGCCGCGAATTCGGCGCTGGCGGGCGGCGGGGGTGTGGATGGCGCGATTCATCGCGCCGGCGGCGAGGCGATCATGCGCGAACTGGACGCGATCCGGAAGTCCGCCGGGCATTGTCCCACGGGGAAAGCTGTGGCTACCGGCGCCGGCCGTTTGCCGGCGAAATTTGTGTTCCACGCCGTGGGGCCGGTTTATCGCGACGGACGGCGGGGCGAACCGGAGTTGCTCGCCTCGTGTTACCGGGAGTGCCTGGCGATGGCGGACGAGCGCGGCCTGGCGACGGTCAGCTTCCCGGCCATTAGTACCGGGGTGTACGGCTACCCACTGCAGGAGGCGGCCGAAATCGCCGTGGCGGAAGTGAAAAAGTACCTGGAAGGGGTAACTACTTCGGTGCGCGAAGTTACCTTCGTGTTATTCGACCGGCATGCCTGGAAGCAGTACTGGATGGTCCTCCAGAAGTAAAGTCCTTCTCCAAATATTCACACGAGATTAACAAATCGGGCGTAACATCGAGGCAGAATCGGGAGGTGCACCGTGTCTAAAACTCTTCGGAAAGCAACCCAATTTACTTTCGATAGCGCTGTGACCTCGATCAGCCTGCTGGCGGTCCTGGCTATCTGGCCGGTGCTGAGCCTGGTGCGCGCGCTGCGGACATCCCACTAATCTCCTTCCGTTTCGCCAGTACCAACTCCAGCTTGCCGCGAGCGTCCGGCCAGGTGGGCGCATTTCCTTCAGGCTCAGCGCCGAGATAGCGGCGTAAGTACCGTTGCGCCTCATCCAAGTCTCGTCCCGTCGATAACAGGACTTCGGCAGCACGATAACAGGGCGATAAATCGTCGGGGACCTGCCTCTCCGCCGCGGTAAGAAGCGGTTCGAGTTCATTCCTTTGGCCGCGAGAAGCGTAGACCGCAGCTAACACTGTATAACTATCCACTCGAGTGCTATCGATATTCATGGCAATGGCGGCCTGTTCGCGCGCGGCTTCGATCTGGCCGCGCGCAAGCAGGAATTGAGCCAGGGCTATGCGGGGCCGATACGGCGATGGCCCGGCTTCAATAGCTTGGCGCAGCATGGCCTCCTGCCGCGGGCAATCGCCGCTCGCCTCCGCCAGACGAGCCTGCGCCAGGTAGCCTTCGACCGTGTCCACGCGGGCGATGCGCTCCGCGGTAGCCCGCGCCTTTTCATGGTCGCCTCCAATGATTCCCGGCGCTAACAGATAAAACTCCAGCAGATCGCGCCAAGCTTGCAGGTCGCGCGGATCGAGCGAAAGTGCTATCTCGATTTCACGCCGGAACCGCCGTGCCAGCAGGAGTTGCTGGAACAGTCCGGCATGCTGCGCCATCACGCCCGTCACTTCGGCGATCTGGCGATGGTACTTGGCCACGCGAGCATCGAGGGCCACCGCTTTCTCGGCCAGCGGCAGCGGTGAATCGTGGTCGCCGAACGCGTTACGAATCTGCGACAGCAGAAATTGCGTCAGGGCGTCGTGCGACTGGCGTGGATCGACGAGGGCGCGGGCCCGCTTCCAATGGCCCGCCGCGATCAGTTTTTCGGCTTCGGTTTGCGCCGCGCACGGAAACGCAGTTACCAGCAGCAGGAATGCCGCGAATGCTTTCACGCCGCTCCCCGCGAGAACCTGTGCCACGATGCGAACGTCTGGTAACCCTGCTTGCCGAGACACTTTTCGAGCAGCGGCGCGGGCGCATTCCGCAGGTCCACAACGATGAGCGCATCCAGGGCGTCGGCGAAGTGGCGGTCCACGTTGCACGCCAGCAGCCGGCCGCCGGTTTTCAGATATTGTTTCACCAGAATCGGCACGCCCTTGCCGTCGCTTTCCAGATCGGCGATGAGCTTGGAAAGATCGTCCACGTCATCGGGCAGGGGCATTGCGCCGGCGTTGCGGATGGCGCGATGATCCGGCCGATAGGGCCGGCGCGGCGCCACCATTTCCGCCAGATCGCTCGGCCGCCGGGTCTCCAGGTAGCGCACCAGAAGGTATCGCGACACGGCGTGATAGCGGGCGCTGATGCTCACGCCGCCGAATAACGTGGCGCATTCCGGGCGGCGCGCCACGAATTGGCCGATACCCCGCCAGAGCAGCAACAGCGGCGCATATTGTTTCTGATATTCCGGGCGCACGAATGACCGGCCCAACTCGAGCGCCGGACCGACGCGGGCGAAGAGGCTCGGGCGGTATTGAAACAGGGTGCTGGTATAAAGTCCGCTAATACCGTATTTCGGCAGAATTTCCGAAGTGATGCCCAGACGGTACGCGCCGACGACTTCCCCGGTCGCATGGTTCCAGGCAAAAAGGTGCCGGTAATGGTTGTCGAAGCGGTCGAGATCGATGGCGCGGCCGGTGCCTTCTCCCGCCTGCCGGAAAGCGATCTCCCGCAGCCTGCCGATTTCCCGGAGGATGCCGGGAATTTCACCGGCGGTAGCGATGTACACGGTAAAATCGGCACTTTCGCAGAGCCGGCTCTCGCCGCTCAGACGGCCGATCTCGTCGCCCAATTGGTTCTGCGGGGCGGCGCAGGCGATGTCGGCGGGCCGGCGGAATGAGGGCAGGCGTGGCGGAAACGGTTTGACCGGCTCACTATCGTCCAGCAGGTACGTGCGCCAGCGCAGAGACTCGATGGCCTGGCGATCGCCGGGGGAGGCCGCCAGATCGGCGGACGGAACCGGATGGCCGATGCGGATGCGGATCTGCCGCCCGCTCTTGTTGAGCAGTTCGCGAGGCAGGCTGGAGGTACGCAGGCGGGGGTGAACCGCGCCGGCCAGCTGAAACATCACGCTATTCGAACCTTGAAAAAAGACCGGCAGCGCGGCTGACCCGCTGATACGCGCCAGCCGGGCGATGGCCATGTTCCACGGCGGATCCACCGTCGTTCCATCGCGAAAATTGAGATGCGCAACTTCGCCGGCAGGGAAGGTAGCCAGCACGCCGCCGCGGCGAAGCCACGCCAGGCCTTGCCGCAGCGCGCTGGCATTCGCCTTGACCGCACCCGTTTCCCCGAAGGGATCCACGAAAATACAGATGCTCTGCAGCTCGTGAAAGCTTTCGAGCAAGCTATTGGTGAAGATGCGGACGTCGCTGCGGACGCTGGTGAGGATGGCTGCCAGAATGGCTCCGTCCAACAATCCAAACGGGTGATTGGCCGTCACAATGAGCGGCCCGGAGCGCGGAATCCGCTCCAGTTCGTGCTCCGCAACGCGATAATCCACGGCGAGCAACTCCAGGAGGCGGCGGACGGCGCCGGCAGGATCGCCCGGGCCG
>Ga0181528_10001983_pt1 | contig 12565 bp, 9 predicted proteins | sample PEATcosm2014_Bin_47_FD_119742 | JGI IMG/M metagenome (GOLD analysis project Ga0181528, IMG submission 119742) | Peatland microbial communities from MTU Mesocosm Facility, Houghton, MI, USA - PEATcosm2014_Bin10_10_metaG | ecosystem: Environmental > Terrestrial > Soil > Wetlands > Peat | place... | reverse complement strand
CTACCGCAGGCAAATGGCGGCGGCGATGGTGAAAGGAATTTTGGCTTATCAAAAACTCAAGTCCCCGGGGGTTCAGGCGCCGGTTGCGACAGCAAGTCATTCAACACCGAAGCCCGCCGGAGCAGCCGGCCACTCCACAAATTAAAACCGGTGGTTATGCCAGATTTCATCAAGACCGGCTCTGATACAACGCCACCAGCGCGGCCCCGATCGCCTGGGACAGTTCGCCGAGCGACGCCGGAACAATCGTCATGAACGACCGCTGTTGCGGCCAGAGATACGGCTTGGCCGTCTCGCTGATGATGCGCAGGTAACGCTCGCGAAATTCCTCGGTGGTCGCCTCCGGGTCCATCAGCCCGCCGCCGATGACGACGAATTGCGGGTCGAGCGCCATGGCGAGATTGGCGACGTGCAAACCCATCGCCTTGGCCTGAAAATTAAAAATCTCCACGGCCAGCGGATCGCCCTTTTGCGCCAGGCCGCGCAAGGCGAGCGCCTTTTCCTTGGGCGCAGCCGGTGATTTTGCCAGTTCGTGATTTGGATATTTTGGCAGAAATTCCGTCAACAACTGTGGCAGGCCGGAGATGGTGGTGTAGGCTTCGACGCAGCCCCAGTCCCGGCCGCAGCCGCAGGTAAAAGGTTTGATGTTCAGCAGGTGCAGCGGCGCGGGCATGTGCGCGCCTTCCATGCCGTTCAGCGTGTCGCCATCCAGCGGCAATCCTTTGCGGTCAATGAAAGCGCAACCGAGGCCGGAGCCGGGGGCCAGCATGAGCACACCGGCGTCGGTGTTGCCGCGCGCATGTTGGGCTTCGGCCACGCCGCCGTAATTGCCATCGTTGCCGACCGTCAGCGGGATGGCGCGTCCGGCTTTGGCAGCGAGCGCGTTGCTGTAGGCATTGTGAACATCCCAGCCGTCAAAGCTGGCGGACAAATTCACCATGTGTCCCAGCACGCCGTAGCGTTGAAACGGACCGGGGATGGCGAGACCCACTCCCAGAATGTCGTCCCAGGCCAGATTGTTTTGCTGCAAAAATTCGGAGATCGCCCCGATCCAGTTGTGGATGACCGCGTCGGGACCGTTTTGGGAGCCGGTCGGCCGCTGGAGGAGCTTGAGGGAGATCGTGGTGCCGTCCGCCCAGACGCCGCCCACCTTGGAGGTGGTGGCGCCGCTGTCCGTCCCGATATAAAAGCCCTGTTTTGTCTTCATCAAGTTAAAATAAGTGACCGGTAAAAAATTGGTTCGGCGTCCAGTTAATCGCGTTGCCGATGAAAAGTAAATTCTTATCCGCCGTCGCGCGAGGTTCTGCTTGGCAAGCGCGGGTTTAACCGGTTAGCTGGTTGCCATGAGCATTGCGACCAAAACGGGCGACGGCGGCACGACGGGCTTGATGTATAACCGGCGCGTCCCGAAAACCCACGCGCGGGTGGAAGCCTACGGCACGGTGGACGAATTGAACGCGGCGCTCGGCCTGGCGCGCGCGACCGCGATGGAGAATTTTTTGCGCGACAATTTGCTTTTAATCCAGAAAAGCCTGGTGGACGTGATGGGCGAATTGAGCGTGACGCCGGAGGATTTGTCGCGTTATGCCAAGGACGGACATCTGCTGGTGACGCCGGCCATGACGGCGAAGCTCGACGCGCTGGTGAAGGAAATCGAGGCGCAGAAAATCAGCTTCAAAGGCTGGGCCACGCCGGGTGCGACGCAAAACTCCGCGGCGCTGGATTTGGCGCGCACCGTCTGCCGCCGCGCCGAGCGCCGCGTGTGCGTCTTGCAGGAGACGGGCGAAATAAAGAACGCGGAAATCATCATCTACCTCAACCGCCTGTCCGACCTGCTTTGGCTCTTCGCGCGCTGGGTGGAGACGGAGGCGGGCGTGGCAGGAAAATAAAACCTGAGCCAAAATGAATCCGGCGCGAGTCAGTCAGTAAAAATAGTTTCTGTCCGGTTTTCAAACACGCATCATCACGGCTTCAACCGCTGGAAATCAATTCGCCGGACATAGCCCAGGTCGTTTTCAACGATGAGCAGGTTGCCCTGGCGGTCCATCGAGACGGAGCGCAACTGGCCGAACTTGTAGCCGGTCGGGTTGTTGTAGAACCACTGGCCATCGCCCGCATGGGTGTCGGCGTAACCGTTGACAAAGATGTGGATCACGCCCGACGTGTCCACGAAGAGAAATTGCGCGCCATAATCTGTGGCCAGGAAATAACCGCCCGTCGGCGGCTGCCAGACGCCGCGAACGCCGTAAAGGCTGTTGGTGAGTGCCAGCGAGCCGTCCACGACGAGGTTGGTGCCGGCGGTTTCCGGGGTGCCAAACAGGAGCGTCCGCGCACCGCCGTTGGTGGCCACCAGCCAGACGCTGTTGTCGCTCCGGTCGGTGGCGACAATGTTGGTGCCGCTGATGATGATGTTGCCGAGGTCGGTGAACTTACTATTCAGATTCACGACACCGCCACCGGGAGTCCACTGTCGCAAATGGCTGCCGGAACAATAATAAACGAGCGATTCATCATCCTTTACCCACAATCCGCGTCCACCGCTTATGCCCGCGCTGTGGGTGTCGGTGAAGAGCGTGGTCATCATGCCGTTGGTGTCCAGCCGGCGCACCTTGGCGTTGCCGGTGTCCAGCACATAGACCGTGCCGTCACCGCGCACCCACAGGCCATTGGGCGTATTCATCGCGACGGTCGTGGCATTCGTGGTATAGTCCGGGCCGATGCCGATGGCGTGCGTGCCTGCTACAGTATGAATGCGGCCATCCGGCGTGACTTTCAGGACTGAGTCGCTGTCCTTGTCCACGATGAAGACATTGCTGAAATTATCCTCCATCGCAAAATGCGGGCGCGACAACGCTGCGTTCGTGGCATATCCGCCTTCAAACTGCGGCTGCCAGTAGTTCGTCACGTCCTCGCCCGGATCGCTGTAGCCCGCGTCACCGTTGCCGGCGATGGTGTGCAGGATGCCGTAAGACTGGACCAGATTTGTGTAGGCCTGCGGCGAGTTGGTGGAAACATCCACCGCCAGTAGGCGGAAAAAAACATTGCTGGGCGAGATCGAAACCATTCCCATCCCGCTTGAATTTGTGGTGAAATAATTTTGCTCTGGAATCCAGGCCGTGCCGCCGCCGGTGAGCTGGGCGGCGGCTTGCACGGTGCAAACCCCGCTCGTGAAAGCGTTGGTCCAGGTTATTTGGCCGTTGAGATTTATGGCGCTGATTTGAAAGTTCGTTCCATCCGCCTGCGCCAGCAGCGGACTCAGGGTTAGAAGCCAAAATGATTTTTTGATGAATTTCATAATGAGCGCAAAATCACTCTCCACACTTTTTTAACGGTTAAAAATAAAACCCCGCTCCGGTTTGCCAGAGCGGGGGGGGGTGGAAATCGACTTTTTATTTCCGGCGACGAACCGCCACCAATGCCGCCAGTCCGCCCAATCCGGCCAAAGCCAGGGTGGTGGGTTCGGGAGCGACTTGAATAACGACATTGTCAAAGCGCCAGTTACCCGATGAGTTGTTCAAGGCTGTTCCTGCCGTGCTGACATCATCTGCACCCGTCGAAGCATTCACCATTTCAATGGCGAAATTTGGATCATTTGCCGCGTTCGGATCGTTGATGGTTGCGGTCAAACCGGTGAACCAACCCTGTCCGGCAGGCGAACCATTGAGTAAAACATTATCCCTGACATACGAACCAACAACCGTGTTGCCCGGGGTGCTGTTGTTCACAACAACAAGGCCAGCGTCCGACCCGCCGAGTGTAAGCGCAATATTCTGAAATGTGCTGCCATCCGTGGTATACAACAGTTGCAAATTGGCTTCACCTTGAGTCGTCGCATACCAATCAAATGAAACCTGAAGACTACCGCCATATCCCACGGTGCTCGCGCCAAACATGGCTCCCTGTGTGCCAATGGGTGCCGAGCTCGACCAACCGTTGGCGGCGTTGACGCCCGTGCCACCCGTCGCCCGGATACGCCAGGTGAGAGAGGTGTTCGCATTCCCGTTCGCGCCGGTGTCCGAACTTTTGCCGAGCAGGACATCGGGAGTGTTGTTGCCCACAGCCGGTGTTGGATAAACGCCCATGCCAAGGTCGCTGGCCGTGCCCACACCCGTGGAGGCGGCCGGGGCCAAATTGGTGGCGGTCGTCAGGTTTTCAAAATTCCAAGCCGTGATGGTTTGGGCGTGAGCTGCCGACAGCGAGGCGGCAATCAACGCCGCCATGGATACGATCTGTTTATTTTTCATTTTCTCCTAATTTGGTTTTTGTTTTAAAAATCCGGTTGCAGACTGATTCTGCTGTGATCATTGTCCATAATTTGGTTACGAACTAATGTCTGCTGTGTGACAATCCTGTGACATCGTTTTAATTCCCGTTGTGTCCCGGCATTTTTTTGCGCCAATGCCTGTCAGGGTTTGGCGGCGCTGAGGGTTCCAGTTTCAGGAGTAAAATCAATGCCGCGAAAGGCGATCTTGTCACTCGGAGCCTGCGCCAGACTTGTTACCACCGCGGTGGCATTGGTGTCCACAATGCGAACCACGCGATTGGAGTTCACACTGCCAGCCCAGCCCTCGGTGGTGGTGGCATAAATCACCGGGGCCGATCCGCTGAAATCCACCACCAACCCGAAACAGCCGGTGCCGTGGTTCGCATCAGCGGGAATGGTTTGCGGAATCGCGAAGTTATATTCCATTTTCCAGGCTCCGCCGGACTTGATGTATTTTTGAATCCCCGCCGCGGTGTCGGCGGTGTAAGCGATGGTTTGGTCCGGGCTCAAGTCAAACCCGGCGATTTTCGTGAATGGCTCGTCGGCGGGAACCACCAGATCGATGATCGCATCTTTCTGGCGTGGCAAGGGCATGGCAGTGCCGGAAGTATCCGTGAAACGGTAAATTCCCGCCGGCTCGTCAATGGCCTTCCCATCCGGCCCGTTCAACGTGACATAAAGAACACCGCCGATGATTTTTGCGGCCCGCGAGTTTTGAAACGGTTGAAACTGAACCGTTGCTTTGCCGGCGGCCGGATTGAAATACAGCGTTCCGCCGGCGTTGCCACAGCCCCAGAAATGGTTTGCTCCGTCCGTCGCCACCCCGCGCGGATTGACCTTTTCGTTGACGTCATGTGCCGGATACAAAAATGTTTGAATGGTTCCCGTCGCGTCCACGGTGCAGAAGCCGCGTTGGATGTCCAGCAGCGACGGTGTTCCGGATTTTACGAGCAGGTCGACGCCGCCGTAGCCGGCAAAGGCCAGCAGCCGGCGATCGGTCGAGCGTGTCAGCAGCCCCTCGGTTGCGGCGCGGCCGTTGAAAAAAAACGCGTTCGCCCCGTTCGTCGGGATGGACACGGAGCAGGAAGGCGCGGTGTTGGAATCTTTCGGATTGAACTGGTCTATAAACAGGGGTGCCTGCTTGAGCTGCAGGTTTACCACTCCATCACCGGCCCGCAGAACCGCCAGCTGGCCGGGCAGGAATTGACCGTTTTGGGCGTGCGCCATACCTGATAGCAGCACCATCACCAGCGGCAGAATTTTCTTCATGATTTTATTAACCGTCGGTCAAAAGTCATTTCTGCGCCGCCGCGATTTCAGCCTGAACCTCGGCAAAATCCTTTTGGAAATCAGGATTGGTCTTCATCTCCCGCACAATGGCCTGAGCCAGCACGCGCCCGGCGTAAATGTCGGTCATGTAATGCCGCGCAATCTCCACCCGATGCCAGCCGATGTTCCGCGCCTTGGCGATGATGGCATCATGTTTGTCGGGAAACAAGTCCGCCAGCACAAGCGCGAGCACCATGGATTCGGTTGAGTGGCCGCTCGGATAGCTGAAGCTCTTTTCCAGTTTTCCGTTGGCCAGGCTGGGATCCGTCGTGTAGGGACGCGGGCGCCTGTAAAAATCTTTGGCCTGGTCGGTCACGGTCTCCGCCTGTTTTTGCACGCGCTCAAAAAACGCCTCGGTTTTGGGAAACTTGCCGGGCTGGAAAAAATCGCCGATGGCGGGCGTGAAATTGAAGATGGAAAATTTCTTCTCCGAATAGGCAGCCGCCATGTCATTTGAGGTGCAGGCGTGATAAACGGCGACTAATTCCGCCATATCAGCGGCCTGCTCCGGCGAGCCGGGCAGCGGCGGCGGCGCGAGCAGGGCGATGGCGTCGGGCTTGCCATCGGAGAGATATTGAAGATGGCTTAAAACAACCGGCTGGGTCGGTTGAGCCATCGTGTCGTCGGCGTGCAGTGGCGTGACGGCGACAACCAGCGAAAACAAAATCGGAATTAGACGGCCTTGAAACCTGGAAAGAACATTTTTCATTATTTAATAATTAAAAAATCAAGGAACAGTGACGCCGCTGCAATCCCAGTTGATGTCGTAATTGCCGGGATCATAGCCGCCGCTATTGACGACGTAGTTGTATTTGTAAAATCCGGCATGGCCGTCTGAGAAAGTGACGTCCCCGCCGCCGCTGTGCCGTGCGGAGAAACGCGTCGTGTAACAATGCGGGGTGGCAAGGTCAATCTTGTTGGCAGTCGAGCCGTTGAACGGTTTCTCGTCAGACCGGTTGCGAACATCGGAAAACAGCACGAAGGCTGATGGATGCAAAACCATTCCTGTCTTAAGGATGGCGTTGGCCGATTCATTGGCCAGGGATTTCGAATTCATTGCATAATTGAACAGCGGACGTCTATCTGGCTTCATGAATCCCTGAAGTGGCGTTGTATTGTTATCCGGTCCATAGATGCCTTGGGCCACGGCGGTAGGACAGGTGAAGATGGACTTGATCGTAGAAAATCCACTGGGACCAGTGGAATTAAGCACGAATTTGTAAAGGGGCTGGCCAGCGACGTAAGAGGGCAGCGCGTTGAACCATACATCATTGCCTTTTCCTAAATTATAGAACGTCTGGACGTCGCTCCATTCGGGATTGTCCTGTTGCTGGGTTGCACCAACTTGGTATCTCGGCCACGGGAACACCTGGTTGCTGTCATCCACATACATTGAGTCGGCCAGTCCCCATTGTTTCATGTTGTTCAGGCAGGCAATCTGCTGGGCTCTGGATTTGGCCTTGGCCAGCGCCGGCAGGAGCATCGCGGCCAGGATGGCGATGATGGCAATGACCACCAGCAGTTCAATCAGGGTGAACCCGCGCCTGATTTGGTTTTTGTTACATTTCATGGTTTGTTTATGTCATTCATCTTGAAAATTCACTGCATTAAATGGTTGAATAGAATGTTTTCTATTCACCGATATCTTGTCGGGATCGTGTCACAGAAGAATGTCGAAACTGTGACGATTGTGTGACAAAGCGGTCCGGAAGGGCGTGTTACACGAATGTTACCTGCGTGACATTTTATCGTCACACGTTTTTGTTTCACTGATTCCCGATAATTTCCGTATGGGAGTTCGAGTAAACACAACATCAAACCAAATTAAAAAATGAAACATCTAAAACCAGTGCGTAGTTTAATCAATACAACCATATTATCTGCCGCCGCACTGTTTGCCGTGATGCAAACAGGAGCGAGAGCAGCAGCCTTTACCCCGGGCAACTTGGCCATCGAGCAGTTATACACAAATGGCACATCTTCGACGTTCTCGATTATCGAAGTGGATCCTGAAAGCGGTTCTTTGGTTCAAAACATTGATATTCCCTATACTGGGGCGAGTGCTTTGCGCCAGGCCAACAACGGCAGCACCGGGCGGCTTGGCTTAAGCAACGACAAGAGCCTGGTGACGTTCACCGGGGCTGAGGATCCAACTGGTGTGGCGGACGAGACCACCATTCTTCCGCGCGGGGTCGGGACGCTGGATGCCAATGGCAACTACTTGTTGCAGGCGTCATATACTGGTGTCAGCAAAAATCAGGCTCGCTCGGTAGCCACCGTTGACAATGTTAACTGGTATTTCGCGGACAAAGGCGGCCTTTATTTGAAAAATACCAGCACGCCTGCCAAGGCGCAAAATATTCGCCTGGATAAAAGCTTTGGCGGCGTAATTTACGCTGTAAATGCACAAAACGCCGGTGTTATCGAAACCGTGTCGTCCGATGGCACAACGATTACTCCTCTGCCGGGTCTGGCCACAGTCACCGATACGGCGGCTCAGGACTTTTATATGATTTCGTCACAAAACAATGGCACCTATGACATCATCTATATCAATGATGGCGCTCAAATTGAAAAATTTTCCTTGAGCAGCGGCACTTGGAGTCTGTCAGGCGTGGTATCGCTTGGATTTACAGATGGTTCCTTGGCTGACGGTTTATGCGCCGCCAACAATGGCAGCGGTGGTGCCATTCTTTATGGCACGACCGGAACTGGCAACTATGTTTTCACCGTCACCGATACTACCGGTTTGGGGGCGGCTCCCGTTCTTGCCTCAACACCGCCCACCCCTGTCTACACTGGTGCTCAGGCATATTTGAAGGGCATTGAGTTTGTGCCGACTGGGGCTGGATCCAGTCTTCGAACTCCACCGGTTCTCACGAATGCGCTTAATATCACGGTGCTGAGCAATTCCTTTGTTCTTACCCTGCAAAGCGGCAATTGGTCCACCTGGCTGTCATCTATTACCAATATTTTGGTGGGTAGCACCAACCTTTACACCACTACTCCGCCGTTCAATTCGGGCATCACAAAAGGTTCGACCAGCATTACGTTTGATATGACGGCCAATCCAATTTACCGCATTGCCGGTTCGTTGAACATTGTGATCAGCGCGAATGGATATTCCGGTGACTTTGTGACCCAACCCATCGCCGCCGGTCCCGCAACGCAAGTCCTTATCTCGACGCAGCCGGCGGCTCCGACCGCCAATGGTGGCACGCTGGTGACCAATCCGGTGGTATTCATCGCCGATCAATACGGCAACGCAGCGAACAGCAGTGCGACAACGGTCACGGCATCGCCAGTTCAAGGAACATGGAATTTTGGCAGCGGAAGCGGTATCACCCAAACGATTGTTAATGGCGTGGGCACCTTTACAAATTTGTCAGCCACCAGCGCAGCCGCTGTGAACGGTGCAACCACCCTCTTCACTGTGGCTGGCTCCGGTTTGAGCCAGAATACCGTAAGCTCGGCTTCGTTTAACATTCCCGCACCGGCGACGACCGGTTTCACGCCGGGCAATCTGGCGGTTTTTCAATTGGACACGGTGGCGAATAATTCAACCTTCAGTATTCTTGAATTGAGCCCCACCGCCATAAATCAACCATCCCCGGTCAATATATTTGCCATCACCGCCACTGGGATGAATGCTTTGCGCAATACCCAATCCGGCACCACCGGTCGAGTGGCAGACAACGACGACGGGACGCTGGTGTGTTTCACCGGCTTTGAAGATGGATCCTCATCAACGCCAAGCGAAGCCGCCATTAACCCTCGTGGTGCCGGGACGCTGAATCCTTTCGGCAATTATGTTTTACAGGCGTCATACACTGGAATCGGCGGTGGCACCGCAAATCAAACCCGAAGCGCCACCAGCGTGGACAATTCCACTTGGTATATCGGTGACAAGGGCGGCACTTATACGAACAACCAGACCACTCCTTATATCGGTGGCACCTCTGCCTTGAATATACGTTCGGTGAAAAGTTTTGGTGGCGTCATTTATGGCATTCAACAGCAATCAGGCAGCGTTGTGGCCACGCTTCTGCAAATCGTTCCTGTGAATGGGTATGTTTATCCCGGAATTCCTTCCACCTCTCAATCCTATTATCCGGTGGATGGATTTCCTCAAGATAACGAAGTCGTGGATTTTTATCTGGTCAAGTCCGGAAATAATGGCGGCATTTATGACGTTGTCTACTACCTTGATGACAACGGCACGGCGGCTGGATCCATCAATAAGTATTATTATTCAGGATTGGATAACAACAATGTTCCGTCCTATACAGCCGCCGGCAGTGTGGCGACGGCGAATGGCGGCGACGGCTTGTGTGCGGCCGTGAATACCAACGGTGGGTTTGACATTTATTATACAACAGGTGCCGGTGGCACACCCGGGAACAGTGTTGTTCAGGTGCATGACTCTGCGTCATGGAATCAGACCATCAATCTGACTTCAACTAACACGCTCTACACCGTTGGTTCGGCGTCTTCTTTGAAAGGCCTTGCATTTGCTCCGGTTGGCCATGTCCTAAAGACTTCGGCGAGTGGCGGTAAATTTGTATTCCAGTTCACCGGCACCAGCGGGTTGACCAACTACAATGTGCTGGCGACGAATAATCTCGCCGCGCCAAAGGCGACCTGGCCGATAGTGGGCGCTGCTGTCGAAAGTCCGGCTGGTTCCGGCAATTACCAATTCACCAACCCGGCACCGGTTGGCGTGCAATTCTACATGATCCGTCAGCCTTGAGCTTTGGCGAAAATTTAAACTGGCAGTTCAAAGGGCGGGTTTTGAAGGAAACCCGCCCTTTTTTTAGTTAGATTCTTATCCGCAACTTACTTAAAAAAGGCCCGCAATGAGCGTTATTGTGACAAAACCATTTTCAGTGCTTCCAGGCAGCGCTGGTTTTCCTTGGGCGTGCCAACGGATATGCGGATCCATTCCGGGAGTTGATAGCCGCCCATCGGCCGCGTGATGACGCCGAGTTTCTGCATCGCCTCAAAAACCTTCTGGCCTTCACCGACACGCACCAGAATGAAATTCGCAGCAGACGGAATGTATTCCAATTTCAGATCGCGGAAGGCGCGTTGGAAAAAATCCAGTCCGCGCGCGTTGTTCTCACGCGTCTTGCGCACGTGCTCAACGTCATCCAGCGCGGCCTGCGCGCCGGCCTGCGCGATGGAATTGATGTTGAACGGCTGCCGGATTTTTTCGAGCACAGCAATCAAGTCGGGATGACCGATGCCGTAGCCGAGCCGCAAGCCGGCCAGCCCGAAAATTTTCGAGAACGTCCGCATCAACAGCAGATTCGGCCGTGCGCCGAGCCGGATGAGCGAAACCAGATCCACCGCGTCGTCCAGAAATTCGACGTAGGCCTCGTCCATCACCAGCAGCACATTTTCCGGCACCTCGTTCACAAATTTGATGACTTCCTCGCGCGACGCGAGCGTGCCGGTGGGATTGTTCGGGTTCGCCACAAAGACGACGCGCGTCTGCGGCGTGATGGCGCGCAGCATAGCGGGCAGGTCGTGGCCGTGATTTTTCGCCGGCACGGTGACAACGTTTGCGCCCATCATTTTTGCGACCAGCGGATAAATGGCAAAACAGAATTGCGACACGACCACCTCCACGCCCGGCGCAAAATAAACGTGGCCGACGAACTCGATGATTTCGTTCGAGCCGTTGCCGAACACCAGATTGGCCGGCGCGACGCCGAGTTTTTCGGCCAGCTTTTGTTTCAGGTAAAAAGCGTTTCCGTCGGGATAAAGATTTAAATTTGCCAGAACCTTCTGCATCGCTGCGAGCGCGGTCGGCGACGGGCCGAGCGGATTTTCGTTCGACGCCAGCTTGATGATTTCGTTTGCCGGCAGATTCAATTCGCGCGCGACTTCTTCAATCGGCCGACCGGGTTGATACGTCGGCAGCGTTTTAACCGCGGTGTTGACGGGCGTCGGGATCATAAGGCTTGGAGAATTTTTTTGAGATTGACGTGTTTGGCAACGATGTCGCGGATGAGGGAAATTTTTTCGCCGTCGGTCGGCCGCGTCTTGACCGTGAGATTGTTGACCTTGGAAGCGACCTCGTAGCTGTCCGCCTGCGCGAGCAGCATGGGTATCGGCATGGCCTGAATCACCTTGAGCACGCTGGGGCTGGGACGCAGGCCGCCGGTCAAAATGATGCCCGCCATTTTCTCGCTGCTTTGCGCGTCTATCGCCGTGCAGGCGGCCAGCACGATGTCTTCGCGGTCGCCGGGCGTGATGAGCAGCACGCCCGGCGTGAAAAATTTCATCGCGTTCTGCGCGCTCATCGCGCCGACCACGACGTCGTCCACGAGCGCGTTCAAGGTCGGCGGCGTGTTCAACATTTCGGCGTGCAGTTCTTCGCGGATCAAATCCACGGACGGATTGCAGAGAATCCGTTCGTAGGGCAGCACGCCGAGCAGATCGAGTCCCTTGCGCTTAAGGCCGCGCCGCGCGAAGTCGGAAATATAATCCACTTTTTCGCCGAGCACCTTGTTCAAAATGACGCCGATGATTTCCACGCCCTCCTTTTCAAACAGCGCCTGGTTCAGGCAGACTTCGTCAATCGGTTTGCCGATGCCGCCCTGCGAGACGATGATGACTTTCGCGCCAAGGATTTTTGCGACCTGCGCATTGGACAGATCAAAAACGGAGCCGACGCCGGCGTGGCCGCTGCCTTCGCACAGCACAAAATCCTTTTCCCAGGCGACGCGGTCGAAGGCCTTGTGGATTTTGCGGACGAGCGCCTCGTTGTTGGATGACTGGAGATATTTCCGCGTGAAATCGGGCTCGCCGCCGATGGGGCTCATGTCCACCAGCGGACAATCGAGGTGATACACCGCGTCCATCAGCACGGAATCCTCGTCTATTTTCTGCTCCTCGATCTCGACGAAACGCTGGCCGACGGGCTTGATGTAGCCGACGCGCGGAAAATGTTTTTGCAGCGCGGCG